>Ga0193716_1000299_pt1 | contig 31269 bp, 22 predicted proteins | sample U2c1metaG_FD_145901 | JGI IMG/M metagenome (GOLD analysis project Ga0193716, IMG submission 145901) | Soil microbial communities from a riparian zone of the East river system, Colorado, United States - U2c1 | ecosystem: Environmental > Terrestrial > Soil > Riparian zone | place: USA: East River...
AGTCGTTGTAGGTAATGCCCATGCGGTCCCAGAGGTCGCGGAAGCTCTGCGAGATCTCGTCGACGAAGTGCTGGGTGGGGATGCCGGCGGCGGTGGCGGAGCGCTCGATCTTCTGGCCGTGCTCGTCGGTGCCGGTGAGGAAGAAGGTGTCGTCGCCGAGGAGGCGGTGGCGGCGGGCGATGACGTCGGCCGCGATGGTGGTATACGCATGGCCGATGTGGGGGCGCGCGTTGACGTAGTAGATCGGGGTGGTTAAGTAGAACTTTTTCTTTGTATCAGACATGTGGGGTGGCCAATTTTCAGTCTAGCAGGGGGTAGGGAACAGAGGGGGAGGCGCGGGCAGGAACGAGCAGCGGCAACAGCAAAAACCCGCAGCCGATGCGGGAGTTCTTCCCCTTCGGCTACGCTCAGGGTCAGAGTGACGGAACGACTGTATTTAGTCGGTGATTGTCGGTGTGCTGGATTCGGGTTGGGACTCTTCGGCTGCGAGAAGGTCCGTCTCTGCGGCCTGGGCCTTGCTGGCGAGGTTGAGGTGCTGCTCCATGGTGTGGCGAGCCTGGGCGGGGTTGTGGGAGCGGATGGCGCGGTAGATCTCGCGGTGCATCTCGGCGGACTCTTTGAGGTCCTGAGCGTTCTGGACGGTCTTGCTGCGGTGCTCGTAGAGGTTGGCGGTGATGGTCTCCATGAGGGTGCCGAGGATAGGGTTGCCGGCGGCGCGGGCGATGGTCCGGTGGAAGCGGACATCGTGAATGAGGTACTCCTGGGGGTCGGTGAGAGCGGCGTACATCTCGGCGACCTCTTCGGCGAGTTCGGCGATGTGCTCGTCGGTGGCGCGCTCGGCGGCGAGGGCGGCGATGTTGGCCTCGAGGACGAGGCGGGCCTCGAACATCTGCCAGGGGAGGAAGCCGTGGAGGACTCCAAGAACGGAGAGGGAGCTGGAGTCGAGGGCCGGGGGGCCGCTGGAGACGAAGGTTCCGGCGCCGTGGCGGCTCTTGAGGACGCCCATGGCGGAGAGAAAGCCGATGCCGGCGCGAAGACTGGAGCGGCTGATCTTGAGCTGGCGGGCTAGTTCACGTTCGGGGGGGAGGCGATCGCCGGGGCGGACCTCGCCTGTGGCGATGAGGGAGCGGACGTAGTCGACAACCTGCATGGTGAGTTGACTGTGGGTGGTCGCGTCGCCATCGACCTCTTTATGATCCTCTTTTTTCACGCCGAACACAGCTCCTTGCGCCGCAGTGGAAGAAGGGTATCACGGGTGTAATGCGTCTCGCCAAGCGAAGGCACGGTAGGGAAGTAGCCCATCGGATGCGCCGGAGTACGGGCAGACGATGGGCTACGGGTTAGAACGGATGCGGAGAGATCAGGCTGTGCGTGCTTCCTGAATGATCCCGAGACGCGGGACCAGCACTTGGAAGACGGCGAGCGCGACGACATAGGCAAAGCCGGCCATGGTGAAGATGAGCATGGGGTGCAGTGAGAAGAAGTGAGAGACGATCCAGGTGAAGAGGGCTCCGCCGACTGCTCCGCCTGCTCCGCCGAGGCCGACGACGGTGCTGATGCTGGTGGAGGGGAACATGTCGCTTGGGGTTGAGAAGAGATTTGCGGACCAGCCCTGATGGGCAGCGGTGGCGAGACAGAAGAGTCCGATGGCGGGCCACGCGTTGTTGGGGAAGAGGGTATGCATGTGGGGCACAAGCATGATGGGCAAGACGCAGAGGGCGCAGACGAGCAGAGCGAACTTGCGGCCGGAGTTGACGCTGTGTCCGTGCTTCATGCGGAAGCCGGAGAGCCATCCACCGGCGATGGAGCCAAAGCTGGCAGCGGTGTAGATGACGATGAGCGGGTACTTGACCTGGTTGAGATTGAGGCCGTAGTTGTCGTTGAGGAACTTGGGAAGATAGAAGAGATAGAACCACCAGATTGGGTCGGTGAGGCTTTTGCCGAGAAAAAAGGCGTAGAAGCCGCGGTGGCGCAGAAGGATGGAGTAGAGCGGGCCTCCCTGCGTGACGGGGGCAAGGTTGATCTGGGTCTGGGTGGCTCCGCGGCGGAGTTTGTTGTAGGGAAAGAGGAGCCAGACGACTGCCCAGACCAGTCCCATGGAGCCGGTGCAGATGAAGGCGGCGTGCCAGCCGAAGCGGGCGGTGACGGCGGCGATGAGGACGGGAGCGATGAAGGCCGATGCGTTCGAGCCGGAGTTGAAGAGACCGGTGGCGAAGGCGCGCTCTTCGGCGGGGAACCACTCGGAGGTCGCTTTGATGGCGGCGGGGAAGTTGCCGGACTCGCCGAGGCCGAGGAAGACGCGGGCGATACAGAAACCGGCGACGCTGCCGACGATGGAGTGGCTCATCGAAGCGCAGGCCCATATCAGGATGGCGACGGCGTATCCGGTTTTGGTGCCCAGCTTGTCGATGATGCGGCCGGCAAAGAGGAAACCGACGCCGTAGGCGATCTGGAAGTAGATGAGTATGCGGCCGTAGTTGATGTTATAGACCGTCTGATGGGCTGCATCGACCCCTGGAACCCAACCCATGAAATCAAGATGGAGGAGCGGCTCGATGAGCGAAAAGACCGAGCGATCCATGTAGTTGATGGTCGTGGCTAAAAAGAGGAGAAAACAGACGAACCAGCGGGTGTTCGATTTATCCGGAGCGGAGACGGTAAAGCCCGAATCAGACAGGCTGGCGGCGTTAGACATGCAGTAGAGGCTCCCGGGAAGATTCTGGTCTAACCATGATCGTGTAGTCCGCTTTGGTGCGGTAAGTCTGAACGGAAGGTGTGTCGTGGATGAGGATAGCTGTTCGTAGGCTACTTGTGTCAAGCTCGAACTAAATGGACGGGAGTATGGTCCAAGCTACTGATTCGTCAGATTCGCCGCTTCGTTGGATTAGCCGCGGTGTAAAAACCGGGACGAGAGGGCGTTGGAATAAAACATCGATACTGAAGTCAGCTCGTTGCGCCCAAAATACGCCGGGGCGGCGTACCCCCTCCCGAACCGCAACCTCGCAACATTTACACTTAGAGCTTGAATATGTCTGACAAACTGCACCAATGCGCGGTCGCCGGGGACCCGGACGATCTTCTTCTGCTCCGGGTGCATCCCGCCCCCTTTCGGCCATCCCGGACGGCCTTTCAGCGTGACCGGGAGAGGATCGTGCAGTCGCGTGCCTTCCGCCGTCTCGCCGGGAAGACGCAGGTCTTTACCAGCCGCGCCTCCGACCACTTCCGCAGCCGTCTCACTCACACGATGGAGGTAGCGCAGATCGCCCGGGCCGCCGCCGCGGAGCTGGGGCTCAACGAGGATCTCTCTGAAACTCTGGCCCTCGTCCACGACATCGGCCACCCGCCCTTCGGCCACGCAGGAGAGCGTGCTCTGGACCAATGCCTCCGTCGCCACGGTCGTACCTTCGACCACAACATTCACGCCCTGCGTATCGTCGAGCACTTCGAGCAGCGCTACGCCGCCCATCGCGGTCTGAACCTGACTCTCGGCGTTCGCGAGGGCATCATCAAGCACTCCCGCGACTACAGCGCCGACCAGCACCCCGATCTCGCTGGATATTTGCTCGACGAACGTCCACCGCTTGAGGCGCAGCTCATCGATCTCGCCGACGAGATCGCCTATCTCACCGCAGACCTCGACGATGGCGTCGAATCCGGCCTGCTCGAGATCAGCCACGTCTGCGAGAACGTCGATATTCTCGCCCGCTGCTACCGTGCCGTCGAGCGGGAGCACGCCGGCCTTGAGGAGAAGTATCTCTTCAATGAAGCGCTCCAACTGATGCAGAACACTCTCACCGACGACCTGATCGAGAACACTCGCAAGAACACCCAGGCCATCGGCGCCCAGTCCCTCGCCGACATCCGCAGGCACCCCTCTCGCCTCGCTCTCTTCTCCCCAGAGGCCGAGGCCGAACGCCTGCAGGAGAAGCGCTATCTCTACGACACCCTCTACACCTGCAAAGCGCTCGAAAACGAGCACGACAAGGCCGAAGAGGTTGTGACCACGCTCTTCAACTACTGGATCAACGATCCCGAGGAGCTGCCCCAGAGCTACTTCGAAGAGGTGCAGGAAGAAGGGCTTGCCCGTGTCGTCGCCGACTACATTGCCGGCATGACCGACAGCTTTATCCTCCTGCAATATGCCCAGGTCAAGCGTGCCGTCCGCCGCTAGTGCCGTCAGCCGCTAGCTTCGTCCGCCGCTAGGCACCCTAGATCCAGGGCGAATCTGAGATCAATCGGTGTCCATCAATACTTCTCCGCTGTAGAATCTCAGCCACATGAGTTTTACCGCAGGCAACATCACGGCACTCATCGTCGCAGCCAGCTTCGCGGCCGGTCTGAACATCTATGCCACGGTGCTGACGCTCGGCATCCTGGCACGCACGCAATGGGTCTCGCTGCCTCCTGGACTTGAGTCTCTAGGCCACACCTGGGTACTGGTCGTCTGCGGCATCATGTTCGCCATCGAGTTTGTCGCAGACAAGATTCCCGGCTTCGACATGATCTGGAACGCTCTCCACACCTTCGTCCGTGTGCCGATCGCAGGTCTGGTCGCCTACCACGCCAGCTCGCAGCTCTCGCCGCAGATGCAGGTGATGGCCACGGCGATCGGCGCAGGGATCGCGCTCGCAACGCACACTTCCAAGACAGCTGTCCGAGCCGCCGTCACGCCAAGCCCGGAGCCGGTATCGAACATCGCCCTAAGCACCACGGAAGACGTAATCGCCATTGGTCTCACCTGGTTCGCAACGCACCACCCAATCATCGCCGCATCCACAGCTCTGGTCCTTCTGGCATCGGGAGTCCTCGTCGCCCGCGCCCTACTGAAAGCCATCCAGCGGCCGTTACGGCGCATCTTCCGCCCCGATCTGGAGCGAGCGGAGGCCGCCAAAAAACCATCCATCTAACGGCTCACCTCGGCAGGTCAAGCGCGAACAGCTTCACCGCTCGAGTGCCGCCCGGTCCCACTTGGCAAGTCTCGCCCCAGCCTCGTAGGTACTCTGCAGAAAGTCCATCACTGCATCATCTGGCGAAGCTTCCGTGCGTACGTCGTCATACTTCAGGATGAACTCGCCAAGCTTCTTATCGTAGGAGGCGGCATCAGGCTTTACCTCTTCGGCATCCAGAGCCGCGGGCGAGGGTACGGCGTAACAGTAGAAAGCCGCCGTGCCGAATCCTCCATTTCCGGGCCAGAACCCTGCGCTGATCAGCTCGTGCGAATATGCCTCGCGAGTGACTCTATCGGCGCCATCGCGCGGCGGCGCCGGTCGACCGGAGAAGCGTGTTACTGCAAGATCGAAGCTCCCCCAGAAGAAGTGCACTGGGCTCATCTTCCCGATAAAGCGCGAGGAGAACTGCTTGAAGAGATCGTCTGCACAAGTCAAGGCTTGCCAGAACCGGTGTGCATACTCCGGGTCGTACGAGTGATGCACCTCATCCTTCGCAAATGGAATCGGATCGCTGATCTCCACCGGCACCGGATTGATTTCGACTGAAACGTCAAGTGTGGCGAGGCATCTCTGATACTCCGCATAAAAGCTCGCCACGGTCTGGGCTCGTAGCGGCACGGCGAGCATAGTTCCTGAGCTCAAGCGAAATCGTAGCTCGTGACTTACAAAGTCGAACTCGATCTCCAGCAGATCACCACGATAGGGCATCGCTGACGTGGTGAGTCCGCGCGTGCTTACATAGAGAGGAACGTTCCACCAGTGGTTCAGTAGTGGAGTCAATTCCAGGCGCGTCTTACCCACAATCTGCGTCCACATGTGCAGCGTCGCAGCCGTATCCTTCCATTTATCCCAGGTAAGCTCAGGCCAACTGTGCGATGGGGCGGTCTTTGTCGTCATCAGAGCCTCCGAGATGCGATTGAGAGTATCTAACTCTAAAGCTAGTGCCTTCGTTGAATGAACTTTACTCTAGTGTTGCGGTGAAGGAGCTACCGTGACACAGCGCGAACTAGTGATATTTTGGCCGCATCGACGCTGCGCCATACTACGTACGCATCTCCATCAGGTGCAAGGCTCAATGTGGGATAGCGGTCTCCTGCCTCGTCGGCGGGCACACGAGACACTGCGGAGAGGTGTCCGCGTGTATCGATGCGGAACACAAACGGCGTCACTTCTTCCCAGGTGCCGGTCTGCGATGGTAGACGCCCAGAGAACGCAATGGCGATCGTTCCATCGTCTCTGGAAGCAAGGAAGGGATGGTTCGCGCTCTGTATGCCGCTGCTGACGACAATCTCATGTGAAAAACTTCTACCACCATCGCGAGACGCCGCCAGACGAATCCCTGGTTGTTCTCCTGTGGCCGTGTACCAGGAGACGATCAGCTTCCCGCCTTGAAGAGCCACAACGGGCCCAGACTCCGGGCATCCAAAGATCTTCCATCGATCCGCTGCGACACGAACCGGGTCGCCGAAATGTTCCCCAGCGTCAGTCGAAGTAGCCACGGCCACGTCTCTTTCGTTGTCGCTGTAGACATGCCGGTATGCCACGTAGACCCTGCCATCACTCGAAATCGCAACCGAGGGGCGACAGCATGGGCACGCCAGTGTGGCAACCTTGACGTTCCGATGAAAGGTGAAGCCGCGGTCCGTCGAGCGAGCAAGATATACGTTGAAGGTACCGCTGGCTGCGGAAGTGCTATCTCGCCCATCGAGCCACACGGCATAGACATCGCCGTTCGGCGCAACCGCTAGCGACGCAAAACCCGAGTAGCTTTTATCCGTAGCCGGCTTATCCGTAACTGGGGCGGAACCAGGAGATTTCGCATCCATACCGCTCGAACGAGCCATCCGCAGTTGTGTGCCTGCAATCTCGTTCTTCTCCTGCCACAACGCGAAAGCGTACATGCCTCGGGCGACAAGTTGCGGCGCATTCTCCGCCGAAGTAGTCACGACAGATCCGGGAGAACTCAATGCTGTTGGAGACATCCAGTGCTCACCCCCATCATGCGACATGCGGAGGGTTAATGCTGAGTCGGTGTTCTCTACCGAAAGAAGGTAGAGTCCTCCTGTAACCGTAGCGGCTACGACGGGGCGCTTGCCCCCAACCTGTAGAACGCGAGGATGCGACTCGAACACGAAGGCCTGCTCTCCGGTCTTCGTAAGAGTTTGAGAACGTCGCCACAGCAGAAGGCCCGTCGCCAGCAGGAGTGCGGCTACCAGCGAACCGGCAATGATACGAATAGATCTTCGATTCATAGATCATCCTTGAAAAAGTAGTGACGACGCGTGTCGCGATTATGCCGCAGTTAGAACATCAGTCGCATCGCCAGCTGCACCTGTCGCGGATCTCCTACAGCTGTTGCTCGCCCGAAGGTCGAGTTCGGAGTGGAGGGGTAAGCTCCGGTGCCCCATGTACTGTTCGGGATCATATCGTTCCGGTGATTGAGGGCATTGAAGGCTTCAGCGATCCCTTCAAGCTGTACCCGTTCGGTCAGGCTGAAGGTGCGGCTCAGACGAGCGTTGAGGCTAAAGAAATCGAAGCCGATTCCGGCGTTTCTGCCAATCACCGTCCCTGGAAGAGCCTGTCTGCAGGAGGGAGTCAATACGCCACCAACACAGGGTCGGAGAGTTGTTCCCTGGAGGCTCGTCGTTCCGGTGACGATGTTGAAAGGCAGTGTGGAGTAGTACTGCAGGATGCCACCCAGCCGCCATCCGTGGCTGAGATGGTTGACCACTCCATGAGCAGGGCTGGTGGGCGAGTGAACGCTGGCGTCGAAGACGACGCGGTGTCTCTGATCGTCGTCGGAACGGCTGCGATCCTGGCCGACGAAGAAGTTGTTGATCGGAGAGCTGAAGAAGAACTCGCCTACGTCGTCGATTGCTTTCGACCAGGTATAAGAGAGGCGGAAGCTACCCCATGCGACGGGCTGCTGCACAAATGAGACCGCCAGACCATCGTAGTAGGAATCGGCCTTTGAGTCATAGGCGCGACTATTAGCATAGGCTGAATTTGGCCGCGTTCCGTCTGGATTGATATTGTTGTTGATCGACATGATGAGGTGAAGCCCGCGCACATGCTGGTAGCTGATCCCGAGGCTGCTGTGGTTGGAGAGTTGCTGTTCGACCTCGAGACTGCCCTGTTGCGCATAGGCGTTCTGGATATCGCGGTTCATCAGCGTGAAGTTGAGTAGCGCGTTCGCGGGTGGGGCGGCTGCGACATTCGGAAAGACTGGCGCTCCGGCATCTCCCGGAGAAAAGGTATAACTGAGAAGTTTTGCCTGATTCGCGTCCGTAGTGTTGGAAGCCGAGAGCAATGCATTTGCCAGAGCGCGCAGCGGAATCCGGTCGTAGAACAGTCCGTAGCTTCCACGCACGACGGTACGCGAGTTAGCGAAGGGAGACCACGCAAAGCCGACACGTGGAGAGAGGTTGTTGGCGTCGGTGTGGATCGTCTGCAAGAACTGCAGGTCATAACGAACGCCTGCATTAAGTGTGAAACTGGGGCTCAGCTTCCACTCATCCTGAACGTAGAAACCGACGTTGGGATTGGTCTGCGAGACGGCCGAAACACCAAATGACTGCGTGTACCCCTGCGTGTTGTAAGCGCCGGATTGGAAGGCGGCGAGCGATGCGAAGGTATAGGCTCCACGTAGCGACTGCGGAAAGGTGATGGTGTCGTTGTTGTAGAGAAAATCGATACCAGTCTTGATGGTATGTGCACCGCGTTGGAGAACGAGATTGTCGACTACCTCGTAGAGATAGTTGAGTCGAGCGGTTGGCGACGAGGAGAAGCGGCCGAACTGCGCCACACCCGAGATCGTTACGGATGGACCGACCTCATCGTTCGGAGGGGCGTTGAGGCTGTCGTAGGTGAATTGGCCACGTGTCTCGTTGAAGGTGCGCGGCGAGAGCGTTGCGATATTGCTGATGGCGAGAGTGTGGTTGGTGTCGCGGACGGCCGTACCGTAGCTGACGGCAGCGAGGCCGCCAGCTCCACGGGCATTGATGCTGTCGAGGGTATAGAGGCTGTAACGGCCATTGAACTGGTCACGCTCGCTGAACCGGTGGTCACCACGGACGAAGAAATTCGTGGTGTGAACGGTAGTCGGGTAGAGTGTCGTCGATCCGGTCCCCACGCTGAGGAGGGGAGCCTTGTATCCGACCGATTGTAGGCGGGTGTTAATCGCGGCGGCGTTTGCCGGGCTGATGGCGATGATGCCGTTGGTATTCAATCGGCGTTGCTCAAAGTTGCCATAAAGGAAGGTTCGGTCACGTTTCAGTGGACCGGAGAGGCTTGCTCCATACTGTCCTTGCGTAAGCGGAAGCTTTCCGCCTGATAGCGCGTTGTTGGTATTCAATCGTTGATTTTTCAAGTAGCCATAAAGGTTGCCGCGCAGTTTATTGGTGCCGCTTTTTGTAATGACGTTGAAGTAGCCTCCGAGCGCGCGGCCGAACTCCGCCTGACCACCCGAGGTAACGACCTGAAACTCACGCACGACATCGAATCCATAGAAGTTGCCGGCGAGTCCGGCAGCGTCATCATTGGCAGAGAGTCCGTCCACGATGAAGCCGTTCGAAAAGTTACGCTGGCTATTGATGGAATAGCCCTGGCCAACCACCGGGGAGGTCTCGGCGAAGGTTTGCGTGCTGGCAGTGTTCGTCGGCGAGACGCCGGGGACAAGAAGGGCGAGGTCGAGGTAGTTCCTCCCGTTATAAGGGAGATCGGCAGCCTCGGCCTGGCTCACCGTTTGAGCAATCTGGCTGCGGTTCTCTTCGATGAGCGACTGTGTACTCACGTCGACGGTTGTTGTACCTGACTGCACGCTCAGATTGATGGAGACATCGAAGGCTGCACCCACGGTAAGGTTCACTTGCCGCCTTACCTCTGCGAAGCCGGGCTGCTGAACGCGAAGCTCGTACCGCCCAACAGCAAGGTAGGGGAAGCGGAAGCGGCCCTGGGAGTCCGTCCTGGCTACTCGAGTCTGATTGGTCGCAGGCTCTGTTGTTTCGACCGTCGCGTTGGGAACAACCGCGCCAGTTGGATCAATCACTCGTCCCGTGATGGAAGCGGTGGTGAGAGTCTCTTGCGCCCGCATGCAGGAACCGGACGTGAGAAGAAAAAAGATAAATACGAGAAGAATTCCCGGTCGAAACACGATACCTCCAATAGATCGGCATGACGCAAATAGCGCGATGCGGGCCTTTGTTTTATTTCAGGCAAGGAGGGGCGTCGTAGGAGGGCCTCGTTTCTGCTGCGATCGGTCGAAAGAGATTCGACCTCGAGCCTCGATCTGCGGACGTTGTGACGGGTGCGACAGGATCTCAGCGAAGAGAAGAGAGGCTGACGCAAGCTGGAAGCTGTGCCGATGCACGGCCCCCGGAGATGCCGGAGTGTACGGGCATCTCTCGGTTACTCGGGCCAAACCGTGTGAGTGTGACGAATCGCTGACTTGCGCGAGCGACATCCTGCCTATCGAGCAGCGATGTGTGCCATGGGCTCGGCAACATGCCGGCAGAGACGTTTCATTCGGGACTTGCAGGGAGGTGAACGGGAGAAGTGGCAGCGACGAAAAAATGGCAAGAAGGATTATGGCGCTCGCTCGCCATACCCACGACTGCCGATCTCTTCCTGTGAGCCGCATGATTACATTACCTCTGTGATCCTGTTTGGGAGCTATGGGCGCTTTTGTGCGTCGAGGCACAAACCATCAAGCTACGAACCGGATAGGGAAGAATGTACATTCCCTGCAAAAGGATGCAGGCGTCTTTTGCAGGACGCCAAATGATCGCGCGAGCGGTATGGACTAGAGTCCACCAGGACAGTGCAGAACCTCGCCGCGCGGCTTCCGGTCGGTGTGCTTATAGGAGAGAGAGCAGCGGGGGGCCGCGTTCCTGCATGGACCGATCAAGTTCGATCCACGCACAGGAATCCCTCGGCGCTTTATCTGCGGAGCTAACCGCAAGGCCGACAAAGAGAGGAGCGGAGGTGCGAAGAGAAAGATCATTGCGCTGGAGAGGAGCAATGGCCTTTGGATAAGCTGGGCACTTCTCCCGAACGGCCGAGAGCTGAATCCCCTGAGATTGCTCACCCAGCACAGTCATCGTGCAGTGATGCGCTCCATTCCGCCGACAGCACGCCGGAAGATTGCCATTCATGTTTGCAGTGAGAGCAAACAGCGGCGATATCAGCGGCAGGCTAAACAGAAGAAGCAGCGAAATGGCCAAAAGGCGGCGCATACTCGCGATTGTAACGCACGCTGAGGACAACGATATTTAAGGTGTTGACGTCCTAGCAGATTGAATCCCTGTCAACGCCCTGAAGGCTTGGCTTCAGAGCGCCCCAGCGGCTTGAGGTCTACCTCGAAGAAGTGAACCTTGTCTGCTCCCTCAGTCATCGTCACCGAGAGATCCTGTAGCACGCCCGGCTGCAGGTTGAACTCACCTATATGGAGCGTCTGCATCTGCGTCGCGCTGCTGGTTGCAACAATCGGTGCGGTCAAGGTTTGCGAGCCGAGATGCACGACAAACTGAGAACCCACGGCGATGCCTGGCTTCGCTGTGCTGTACAGGATGCTCACGTCGAGCTTCCCTGACTCATTCACGCGTACGTTCCAACGGAGGGCGTTGCCCTTCTTCTCCAGGCCGTCGACATAATAGCGTGCAGCCTTGCCATCGCCATAACTGAAGTCCACTCCTTCCGTCGTCGCGTCGAAGCCGAGGAGCCGGTTGTTTCCCCAACGCGTCTCCAGGAGTCGTCCTGGTTTTGCCCTTACTCCATCTGTGGTCTTCAATACGATGACAGAGTCGACGGCATCCGGCGCACTTGTGGGTACGCGTAGGCTGAGATCTTCGCTGCCGAGCCTTTCAATCTTCAATGGCTTCTTCGCGGGGTCGTTGAGCAGATACGCGGTACTAACCTGACTGAACAAACCACCAACCACTAGTTGCTGATTCGTGGGCCACTCAAAGACGTGGAGATAGACGGTATTTCCTTTCACGGTGGAGTCGCCCCAGGCTTGTCTATCGAGTGGCGTGCGCTGCGTTCCGCGGATACTTTCGGCATTCACCGACATCCATCGCCCAATGCCTTCAAGGGTTGCAACATCTGGGGGATCGATCGTGCCATCGCCGCGCGGACCAATGTTGAGAAGGATATTGCCGCCCTTTGCCGTGGCCTTTGCCAGCAGCTGAATGAAATAGGAGACGGGTTTGTGTACGGGGTCGAGTTTATTCCAGCCGTACGATTCGTTAGTGGTCGGCATCGCCTCCCAGTCCCCAGCAGTGGGACGGATTTCAGCGGCACGGTCGGCCGTGTTAAGGTAATCGCCGAAGTTCACGCCGTCTCCACGGGCGGCTCGCCCGTTGATGACAACCTTTGGATCAGCTTCACGAACGGCCTTTACGATGGCCACTTGATCGAAGAGAGGCAGCTTGCCCGGCGTATCGAACCACAGGATGTCAGGATGATAGCGGGCGATCAGCTCTTTCAACTGCGGGATCGCCTTGCCGTAGACATACTTCTCAACCTTCGGTACCAGTTCAGGATGCGCGTTGTACCAATCCACTCCGCCCAGTAACTGCTTGTCTCCCCCGGGATTGTTGTAGTCCCAGTCATTGCCGGGAGCATTCGGATCTTCCCAGTCGAAGGCGTGAGAGTAGTAAAAGCCGACGCGGATCCCCTGGGCTCTGGCGGCGTCGACCAACTCCTTGAGCGGGTCACGCTCGAAGTGCGAGACATCGCGAATGTTATAGCCATTGACATCCGACGGCCAGATGGCGAAGCCGTCATGATGCTTCGCCGTCAGAATGACGTACTGCATGCCGGCCGCTTTGATTAGACGCACCCACTCCTTCGCGTCGTACTTTTCCGGGTCGAACTTAGCAGCAACCTGTTCCTTGTAGGTCGCGAGCGGGATGCGATCGACACGCATAATATGCTCGGCATATCCGGGGTTGGGTTTGCCTTGCCACTCTCCACCGAGCACGGAGTAGGCTCCCCAGTGGATGAAACAGCCGAAGCGCGCCTCGCGCCACCATGCCAAACGTTCGTCACGTGTCTTCAGTGCATCCGCATACCAACCCGTCTGGGCGTCCCGGATTGCAGCGGCATCGCGCTGGGCTGCCGCACCGCTTTGCATCGGCTCGTTGGCTGCCTCCGATCGTCTTTGTGCGTCGGATGCAGGATTTTGTGCTCCAGCTATCCCGGTAATGGTGAAGATTGCCGCGATGGCCGGACGAATCCACCACGCCTTCCATAGGTACTTCATAGAAAAACCCCGCTCGTTTTCGCACTCGGCACAACGCCTATATTTCGACGCGGCACGGGTGCCCCATAAAAGATTCTCTATCAAGAATGAATCTTTATTTTTATAGGCAATTGTACCGTGTTATTTTCCTCACCCAATTATTGGCACCTTTATGTCGCTAAAGTGGGAGGGAGAGGATGCCTGCGAGCGGTATGCCAACCCAGGCGGGTCGACTGTTGAGCTCATAGAGTAGCTCGTAAAGCGCCTTCTCCAGCAGATAGCCGTTGAGCTGGAGCTGAGCTTGTGCAGGCGGGGGGATGAGACGTGGGTTCGCTGCATCGATGGATTGATGGTAAGTGCGGAGGAATTCTGTGGATACAGCGTTTTGCCAGAGGCGGGCCCAAGGTTCGATGTTCTTGGCATCGTCGGGCCGACGTTGAGCAAAGGCGTGGAGACCGGCGTACGCGGCGTAGCTGAAAGAGCGCAACATCCCAGCGACGTCTTTTAGAGGCGATTGTTTAGCGCGTCGCGAGGAGAGATCGCGTGCGGGTTCGCCTTCGAAGTCGAGGATGACGTAATCCCCACGTGAGCGTAGGACTTGTCCAAGATGATAGTCGCCGTGGATGCGGATGCGCTGTCCGGCGTCAGCGGGCGGGATGAGAGCAATGGAGCGGGCGCGGGAAAAAAGTTTAAGGCGCCAGCTGAGAACAAGCGCAGCATTGTCGGTAACGGTCTCGGTGAGTTGAGACATACCTCGTTTGAGTGCCTCAAGGGAGAGGGATATTTGTCGTTCTATTCGGCTGGCGTCGGTGGTGAGGTCACTGGAGGTGAAGGGCTCGGCGAGGAAGGCCGGGTTGTCGGTTGGCGTGGCGAGTGCAAGATGCATCTCGGCGGTACGGCGGCCAAGGAGAGCAGCAGCGTCGAGATAGAGACCAGCGTGTTCACGGGCGAGTGAGGAGGGCTCATTTTCTGAGAGGAAGCTGGGAGAGCTGCCCGTGTCTTGTAGAGCTGGCAGAATTGCGACGCTGTCGTAGTACTGGGAGAGTTCATCGAGAGTCCACTGCCAGCCATCACCTTCGTTTTCAACGAGGCCTTGCAGCATGGCGATGGTGATTGGCTCGCCGCTCTCTGAGCTGAGTGTGATATCGCCAAGGAATGGAGCAATTCGGGTGAAGTGCGCAGTCTCAGTGAGGAATCGGCCTATCTCGGTATCGGGATTTTCGCCAGACTCGAGACGGCGAAATAACTTCATGATGAGCTTGGCGTCGTAAATGATCGACGTGTTGGACTGCTCAGCGGAACCGGTGCGCGCGGGAAGTGGATTGTCCCCCCGTACTTCAGCGAATGTTCTGCTGCTGTGGCCGTGCAGAATGCCGGCCCGGCTATTGAGCGCGCCATTGGTTTCGATGACATTGAGTATGGCCTGGCGAACGTCTTCGAGTGCAACGGCGTCGTGAAGGATTGCAGGGCCGGTAGGCGTACTCACGGTTGCGAGGATGTTTGCGGGATCGGTAGCGCGAATAGTCTCGGCAATCTCGCCGGCGCTGATGGCGAGGGGTAGTTGATAGATGTTGGTGGTGTCGTCGTCGTAGGTTAGTTGTAAGAAGACAAGTGCGGCGTTAAGGCCGGGGAGCTCTGCAGCGTCGAGAACCTCGATGGTTTTAATGGTGCGCGATTTTGCGCCGAACCAACGCTGACGTGGCAGATAGGTGAGGAGAAGCTGCTGGAGAAGTACCAGACCGGGGCCAGTTAGAACTCCTGCGATGCCTTGATTGAGGAGATCGAGAATTGGCTTTTCTTCGGGGACCTGGACGGGCTCAGGGAGTTCGGGCGCAAGCTGGAGCTCTAGCCATAAGAAGGAATAGGGTGCGAGAGTGAGCGGATATGGCTGCGTGGATATGGTGGGAAAGGTGACGTAGCCCAGCATTTCGACGGGAATCATGCCTGAGAATTTGCTCAAATCGAGTGAGACGGGTTGCGAGAAGCGAGATAGATTCGCTACGCAGAGGACAATCTCATTGCTGCCATTTTCTTCGTACTGACGGATATAGGCGAGGATTTTTCTGTTGTCGGGGTTGAGGAATTCCTGGGTGCCGCGGCCGAAGACATGGAAGAGCTTCCGGAGCGCAATCATGTTGCGCGTCCACTGCAGGAGCGAAGATTGATCGGACTGCTGCGCTTCGACGTTGATTGACTGGTATCCCCAGATGGGGTCAGTGATGACGGGGAAGTAGAGCCGAGCTGGGACCGCGGTGGAAAAGCCGGCATTGCGGTCCGAGTTCCACTGCATGGGGGTACGGACACCGTTGCGGTCGCCGAGATAGATGTTGTCGCCCATGCCGATCTCGTCGCCGTAGTACATGATGGGGGTGCCGGGAAAGCTGAGCAGGAGCGAGTTGAGCAACTCAATGCGGCGGCGGTTATTATCCACCAATGGCGCGAGGCGGCGACGAATGCCCACATTGATGCGCATGCGGGGATCGGCAGAATAGGCGAGATACATATAGTCACGTTCGTCATCAGTGACCATTTCGAGCGTCAGCTCATCGTGGTTGCGCAGGAAAAGCCCCCACTGACAATTGTCCGGAATTGCTGGCGTTTGGGCCATGATGTCGGTGATGGGAAGACGGTCTTCCTGGCGAAGCGCCATGTAGATGCGCGGCATGAGGGGGAAGTGGAAGGCCATGTGGCACTCGTCGCCATCGCCGAAGTAGGGGCGGACGTCGGTGGGCCACTGGTTGGCTTCGGCAAGGACCAGACGATTGTCGTAGTCAGCATCAATTGCGGCGCGAATCTTTTTGATCGCGGTGTGAGTTTCGGGAAGGTTCTCGCAGCTGGTGCCGTCGCGTTCAACAAGATAAGGGATTGCGTCCATGCGAAGCGCGTCGACCCCCATATCGAGCCAGAAGCGCATAGCCTTGAGTACTTCTTCGATGACAACAGGGTTATCAAAGTTGAGGTCGGGTTGATGTGAGAAAAAGCGGTGCCAATAGTAAGACTTTGCCACCTCGTCCCAAGTCCAGTTGGACTTTTCTGTATCGGTAAATATGATGCGAGCGTCTTTGAAGAGTTGATCGGTCTGCGACCAAACGTAGAAGTCGCGCTCGGGCGAACCGGGAGGGGCGTTGCGCGCGGCCTTGAACCATGGGTGTTGGTCGCTGGTGTGGTTGATGACAAGCTCGATCATGACCTGCATGCCGCGAAGATGAGCGGCATCGAGGAACATCTTGAAGTCGTTAAGAGTGCCATAGCTGGGGTTGACGTCGACGTAGTTGGCAATATCGTAACCGTCGTCGCGTAAGGGAGAAGGAAAGAAGGGAAGCAGCCAGAGGCACGTAACGCCGAGATCCTGCAGGTAGTCGAGCTTGGACAGCAAGCCGGGAAAGTCGCCTATGCCATCCGCGTTCGAGTCCATGAAGGCGCGAACGTGAATTTCGTAGATGATCGCGTCTTTGTACCAAAGGGGGTCGGTGGCGCTACCGGCTTTTTTCACTGGTTTTCCTCGTGCGGGAGCTTGCTGCAGTTCCGTTGCTGGATTGAGTGTAGGCTCAGGGATTATGTGGGATGAGACGGAAGATATGCGCGGGCATTCGGTCCGGATTTAGAGCAACGAAGTTACGACGGTCGTGCCACTGGTAGCGCGTGCCCGTGAGCAAGTCTTCTACTTCAAAGTAATCATTGTGAAAGATTCCAAGTTCCTCAAGGTTGAGGTTAGTCCAGCCGGCTTGCTCTTGGGTGGGATCGAGGTTGATCGCCACAAGAATCCGGTTGTCGCCGTTCGATTTGCTGTAGCAGAGGATATTCGGATTATCGACAGGATGGAAGTGGAGGGAACCATCGCTTTGCAGGGCCGGGTTGTCGTGGCGGATCCGGTTGATCTGGGTGATGAGTGGGGCGAGGCTGTGGCTTGCAGAACGATCCCAGTGGCGGATCTCGTACTTCTCGCTGTTGAGATACTCTTCGCTACCGGGCTTTGCGGGAACGTTTTCGCAAAGTTCAAAGGCCGGGCCGTAGATCCCGTAGTTCGCTCCCAACGTTGCGGCGAGGATGAGGCGCTGCACAAAGGCGGGACGGCCGCCAGTCTGGAGAGCGGCATGAAGTATGTCGGGGGTATTGGGCCACAAGTTGGGATGGAAGAAGTCTGTAACGGGTGGCTTGGTGATCTCTTCGAAGTACGCCTGCAGCTCGTCCTTAGCGTTGCGCCAGGTAAAGTAAGTGTAGGACTGGCTGAAGCCAGCCTTTGCCAGTGAATACATGACGTGAGGACGAGTGAATGCCTCGGCGAGGAAGATGACGTCGGGGTACTTGGTGTGAAGGTCTGCGATGCACCACTCCCAGAAGGGGAAGGCTTTGGTGTGCGGGTTGTCGACGCGGAAGATACGAACGCCCTGGCGAATCCAATAGGCAAAGATATCGCGCAGTCCGTCCCATAGACGGCGCCAGCTGGAAGATTCGAAATTAAGGGGATAGATGTCTTGATACTTCTTTGGAGGGTTTTCGGCGTACTGGATGGAGCCGTCAGGACGGATGATGAACCAATCGGGATGCTCCGTCACCCAAGGGTGATCAGGAGAGCATTGAAAGGCAATATCGAGAGCTACCTCCATGCCGAGGTCTCGAGCGGAAACGATGAGAGACTTAAAGTCGCGCAAGGTTCCGAGTTGGGCGTCGATCGATTTGTGGCCGCCATCCTTCGAGCCGATGGCCCAGGGGCTGCCGGTGTCATCGGACGCAGCGGTCGTACTGTTATTCCGGCCCTTGCGGAACGCCGCGCCGATGGGATGGATCGGCGGAAGATAAAGCACATTGAAGCCCATGGCGGCGATGTCTGGCAGGAGCGCCTTTACGTCGGCAAAGGTACCATGTCGAGCGGGATCGGGGGATGCTGATCGAGGGAAGAGTTCGTACCAGGTAGAGTAGCGGGCGCGTTCGCGATCGACCCACAGATGCAGTTCACGCGAGTAGCGAGTGATAAGAGTAAGGTCAGGGTACAGCGCAGCGATTTCGACGACTTCGTCCTTGAGTGGATACTCGTAAGTGGCAGCATTGCGGTCCGCTAATTGATTGAGATCGGTTGCTGCTTGAGCGAGGAGCTTGCTGTGCAGACCCTTGGCGCGATTTGCGGCCTGCTTCAACAAAGCAACGCCAGTGCGCAAGGCAAGTGGAATATCCTGCGACTCGGCAGATGAATTTGACGTCTCTGGAGTTGGCTGGGCGGCAAGACGCTTTTTAAGATCCGCACACCATGTGCCAAAGTGATCGATCCATGCTTCGATGGTGTAGCTCCAGTCGCCGAGTTGATCTACGGTGAAAGTCGCCGACCAAAGATCGTTTGTAAGCGGCACGAGCGACGTGGAGCGCCAATCAGCCTCGCCTCCACCTCGATACAGCAGGCGTCCCGAGATATGATCATGACCATCGCCAAAAACGGCGGCGGATACGGTTACCTCATCACCGATAATTCTTTTTGCGGGATAGCGACCGCATTCGACCTGTGGTTGAACTTCTTCTATAACGGTGCGCTTGCGGCCCTCAACAGGTTTCATATGATCTGCATATGGAGATTCACTTTCTTCTTCATTTAATTATGCTTTGGGCCGTTTCAGCATGTACTTGCTGACGAGTAGCCTCCTTAGAAGGATGCATTCGGGGCCGCACGCGTTTTCTGGGATGACAACGCAGAAGACATTTGATAATTGGCAAGCAGATGGAAACCCCCTCTACATCCACGTTGGTGAAATATTTAAATATGTTGGTGTCGAGAGTGTTCGGTATTCGATTCATGGTTCGAGATGCCTTCGTAATTGCAGCTAGCCAAATCATGATCCCATAACCGGCGCGATTCTTCCCTCGACATATCCGTCGCAATCGTCTCGCCACGGCAACCCGGTCTAGCTTCCATTCAACAGCTGCGCTCATTGGAGTGATACACAGCATGCTGTCTATCACTCCTCGAACGAAAAGCTTGTTAGAAGTATATCTTTGCGGAGTAAATGGAAGGCCAGCGCGCCCATCATCGAAGCCACGCAGATTTGGCGATATTCGCCCCGCGTTGGTCATTCATCTCTGCTTAGACGTGATTTCATTTGATTTCGGCGCCTCAGAACAGACTGAACTTGATCACGTCAGCCGGACGTGGCCCGCTGTGCATCTTATTTACATCATGCGCTTCACATCTCATGATCGACTCTTCGCCCTCACCGGCTCCGGTATCTCTGCCGAGAGCGGGCTTGCTACCTTCCGCGGATCCGGAGGCCTGTGGAACGGCTATCGCGTTGAGGAAGTCGCTACGCCGGAGGCCTGGCATGCCAACCCCGAGCTAGTCTGGCATTTCTATTCCATGCGTCGTCGGGACGCGCTGTCCGCAGAGCCGAACGCTGCACATCTCGCCTTGGCAGAGATAGAACAAAAACTCGGCGATCGCTTCTATCTCTGTACTCAAAACGTCGATGACCTACATGAGCGCGCCGGTTCTCGCCGCATTCATCATATGCATGGCACTCTCTTCAAATCACGCTGCGAGCGTTGCAATGAACCGTTCCCAGATCAGGATCTGTATGAGACCGCTGCAAGCCTACCCCACTGCCCGGAATGTGGCACTCTCATTCGGCCGCACATTGTGTGGTTCGGCGAAGAGCCGCTCGATATGGGACAAATATATGCCGAACTCAACAAAGCTACCATCCTCCTTGTAGTTGGCACCTCGGGCTCCGTCTATCCCGCGGCAGGCTTCGTACACGTTGCCAAGCGTCTGGGTATCCAGACCATCTATATCGGTCCTGAGGAGCCCTTCAATGTCGATGCCTTCAATGAGGTTGTTCTGGGTACGGCGACAGAGGTGCTACCGCTCTTTCTTCAGCCCGGTATTTCTACGTCTCAAACGCCAAAGCGGTAGGCGTTTGATCACTCAGAGTGACTTCTTGGCCAGACAAGGTAAGGACCTCGTCATCCGATCGTTTGGGCTAGCGGTGCCGATGTCGGGATGCGGCTGTGCTGGCGGACCATCCGGCTCCTTCGAGTTCGTCGATGGCCCGGCACAGGGAACGCTATTGCTTGATGACTGTTCCGTCCCGCTTCCTTATCTCGCCCCATCCGCCATTCAGATGGTTTGGGCTGTCCGTAAATGGAGACTTCGCCGCCAGCTTCTCGTCGATCTCGATACCCCAACCCGGCTTCTCATTCACCCAGAAATATCCGTCCTTCATCTCCGGGCAACCTTTGAAGATCTCCTGCGTCTTCGCATTGAATGGCGTGTACTCCTGGATGCCAAAGTTGTAACTCACAATATCCAGCGTTATATTCGCCATGTGGCCCACCGGCGAAACGTCGCCCGGCCCATGCCATGCCGTCTTCACGCCGAACTGCTCGGCTTGGATCGCAATCTTCCGCGCTGGCGTAAACCCGCCCACCTGTGAAACATGCACGCGAATATAGTCAATCAACTGCTGTGCGATCAGTGGCTGCCACTCATGCGGACTGTTGAACAGCTCGCCCATTGCGATCGGTGTCGCGCAATTCTCCCGGATCTGCTTGAAGTACCCGAGATCTTCCGGCGAAAGCGGGTCTTCGAGGAAGAACAGCCGGAACTTCTCTGCCTCCTTGCAGAACTGCACCGCCTGATTCGGAGTCAGACGCTCATGCATATCGTGTAGTAGTTCCATCTCGTCTCCCAGCTCCGTCCTGCAGACCTCCAGCAGCTTCAGCGCTCGTCGCATCTGATACGCCGGCTCGAACAGCGGCTTGTCGTGGAGCGCCTTCAGCGGCGGAGTATTTACATGCGCCGAACCATAGCCCGCCATGCCCGGCAGCCCTACCTGTACGCGCACATGACGAAAGCCCTGCTCCATATACTTCTTTGCGGCGGTCACTACATCGGAAAACTCCGGTCCGTCCGCATGTGCGTAGCAGTCCACCGCCTCGCGACACTTGCCTCCCGCCAGCTGATACACCGGCATTCCCGCCTGACGTCCTTTGATATCCCAAAGCGCCTGGTCGATCCCGCTCAACGCATTATTCAGCACCGGCCCATTCTTCCAGTATGAGCTGTCATAGCAGCTCTGCCAGATATCCTCGATGCGGTCCGTCGTCTTGCCTAGCAGAAATGGCTTCAGATATCGCTCTACCGCCGGCTTCACCAGGTCGGCCCGTTGTGTAAACGTCGCGCAGCCATATCCGTATAGTCCATCCTGGTCAGTCGTAATCTTCACCACCGTCAGCCGAGATCCAGCGGGCGCGCACTCGATCACATTAATGTCTTTGATACGCGGCGAGGGCATGCCCCGCGTATTCCGTGCTACCTGCTCCTGCGCTCGAACGATAGGCGCTGCCAGACCCAGCAGACCGGCGCCTCCAATGGACTTCAACAGATCACGGCGATGCATCGACATAGTTCCAGAACTCTCCCAGCATGGACTTTGAACGCTTGCAAAGAATACCCCAAACGCTCGCCTTTGATCTGCGTAGGAGGGCTAATGAAGCAGAGCTATCGCAACAATGCATGATTGCTTCTTGGCTGTAGCGGCGGAGGGTGGGAGTCTGGCTGTTTACTCAAACCAATAACCAACTCCCGACCGTGCCCGGTAGATAGCATACGGTTGAAGCTATACCGCGCCAGATGGCGCTTGTCTCCATACTCAGCATAACCCCCGCGTGGCCGGCACCGTGGAAGCAATCCGTTTGTGTCTTCCGATCACTTGCATCTGTATAGTCTGTTACGGAGCGTCTTCGACAGGGTGTACTTGGAATCCATTGCTCTCCGAGCTGAAGTAACGTCTTCGCATCCAAAACGCAACATTGACCAAGGCGATGAGCGCTGGAACTTCTATGAGGGGACCGACGACGCCGACGAAAGCCTCGCCTGAGTTCAGACCGAAGACGGCCACCGCGACCGCAATCGCCAGCTCGAAATTGTTGCCCGCGGCGGTAAACGATAGGGTTGCCGACTGAGCATAATCTGCGCCTAGCTTCTTTCCCATCCAGAAGCTCACCAGGAACATGATGAGGAAATAGATCATGAGGGGGACTGCGATCTTGACCACATCGAGCGGCAGTCGCACGATTAGGTCGCCCTTGAGCGAGAACATGACCAGGATCGTGAAGAGCAACGCAACCAGCGTGAACGGACTGATGAGAGGAATGAAGCGGGTGCGATACCACCCTTCGCCTTTGATGCGGATCAGAACATACCGGGTGACGAAGCCAGCTACAAACGGAACGCCGAGGTAAAGGCCGACGCTCTTTGCAATCTGCCCAATTCCGATAGGAACGACGCTCCCCTCCAGGCCAAACCACTTTGGAAGCACTGTCAGGAAGACCCACGCATAGAGGCTGTAAAAGAGCACCTGAAAGACGCTGTTGATGGCGACAAGACCAGCAACATAATCAGTGTCGCCCTCCGCGAGTTCGTTCCAGACCAGCACCATTGCGATGCAGCGGGCAATGCCAATCAGGATGAGGCCGCGCATGTAAGCGGGCTCCCCGTGCAGGAAGACAAGAGCCAGGAGGAACATGAGACTAGGCCCTATAAGCCAGTTCTGCACGAGCGATAAGCCGAGTATGCGCTTATTGCGGAAGACGTCTCCCAGCTTTTCGTACCTGACCTTCGCCAGTGGTGGAAACATCATGATGATGAGCCCAATGGCGATGGGGATGTTGGTCGTCCCGGTCTGAAAGCGATTGACGAAGCCAGCCGAGGACGGAATGAAATGGCCGATTGCTACGCCTATAGCCATGGCGAGAAAGATCCAGAGCGTCAGAAATCGGTCGAGAAACGAAAGCTTCTTTCGGGCGGCAGGGGCGCAGACGCGGCCTTGAGTTACGGGAGTTGCAGACATTAACAAGCCTCGCAGGATACTTCTTTGATCGGTGTTGGCAAGGGAGCACCTTCGAGCAAGGTGTATTTCGCTGGCGAGCAGCAGGCTTTGGTGAGTCGTGCCCTATCTGCCTGCATCCCCTTCTCTTCTTTCAACCAGTCGAGCGTTTGCAGCAAAATTTGCGCTGCTCCGATGTGCGGTGGCATGACGATGCGATAGTGCATCCATCGTCCTTCTCGCCGGGACGAGGTAATTCCGGCTCTGCGGAGATATGCCAGATGCCGCGATATCTTCGGCTGAGGACCACCCAGAATCTCCACAAAATAGCAGACGCAAATCTCCTGCTCTCCCATCAGGTTGAGGAGTCGGAGCCGGGTGTTGTCGCCGAGCGCCTGAAAGAACCGTTCCATATTGAAGGTATGCTTTGCTGCCATGAATTTAATATATACGCATTGACGTATTAGTAAGGCAACAAATATAGTCGCCTAAGCAGATATTACGGAGGCGGTATGACACAGCAGCTATTGGATTCGGTGAAGTCGAAGTACGGGGCAGTTGCGGAAAGCACTTTGTCGAACGAGAACGCGGGCGTGAAGGCCGTTGCTGAAGCCTTCGGTTACAGCGCAGACGAGTTGACCTCGATCCCGGCTGGAGCCAATATGGGACTCTCATGCGGCAATCCCACAGCAACAGCTCACTTGAGAGCGGGTGAGGTTGTGGTCGACCTTGGCTCTGGCGGCGGTCTCGATGTGTTTCTTGCTTCCAGGATGGTCGGGCCGGAAGGTCGCGCTATCGGTGTCGATATGACGACGGCAATGATTGAACGTTCACGTGAGAATGCGCAAAAGGGTGGCTATACCAATGTGGAGTTCTATCAGTCCACCATCGATCAGATCCCGCTCTCGGATAATTCAGTCGATTGCATCATCTCAAACTGCGTCATCAACCTCGCTCCGGACAAGCCTGCCGTCTTCCGCGAAATGGCCCGCGTACTGAAGCCGGGTGGTCGGGTTGCAATCAGCGACATTGCCCTGAAACATGACCTACCAGACGCCGTCGCCCAAAGCATGGCGGCGTATGTCGGCTGTATCGCCGGAGCCATCCTGATTGAGGATTATCGGGCCGGGCTGCTCGCAGCGGGATTTCAGCACGTCGAGATTGTGGATAGCGGAGCCGATTTGAACGCCTATGCCAAGGTCGAAGATCAGGCTGGCTGCTGCTCCCCCAGCATGGAGACGGCTAGCCCCTTCCAGATGGTGGAGGAAGCTTGCTGCACTCCGGCACCCAGCGCCTCGCCCTCCCTGCACGAAGAGCTTACTACTCTCCTCTCGCAGTATGACGTGAACGCGGCCGCCGCAAGCGTGAAGGTTTACGCCATCAAGCCTTCAGCCGCCTAACCAGTCACGCAGCCGAGGACGACAGCATGTCGCACTACAATGTCTTGTTTCTCTGCACAGGCAACTCCAGCCGGTCGATCATGGCAGAGGCAATCATGAATCGGAAAGGCTCACCAAACTTTACTGCCTACAGGGCGGGGAGTCATCCATCGGGTATGGTGCGTCCGGAGGCCCTGCGACAGATCGGGATTGCAGGGCTTAGTACAGAAGGTTTGCGGAGCAAATCATGGGAGGAGTTTACCCGGCCGGACACACCTCATCTTAGCTTTGTCTTTACCGTTTGCGATAAGGCGGCCAAGGAAGTTTGTCCTACCTGGCCGGGTCAACCAATGACTGCTCATTGGTCCATTCCCGATCCGGCCGCCGTCGAAGGTAGGCCGGAAGACATCGAACGGGCCTACAAGCAAGCCTTTGCCATGCTTACGACACGTATTTCGTTGATGCTTGCTCTCCCTTTGGCAACTATGAATTCCTTAGCCATCAAGAAGGAAATCGACCGCATTGGAGAGCAGTAGCGCGTCATGCCCGGACACAATCCTCAACACGCTTAAGGAGACACGATGCACAAGGTAATTTTTGCCTGCGTTCACAATGCAGGACGGTCGCAGATGGCAGCCGCCTTCTTCAATCAGCTCGCCGATCCACAAAAAGCGGAAGCGGTGTCAGCGGGAACCGAACCCGGTCTGCGCGTACACCCGGAGGTTCTGGCAGTCATGCAGGAGATTGGAATCGACCTGAGCGAAGCCAAGCCCCAGAAACTGACCGAGGAATTGGCGCGTGAAGCTCAGGTGCTCATCACGATGGGCTGCGGGGATAAGTGCCCCTACGTGCCCGGTCTAAAGCGAGACGATTGGCCACTGCCCGATCCAAAGGGCCGTCCAGTCGAAGAGGTCCGGGCAGTTCGGGATGAGATCCGCTCCCGCGTACTGGAGCTGCTGAGTGCAGAGCAACTGAGAAAATCCGATAACTGAAACAAAAGCAGGTCATCAACGTAGACCGATCGACTAGTTAAGCTGTAGCGATGGGAAGTTGGGTTTAGCGGAATGTCTGGCGGAGATGGGGGGCGAAAAGTGCCCTTTTCTCGACCTTCCAAGAATCAACGACTTAATCGTTGTCAGTCGCTATTGGAGCGGGTTTCGTGCGTTTTGGTTCTGAGCCTTGCAGGCTATCCGGGTTCACTATCTTTCTGGTGTGGCGGCTTAGCGTACGAGCTGCCTTGAAAACTCCAGCAGTCGTTCTTCACGGCCCAGGCGGCGAATGCTACGAGGCTAGGGTCATCGAGCCCATAACGCAAGCGATCTTCGACAGGACAATGTGCCCCTCCGCACCAATCCTGTACGGCTGCATTTTTCTTGTCGTCGCCTGGGTCGTCCTCTTCAACTGGACGACCGCATCGAGCCGAGCTCTTCGCAAGCAAATGAGGAGCTTCGCTGAAACTTTGCCGGACAAGACGGGTAGCGGCAACACTGGAAATCTCGGCCTGGAAGAGTTGGATCGGGATTGCCTCTTTCTGTGGCCATGGTGCATGGCATCTCTCATGTCCTTCAGCGGGAACTAAGCCCCACGATGGATCGAATGACCGGCTCGCTCGACAGCCTACAAAGTGCCATCGTCAGCCTCGAATCTCAAAAGCAAGAGTCAGTCACGATGCCTTTGATCGGCTCGTGCACCGCCTAGAAACCTCTCTTAGCGAGGCTTTGTCGGGGATGGCCGAAAGCTTTCATGAGCTGTGGTATTCTCCTGTTGGTAAGCCAAATGACGGTCATACAGGACGAAGCCGGATGAAACAAAAAAAGGATGTGCAGCAAGGAACACTGGCGCTGATGCTCCTGAAGACCCTCGATGTATTGGGACCGCTGCACGGATATGGCATCGCCCGACGCATCGAACAGATCAGCGGCGAGCTGCTTTCAGTCAATCAGGGCACACTTTATCCCGTCCTGTTGAGGCTGGAGCAGGAGGGCGCCATCACATCGGAGTGGGGACCCTCGGAAAACAACCGTCGAGCTCGCTTTTATCGGCTGACGTGTGCGGGCCACAAATTACTGGAAGTCGAAAAACGTGATTGGGAGCAGACAGCGGCGATCATCGCGCGGTTCTTTGAAGTGAAAGCGAAGGATCTGGCATGAGAGCGCTGAATCGGTTATTGACACGCGTTCTCAACTTCACAACCAGACGCCGCGGCGACGAACGGCTCAGAGAAGAGATCGAATCGCATCTGGCAGCTCAGACTGAAGAGAACATCCATGCGGGCATGACCGCCAAAGAGGCCCTCCGCCACGCCCGCCTGAAGTTCGGGGCCGCGGAAGCGATTCGGGAAAACTACCGCGCCGAAGAGGGCATGCCATTCCTGGAGATCCTGCTCCAGGATGTTCGTCATGCGTTTCGCGTGCTTTGCAATTCTCCGGCATTCACCGTCGTCGCTTTGATCACACTGATGCTGGGGATTGGAGCAAACGTCGTCGTCTTCGGAGTGCTGAATGCGGTGCTGCTGCACCCGTTGGATGTGAGCGACCCACAGAACCTGTATCAGATTCGTCACAAGACGTGGATGAGCGGAAGGTTGCTGACCGCGTCGTATCCCACGTTTGAAGATCTTCGGCAACGAAACACCACCTTCAGCGGAATGGCCGGTTTCTATGGATATTCCAATGCTCGACTGGGCTGGCGCAGTAACGCGGTGATCAAGATCTCCGGCTATGAGGTCACCGGCAATTATTTCGATCTGCTGGGGGTGCAGCCGGAGGCAGGACGCTTCTTCCACGCCACAGACGAGCATGGCCCGGATTCGGCGCCGTATGTGGTGTTGAGCGATGCCCTGTGGCGGAGCACGTTTCATGCCGATCGAGGCGTGATCGGAACGACGGTGGAGCTCAACAAGCATCCGTTCACCGTGGTGGGCGTGGCGCCGCCGCAGTTCCAAGGCACGGAGAAGTTTCGCTGGCCGGACTACTGGGTGCCCATAGTGAACGAGCAGCAGGTGGAGGGTTCGGATTACCTGCACAGCCGGACATCCATAGCGGTTACGGTGATTGGCAGGCTCAAGCCTGGCGTGACGCCGCAGCAGGCGACGGAAAATCTGGATGCGATTGCGGCCCAGCTGGCGAAGGAGTATCCGGAGACCGACGACGGACAGGGGCTTCGGCTGATCCATCCGGGACTCCGTGGAGACGAGGGCGACGTCATTCGCGGCTTTCTCCTCAGCGTGACCGTGCTGGCGCTGCTGGTGCTGGCGGCAGCATGTGCGAACCTGGCGAGTCTGTTTGCGGCGCGCGCTGCGGATCGCAGCCGGGAGCTGGCGCTGCGTGTGGCCCTCGGATCGAGCCGTTGGCGGATGGTGAGGCAGCTGCTGACCGAGGCGGTGATGGTGTCGCTGATGGGCGGGGCCGCGGGGCTGGTGACGGCGTACCTGCTGCTGGGTGCGCTGAACCGGTCGCCTCTGTTCGTTGGTCAGCTGACAGTAAGCGTGGATGCGCGTGTGTACCTTGTAGGCTTGGCATTGACACTCGGAAGCGCGCTGCTGTTTGGGATGGTTCCTGCGCGGCAGGTCTGGCACAGCAGTCCGTTGCAGATGATGAAGGGCGAGCCGGTCGAATCACTGCACCTGCGCCGGTTTGCGCTGCGGGACCTGTTGCTGTGTGCGCAGATTGCCATCTGCACGCTGCTGGTAACGGCCTCGCTGGTGGCGGTGCGCGGCATGGTGCGCGCGCTGCACGCCCCGCTGGGTATCCAGCCGGAGGGCGCGATGCTGGTCTATCTGGACATGAGCGAGGCAGGACAGGCAAGCGCCGAGGCACTTGAGAAAAATGACGCGACGGTGGAGAGACAGAAAGCAGTGCTTGAGGCGGCGCGGAGCATCCCCGGTGTGACGGCCGCGGGCGCGGTGAGCCAAACGCCCATGACCGGCGGCATCCATGGAACTCCGGTCTTCCCGCCGGGGACGACCGAGTTCAAGCTGAACAACTCTGTGCTGGCGCCGTACGTGTATCGGATGTCGCCGGGATACCTTGCGACTGCAGGCATAAGGCTGCTCAGCGGGCGCGATGTCTCCTGGCAGGACACCACAAAGACGCCGTATGTGGTAATCGTGAACGAAACCTTTGCGCGAAAGATGTGGGGCGAAACCCCTGCGATCGGACAGCGCTTTATCCTGTCTGGCCACCTGACGGAAGTAGTCGGCGTAGCACAGGACGGCAAGTACCACGACCTCGAAGAGGCACCGCAGCCTGCCGCGTATCTGCCGTCGTCGCAAAGCGAGAGCGGCGGAATGGTCTTCGTGGTGCGGTCGCAGCGGGCGCCGAGCGAGATGGCGGCGGCGCTCGAACGCACGCTGAGCGGAATCGCGCCGAATGTGCCTATCACGGTGCAGAGCTGGTCCGATTCGCTTGCGGGTGAGCTGTTCCCGGCACGCGCGGCGACCGCGGCGCTGGGAGTGATGGGCATGCTGGCGGCGATGCTGGCGGTGACGGGCATCTTCGGCATGGCGGCCTACAACGTGAGTCGACGGATGAAGGAGCTGGGCATCCGCGTGGCATTGGGCGCGCGCAAGCCGCAAGTGATGAGCGCCGCCGTCCGGCGTCCCATGGTGCTGCTTGGCGTGGGATCGGCCGTAGGGCTGGTGTCGGGCGTCTTCGCCAGCCGCCTGCTGGGGCAGATCGTGTATCAGGCGAATCCGCAGGATCCCGTAGTTGTGGGAGGCGCGGTGCTGACGATGGCGCTGCTAGGTATTGCAGCGTCCGCCATTCCAGCCCGGCGAGCGCTTGCCGTCGATCCATCCGCACTCATGCGCGAAGAGTGAGGTAGTTGAATATCTATCAATCGTGAGGATTGTGATGAAGTCTTTGCTCTTTATGTAATATCTGTGTTTTGGCGGTGTGAGTGATCCAAATTCGTAAGCGTACGATTTTTGACGGTCCGGTGTGATGAACCCCTCGATGGCAAAGCAAAAAGCAACAAGAGAGTGTGTGGTCCGAGCGAAGGGCGTACGGGTACAACGTAACAGTGTCCCGGCGCTTGTGTGTAGTGGCGGACCGGTATCAGCACGCGTATCTTTATTCTTGATGCGTCCAGGTTTACATCTCAGCTTAGCGTTTATTCTCGCCCTTCCTGTTGTTTCGCAAGCACAGTTCGCATCCAGTGATGCGCTTGCTCAAGCCAAAGAGCAGATCGCTCACGGGCAGCCGGAACAAGGGATTGGGACGTTGCGGCATTTGGCCGAAGCCGAACCTGCTACGCCTGGGGCAGCCCATGCGCTTGGCATAGCTCTTTACCGTACGGGCAAGCTGGTAGATGCCGCGAAGGCTTTCACGCAAGCGGAAAAGGAAGATCCGCAGGACATCGAAGCTGTGCAGCTACACGGGCTATCGCTTTACCGCCTTGGACAGCCTGCTGAAGCGATTCCGTATCTGCAAAGAGTTCGTAAATTCACTCCAGAAGCAAACGCTGACGCGAATTATGTACTTGGTCTCTGCTACCTGAACAGCCGCAGATATGACGATGCTCGTGTCAGCTTCGCGGCGCAGTTCGGTGTTTTTCCAGACTCTGGCTCTGCTTATCTTCTCTTCGCGAGACAACTCATGCTTGCAAAACTTCCAGAGATCGCTGAGCCTGCTGCGCAAAAAGCTTTGGCGCAAGACCCGAAGCTGCCTCTGGGGCACTTCATGTTAGGCGAAATTTACCTGTACAAGTCCAACACCGATCTGGCGCTTGCAGAGTTCGAGGCGGAGCGAAAGCTTAACGCTAGTTATGCGCCCGTGTATGAACGTCTTGGCGATCTTTATAGCCGCGTCGGTAAGTTCTCCGAGGCGCAGGAGGTGCTAATGAAAGCTTTGTCGCTGGACACCAGCAGCACCGGACCGTTCATTTTGATGGGAAAGGTCCTGCTCCGGCGGAACGATCCGGCGAGCGCCTTATTATATCTTCGGCATGCCGAGAAGATGGATCCAGACAGCGTTACAACGCACAGTCTGCTTGGACAAGCGTATCGGGGAGTGGGCGATCAGGCGAGGGCAAAGACTGAAACCGACGAGGCGGCGCGGCTGAATTCTTCAAACCAGCTGCAATTACAGCCGGTGAAGTGACGCTTCTCAGTGGGAGCGCACAGCAACGATCTTTGATTGCAGTGGCACCCCACCACCCAAGGTGACTTCGAGGACCGCTTCAAACGGCCGCAATTCGCCACCCTTGTAATTCAATGCAGACAGTAGTTGGGACATGCGGGCGGGGTCGGAGGCAAACTCAACGGCGGCTTGGGTTCCCATGGTCGTCAATCCGCTGAAGACCAGTGTGCGATGTCCAGCTTCAACGCCTGGCTGGAGCGCGGTAACGGCATAATCCCGCGTTAGCGGGTATTCCAATCGAGTCCACTGTGCGGGTTCGCCTGGTTTGGGATGCTGGTTCAAGATGCCAGCATAGGTATCGGCACTCATCATTGTGAAGTCCGTGGTTGCTGGGATAACTCGGATTGAGCTGTTTTCGGAGGATGCTCCAATGAAGATCAGGTTGCGCAGCTTCGCTTCGTCCCAAGTGACCAGGAGACTACGTTTCAGCAGGAAGTTGCCATTATGGGAGTCAAACAACTGGGTAAGGTCGTGCACTGCTACGAGTTCACCGATACCGGTGTAATGGTCGGTGAAAGGCTCCGGTAGCGGCTGTTCGTAGGTGGCTTTGGGAGGTGCGTACCCGCAGCCCTGATTTGGAATCGCCCTGGAAAAGTGCGTTGCTGTAGATCACCAGGGGAGGCGCTCCGGTCAGGAAGGGGCGCCAGAGAGTCATGGGGGATGAGCGCCATCCCGACATGCGAACCCAGATGGCAGCCGCTTGCCGTCAACATCACGATCAGCGCGATGATAACTGTTGACCAAAGAATC
>Ga0193716_1000300_pt1 | contig 31240 bp, 29 predicted proteins | sample U2c1metaG_FD_145901 | JGI IMG/M metagenome (GOLD analysis project Ga0193716, IMG submission 145901) | Soil microbial communities from a riparian zone of the East river system, Colorado, United States - U2c1 | ecosystem: Environmental > Terrestrial > Soil > Riparian zone | place: USA: East River...
CACGTTCACCGATGCGCAGACCGGCGAATTTTCCGCCAGGATCGTTTCCGCCCTCGAGAAACAACTCGGCGCACAGCTCCGCGCCAGTTGACCAGCCGCAAAGCTGTCCCGGGCGACTTCGTCTAGGCCACAAAGAAGTACCGTACCAGATGAAAAAAGATCGGCGCGGCAAAACACAACGAATCAATGCGATCCAGTATCCCGCCGTGCCCCTCAATCACGGCCCCAAAATCTTTGACGCCGGCATCCCGTTTGATTCCGCTCATGACCAGCCCGCCGGCAAATCCGAGCAAGCAAATCACAAAGGACATTCCTGCCGCCTGCCATGGCGTAAACGGTGTCGCCCACCAAAGCCCCGCGCCCAGCAGCGTCGCCGTCAGCACTCCGCCCAGAAATCCTTCCCATGTCTTATTGGGGCTGACCGCAGGAGCTATCTTGTGGCGTCCCAGCAGCTTTCCCCACACATACTGCAGTACGTCGCTCATCTGATCGATCAAAACCAGAAACAACAATAAGCGGGCATTGTGACCGGCAAATCCCGGAATTTGCAAAATCAGCAGTGCCGGCGCATGACTCAGGCAGTACGCGCAGATCATCAGTCCAAACTGAATTTTCGCCGCGCGCTCCAGAAAATGTTCCGTATCTCCGGCCAGGGCGATCCGCGTCGGTACAAACACAAAGGCGAATACCGGAATCAAGATTGAAAAAAATCCATACCATCCGATGGCCACCAGGTAGTACTGCAGCGGAGTAATAATAAAAAAACTCCAAAACAGGGTTCGATGATCGCCGCGCCGCGTCGGTACCAGGGTCACGTATTCGCGCAGCGCCAGCAGCGAAAGCAATCCAAACAGTGCCAATGTGCCGGCGCGTCCCACGAGCAAAGTCGCGGCAAAGATGGCGCTCATCTTCCACCACGCGCGCGTCCGGGCATTCAGATTGTCGGTCACTGCGCGCGCCGCATCGGTTTTCGCGCTGCGCCGCATCAGCCAGCCGACCAGGGTCGCCACAACCAGCAGCGCCAGCACTCCGCCAAAAAGCCAAAACAGCTTGGCATCGCGCATCCCGGAAGCGAAATCGCGTGTTCCCTCCATTCCGACTGTCGGCAAAAGGTCCATCAAACTTCCTTCTTTCTCCGCAAATCACAGACTGCCGCGCGGGCGCGTTCCAGGAATGCGTTTTTGTCTTCCGTTTCTCCGACGCGCAGGGGCGGCCCGAATGTCAGCAAACTCACAAGCGGCACCGGCAATATTTCACCTTTTGGCAAAATCCGATTCAAGTTTTCCAGATACACCGGCACCAGCTCCACTTGGGGCCGCTTCTTCGCCAGGTGAAACAGCCCGCTGCGAAATGGCGCCACGGTTTCTCCCGATCCCCGTGTTCCTTCCGGGAAAATAATCAATGAGTCGGTCTCGCCGAGCGCTTCCGCCATCTGGTCAATTACGGCAAATGCGCCGGCGTGCGGCCTTATTTCACCTGCTTCTTGCGACGCAATTCTCTTGCGATCCACCAGCACGGCGCGAAAAACACTCTGAGCCAGAAATAATTTTATTCCGGTGCTCCAATAATCCTTTGCCGCAACCGGCCGCGTTCGCGCACGCACCTCACTCGGCAGCGCCGACCACAACACCACAAAATCCAGATGACTCGTGTGATTCGCAAAATAGATGCTCTGCGAACCGCTGGGCTTGTCACCAACCCTGCGAACTTGCACGCCACTTACGGCGCGAGCCAGCGCCGCAATGATGCCCGCCACCGGATGTACCCGGGCCGTCATCGCGCGTCTGGACCGGCTTTGAGTTCGGCGAGCGCCTTGCGTGCCCGATTAAAAATAGTCAGAACCAGTAGAATGAGAATTAGTATTTGGGCATACGGAACGAACGCTTGAATGGGAACATGCAAACCTGCAAGTAAGCCCAGCAGTCCAATTGCAAAAGCCCGATCGCTTTTTCCCATCGGTCCGTCATATCGCCGCGAAGCGCCGATCTGGACCCCTACCACTCCCGTCATCTCGCTCAGGGTTGCGAGCAAAACAATTCCCACCATCATCCACGCATTGAATTCCGGCACAACCGCCAGCGGCAGGTACATTCCCGCGTCGGCAATCACGTCGCCCAACTCATTCAGAATCGCCCCCAGCGCGCTCTTCATGTTGTGCTCGCGCGCCAGCATTCCGTCGATGGCATTGAGCGCCATGCGCAAAAACAGTACCAGCGGCAGCAGCAGCAGCGATCTTCCCCCGCGCGACCACCCGATCACCCCTCCGGTCGTCAACGAAAGCAGCAACGCCGCAACCGTTATTTGATTTGCAGTTACGCCCGCGCGAGCCAGTCCTCGCACAACCGGCCGCAACAGGTTCTGGAATTTCGGCTTCAGTCCATAAACGCTAGGCATCGGGTGTGCGCGCTTAACCTTTCACGGCAAATCTAGTTTCGCCCAAGCAAATTCCAATAAAATGCGTAAAACAGTATCCATACAAAAGCGTGCACGGCGACCAGCCGCTTCGCCGGCCATTGCCATCTTTTCCGAATCCAACTCGCCGCAAATCCAAACAGCAGGCACACAATCGCGAAGCGCTGCGCGCGCGCCGGTACCGTAGCTGCAAGAAACGGCAATTCCCGGACATAGGCCGGCGCCGCAACGGCATATAATTTGTAGGGAGTTCCTGAGAATGGGCCCAGGAACACGGCAGCAATTCCGCGCGCCCGATAGCTCTGGTCCTCTTTTGCCAGCATTTGACTAGTAATGAACGGCACGCGCGCGATGGCGTCTCGTGCGTGGCGCATGTCCCGGGCGGCCCAGCCGTAGAGCAAGGCACCGGCAACGAGCGCTCCGCCCGTGGCAGCCGCGACATGTCTCCAGCAGCGCCGTGGCTCGACCGTCGCGACCAGGGATAACAGCACATCGGGAACCACGAAAAACAGTGTGCCTTCGGCCAGCCCCCAGACAAACGCCAGAAATACTCCAGGATTGCCCGCAAGAAGTTTTATCCATGGTGGCGAATTTTCCAGTGTCGTGGGCGGGTCAATTCCAGTCGGCGGAGCGTTCGGCATTGCAGGGTTGCTCCTGTGACCCGGATTCTAGCCCACTTCAATTCGAAGAATACAAAATCAATACTTTTGTCCGCGGGTTGGCCCTACTTCACCAGTTCTGATTGCACTTCGGTTGCCGAAGCGTATTGTCTGAACAAAGCGGACAATCGTTCGGTCCACTTCTCCAGTCCGTCTGCTCCGCCAAACGAGACGATCACCGCCATCACGTTTTTCGTCTCGAGGGTAACCATGGTGCGTTCCGAATCGCTGGTCGCGCTGCCATGCGGCCCTATCCCGTCTGAAAATAGCGGCAGTCCTTCGAGATTCAAATCGTATTTCCCAATTCCTTTGTACGTTTCTCCGGCACGTCCGGCCCGGAATACAATGTCACCGCTTACCTGCCGCAAATCATACAAACCAATCGGCAGCCGGCTCTCCATGGAGACCAGATTGATCACATCCACAACCGTGTGAATCTTCGGCAATCCTTTTCCCGCGATTACGCGGCGCAGCAGCGCTTCCGCCGACCCGCGATACCGCGCCGGATCTTTTCCGAGCGCTTTGTAGGCGCTTCGCGTGGTGAGAATCGGCGGCGATTCCAGTACCGCTTTCGGCTCCGGCAGCTTCAAAATGTCCGCCGCGCGCGCATCTAGTTCTTCTGTCAATGCCGCAGGCGTTTCCCCTGACCGGAGCTCCGCCGTCACGCATCCCAGCGCAACGCGCGTACATTTCGCCTTGAGTGCCCCGTCAATCGTGACCTGAATCTTGCTCATCCTGTTCGCCTTCCAGGCGCCGAAATTCATGTCTTGGCACGCCTTGTCCCCCCTCGCCAACGGCCGATCCCGTGATAAACTAGTTGCGGTGTAGACGCGTAGCTCAGTTGGTTAGAGCGCCTCCCTGACACGGAGGAGGTCGGTGGTTCGAGTCCACTCGCGTCTACCATATCTTGTGTGTCCAGCCCGGAGACATGGGTGACAGAACGTACCGGCTACATAGGTACCGCTTTTGGGCCGAACGGGTTGTCAAGAGCACAGTTCTCTCCTTCAGATCAGCATAGCCAAGATCGTAATTCATAAAGCTTACCAGCCAAGTACCTTCTTCGACTTCTTTGATGCCAACGGCGTAATTTAGTAGTTTTGCGGGTTTATACACTTCTAATCTAACTTGAAAAGTAAGACCTTCGGCTGTATCTTGCTTGCCAACGCAAGGTTCGAACTTGCATGTGTTGCGCAGGAACCGATGCTTGTCTTAATTACCAACGATGTTCCGCCTTACTGGACCGAAGTCGTCAACGTGATGGCTCAGCCGCGTGGTTCCCGATACTGGTTTCGTTATTTAAAAAAGCATACGCCGGAAGGAGATATCGAAACCCAGGAGATCAATCAAGGGTTGACGAGTTCTCGTGGCATGTCCGGAATAATCCTGCTCCGCAACAGCTTGGACGGTCTGCTTTATCCAATCCGCGCGTTCACGCGTGCGAAATCAGAGGGGTTGGGGGATCTCACGCTAATTGATTTTTGTGTTGGTAACTTTCCCACAAAGGCAGGCGGTGCCCTGCAAGCCGGCGAATTTAGCGGCGGTTTCAAAAAAGTAATACTCGCGAGCGCCTTAACTGAACTTGTTGACGGAAAAAATGTCGCTTGTGATCTCAAACCACTGGTGCTACGAGTGGAGGAAGGTTCCGAAAGCGCCAAGCGGCTTACGAAACTCACGGGCGAAGAGCTTGATTCGCAAGCCCACGACGAAGATCGCTGGGTCAAGACAATCGAGTCAATTCAGAATTTTCAGTTCTGCAAAACGAGTTGTTTTCTGTATTTGCGGAGATTGCAAAACGAAGCAGGGAAGGCTCTGCCATACGCCGCAAAACGCGGATATCTCAGAGCGACCGCAGGAACTGAACTCGTCGCAAAAGTTACGGAATTCTGCCCAAGCACAACCACGCTTGTTAAACCGCCGCCTGCGAGTGACGCGCTTGAGAAAGTCCGGAGGATTGAATTGTGCGGTGACGCCAGTTATATTCGCATCGTAGAAGGTCAACACACGCTCGATGGGCGATATGACGGCTGCGAACTGACGTTCAAGACCGAAACCGGATCAGCCGGCGCCAACACCGTGTTAAGAATTTCGCCTAGCAAGTCGGCACGTACGCCTGAATTTGTGCCCACAATTACCGCCGATCTTGAGATTCATCACGCTCCTTGGCAAAGAGCGGTTCTGCTCATCGGTGTTCTCCTTCTTTTTATTGGTTGTTATGAAAACGTAACAATTACAAACGAAACGCCGTCAGTTATTTTGAAGCAAACGAAGCAAATTCAAATCTTTAACTTGATGATTGCCGCTGGCGTGGTCTTAACTACGTGGTTGGGGCAAGATTTTTGGGCCACCTTCTTTAGAAGGAAGCTCTGGTTGTGGTCGACTGTCAGTGTCTTCGATTTTGGCAGGCAAGCCGTCTTCGGGATGTTATTAGTATTCATGGGATCGCAACTAGTCGGTTGGTGGAGCTTGTTTGGTCTCGTGCGAAACGCGGTTGAAAGCGTCTTGTCCCAGATACCGCCACGCCATTTGATTGGCGATGCGTTGCTGGCTGTGGGAGGGATTTTGTTACTTAAGGAACTGTACGCGGCGGTTTTCAAGAAGGATCGCCGAAAAGAATGGGTTACCAGTTTTCGAAAATTTGGTGACTGGTTTGCCGAAAAGTGGATCAACTGATTCTCCGAAAATCCAGCCATGAACGAGAATAGCGACCTTGAAACTGGGCGAGGCGCTGCTGCTTTGACCATTGGCGCACGGTTACAGAAAGACGGCTCGCAACATACTACGAGTTCTAGACCGCCGCGTCCTGCAAGCCAAATTCCCGATGCGCCGTAAGTAGGGCCGTCTTCACGGCTTTTTCCTCCACGACAAAGGAAATATTGCTTTCCGAAGACCCCTGGGCAATGGCAATCAAATTTACATTCTCTCGCCCGAGCGCAATAAACGTTCTTCCCGCGACTCCCGGCGTACCCCGCATGTTTTCTCCCACCACCGCCACAATCGCAATATTTGGATCAACCGTAATGTGTTCGACCTTCTCGTGGGCCAAATCCTGCGCAAACTCCTTCCGTAGGGCCTCCACGGTTCTCTGTGCATCGGCAGCCGCCACAATAAAACAAATATCATTCTGCGAAGACGACTGCGAAATCAGCAACACATTGGCCCGCAACTCCGCCGTGGTCGAAAAGGTACGCCCCACCACATCGGGCAATCCTACAATTCCCGGGCCGCCCACAGTAATGAGCGCCACATCGCGAATCGCCGTCAGCGCCTTCACGCCTCCACCAATACTCCGCCCCTCGCGCGTAATCTTCGTCCCCAGTTTCTCCGGCGCAAAACTATTGCGAATCCAAACCGGAATCCCGGCCTTAATCACTGGATTTAGTGTCTTCGGATGCAGGACTTTCGCTCCAAAAAACGCCAACTCAGCGGCTTCGCGATAGGAAATTTCCGGAATCGTCCGCGCTTCCGGCACCAGGCGTGGATCGGCCGTCAACACGCCTTCGACATCGGTCCAGATAATCACTTCTTCGGCATCCATTGCCGCGCCCAGAATCGTCGCCGAGTAGTCCGAACCGCCGCGCCCCAGCGTCGTTAACTTCCCGTCGACCGTAGCCCCGATAAATCCGGTCACGACGGGCACAACTCCACGCTTCAGCAAGGATCCCAGCCGGGCTTGTGATTTTTCTCGCGTAAGCTCCATCAAGGGTTCGGCGCCGCCATGATACGTATCTGTGGCAATCAACTCCGTCGCTTCCACCGCCTCGCTCTTCACCCCCAGTTCCGTCAGCGCCCCGGCCACCAAAGGCGCCGACAAGCGTTCGCCCAAACTGGAAATCGCATCGAGCGTGCGCGGCGTCAGTTCTTTCAGCAGCGCGGTACCCTCGCAAAGCCTCTGTCCTTCGCACAGCACCGTTTCCACTCTTCGTTTCACGAGCTGCAGTTCCGCGTCGTTCTGAATCAAGGCTCTCGCAGCCGCTTCATGCTGCCTTTGCAAAACCTCGGCGACCGATTGTCCCGCCGCGGTTTCCCCGGCTTCGGCGCGTCTTGCCGCCTCAATCAAGCGATTCGTCACGCCGCTCATCGCAGAAACCACCACCACCACCGGCCGGACCCTGGCCGCTTCTGCAATAATTTTTGCCGTCCTCGCGATGCACTCGGCATCTCCCACTGACGTTCCGCCAAACTTCATCACTTGCAGTCCCTGGCCCATTTCACTCCATTCCGGTATCCGCTTGCTCGTCACACTTCGTCGTCTTCAAATCCATCCAAGTCAAACTCTTCCTTCTTATGCTTTGCCAGAGTCTTGTCAAACACCCCATCCACAGCTTGCACCTCTTCTTCTTCCTGCGGCTGCCACGCCGCGCCCAGCTTGTGCAGAGCTTCCTGCAATTTGTGCAGTGATTTCCCCGTCACGCTGGCCCGCAACCGCGCCCATTCCGTCTGCACTTGTTTCAATTCATCGTCTCCGGCGTCGCCGGTAAACGCGCGCGCGGCTCCTGACGGGGACCCGTATTCTTCACGAAAGTCCTCGTGCAGATAAGAGGTTAGAAATTCCCGCAGGCCCGGGTATTCCGCGGCTGAAAAATGTCCAGGTTTGCTTCCTTCGTGGTGTTTCATCTTCGCGCCTCCGGATAGGTCGTCAGCACGTAAAAACCATTCAATCCATCTGTTCTGAGCACAATGACCGCTTCGGTACAGGCGACAGTTTCCTGTTCGCCGCGCCGCAGGCTGCGGCCAATCACCCGTCCCGCATCAAAATGCAGCGCCAGGTTTGCTCTCTCCGCTCCCCGCCGTTCCCAATCAGCGACCCGTTCCCGCTCGGCGCGCAGCCCCGCCGCGACGGTCACCTCGGCCGTCGCGCGATCCGTCCAGGTCGAAGCGGCAGAAATATCTCTTTCGGCTTGCAGTCGCTGGCGCAACTCTACCGCACTGCGTCCCACATGCCTTCTGAGAGTATGCCCGCCGCGCTCTTCATCCTGTGCCAAATCATAACGCTCGCCGTGCGCTTCCTTGCCTGCGGTACCGTTCGTCGCGCTGTAAACGAAGTCGGTATAGGTTTTCGGCCCTCGTCCGCAAGCCCCTGGAAGAAGTGACAACCCGCACAGCACCACTCGAATCGTGCGGTGTATCAAACGGACTGGGCATTTCCTCATTTGCTTTTCAATTTCGGATTTGCGCGATTCTTGCTATCCCCCAAGTATACGAAAAATTGTCGGTCTGCACGCGACGGAAACTTTCCTTGCCGTTGACTTGCCCTGCGTCCCGACCTAGCATCTCGCTACAGCCTTATGCGTCGCTTCTTCTGGATTCGACTTGTCATCTTCCTGCGCCAGAGCCGCTGGGGCTTCGCGCTGCTGGCGATCTGGTTCGCTCTGGGCACGGTCACGTTTCATTATTGCCAGCATCTTTCTTTCCGCGATTCGCTCCTCAGCGCTTTTTACCTTCGCGTCGAACCCGGCTCGCTCTCAGTCCTCTATTCGTTCTGGGGACAATGCGTTCTTTTCGGCATCGTGATTTCCATTTTCTTTCTTCAAGCGCTTCAACGCTACAATCCCCAGGAAGGATGCCGTATGCTCGCCAGCGAAATGAAGGATCACGTCATCATCATAGGCCACAGCCATCTGGGTGCGCGCATTGTCGCTCATCTGCGCGCTTCGGCTCGCCCTTACGTTTTGGTCGATAAAGATCCCGCCGTTGTCGACGACCTGGTGCGCGGAGGCGAGCCGGTCATCGTGGACAACGCCAAACAGGAAAGCACTCTCGTCGATGCCGGCATCGCCCATGCCACCCACGTCATCGTGGCTTCTAACAACATTGAAACCGCGCTCCTGGTCACCAAGCGCGCCCGCGATCGCAACAAAAAAGTCACCATCGTGGTGCGCTGCTATCTCGATGAATTCACAGAAATTCTTGAAAGTCTCGGCGCCGATGAAGTCATCTCCAGCTCCAAAAGCGCTTTCAAGGAGATTTCCGGCAAAATCGCCGCCGCCCCTCGTTGACTTTCTCTCATTCCCCGCCTAGCATTCCTGCTGCACCAGAAAAATGGCAGTCCCTTTCCGCGCAATCTGCTTTGACGACCGATGAGTCTGTCTACACCGCGCGAATGTCCTCAACTCCCTCCTGTAGTCCAGGGCGTTCTTGATGATTTTCTGCAGTCTGCCAAGGACGCACTCGAAGGCACGCTGCAATCCGTTGTGCTGTATGGCAGCGCTGTAAACGGCGCTCTCGCCCCGACCTCTGATCTCAACCTGATTTTCATCCTCGCTTCGTTTGAGAAAGAAAAACTGGATCGTTTGCGTTCACCATTGCGCGTAGCGCAAGCCGCAGTTCAAGTCCACGTCATGTTCCTGCTGCAAAATGAAATCCCCGCAGCAGCCCGTTCCTTCGCGCCGAAATTCGCCGGCATCCTGCGCCGTCGCGCCATTCTTTACGGGGAAGATCCGTTCGCACAGCTCACCATTCCGCGCGACGCGGAAATCCATCAGCTTAAGCAGCAGCTTCTGAACATCACCTTGCGTCTCCGCGCGGCCTATGTAGCCCGCAGCCTGCGCGAAGAACAACTCGTCCGCAGCATCGCTCACGCAGTAGGGCCGCTGCGCGCCTGCGCCGCCATTCTGCTTGCGCTGGAAGGCCGATCGGTTGAGTCTCCCCAGCTGGCCTTCGAGCGCCTGGCGGCGGAATTGTCCTTTCCGAGCGGATTTCTATCCGCACTCGCGCAAGCCCGGCAATCGCCGTTTCTTCCATCCGGCATCGCGGAACCGCTGTTCTTTCAAGTGCTTGATTTTTCCGTTCGAGCCTCGGCGCGCCTCGAAGCCCTCTCCGGCGAGGTCCCTCATGAACCCGTTTGACCTGCGCGGACCGGAATTTCTGCTTTTTTACGCGATTCTTTCCGCCGTTGTCCTTTTGACTCTCTTCCTGCTCCGCCACCGGGCCGAGCTCGCGGATGCCGCTAAACCTCCACTGGATGATCCGTATCTCGTCGCCTTCCTTCGCGGCGGCGAGAGCGAAGCACTGCGGGTAGCCACCCTCTCTTTAATCGATCGCGGACTGCTCACCGTGAAGAGTTCTGGTGTCTCCGTTCTCTCGGCGATTCAATCCGAAGCCATTTTTGAAGTCGCGAATGCGCACGCTGTCGATGCTGCCAAACGGCCCATCGAACGGCGGATCCTCGAAGCATTCAAGTCTCCAGGGCCCGTCGTTAGCACTCTCCGGGATCTTGCCGGGTGCCCACCTTGCTTTGACTATGCTTGCAACCTCGAAGTATTGGGTCTTATGCCGGATGAAAGCGCCAAGGAAGCGCGCAAGGTCCGTTACGGCGTAGCACTGGCCATTCTGATTGGCGTCGCTGCCCTGAAAATCGTGATTGCCATCGCCCGCGGTCGTAGCAACCTACTCTTTCTAGTCCTTCTAACCGTCCTCGTCTGCTATCTGACCGTTCGCGTCAGTAATCCGTTCCGCACGGCTCGCGGCGAAAAATTTCTCGAAGACGTCAGGTCCATTTTCTCGAGTCTCCCGTTGCGCGCTTCTTCGCTTCGTCCCGGCGGAGCCACGAGCGACCTGGTTTGGCTCGCTTCGGCGTACGGACTTGCCTCTGTTCCTGTCTTTGTTTTTCCTCATGTGGCAACTCTCAGGCGCCGCCCTTTGCAGGGCAGCTTGTTCGGTGGCCGCTCGAGCAATGGTGACAGCGCTTCGAGCAGTTGCGGCTCAGGTGTTTCCAGCAGCAGTAGCTGCGGCGGGGGCGGCGGCTGCGGAGGCGGTTGTGGCGGTGGATGCGGCGGTTGCGGGAGCTGAAAATGAACTCCGCGAAAGACGTAGTGGGCCTTGGCTGGCGTCCCGACCTGGCATCGAGCATTCTCGATCATTTGGGCGAGATTGATCTGCTCGAAGTCATTGCGGACGATTTCTATGACGCTCCCCGGAGAAAAATCCGTGCTCTGAAAACACTGGCTTCGCAAATTCCTGTCGTCCTTCACGGGGTTGGCATGGGACTCGCCTCAGCCGCGCGGGCGGAAAAACGGCGGCTTCAGCAAATGGCTTCGCTGGTCGATTTTATTGCTCCGCAATTCTGGTCCGAGCATCTGGCTTTTGTGCGCGCGGGTGGTGTGGAAATCGGCCATCTCGCGGCTCCCCCGCGTACGACGGCCACGATCGAAGGTACTTCAGAAAATCTTTATCAGGCCACCCGCATCGTGGGAACCCAGCCACGCGTTGAAAACATTGCGACGCTCGTCGACCCTCCTGGGAGCGTGTTCTCCGAATCGAAATGGGTCACGGGCATTGTCGAATCTTCCGGGTGTGGTCTCCTGCTGGACCTGCACAACATTTATGCCAACGGTCTCAATCACGGCTATGACCCGAGAGAATTCCTCGAGCAAATTCCTGCGTCCAGCATCGCGGCAATCCACATCGCTGGAGGCAAATCGATCTCTGGCCCCGATGGCCGGGTGCGTATCCTGGACGACCATCTTCATGATGTGCCCGATCCCGTTTTCGATTTACTCGAGCAGGTCGCGGCTCTTGCTCCCCATCCGCTTACGGTCATTTTGGAGCGCGACGGCGACTATCCTTCCATGAACCGGCTTCTGGCGCAGATCTCTGGCGCCAGAGAGGCGATGGCCCGCGGTCGCGCCCATCGCCAGATCGCCTCCCGAGGCGCGGTCGCATGAGCGCTCGCAATTTCGAATCATTTCTGGCTCACCTGTACGTGGACGCAGACCTGCGTGCGCGTTTCCGGGCTGCGCCTCACCTGGAAGCCCGTAAAGCAGGTCTCGACGCCGGAGAACTGCGCTCCCTCGAAACTCTCGACTGGACGAGTCTTGAACTTGCCGCGCGCGGCTTTGCGGGAAAACGCGCAGGGAAACGCAAGAAAAGGGGATTTGCTCGCGCCCGACAATGCCTCGGAGACCTCTTTGCCGTGCTGCTCCGTCCGTTTCGTCGCCGAGCCTGACACCCGCTTTACTCCCGACTGCGCCGCGTCTGCCCGCCTGTGGTTGAGCCGCTGTCCACCCGGGTGCTATCCTGACTTCTATGGCGGAACATGTTGTTTCTCCGCCGGAAGTTGCGTTCAACGCGCCTTTCGAACACTCCCGGCGTCAGCTAGAAGCTTTGCTGGAAGTTGGCGAAGCCATCGCCCAGCAACGCGACCTTCGCGTGCTGTTCCATGACCTCGCCGAGCGCCTTCATTCGGTTGTAGATTTCGACTTCCTCACACTGGTCCTTCACGATCCTGTCCGCAACGTCATGCGCCTGCACATTCTGGAATCTCGTTTCCACGAGCCGAAAGCGCCGGGAAGTGAAACGCCGGTTGAAGGCCATCCTTCTGGCTGGGTTTGGCAGACGCAGCAGGCTTACGTGGTGACGGACGTTGAAGAAGAGACCAGGTACCCGGAATTTATCCAGCGTCTTCGCGAAGTTGGCGTTCGTTCGCTCGCCATTGTTCCGCTAACCACCGCTCAGCATCGTCTGGGGGCCATGGGTTTCGGCCGCATGGTGGCTCAGGGGATCACCGCCAACGGGCTGCAATTCATGCAGCGGGTTGCCAGCCAGGTGGCGGTTGCCGTTGACAATGCTCTGAACTTTGAATCGGCAGAGGCTTACCAGAAGCAACTCGCTCGCGAACGCGATCGCCTGCAGGTTCTCCTGCAGATCAACAACGTTCTGGTCACGAGTCGCGAACTCCCGGAACTCTTTCGTGGAATCGTATCGGCTCTTGAACGCGTTATCCATCACGACTACACCAGCCTGGCGCTTCTCGATCCGGTCACCAGCCTCCTGAAAATCTACGCGCTCGATTTTCCCGGCAATCAGCGCATCTTCAAACCGGAATCATCGATTCCGCGCGACTCCTCGCCGGCCGGTCAGGCGATCGCTTCTGGTCGGCCACTTCTGGCGCGCGGCGAAGAACTCGACCAATATCCCAGTGAAATCATTCGTGTGCTGCGCGCGGAAGGTCTTGAGGCCATCTGCTGTATTCCCCTCATCAATCATGGGCGCACCTTTGGTTCGCTCAATCTGGCCTGCCGCCGCATCGATTCATTTACCGAGTCCGACGTCGAACTCCTCACTCAGGTGGCCGCGCAAATCGCCATCGCCGTGGAAAATGCCCTGGCTTTCAAGGAAATTGATGCGCTGAAGGACAAACTGGCGGAAGAAAAACTCTATCTCGAAGAGGAAATCCGCACCGAATTTAACTTTGAAGAAATCGTGGGGGAGAGTCCTTCCCTCAAGCGGGCGCTCGCGCAAGTCGAACTCGTCGCTCCGGCAGGAACCGCCGCGCTGGTGCTTGGCGAGACCGGAACCGGCAAAGAGCTGATTGCCCGCGCCATTCACAATCTCAGTCCGCGCCGCGAACGCACCTTCGTCAAGATCAATTGCGCCGCCATTCCGAGCGGCCTTCTTGAATCCGAGCTGTTCGGCCACGAACGCGGAGCGTTCACCGGAGCCATCAGTCAAAAAATCGGCCGCTTCGAACTAGCCGACCGCGGCACGCTGTTTCTTGACGAAGTCGGCGACCTCCCGCTCGAGCTGCAGCCAAAACTTCTTCGCGTCCTGCAGGAACAGGAATTTGAACGCCTGGGCAGCAATCGCACCCAGCGCGTCGACGTTCGCATCGTGGCCGCCACGCACCAGGATCTCAGCAAGCTCGTCGCCGAGCGCGCCTTTCGCAGCGACCTGTACTACCGCCTCAATGTTTTTCCCATTCAGATTCCGCCGTTGCGCGAGCGCCCGGAAGATGTCCCACTGCTCGTGCGCTACTTCGTGCAGAAATTCAGCCGCCGCCTGAACAAAACCGTCGAATATGTTCCGGCCGAAGCCATGGATGCCCTGGCCGGCTACCCCTGGCCCGGCAACGTCCGGGAACTGGAGAATTTCATAGAACGCGCCGTCCTGCTTTCTCCCGGCAAAGAACTTCGCGTCCCCGTTGGCGAACTGAAATCCTCCGCGAACGGCGTTTTCACCGGCGATGGCGGATCCGGGGCTTACGATTTGCTCGCGGGCGCGCGGGTGGCGACGACTCCGTCCATTGCCACGCTACAGGAAGCCGAGCGTCAGCACATTCTTCGCGCGCTTCGCCAAACCGAATGGCGCATCGCCGGCCCCAAGGGCGCCGCCGAACTCCTCGGCATGAAACGCACCACGCTGCAAGCGCGCATGCGCAAACTGAAAATTCGCCGTCCCGTTTAGTTCTGGGGAATTTCTATTTGCAGGAGGTGGTGTTTATAGTGTCGTATTTCCGGATCGCGTCGGCATTCCCTTTGGCCGCGGCGGTCTTCAGCAGCACGCGCGCTTGCTCGCAGTTTTTCCCGACGCCGTCGCCGGTCGCGTACATCTCGGCAAGCATGATTTGTGCGCTGGTATTTCCGGCCGCCACTTCCATCCACAATTCAGTCGGCGTGTGCGGTCCCGGCAGAAGCGTCTTGGATTTGGCCGCAGCGGCGGGGGCCACTCCATTTTCTGCCATCTTTTGCTGGGCATTTGCTGGTGAGGCGGCCCGGTCGGTTGTCCCGCCCGGCAGCGCTGCGGTCGCAGCACCCCTTGTCCCGGCAGCCAAGCCAGGAGTCGCCGCGCTGCCGGCCCGTGGAATTCCCTTGGCCGTAAGCGACGAGTCCGTCGTCTTACCGGCCGGCACGTCGCGTGCGGTGGCCGGATCAGGAGCCACAGACCCGGCAGCGGCTGGCGCAGAATTCTGGGGCAAAACGCCTGCGGCCCCAGCCGGATTCTGCACGCCCTCGTTGTCGGCTGGAGGGTTCTCGGCCGGCTCGGTCGCCCGCGCCTTATCAATTTGTTGCGGGTCTTGCACTGCGGCTCGTTCCTGTCGCAGTCCTAAATAATAGAAGCCCAGCGCCACAATCGCCGCGGTGGCCACCATCCCCGCGAAAATCCCTTTCACGAATGGCCAACCCGACCCTGTCGCCGGTTCCAGCGTCGGCATGAAAAACCGCTCATGTTCTCGCGCTGCGATTTTTGCAAACAGTTCGGCCGGTATCGGCGGGATTCCCTGCGGCGGCCGCGAAGTGCTGGCCGTCGCCTCGTCCGGCTCTTTGGTGTCCGCAATCGTCTCCTGCGGCTCCTGTTCTACTTCCCGGGAGCTCTCTTCGCCCTTTGCCGCATGCAAACTGTCTGCGGCGCGCCGCCGCTCGAGCGCTTCTTCCAGCTCGATTTTCCACTGCGGCTTTTTCCTCTGCACTGGTCCGGAAGACGGCTTCTCGGCGTCACGCTCGGCATTGCTCCCGGCTGCATCTGCGACCGCGGCGAGCGGTCTGGTCTTCGCGGCGGCCGGCATTTCAGGAATCGCGCCCAGCACCGCAAACCCGCCCGTGCTTGTCGCCGCCTTCATTTGCTCCGCTTCTCGGCGTGTCCGTCCATTCTGGACCGCAGCGCTTGCCGAGCCATCCCTAAAGCACAGCCCGCCTTCTTTTTTTGTCGCGTCCCGCCACACCACTTCTCCGGACGCTTCGACACGATCCGACAAATTCATCGAATACCAAAACTCCACGGGCCCATTTTCAGCTATCGGCGCCACTGTCCGGAACCGCAGCCCGGTCTCCGACACATCCAGAATCGTCCCCGAGTTGCCATCCGCCATCTGGATGAACGCAATCCGGTCCACTGCATTGCGAGGTTTCTGCCGTCGTTCTGTATCCCGTTGTATATCCATTGTCTGCACGCGATTCACGCAATTATCCCACGATTATTGCGCTTCCTCCAAGAGTTGCAAATCGTTTCCTTCTTGACTAAGTCCACCACATTGTTCCGCTCTCTGCAATCCGGTCCCTTCCCGAGTGCTTACAGCAACTCCTGTACCTTCTTGCACCGACCCTGGCACCGTGCCCATCACCATTTCCGACCGGCAGGCAATCTGCTGCCCTCTCCCGCCGGGTCGCTCGCCGCGCCCATTCCCCCTCCCTGTGTCGTGTCCCGTTCCCCTCGACCGTTTCACACGAAAGATCTCGGCAAAGGCAGCCCCCCGCGCTTTCCTCGGCGCCACACCCCCTCCGCGCGGTGAATGCAGTCCCAGAACGGAAAAACGGGGAGGCGCCCCCGAAACCCCGGAGGCGCTCTCCCCGCCTGACCAGCAAAACGACCGACGAACTACTTCGACGCGGAATGCGTGACCCGGGCCATCATGTCCCGCCGGCTATCGGCCACCGACGCATTGAAATATTCAGCGCGCTCGGCCGCGGTCATCTTTTCCAAGGTCGCATTCACCGCTCCGGCCCACTTGTCGATGTTCTCCGCGTTCGGGTACATGATCACCACGCACCTGCTCGATGGCGCTCCCGAGTTCACATACTGCTCATCGATTCCGTAATAGGTCACCACGCCTTTTTTGAACTGGTCTTCAAACGTCGGCACCAGCAGCTTTTTAAGCGTGGCCACGAATGCGCCCGGCTTGTCGGCCTTGGCGTTCGAACAAATCACCCGTAGATATCCCGTTGCGTTGCTCACCGGGCTCCCGTGATGCAGCGTTGAGACCATGAAATAGTCTTCGTGCTTGGTCGCGGAAACTTGTCCCGCACGCGCGCCGCCTTTGCGCAGTTCATCGAGCGTCTTCAGCACTCCGGCAATGGAAGTCGAAGTCCAGGTCGCGCCATGGGTGTAGCCATCCGGCGTATGCACGAGGTTTTCAAACGTGGTGTAGGCCACAAGCGACCCATCGGCCATGCCTTTTTCCACGACCGGAACGAAGGACTTCGCCTCTTCCTCGGCAAAAGCCGTCCACTGCGCCCGCGGAATCTGAAATTCGCTTACATAGGTATACGTCGCCTGCGCCGGTTCTTTCTGCGAAAACGCCGTCGGCGAAATCAGCATCACCATGATCACCGCCACCACCCCCACTGCCACACCAATACGTCGTCGAAACATGTTGTTCTCCTTGTGCGAATAAAGGATTGGCGGGTCGCCCACGCGGGACAATACCAGAGAAGGTCATGTGGTCTCCGCGCGCAGACACGCATTTCGCGCCACCGCGGAAATCCAACGCTTATGTCCGTATTGAATCGGAAATGGGCTCGCGCCCAGGGCACCCGCCAACGTGCGCTGACCTTATGTCCGCTATCGCACAAAGTCAACCTAATTATCCGCCTGGAGTCTCGTGTTCGTCCCTTACGGATGATGAGCGAAGATATGTCTGTTGCGCACGGACGAAGCATTTTACACTTTAGCTTCGCGAGCAAAAATGCGGGCGGAGCGTACCAAGCGCAAACCGGAATTCATGGCGAGACTGTCGCGACGTTTCTCTTCCTGTAGGGGTGAAGCATGTCGACTCGGATGGCTCTGGGATTTGTTTTTTGCTTATCAGTGATACTGCAAGTTTCCCAGGATTACCCCTCGAAGCCCGTGCGAATGATCGAACCATTCGGGGCTGGCGGTGGGCCTGACTTGATCGCCCGCGCCATCAGCCCAAAGCTATCGGAGCTTTGGGGTCAGCTCGTCACAGTCGAGAACCATCCCGGCGCGGGGAGCACAGCGGCCCCTGCCCTGGTCGCGAAGTCGCCAGCTGACGGTTACACATTGCTCGTCAACACCAGCGCTCAGGCGTACAGCGCCGCACTGTTGAAGAACCTGCCCTATAACCCCTTGGCGGACTTCATTCCAGTCGCTCCTCTCACAAGCCAACCATACGTCCTGGTCGCTGGCGAATCGTCGGGCATAGCCACTCTGGGCGAGTTGATTGCCGCGGCGAAGGCGAAACCAGGTGAGCTAAAATTTGCCTCCAGTGGTGTGGGCACTGGCACGCACCTAGGGCTAGAGAAATTCAATCTGGAAGCGGGCATTAAAGCGGTGCATGCACCCGCCAAGGCGGGTGAAGCGATCGCTGACGTGATCGCCAAGACGGTCGCAGGGGGCGCTACTTACATGATGGCTCCCATCCAGCTCGCCCTCGCTGATATTCACGCCGGCAAGCTACGAGCTCTGGGTGTAACCACCAAGAGCCGCTCTCAGTTACTACCTGAGGTACCAACCATCGCGGAGGGCGGGGTCCCCGGGTTCGATTACCCGATTTGGTATGGAGTGTGGGTGCCCGCTGGCACTCCTGCCGCAGTGGTGGACAAGCTGGCAAAGGACATCGCACGGGTCTTGGCTGCGCCAGAACTGCGTGCTTGGCTAGAAGAGCATGGGGCCGATCGAATGAGCATGACACAGCCTGAATTCGCGCGCTTCGTCCGGAAGGAGAGCGAAAGCGCAGAGCGCATCATCAAGGCAGCCGGAGTGAAACCTCAGTGAGCAAGCGCGACTAGCGACGGTCAACTTTCCACTTTTCCGCCGTCTACGCTATGCTTCCAAGGCCATGCATGACCTCAACTACTTCCGTGACCACCTGGACGTCTTCGCCGAGATGGCGAAACGGCGCAGCATCCCGCTCGACCTCGACGCCTTCACCAGCCTCGACAAAGAACGCCGCGAACTCATCACCGCCAACGAGGGGCGCAAGGCCCAGCGCAACAAGGCCAGCGAGGAGATCGCCCGCCTGAAAAAGGAAAAACAAAACGCGGACACCCTCATCGGGGAGATGAAACAGGTCTCCGACCACATCAAACAAGCCGACATCCGCATCGACGAACTTGACGCGCAGCAACGCGAGCTGCTGCTGACGATTCCGAACGTTCCGCACGCGACGGTGCCGGTAGGCGCCAGCGCGGCCGACAACGTGGAAGTTCGCCGCTGGGGAGCGCCGCCGAGCTTTGCTTTCAAGCCGAAGCCGCACTGGGAAGTTGGCGAAGCGGCCGGCATTCTGGACCTGGGCGCCGCAGCCAAAATTACCGGAGCGCGTTTTGCCGTCTACAAGAGCTGGGGCGCCCGTCTGGAACGCGCACTCGCCAATTTTTTCCTGGACGTGCACACGCGCGAACACGGCTACACGGAAATTCTTCCGCCATTCCTGGTCAACACCCAGTCGCTCACCGGCGCCGGACAGCTGCCCAAATTTGCCGCCGATCTTTTCAAAATTCAGGACACCGATTTCTGGCTCACGCCAACTGCCGAAGTGGAGCTGCACAATCTCCATCGCGACGAAACGCTCGGCGAAGATCAGCTTCCGGTCGCTGTCACGGCGTGGACGGCCTGCTTCCGGAGCGAAGCCGGCGCCGCCGGCAAAGACACGCGCGGAATTTTGCGGCAACACCAATTTCAAAAAGTGGAATTGTTCAAGTTCACGCATCCCGACAAAAGCTATGAAGAACACGAAGCGCTGGTCCGCAACGCCGAGGCCATTTTGCAAAAACTCGGCTTGCACTACCGCACCGTCCTGCTGTGCACCGGCGACATGGGTTTTGCTTCTTCGAAAACCTACGACATCGAGGTTTGGTTGCCGAGCGCGAATGAATTCCGGGAAATTTCCAGTTGCTCGAACTGCGAAGCCTTTCAAGCGCGCCGTGCCGGCATCCGCTTCAAGCCCAAAGCCGGCGGCAAAAGCGATTTCGTGCACACTCTGAACGGCTCGGGTCTGGCCGTCGGACGCACCTGGATCGCGATTGTTGAAAATTATCAGCAGTCCGACGGGTCCATTCTCATCCCCGAAGTTCTTCGTCCGTATATGGGTACCGAGCGTATTCCGGCGGGTTAGCTGCCCGGCGGGCGAAAAAAAAGTGCTTGCCGGGCGAAACTCGTCGGGCGGCCCGGATTTAGCTCTAAGTGACAGATTAAAAAAGAGTTAACGTTAAAGTAGGGGGCCTGCAGCGCGAATCGGGAGTATCGACAGGCCGCGCAACCTGTTGAAATTGCGCCTTTTCGTTTGACTCGCCCTTTTGGCCTTGCATACACTCGGCTCACTGCTCGATTCGGGTAACGTTATCCCTGCCGGGCAGTTGACCATCATATAGATATGAACTTTCTCGCTCGCATCTTCAGGTATCTCTTTTGGCTGCTGATCGTTTCCTGGGGCGCCACCCTGCTGAAACGAATTGTGGTCGGGATGCTGCGCTACGCTGCAGGAGTATCGCTAAAGCAGCAGCGCCCGGTTGCGGCAACCGCTCCTGACAGCATGCCGGAGACCCAAGTGGGGTCCCGCCGCTTGGTGCGCGACCCGGTGTGCGGCATGCACATCGCTGAAGTGCTGGCCATTCCGCTGCGCGAGGAAGCTGAGCTGGTGCATTTTTGCTCCACCACGTGCCGCGACGCGTATCTGGGAAATACGCGAAAAATGGCAGCAAACGGTTAACAGCAAATCTATTTCTGTAAAATTTTTTCCGTCGTTTTTTGCAACAAACCTGTTGCTACGACAAATGTTTTACGTAAAAAATATGCAGTCCGGCCGAGTACAGGGACGGAAATTTTACAAGATTTGATCACGTCACTCGAGTAGACGAAAGGACCGACGCCGATGGCCACGGTCGCAAAGCCGACAGCCCCGATACGCCAGATTGGCGCACCCCCGATGGTGCCGCGCATTGCTCCGCGCGAAGATCTGAATCCGTTCCGCATCGCCCAAATTCAATTTGATATGGCGGCGGAATTTCTCAAGCTCGATCCGGGATTGCGGCAAATGCTGCGCACGCCGCGGCGGGTTCTCGAAGTGGCCATTCCGACCAAGATGGACAACGGCCAGGTGAAAGTTCTAACGGGTTACCGCGTGCAGCACAACGTGGCGCGCGGCCCGGCCAAAGGCGGCATCCGTTTTCATGTCAATTTGACGCTGGATGAAGTCAAAGCACTGGCGGCGGGGATGACCTGGCAGACGGCGGCAGTCAATCTTCCGCTGGGCGGCGCCAAAGGCGGCGTTGTCTGCGACCCGAAACGCATGTCGAAAAGCGAACTCGAGCGGATGACGCGGCGCTATGCGAGTGAAATTCAACCGATCATCGGACCGAATCAGGATATTCCTTCGCCGGACGTCTATACCGACGCGCAAACGATGGCGTGGATCATGGATACCTATTCGATGATGGTGGGACAGTCGGCGCACGGCGTGGTGACGGGCAAGCCGCTTTCGGTCGGCGGATCGATCGGCTACGAAGAAGCCACGGCGCGCGGTCTGGTGCTGGTCGTTGAAGAAGCCTGCAAGCTGAAAAAGATTTCGCTGCGCGGCGCGAGTGTGGCGATTCAGGGATTTGGAAATGTCGGAGCGGCGGCGGCGCGAATGTTCGCCGACAAGAAAGCGAAAATTATCGCGCTTAGTGATACCCGCGGCGGCGTCACGAATTCGCGGGGCATTGATCCGATTAAAGCGTTTCGGTATAAGGAGCGTTCGGGAACGGTGGTCGGGATGCCCGGCGCCACGCGCACGACCAATGACGAACTGCTGACGATGAAGTGCGACATTCTGATTCCAGCGGCGCTCGAGAACGTGATTACCCTGCAGAACGCGGAAGCGATCAAAGCCCGCATCGTCGCCGAAGCTTCAAACGGGCCCACAACTCCGCATGCGGATGAAATTCTGGCGCGGCGCGGTATCACCGTGCTGCCGGACATCTTGGCGAATGCCGGCGGCGTAACCGCCAGCTATTTCGAATGGGCGCAAAACCAGCAGGGTACGGTGTGGGAAGCCGAAGAAATAAATGCCCGTTTGCAGAAAACCATGGTGCGCGCTTTTCATGAAATGGTCGAAACGATGCGCAAGCATCACGTTTCGCCGCGCGCCGGCGCCATGATCCTGGCCGTCAGCCGGGTGGCTGAAGCAACGCTCGTTCGCGGCATCTTCCCGTGAACTCCGGGGCGCCCAGCGCCACCCCTCACAAATCGCCGAAAAATAATTTGCGCTGCAGCCGGTGGCTGGCCCCCGCATTGCTATTGTGCCTGCCGCTGTGTTTTACGAGCGCCGGGCAAACTCCCGGAGTAGCGATCACGTTCGATGATCTCCCCGCACACGGCGAGCTGCCGGCTGGAGTTTCCCGTTCCGACGTCGCAAGAAATATCATCCGCGCGCTCCAAGCGCGCGGCGTGCCCGGCGTTTACGGATTTGTGAACGGCGGGCGCCAAGAGGGCGATCCCGACAGACACGAGGTTCTGCGGCTGTGGCGCGACGCAGGATTTCCGCTCGGCAGCCACACCTATTCGCACCTGGATTTGACCAAAAATACCGCAGCAGCGTTTGCGCGGGACATTCGAGCGAATGAAGCGACGCTCCGCGAGCTCATGGGCGGCGGAGATTGGCGCCGGCTGCGCTATCCCTTTCTCCATGAAGGGGACACGCTCGACAAACGCCGCGCAGTGCGCGCCTACCTCGCGGGGCACGGCTACCGGGTGGCGCAGGTGACGCTCGATTTTGAGGATTACGCGTGGAACAATCCGTACGCCCGCTGCGTGGCGCGCCACGACGAGCGGTCTGTCGCGTGGCTGAAAGCGAGCTACCTGCGGGCTGCGGCGGAATCGATTGCGCTGGGGCAGCGAATGGCAGTGCAGCTCTACGGACGGGATATAAAACACGTCTTGCTGCTGCATATGGGAGCGTTTGACAGCGTGATGCTGCCGGATCTGCTGCAGCTGCTCGAGAAACAGGGCTTTCATTTTATTTCGCTCGAAGACGCAGAAAGCGATCCCGCTTATCAAACGGATCCGGACGCCGCCCTGCCGCACGGAGGAACACTGCTCGAGCAGTTTTTTGACAGCAGGCGCCTGCAGTATCCGCCGTTCGAGACCAAACCGCTTGAACGTCTGGGCAGCATCTGCCGCTAGAGAGTCTCCGCCGTTGCGCGAGCCCCGTGTGCGCGCTGTTTGCCGGCCGGAATTATTTTGTGCTTGCGATGCACAAAACATTGCGCGTAGATTTGCAGGTGCTGGTCGCTTCTCGGGCAAACCCCGGGCAACGACCAGCACTTTTCGCTTTACGCGTGAATCAAGCGGGTGACGCGAACAGTCCAGAAGACCAAGAGCGAGAAAAGAAAGACGAAATGTCCAACCAAACGAACAATACGCCGCCGATTTTGCTGACGATTGCCGGATTTGATCCGTCGTGCGGGGCGGGAACGGTCGCGGATTTAAAGACTTTTGCGGCGCATGGATGTTACGGCGTTGCCGCCATCACCTCGCTAACGGTGCAGAACACGGTGAGCGTCGAAGTGGTGCACAACACCCCGGCGGCCGAATTGCGGGAGCAGATCGACGTGCTGGCGAAGGATTGCGAGATTGCCGCGGTGAAGATCGGGATGCTCGGAAATCGCGGGAATGCTGTTGTGGTGGGAGAATTCCTGGACGCCAACAAATTTGCGCATGTGGTTCACGATCCGGTGATGAAGTCTTCGAGCGGAACCGAATTGCTGGACGCCGGCGGAATTAAATATCTGGCGTCGGAATTGATCAAGCGTTCCAGCGTGATTACGCCGAATATTGAGGAAGCGGAAATTCTGACGGGAATGGCGATCAAAGATGTGGCCGATATGGAAGCGGCGGCGCGAAAAATTGTGGAGATGGGCGCGCGCGCGGTGATTGTCAAGGGCGGGCATATGGACAAGGCCGTCGATGTGCTTTTTGACGGAATCGAAATGGTGCAGATGGGCGGCGAGAAGGTGAAGACCGACAACATGCACGGAACCGGGTGCACGTTCGCCGCGGCCATTGCAGCGCAGCTGGCGGGCGGCCGGCCGCTAACGGAAGCGGCCATGCTGGCGAAGGCCTACGTCACCAAAGCGATTGAGAAGGGGTACCCGGTGGGCAAAGGTCGCGTGCCGCTCGATCATTTCTACCGGTTGAAGATTGAGCCGCCCGCGCGTGGGATCCATGAGGTGCCGCAGCACGGGATGCATCCGGCGGCTGAGGCGGGAGCGCACTGAGCCGGTCTTTCATTTCACATTTTTATTTCTTTGCAGGTAGACCTGGGCCGTCGCCAGGTCTTTTTTTTTCGCCGGCACTCGTGGCACAAAAGACGGCGGGGCGGCCTCGAGCCGGCGCAGCGAACGCCTCGCGGACAGTACTCGCGACAGCTACGACTGGCGTTTGTAGATGAGTTTGCCGGCCACAATGGTGGCGACAGGAGCCCCTTTGAACCGGCGGCCATCGAACGGGGAGTTGCGGGATTTGCTGGGAGACTGTTTTACATCGTAGGTCCACTGCTGGGTGGTCGAGAAAATTGTCACGTCGGCGGGCTGGCCTGCGGCCAGTTTGCGTTCCATGCCTAATACTTTTGCCGGGCCGGTTGTGAAAAGCTCGACCATGCGTTTGAGGCTCAGGCGGCCGGAGTCGACCAGCTGTTCAAGGGCCAGAGCCAAGGCGGTTTCAAAGCCGAGGACCCCGAAAGGAGCCTTGTCGAACTCGACGTCTTTGAGGGCCGGCTCGTGCGGCGCGTGATCGGTGGCGATGGCGTCGACGGTGCCGTCGGCAAGTCCGCTGAGGAGCGCTTCGCGATCTTCGCGAGCGGCCAGTGGAGGATTCATCTTGAAGCGGGAGTCGTAGGTGACATCTTCGTCGATCAGCGTGAAGTGATGCGGGGTGACTTCGCAGGTGACGGCGAGGCCCTGGGATTTGGCCCAGCGGACCTGGTCGAGTGAACCCGTGGCGGAGAGATGCGCGATGTGCAGACGCGCGCCGGTGAGTTCGGCGAGTTGGACGTCGCGGGCAACGCAGACCGATTCAGCGGCGGCGGGCATGCCGCGCAGACCGAGGCGCGTGGAGGTGACGCCTTCGCGCATGACGCCGCCGGCGGCGAGGCTGACGTCTTCAGAGTGTTCGATGACCGGAAGATCGAGCGAGCGGCAATATTCCATTACCTGACGGACGAGTTTGGCGGTGGCGATGGGTTTGCCATCGTCGGAAACAGCGACGATGCCGGCTTGCTTCATGGCGGCGATTTCGGCGAGGTTTTCGCCTTTGCTGCCAATGCTGGCGGCGCCGATAGGCCAGACGCGCACGGCGCCGAAGGCTTTGGCGCGGTCGACGATAAAGCGCGTGATGCTGGCGTTGTCGTTAACGGGTTTCGTGTTGGGCATGCAGCAGACGGCGGTGAAGCCACCTCTGGCGGCCGATTTCGTGCCGGTTTCGATGGTTTCCGACGATTCCTGGCCAGGTTCCCGGAGATGGACGTGAAGGTCGATAAATCCCGGAGCGACGACAAGATTGCTGGCGTCGAAGATTTCGGTATCGCCGGGCGGGGAAATCCCTCCGGCGGCGGCGACTTCTCGAATGAGTTCGCCGTCGAGCAGCAGGTCGAGTTGCGCGTCGGTGTTGGATGCGGGGTCGAGGACGCGGCCGTTTTTGACGAGGAGCATTTTCCGGTTATTCCTTTTTGTCGGTAGCGCGACGATTTCTGGGCGCCTGGATTTCCGCCGCCGGGTGCGCGGTTTCTTCTGCGCCGGCGACCGTGAGCAGATAAAGCAGTGCCATGCGGACAGCGATGCCGTTGGTGACTTGTTCGAGGACGCAGGATTGCGGTCCGTCGGCAACTTCTGGAGTAATTTCAACGCCGCGCATCATCGGGCCGGGATGAAGAACGATGACATCGCGCTTGGCACGGCCCAGGCGCTCGGCGTTCAGTTGATAGAGAAGGATGTAATCGTCGGCAGATAGCGACGGTTCGTAGAGGCGTTCGGTTTGCACGCGGAGGACGATGATTACGTCGGCGTCGGTCAGTCCGTCTTCGACATTCGAGGTGCAGCGGATGCGCGCGCCGGGGCCGCCGATTTTTTCCAGTTCGCGCGGGACCCACAGCGACGGGCCGCACAGGGTGAACTGGCAGCCGAATTTTGTGAGCAGATGAATGTTGGAGCGGGCGACGCGGCTGTGCTGAATGTCGCCGAGGATGGTGATGTTGAGATCGCTGATGGTGCCTTTGCGGTCGCGGATGGTCAGCGCGTCGAGCAGGCCCTGCGAGGGATGCTCATGGGTGCCGTCGCCGGCATTGATGACCGGAATGTCGAGATGGCGGGCGACGAAATCGGCGGCGCCGGAACTGGCGTGGCGCATGACCAGGCAGTCGGGTTTCATGGCGTTGAGGGTGTGGACGGTATCGAGGAGGGATTCGCCTTTTTTTACGCTCGAGGATTCCGCCTGGAGGTTCATGGTGTCGGCCCCCAGCCGCGAGGCGGCGGTGCCGAAGCTGATGCGGGTGCGCGTGGAGTTTTCAAAAAAGGCCAGGGCCACCGTCTTGCCACGAAGAGTGGCCAGTTTTTTCAGGGAATGCCGCTGGATTTCCTGGAAGGGCTGGCTTTGATCCAGGAGAAATGAGAGTTCGTCCGCGGAGAGCGGTTCGAGTGCCAGGAGATCGCGGAAGCGGTGCGTCACATTTTAACCAGGGTGTTGCGCGCTGCCTTTCATTTTCGCATGAATGTGGTCGGGTTAAAACCTACAGAAACGTCGCGAAATACGCTCGCCGGCACGAAGTTCAAAAAATTAGTCGACACGGTCGACCAGCACCACGCGGTCTTCGTTATCGATTTCGCGGAGCCGGACTTCGATAATCTCGCTTTCGCTGGTTTGCACAGAACGGCCCGTGTATTGGGATTCGATGGGCATTTCGCGGTGGCCGCGGTCGATGAGCACGCAGAGCGAGACCCGCTTGGGGCGGCCGAGATCAAACAAGCCGTTCATGGCCGCGCGGATGGTGCGTCCGGTGTACAGGACATCGTCGATGAGGACCAAGTTCATATCGTCGACGCCGAAGGTGATGTCTGAGGAACGCAGCACGGCTTGCGGCGCGACTTTGGACAGGTCGTCGCGGTACAGCGTGATGTCGAGGGTGCCGACGGGGACGTCGACGCCGTCGATGCCGCGCATGGCTTGCGCGATGCGCCTGGCGAGAGGAACGCCGCGGCGGACAATGCCGATGAGCGCCAGATCCTTGGTGCCCCCGGATTTTTCCACGATTTCGTGCGCGAGACGCTGAATCGTGCGGTCGATTTCCGGCGCGGACATTAGATTGGATTTTTCGATGATGCGCATGGTCGGGTAATGATAGACGAGGAGGTTCGGGAGGTAAAGGAGGTTGCCCGAAGGGCAGGACGGGCGCAAGCAGGGGCGTGTTAGACTGCGGCCGTGATTTCCCTGGAGGCGGCGATGAGTGGGCTGGTCCGAACCATGACGAAACGAGGCGGAGTTTTGCTTCTGGCTGCGGCGCTCGCGGCGACGCTCGGGACGAATTGTCTGGCGCAGAGCGCAGAAGCCGGCAAGGAAGCGCCTGCCCGGAAAAAAGCCGCGGCTGCCAGCGGAAAGCTGGCGCGACCGAAACTCGTGGTCGTGATTGTGGTGGACCAGATGCGCGGGGACTACGTTGACAAGTTTCGCGGGCAGTGGACGGGCGGCCTCCGGAGACTTGTCGAGGAAGGCGCGTGGTTCCGCGACGCGGCTTATCCCTATGCCGCCACCGAGACCTGCGTGGGGCACGCCACGATTTCAACCGGAGCGTTTCCCGCAACGCATGGGATCGTGGCCAATGCCTGGTGGGATCGCGAGACGCAGAAGATGGTCACCTGCACCGCCGACGGAAAGGCGAAAAATTCTGGTTATGCGGGCGGAGCCGTGAAGGGTGGAGACGACGCTTGGCGTTTGCGAATGCCCACGTTTTCCGATGAGTTGAAATTCCAGGCCGGTGGGGCGACGCGGATTGTTACGTTTTCGCTCAAGGCGCGGGCCGCGATCATGCTGGGCGGACACAAAGGGGATGCGGTTACCTGGTTTGATTCGGCCGCCGGAGTCTGGGCGAGTTCGAGCGTGTACGGGACGCTGCCGTTCATTGAGGACTATACGAAAGCGCATGCGGTGAAAAAGGAGTTTGGCGAGAAGTGGGAACTCTCCTTGCCGCGGGACCGCTATTTTTATGACGAAGTGACGCCGGGAACGGCAGGTCCAGAAGCCTGGGGCAAAACCTTTCCGCACGTGCTCGGCGGAGCAAAAGGAGCTACGGCGGCTGACGCGGAATTTTATGAGCAGTGGGCGACCAGTCCGAATGCGGACACCTATCTGACCAGACTCGCAGAAACGGCTGTGGACCAACTGGGATTGGGCAAAAGCGGCGGGACCGATTTTCTCGGCGTGAGCTACTCGTCGCCGGACTATGTCGGGCACGCGTACGGGCCCAGGAGCTGGGAGATTCAGGATATTTTGCTGCGTCTCGATAAAGATCTGGGGGAGTTGTTTCGCCGTCTCGACGAGAAAGTGGGGCGCGGAAATTATGTGGTGGCGCTCAGCGCCGATCACGGTGTGGTGCCGGTGCCCGAGGATATGGAGCGCAGCGGGTCCGATGCCGGCGTCCTTAATGTGGCCGAAGTGCAGGAGCGGATGGAAAAAGCCCTCGAGCCGTTCAATTACACAAAGCCGGCGATCGCCAAGGTGAGCGAAGGGTCGGTTTATTTCTCAGCGGGAATTTACGAGCGGCTCGAGAGGGATCCTGCGGCGATGCGCGCGCCCCTGGACGCGGCCTTGGCCGTGCCGGGCGTGGCCGCCGTCTACCGCGCCGAAGAAGTGGCCGACCGGCCGGCAACCGAAAGCCCTGTTCGCTCGGCGCTCGCCGCGAGTTATTTTGCGGGACGAAGTCCCGATCTGTTTGTGGTACCGAAACCGTTCTGGCTTGTGAGCTGGGGACCGGTAGGAAAAACGCGGGATTATGGAACAGGACACGGCACTCCCTACTACTACGACCAGCATGTGCCGGTTTTACTGATGGGCTTCGGGATTCGGGCCGGGGAATATCTTGAGAGAGTGACACCGGCCGATATTGCGCCGACGCTGGCGGCAATTTGCGGGATTACTCTCGCCTCACGGGATGGGCATGTCCTGGGGCAGGCACTGGCGAGAACTCGCCCGCTGCGGCGAGCGATGGCGGAATAAAGCCTACGACGCGTTGGAGACTGCGTGGTCTTCGAGTCTGCCCAATTAAGCTATTGCAAGATTTGCAACTGACGGTAAGCGCCTGTATAACGGGATGGGCCGTTTCAAGCCGAAAATATCTTAGCGTGAGAGTTGCGATGAGCCGAAAATCTATTGTGTGTTGTTTTGTTTTTTTCCTGTTTCTATCCATAGCAGGCTTTTTAGGGTTTGCAAACGGCTGCGGTGGCGGTACCAGGGAGACTATGACCCCGCCCCCCCCTCCGCCCCCTCCGGCCGCAGTTGGAATCATTCTCACGCAGCGCAATGACAACGCTCGCACCGGCCAGAACCTGATAGAAACCACGCTCACGCCCACAAATGTAACCTCGGTTTCGTTTGGTAAGCTCTTTTCCTATCCAGTTGACGGCGCGATCTACGGTCAACCTCTTTATGTTCAGGATCTGACGATAGGGGCCCAAGGCGTGCGGAATGTCGTCTACGTGGCAACCCAACACGACAGCGTGTACGCCTTCGATGCCGACCAGAAGTCGCCCGGCACATTGTGGTCGGTAAATTTCACAAATTCGGCCAACAGCGTGACCACGGTTCCCTGCGCAGATGAGCCTCAAACCTGCCAGTTCATGGGGACAGAAATCGGGATCTCTAGCACTCCGGTCATTGATCTGAGCACTAAAACCTTGTTCGTGTGTGCCTTCACGAAGGAGAGTGGTGCCTACATTCATCGACTACACGCCCTGGATTTGACCACCGGGGCAGAAAAATTTGGCGGGCCTGTCGTGGTTCAAGCTACTGCACCTGGCAATGGGGGCGGCAGTAGCGGCGGCAATCTGGCATTCAACGCTTTCAAGCATCTGCAACGTGCGGCGCTCCTTCTCGTTAACGGCGTCGTGTATCTCACTTTTGCCTCTTACGATGATTCGCCGCCTTATCACGGATGGGTGCTCGGATATGATTCCCAAACTTTAGCTTCCGTCAGCGCATTGAATCTGACTGCCAATGGCGGTTACGGCGGTATCTGGCAGAGCGGGGTCGGGCCGGCTGCTGACGCGAGTGGTAACGTGTACGTGATCACGGGAAACGGAACCTTCGATGCCAATACGGGCGGTGCGAATTTCGGGGACAGTTTTGTGAAACTGCAGCCAAGCGGAAATTCGTTAGCGGTGGCCGACTACTTCACCCCGAACAATCAGGCAATGTTAAGCACCAGCGACGACGATTTGGGTTCTGGGGGACCGCTACTCTTGCCGGAGCAAACCTCCAGCCATCCCCACCTGATACTTTCGGGTGGCAAACAAGGCACGCTTTACTTGGTGGACCGCGACAATATGGGGCATTTCAAAGCCGCCGACAATTCTCAAATCGTTCAATCGTTGGTCGGTGTGGTCAAACCGATCTTCAGTGGGCCCGCATACTGGGAGAATAAGGTGTACATTGCGGGAGTCAAAGATACGATCAAGCAGTTCTCTCTAGACACCGGGCTGCTCTCTACAGCTCCGGTCTCGCAGTCAACGGCGACTTTCGGATTTCCCGGCGCGGAGCTGGCCGTGTCTGCTAACGGATCAGCGAATGGGATTTTATGGGCTCTGGAAAACGCCGCTTACCGCATTCAGGCTCCTGCTGTATTGCACGCTTATGATGCGAACGACGTTTCTCATGAGCTGTACAACTCGACGCAGGCCGGCACTCGCGATACGCTCGGATTCGGAGTTGGATTCTCCGTACCCAGTGTAGCCAACGGGAAAGTATATGTCGGTACCCTCAGCGAACTGGACGTATTCGGACTGATCCAGTGACATAAGTCATGAATGTCAAGTATTCGCCCGTGCGCCTCCTTCGGGTTCCCAAATTCCCTTTTTCGCAGCCGTAAGTTTCGCCTGATAACAAAATACTTAGCGCGTCGAGCAAGCAGGCCCACCATTGAACAAAGGCGGCGAATTGGTGCGACCGGACGCTGAATTCTGCTCCCCAATGCGCCCGAACTGACGAACGTAGCCCGCCCGATACCACTGCGGAAAGGCCTGTGTGTCCGTTACCCAGGCCTTATTGGGGGCGTTGGGCCAATTACTGCAATTATTTGTAACGAAACCCCCTTATAAAGGGGGTTTCGTTACATTTTATGGTTGATTCGTCTTTTTACGTGGCATTAGAGAATGTACGGCAAACTGCCGTATATTCTATTGACTTGTACGGACAAAGGCCGTACATTTATGTCGTGGCATGGAAGAGTGGAGGCGTCGTCATGGCACAGGTACACAGCCATCGCTCACGAAAAGAAGAGCGGTTGGAGGCCAGAGTTACGCCGGCCCAAAAGCGACTCATTGAGCGCGCCGCCGCATTGCGCGGAACTTCCGTTTCAGAATTCGTTCTCATGAGCGCACAAGAGGCAGCAACACGTGCGATCAGGGATTCCGAAGTGTTGAGTCTGCGCGACGAGGCACGCGAACTGTTCATCAAAACGATCCTCAATCCACCCGCCCCAA
>Ga0193716_1000302_pt1 | contig 31235 bp, 28 predicted proteins | sample U2c1metaG_FD_145901 | JGI IMG/M metagenome (GOLD analysis project Ga0193716, IMG submission 145901) | Soil microbial communities from a riparian zone of the East river system, Colorado, United States - U2c1 | ecosystem: Environmental > Terrestrial > Soil > Riparian zone | place: USA: East River...
GCTGCGTGGCGCTGCAAAGCGCCGACGTGCTTCGGGCGTTGCACGCCCCACTCATTCTCGAAATAGGCGCCGGCAGCGGGCGCCTGGCCGCGGATATATTGGCGCGCCTCGAAGGCTTGGGGCAGTTGCCCGAGAACTACTGGATTCTGGAGGTGAGCGCCGACCTTCGTGAGCGCCAGCGCGCGCTTCTTGAAGAGCGTCTGCCGCATTTGCTTCAGCGCGTCGGCTGGCTCGATCGGCCGCCTGCTGAGCCCTTTGACGGCATTGTCCTCGCCAACGAGGTGCTGGATGCATTACCGGTGGCGCGCTTTCGCTGGCGTGCGAGCGGTGTCGATGAAATGGGCGTCGGGATCGATGACGGGGATTTCGCCTGGGTTGCGCGTCCGGCGAATCCGGCGATGGTGCAAACCTGCCGCCGATTGTACGAGGGCAGCGGCGGCTGGGACGAGGGATACGTCTCGGAGTATTGCCCGCGTACTCCGGCGTGGACTCGCGCCGTCACGCAGTCGTTGCGCACCGGCGCCGTACTGTGGTTCGACTATGGATTGCCGCGCGCCGAGTATTATCTGCCGGAGCGGCACGACGGTACGCTCGTGTGTCATTACCGGCATCGCGTGAGCAGCGACCCTTTCGTCAATGTCGGTTTGCAGGACATCACGGCGTGGGTGGATTTCACTCTTCTCGCGGAGGCGTCGCGCGAGGCCGGATTCGAATTGGCGGGCTTCACCACGCAGGCGCATTTTCTGGCGGGTGTCGGCATCGATCGAGAAATGCGGCTGGCGGCGGGCGACGATGAGAATCGATTTGCGCGTCTTGCCCATCAAGCGCGGCAACTGCTGTTGCCCGGTGAGATGGGCGAGCGTTTCAAGGCCATGGCATGGCTGCGAGGCTTGGAAATCCCGTTGGCAGGCTTCGAACTCTTGGACCTTCGGCACACCCTATAGGACACAGCTCACGTGAAAATCGCGGTATTGGATGATTATCAAGATGTGGCGCTCAAGATGGCCGATTGGTCCGGCCTCGCCGATCGCGCGCAGGTCGATGTGTACAACGACCATCTCGCCGACCCCGACGCCGTGGTCAAGCGCCTGCACCCGTACGACATCGTCTGCGTCATGCGGGAGCGCACGCCGCTGAACCGCGGCATCATCGAACGATTGCCGAATTTGAAATTGATCGCCTCGAGCGGTCCGCGCAATGCTTCCATCGACCTGGAGGCGGCCGCCGCGCGCGGCATCAAGGTGGTTCACACCGGATATTTCGGCAGCCCCACGGTTGAACTCACGTGGGCGCTTATCCTAGGCAGCGCGCGGCACCTCACCGAGGAGGCTGCGGCCGTCCGGCGCGGCGAATGGCAGCACACCATCGGCGATGATCTGTCGGGTCAAACGCTGGGAATCATAGGGCTGGGCAGCCTCGGATCAAAAGTGGCCCAGGTGGCCTTGGCATTCGGCATGAAAGTGATTGCGTGGAGTCAAAACCTCACCGCCGAAAAAGCCGTGGCCGCCGGCGCAACACTGGTGCCGAAAGACGACCTGTTGCGGCAAGCGGATTTCGTCTCGATACACTTGGTGTTGAGCGACCGCACGCGCGGGCTCATCGGCGCTCGTGAGCTATCCTTGATGAAACCCGGCGGGCGCTTGATCAATACCTCGCGTGGACCCATCGTGGTGGAAGCCGACCTCATTCAGGCGCTCAATTCAGGGAAAATCGCCGGCGCCGCCATCGATGTCTACGACACGGAACCACTGCCGCCGGATCATCCGTACCGCCGCATGGCGAACCTGCTGGCGACGCCTCATATCGGCTACGTGTCGCGCAGGCTGTACGAGCGCTTCTACCGCGACTCGGTGTCAAACATCCTTGCCTGGTTGGATGCGCGAGGCTAGCGCGGCAATGCTCTCGCGGCGCCGTTCGTGCAGGCGCTCGGCAATCATTGGACCGGCATGCTCCGCAATGTCCTGCGGCGTGGGTTTGATGGCGGCGGCCGCATTGCGCGCGGCCTGCAAGTATTCCCGCTGGGGATAGGGAATATTTTCCAACCCCAGGCGGCCGCGCGAGTCCGCCTCGCAGGCCAGCAGCGCTTGCGCGAAGCGCTCGGGCCGGCGGAATGCGTCCGTCTTTTCCAAGATGCCCAGAATTGTCTTGGGCCGCAGCTCAAAGGCACGGTGCACATTGCCGTGATAGCGCGCCACGATCACGCTCAAGTCGCGATACTCGTTCGGCAGGCGCAGCCGCTCGCTCAATGCCCCGATCAGCGCCACGCTGCGCTCTTCGTGCCCCTTGTGGCCGGGCCATTCCGCTTGCGGTGTCGTCGCCTTGCCCAAATCGTGCACCAACGCTGCAAAGCGGACTTTTGCGTCGGTACTCAAGCGTACCGCCTGATCGAGCACCATCAAGGTGTGAACGCCGGTGTCGATTTCGGGATGCCATTTTTCCGGTTGCGGCACGCCGAACAGCGCATCGATTTCCGGATAAATGACTTTCAACGCGCCGCACTCGCGCAAAACTGCAAAAAACACACTGGCGCCCGGCTCGTGCAGCGCCTTCTCGGTTTCCTGCCATACCCGTTCCGCGACCAGGGCACTCGCCTCGCCGCGTTCGACCATCGCCCGCATCAGCGCCATGGTTTCGGGCGCCACGTGAAAGCCCAAGGATGCGAAGCGTGCTGCAAACCGCGCCACCCGCAGAATGCGCACCGGATCCTCGATGAAGGCGGGCGAGACATGCCGCAGGACGCGAGCTTTCAAGTCGCTCTGGCCGTGATAAGGATCGATCAGCGAACCGTCTTCGGCCTGCGCGATGGCATTGATGGTCAGGTCGCGGCGCGCAAGATCTTCCTCGAGCGTGACTTCGGGCCCAAATTCAACCGCGAACCCCCGATAGCCGGGCGATACCTTCCGCTCCAGACGCGCCAGTGCGTATTCCTCGTGGGAGTCGGGGTGCAGGAACACGGGAAAGTCACGGCCCACTTCGCGATATTTCAAACGCAAGAGTTCGTCCCGGGTACTTCCCACGACGACCCAATCGCGTTCCTTCACGGGCAGACCGAGCAGCGCGTCCCGAACGGCGCCGCCAACCAGATACACTTGCATGCGTGAATATTAACAGCATGGCCGCCACAATCCGCGCGGCGTTAGCCATCGCGCTGATCGCATTCTCGAGCGGTGGCTGCTATTTATTGCAAAGCGCCCAGGGCCACTTGGCGCTCATGTCCAAGCGAGAGCCCATCGCCGGCGTCATCGACAAGCCCTCGACGCCCGCCGGCCTGCGCGCGCAGCTCAAATCGGTCACCGCCATCCGCGACTTCGCCAGCCGCACGCTGGGATTGCCGGACAACGGCAGCTATCGAAAATATGCGGATATCGGCCGGCCCTATGTGGTGTGGAATGTGGTCGCCGCACCGGAATTTTCGGTCGATCCGAAGCAGTGGTGTTTTCCGATCGTCGGATGTGTGGCCTACCGAGGCTATTTCGTCGAGAAGCGGGCGCGGCGTTTCGCCGCCGGATTGCATGCCGAAGGATTCGATGTGGTGGTCGGGGGGGTCGCGGCCTATTCGACCCTCGGCCACTTTGATGATCCTATCTTGAGCTCCATGGTCAACTGGAACGATGTGGAACTCGCCTCGATCATTTTTCACGAGTTGACCCATCAAATGCTGTATGTGCCGAACGATGCCTCCTTCAACGAGGCGCTCGCGACGACCGTGGAAGAAGAAGGCGTACGGCGCTGGCTGCAACAGCAGGGCCGCGAAAAGGACTTGGCGGATCATGTCCTGCGCCAGAGCCGTTACCTCGAGGTAATCGCTCTGATGAGCAAGACGCGCAACCGCCTGCGTGTGCTGTATGCCTCAGGCCTGCCGCAGCCTCTGATGCGCGAGCGCAAGCGAGAAGCGTTCGAAGCAATGCGTGAATCCTACGCCGCGCTCAAAAAGCAGTGGGGAGGCCGTGCGCCGTTCGATGCCTGGTTCGCCGAAGACATCAACAACGCCCATCTGGCCTCCATTGCCACCTACTTCGCCTGCGTGCCGGGATTTCAACGCGAATTGCAGGCCGTGGGCGGCGATCTGCCTGCTTTCTACCGTCGTGCCCGCGAGCTTGCAAAACTCGACCGACGACAGCGGGACGCGCTGGTCTGCGCAACACCGGAAGAGCCTTGAGTCCTCAGCCCAGCAGCAGTGAGAACTGAATCGCCGCCATGATGGCGGATACGATAGTGACCGCAAGAAATCCTTGCGCGAGTCTTGTGACAAAAGATATTTCGTTCATGATGTGAGCTCCGTTGAGAATCGTTACGCTTGATAGGTTGTTCCTCGCGGCGCATTCGAACAAACTCACTCTCTGACCGACTGTTAAGGAAAACTTAACGTGCCATCCGCCCACGATCGATTGCCTCTGGGTTCCCTGCGGGTGTTCGAGGCGGTAGCCGCGCATTTGAGCTTTTCAGCGGCCGCGGATGCGCTCAATGTCACGCCGGCCGCCGTGAGCCAGCAGATCAAAACTCTGGAGGCGTATATCCAGGTGCCGCTGTTCCGGCGTAACGGGCGGCGCGTGGAGATCACCGAAGAGGGACAGGAGCTGCTGCCGGCGGTCAGATCGGGACTGGAGAAACTCGAATCTGCGCTGCAACAGATGAAACATCATCGCCGCGCGGGACCACTGCAAATCAGCCTGTTGTCCTCGTTCCTGCAAATATGGCTGCTGCCGCGCATCCGCTCATTTCGCCGCAAATATCCCGACATCGAATTGCGATTCCATACATCGCGCGCCTTGGTGGATTTCTCGCGCTCGGAAAATCACATCGCAATTCGCTTCGGCCGCGGCGACTATCCCAACATGCACTGCGAAAAATTGCTGGACGATTGGCTGGTGCCGGTTGCGAGTCCCGATCTCATCAAGCAGCACGGCATGATCGAGCGCGGCGCCTCCTTGAGCAAATACCCGCTGCTCGAGAGCGGCGATGAGCCCTGGCACGTGTGGGCGCAGGCGGATGAGGAGGCCGCGTGGCATTCCAGGGCGCCCAGCATCGAAGACTCTGCCGGCCTGCTGGCTGCGGCAGAGGAGGGATTGGGATATGCGCTGGGACGCTGGACGCTGGTGACGCGTTCGCTGCAGAAGGGTACGCTCAAGCTCGCCGGCACGGGGGCATTGCCGTACGCGTCGGCCTATCACTTCGTCTGTCCGAAAAGTTTTCTGGCCCTTCCCAAGGTGGCGCATTTTCGCGAATGGATCTTCGCCGCGGCAAAGGCCTTTCCGGGACCGCCCGGGCGAGATACTTGAGACACGCAGCACACGCGGCAACGGGCCCCGATTCAGATGCGCATCCGCAGCAGCCGGAGCCGAAAGCTTCGCACTGATCAAATGGTTGTGGCTTTGATTGCAGCGTCAATACACGCGTATTGACGCTGCTGCGGCAGTCGGGCAAGATATGCCATGCGCCAATCTCCGAAAACCTCGCAGATGCAGATTCGCGTCTCGGCACGGGAGAAGGCCGCCATTCGCCGCGCCGCCAAGCGGGCGGGCATGGACATGTCCAGTTATGTGCTCGAGCGTGTGCTGTCGCTTCCGGCCCGCCGGTTTCGTGACCTCGTGGAGGCTTGCGCCGGCCCGGGACCCACGAGTTTCCCGCTTGCCGAACTCAACTCTTTGCTGTCTGGCTTCACGGCCGCCGAGTTGCGCGAGGCGATTGCCGCGGCACCCGCGGTGACACTGACCCCTTTTCTAGCCAACTACATCGCCGCAATGGTGGAGTATGCCTGCGAGAGACGCGCGCTCGCGTTGCCCGCGTGGACTCGCGCCATCTCGCCGCTGTCCGAGCCCGCGTTCGGAACGGCCCTGCAGGCTCTGCGCCTACATCTGCTGAGCCATTCACCGCCGCCGTTCAGGCGGCGCAATATTTTCATCGATGCAACGTTGGGCAATCGGATCTGAATCCCATGAGCCCGCTTACTCAGGCGGATCTGCGCCGTTTGTTTGAACTCTTGAATGAAGAATTGCGCGAGTCCGGCACGGAAGGCGAGTTGTTCCTTGTCGGAGGCGCCGTCATGTGCCTTGCGTATGCCGCGCGGCCGTCTACCCAGGATGTGGATGCTCTGTTCCTCCCCTCAACCGAGGTGCGCCAAGCCGCAGCTCGCGTGGCGGTTCGTGCGCGCGTGAATCCTGACTGGCTCAATGATGGTGTGAAGGGGTTCATGAGTGCCCACGGCGATTACGCAGAGTACCTGGCGCTCGACCACCTTCGCGTCATGATCGCGCAACCCGAGTACCTGCTGGCAATGAAATGCCTGGCGATGAGGATCGGATCCGAATTTCACGACGAAGCTGACGTCCGGTATTTGTTGCGCCACCTGGACATCCGCTCATTCGAGAGGGCGGTCGAGATCATCACGAAGTACTATCCGCTCGAGCGCTTTCCACAGAAGACCCTTTATGCGCTCGGCGAACTACTGCCTAAGCCGGCAGAATCGTCTGAGCAGAGATAGCCGCGAATCGTGCGAGCCTAGCGGCCGACCTTGGCTCTTCCCGCGGCCGCGCGATTCTGGCTGAGGCGCGCGTTGTCTTCTTGGGCGCCCAGGAACAGGCGCGCCGAGGCCGCCATGGACTGCGGCTTGATGCCCAGCTTCGCGAATCCATCCTCGCCGCATACGCTGTCGACCGTAAGCGATTGGTAGTTATCGCTGGAGAACGGGCGCCCGGGTACGAAATTCATGAAGAACGCCTGCATTCGGCCCAGGAAATTCGGCAGGCCGAGGATCCAGCGCCGGCGGTGCGTCAGTTTCGCCGCCAAACCGACAATTTCGCGCAGCGTATAGACCTGTGGGCCGCCGAGCTCATACGTTTGGCGGCTGCTCGCGCCGCCATGCAGGCAGAGCCTCATGGCATTCACCACATCGTCCACTGCTACGGGCTGAAAACGAGCGTTCGGTCTTGCCAGCGGAAAGACCCAGGGAATCGCCGCGAGCAATCCTGCAAAGCGGTTGAGAAAGGAGTCGCCGGGGCCGAACATCACGGACGGCTGAAGGATGGTCCAATCCAGCGCGGTATGCTGATCGCGAATCAGTTTTTCCGCCTCGCCCTTGGAGCGCAGATAGTAGCTCGGCGCACCGGTGGCCGCTTTCAAGGCGGACACCTGCAGCAGGCGGGCGACACCGGCGGAACGGGCGGCGTTAAGGATATGTTGGGTGAGTTCCGTGTGCGCGCGGCGGAATCCCTCTCCCCCGAACCAGCGCTCATTGAGAATTCCCACCAGGTTGATCAACAAATCCTTTCCGCGCAAGCGCTCGCTGAGTTGCGCTTCCTGGTAGACATCGCAGTTCTCGAGCGTCAGCCCGGGCAGCACCAGCAGGTGTTTGTGCTGTTCGCGGTCTCGCGACAGCACCGTGACCTCATGGCCATCCTTGATCAGTCGGGCAACCAGCCGGGTGCCTAAGAACCCCGTGCCGCCGAGAACCACGATGGATAAAGGACGCATATCAGCGGATGGGCAGCAAAAGAGTGTCGCTGCCGCGACGAACCCGAAGCAGCAGCACGGTCGCTCCTTTGACCGCTTCGCGGAAGGACTTCATGTTGGTGATCGGCGTGCGCCCCACGCCCACGATGACATCGTTGGTGCGCAGTCCCGATTGAGCCGCGGCGCTGGCTTCTTGAATCTTGTTCACCACAACGCCGCCGCCGTCGGGCGCGTCGGCCAATTCTGCGCCATCGAGACCCCGATTGATCTCGGCGGCGCTTGCGGATTCCACCTCTCCGCGGTCTGCGATCAAGGCGGTGACTTTGCGCGGCTTGCCATCTCGCAGCAGGCCCAGCTCGACCTTGTCTCCGACATGCAGCATGCCGATGGCATTGCGCAGCTCGCCTGAGCTCTTCATGGTGACGCCGTTCAGCGAAGTGATGATGTCCCCGGTTTTGATGCCGGCGCGTTCCGCGGCCGACCCCTGCGCCACGCCCGCCACCAGCGCTCCGGTCGTCTCGGTCAGCCCGAACTCCCTGGCGATGTCCGGCGTGACGCTGTAGAGCTGGACGCCGAGAATTCCGCGTTTGACCTGACCATATTTGACCAGCTGATCCATGACGCTATGGACCATGTTCACCGGAATGGCAAAGCCGATACCGATATTGCCGCCCGTCCGGGACAGAATCGCGGAGTTGATGCCCACCAGCTCGCCGCGCAAGTTCACCAGCGCGCCGCCGGAATTCCCGGGATTGATCGAGGCATCGGTCTGAATGAAATCCTCATAGCCGCCGGCCTCTGGATTGATGCCGCTGCGCCCCAGCGCGCTGACGATGCCCGCGGTCACGGTGTGCTGCAAACCGAACGGGTTGCCGATGGCGACCACGTAGTCGCCGACTTCCAGCTTGGTCGAATCGCCCATGGCCATCGCGATCAGATTGGGCTGCTTTGCCTGCAGCACCGCGACATCCGCGCCTTCATCGGAGCCGATCACTTTGGCGCTGAAGGTTCGGTTGTCGAGCAGCGTGATGGTGATCTCGCTGGCATTCTCCACGACGTGATGATTCGTGATGATGTAGCCGTTTTTGGCATCGATGATGACGCCGGAACCGGCGCTTTGGAATTGCCGTTCGCGCGGTTTCGAATCCGGCGGCGCGTCGAAGAAGCGGCGGAAAAACGGATCGTCCAACAGTGGATTGCGTCCGGGCTGCTCTTTAATGGTGCCGCGCGTTGCGATGTTCACCACAGAAGGAGAGATGCGCTTGACCATGGGGGCAAGCGAGGGCATGGGAGCCGCATCGACGGGAGCCGGCGAGGCGGCGTAAAGCGGCCCGCTGAAAACGGCCGCTGCGAGTGCGGCGGCTGCAAACTTGAAACGCAGATTCATGCGCAGTCCTTCGGGGTATCTTGTCAGGCGAGCAAGCAAGGCCGGACGTGTTCGTCCGGCCCGCTCGCCAGTATCGACGCGATTTTACACGGAAGGGCGCGCGCCAAGGATCCCCTTAGGCAGCTTCGACCTGGATCCTAAGCGGTTGCACCTGCGCCAGCTTGGGAATTGAGACTTCCAGCACACCATTGGCAACCTTTGCCTTGATGTTCTGAGCGTCTGCGGTCTCCGGCAGGCTGAAACGGCGCTTGAATTCGCCGCTGATGCGCTCGACGCGGCGGAATCCTTCGCGGGACTCCTTGCGTGAATCCTCGCGCTGCCCGCGAATGGTCAGCACTCCCTGTTCGGAAGTAATTTCAACAGCCTTCGGATCGACGCCCGGCAGATCCACGTGCAATACGAACTGATTCGCTTCCTCGTGGATGTCCACGGGCGGCAACCACGCGCCGGAATCGGCAGCCGTGGTCAACGGCGCGCCAAATAAACGGTCAACTTCCTTCTGGAGCCGGCTGACGAGTGCCCATGGCTCATAACGTACGACAGTCATGTTTAAAACTCCTCATCGAGAATAAATAATGAGTGCAAAAATTTGTGAATCGAAACTCACGCGCGTGACTCGAGAAATTGGGTCTTGGCAGTCGATTTCAACTCGCGAGGAGTCGAGCGCTTTCGCGGCTTGGAGGCGGCGGGGAAGTGTGACGCAGTTCAAAGTCAATCGAACATAATGTGGATATGGTGTGCAAACACAATATCTTGCGATTTGTGCTTTTCCCCCTTGACCTATCCCTCCGAAAGTGTAATCAGCTAATTTCTCGGAATATTTCGTTATATCGTTGATATATCTAGGTTTTTTTGATCAAAAATACTGTGAAAAAAGTCTTGACGCTGATTGCCATCGCGCCGTACCCTCTCGGCTGAAACACAAGATGTTGTGTTCGACCGGTACGTTGAGTCCCTTCAGTCTTACGTTCAGTCCACAGCGCTTTTTTTTCGCGAAAACACCCCAATTTGTGTTCAAGATTGAGCTCAATAATTATAACGGAGCGGCGTAGATACCCATGAATACGGTGGTCAAAATACAGCCCAAAGACGTTGGCAGCATTCCTTATCAAGAAGCGTCCTTCGACATCTGGGATAAGAAATACCGGTTGACTGCGAAGGATGGTTCGCCGGTCGACAAAACGATGGACGACACCTACAAGCGTGTCGCGCGTGCGCTTGCCGATGTGGAAGGCGAGGGCGGCCGCGAACAGTGGTACGAATCGTTCCTCTGGGCATTGCGCCATGGCGCGATTCCCGCGGGCCGCGTCACGTCGAATGCCGGCGCGCTGGAGCACAAGCCGGCGACTTCGACCATCAATTGCACCGTCTCGGGGACGATTCGCGATTCCATGGACGATATTTTGAAAAAGGTCCATGAAGCCGGCCTCACGCTCAAAGCGGGTTGCGGAATCGGCTATGAATTTTCCACTTTGCGGCCGCGCGGCGCGTATGTGTCGGGTGCGGGTGCCTATACGTCGGGTCCCCTGTCGTTCATGGATATCTACGACAAGATGTGTTTCACCGTGTCTTCGGCCGGCGGCCGGCGCGGCGCTCAGATGGGCACGTTTGATATCGGACATCCCGATGCGCTGGAATTCATTCGCGCCAAGCGCGAGAACGGCCGCCTGCGACAGTTCAACTTGTCCTTGCTGGTCACCGACGAATTCATGAAGGCGGTGAAGAGCGACGGCGACTGGACGCTCGCCTTTCCCATCGGCCGCCAAGAATATGAGGCGGAACTGCCGGATCTTACGGACGCCGCCAAGTTCGTGTGGCGCGAATGGCCCTATACGGAAGGCTATGTCGCGAACGAGGAGGGGTTGGTCGCCTGCAAGATCTACAAGACCCTGCCGGCACGGCGCGTGTGGGACGTGATCATGACCTCCACGTATGATTTTGCCGAGCCGGGCTTCATCCTCATCGATAAGGTGAATGAGATGAACAACAACTGGTGGACGGAAAAGGTCCGCGCCACCAATCCTTGCGGCGAACAACCATTGCCGGCCTACGGCTCATGCCTCTTGGGCTCGGTGAATCTCACCAAATTCGTAGTCGATCCGTTCACCGAGGACGCGCGATTCGACTGGGAGACTTATCGCAAGGTGGTCAAGGTCTTCACGCGAATGCTCGACAACGTGGTCGAGGTCAACGGCCTGCCGCTGCCGCAGCAGCGCGAAGAAATCATGCGCAAGCGCCGCCATGGCATGGGGTTCTTGGGATTGGGTTCGGCCATCACCATGCTGTGCATGAAATATGGGTCGAAGAAGTCGGTGGCGTTTACCCAAAGTGTCTCGCGGGAAATGGCGGTCGCGGGCTGGGAAGCGGCCTTGGATCTCGCAAAAGAAAAAGGTCCCGCGCCCATCATGAACGAGGAATTCACGGTGACGCGCGAAATGCTGCGCAAGCGCCCTGAAATGGTGAAGGACGGCTGGCGTGTGGGTGCGCGCGTGCCCGGCCGCGTGCTGCATGCACGCTACAGCCGCTACATGCAGCGCATCGCCGAAGCGTCTCCCGAACTGGTCGATGAACTCGCCGAAGTCGGTGCGCGCTTCACGCATCACACCTCCATTGCGCCGACGGGGACCATATCCTTGTCTCTCGCCAACAATGCCTCCAACGGCATTGAGCCCTCGTTTGCGCACCATTATTTTCGCAATGTGCTGCGCGAAGGCAAGAAATCCAAGGAAAAGATCGATGTGTTTTCCTTCGAGTTGTTGGCCTACCGTGAATTGATCAATTCACGCGCGATGGCGAGTTCGCAACTTCCCGCCGAGAAGCTGCCGGACTATTTCATTTCCGCGGACGACATCGGACCCAAGGAGCATGTGGATATCCAGGCCGCGGCGCAGCTCTGGATCGATTCTTCGATATCGAAGACGGCGAATGTGCCCACCGATTACAAGTACGAGGATTTCAAAGACATCTACATGTATGCCTATGAGCAGGGTCTGAAAGGCTGCACGACGTTTCGATTCAATCCGGAAGCCTTCCAAGGCGTGTTGGTCAAAGAGGACGACCTCAAGAATACGACCTATGTGTTCACGCTCGAGGACGGCACGGAGGTCGAAGCGCGCGGCGATCAGGAAATCGAGTACGACGGTGAGATGCATACCGCCGCGAATCTGTTCGATGCGCTGAAAGAAGGCTATTACGGGAAGTTCTGATCATGGCTAACATCAAAATCGACAAGAAGATCGCCAAGTATCGGGTGCAGAAGCCGGAAGCGAAGGAGGAGGCGGCCGCGCCGGCGCCTGCGCTGAAGGCCCAAGACAACGTCATTTGGATGCACGAGAAGCTCGAGCGGCCCGAGGTCCTGATAGGTTCGACTTACAAGATCAAGACCCCGGTGTCCGATCATGCGATGTACGTCACCATCAATGACATCGTCCTCAATGAGGGCACTCCGCATGAACAGCGCAGGCCGTTTGAGGTATTCATCAATTCAAAGAACCTCGATCATTTTCAATGGATCGTGGCGCTGACCCGGGTCATTTCCGCCGTATTTCGCAAGGGCGGCGACACGACGTTCTTGGTCGACGAACTCAAGGCGGTATTCGACCCGAAGGGCGGGTACTGGCAGCCGGGCGGCAAATTCATGCCCTCGACCATCGCCGAATTGGGCTACGTGATCGAGCGGCACTTGCAGTCGATCGGCTTGCTCAAGAAACCCGAGCTCGACGTGCATCAGCGGAAATTGGTGGACGAGAAGCGCGCCGAATTCGAAGCCCGCGCCAAGCAAACCGATGCATTTTCAAAGTCGCATTTTCCCGAAGGTGCGCAGCTCTGTGCAAAGTGCAGCACCGCTGCCGTGGTCATGATGGATGGCTGCAATACCTGCCTGAATTGCGGCGATTCGAAGTGCGGATGAGTGAGCGTGTCGAGAAAAGGGACTATTTTGCTGAGAATAGTCGCTACTAAAATTCGCTCGTTTTGCTAGAGAAAACAATGAGTTAATCGGAGACGGGCGAGATAATAGGCTATCAAGGCATTTATGCCGCCTGTTTTTGATGTCTTCCGGAATGTCGAACGCCGGGGCGCTTCTATCAAAACTGGCGCGCACCCCTATCAAATCATTATCTGATCATTATTCTATCGTTATTCTCTCATTTTTCTATCACTCGTTGCTATTACGATAAGATAATGATAGGATAATGATAGATCAGTCGAGCTGATCAGAAGAAGAATGACTCATCGAGACCTTCCAACGTCCATTCTCAGTTATCTAGCCGACCGCGGCCGGACCGCCTCTGCCTCTGAGATAACTTTGGCCGTTCAGACGCCGCGACCGACCGTCAATCGCGCGCTCGCTGCCCTGGTAGCCAAGGGACAACTTCGAAAACTCGGCAAGGGCCCGGGTACACATTACGAGCCGGCCAATGGCTTACCGTCAAAGGTCGCACTGGTAGATCTGACGCCGCCAAAGCCTAGCGAGGCGCTGTCGGTGCCATCGGCCGTGGCGACAGCAGCACAGGCGCTGAAGACCTCACTCGCGCGTCCCTTAGGTGTTCGGACGCCCGTCACCTACGAGCGCGCGTTCGTCGACGACTATCGCCCGAACGAGAGTTCTCTGCTGTTGCCGACGCTCGCCCAAGCGCTGTACACCCGAGCGCGCCCGGAGGGCCAATACCCGGCGGGTACCGTTGCCGTTCGCGTACTCGAACAGCTGCTGATCGATTTGTCCTGGCATTCCTCTCACTTGGAAGGCAATCGCAAGAGTCTCCTCGATACGCGTGAGCTCTTTGCCACCGGTCGTGGGGATCCGAATGACCCGGACGTCACCATGCTCCTCAATCACAAGCAAGCTATTGAGTTCATGATCGAGCGGGCGCCGATGCAGGGCCTGAGCATGGAGATGGTCCGCAACCTCCATGCCATCCTGATGCAGAACCTGCTGCAGGATTCAACAGCGGCTGGTGCGATTCGGCGTCGCGTGGTGACGATTGACTCATCAGTCTATCAGCCCACGCACGTTCCAATACTACTGGAGGAGATGCTGCGTCTGATCATCGACAAAGCACGGGAGATTCGAAATCCCATCGAGGCAGCTTTTTTTCTGTGGGTCAACATCGCCTACCTCCAGCCATTCGAGGATGGCAACAAGCGCACGAGCCGGCTCTCAGCCAATCTGCCTCTGCTGATGTTGAACTGCGCACCCCTGTCGTTTCTCGACGTCGAGCCTGAGGCGTATGCCTACGCCATGATGGGCGTGTATGAGGAGCGAGACGTGTCTCTCGCGACGGAGCTGTTTGCTGCCACCTATCTGCGCTCGATCGACAAATACCAGGTTGCCCTCAAATCGTTTGGCGTCGGCACAACGCTGCGGGCCCGTTACCGGGCCCAACTCGCCGATGCCGTTCGTCGAGTGGTCGGTGGAGAGCAGCTGGCGGGTGTGACCGAGAGTCTGCATATTCCACCTGACGATCAAACCGAGTTCACCAGCACTGTTCGTGCAGAGCTTGCACACCTAGAGGTGTGGAACTGCGCGCGCTTTCGGCTTCCCATTCCCGACGTGGAACAGTGGATCGCCGCCGGGCGCCCGGGTGCCACTTAGATGGTGATGCTGATCACTCGCCGGTGGCGGCCAAGATGTGCCCATACGCAAGGGTGATCGCTGCGGAACTTGAGCTTCATGCCAAACAGGCGCCCCTGACGGATGAGTGCCTGCCGAGTTGTCGAGTGTTGGCGAGGAAGTATCAAGCCGATGTTTTTCGCACTGGTCGCTTCGTCCGCAGCTGGCGTGCGTCCATGGCACGAACCGATCCTGTCGAACCCGCCTCGTCCTGATTGACCGCGAAGCCAGAGGGCAGGCGCTGCCTCCGCACCACCTGCACCCTGGCGTCGAAGGCGGCCTGCGCGGCGCGGACGCCCCCGGCATGCTCGCGGGTCCAGGCATTGAGCGCATCGAACGGCTTGTCCAGCGTATGGCCTAGCACGGTGATGACGTACTCCACGCCGGGCGGCGCGCCGTCGATCAGGTGCCGTTCGACCAGGCCGTTGCGTTCCAACCGGCGTAGGCACTGTGTCAGCGTCTTCTGCGAAATGCCGTCGATTTCCCGTCGCAGCGCGTTGAAACGCATCCCGCTGCGCTCGGCGGTGCAGATCGCGCCCAGCACCAGGATGGTCCAGCGGTCGGCAATCTGATCGAGGAGCAGGCGATCAAAGTCGCGGCCGTCGTTCTTCGAAACACTTTCCTTCATCTCGGGTTCCCTTCGGGCAACTACGTTACCTCAAAGTGCCTAATTTACAGTTAGTGTAGAAAGGATACCATGGTGTCTGTTCGACTTTTAAGGAATAGCGGCTACCATGAACAAGATCGGAATTGGCGTGATCGGTGCCAGTCCTCTGCGTCCGGGGTGGGCGGTCAACTCCCATCTGCCTGCGATTGCGGCACTGTCTCGGTACGAGCTGCGCGCGGTGGCCACCTCCAGCGAAGATTCCGCGCGCGCTGCCGCCGAAGCCTACGGCGTTCCCGCCTTCAGCGACCCATCGGCGCTGATCGAGCGGCCGGACATCGATCTGGTCGTCGTCACCGTCAAGCTGCCCTATCACCGCGAGCTGGTTACTGCCGCCCTAGCAGCGGGCAAGATGGTCATGTGCGAGTGGCCGCTCGGTATGACTTTGGCGGAAACGCAGGCATTGCAGCAACAAGCACAGGCCGCTGGCCTAAATACGCTGATCGGACTGCAGGCACGCATGGCACCGGCCATCCGCTATGCCCGCGACCTGGTGGCGCAGGGCTATGTCGGCGAGGTGCTGGCGACCACGATGGTGGGTTCCGGCATTGGCTGGGGTCCCGTTACTGACCGGGAGCACGCTTACATTTACGACGCCGCCAACGGCGCCACCACGCTGTCGGTGCCGACGATGCACGCACTGGACGCGGTCACCTTCGTGCTGGGCGATCTGGCCGACGTCCGTGCGCTAGCCGAGGTGCGGCGGCCTACGGTGACACTGTCCGACACAAGCGGTACGGTCTCGGTGTCTGCGCCGGATCACATCGCCATCTCAGCGAGGCTGGCCAGCGGCGCGGTGGCCTCAGTGTTCTACCGCGGCGGCGTGTCGCGAGGCGACAACTTCCGCTGGGAGATCAATGGCAGCCAGGGCGACCTGGTGTTGACTTCGCCGGTCGGCAACCTGCAGGTCATTAACCCGACGCTGTCCGGCGCCCAAGGTGATGGTGCCGTGCAAGTGCTGACGGTACCGTCCGAATACGACCTGGCGCCACAGGCGCCGGAAGGTCCGGCAGCCAATGTCGCGCGGCTGTACGCCGCCTTCGCTCGAGATCTGGCACGGGGCACGCCCGGTGCGCTGGCGCCGGACTTCGCCCATGCTGCCCGGCTGCACGGGTGGCTGCAGGCCATCGATGTCGCGGCGCATAGCGGACGGGCGCAGATGTTCCCCGGCGATACGCGTTATCGGGCTGGCCTTTCCCAACCAAACATTGAAATCACGAAGAGAAAGCTATGAATACCCAAACCTGGTTCATTACCGGCGCGTCGAGTGGCCTTGGCGCATCTGTCGCGAATGCGGCGTTGCGCGCCGGCCATCGTGTGGCCGTCACCGCGCGGGACAGCGCTCGCCTTGAAAAGCTGGTCGAAGCATATCCCGATGCCGTACTCCCTCTGTCGATGGATCTGACGAGGCCTTCCGGGATCCAGGCGGCCATCGCGGCCGCAGAAGAACGGTATGGCGGCATCGACGTACTTGTGAACAATGCCGCAATCGGCTATCAGGCTGCGATTGAAGAAGGGGAAGACGACAAGATTCGGCAACTGTTCGAGACAAACGTGTTTGGCGTGGCGAGCACCATCCGCGCAGCGCTGCCCGGCATGCGTGCCCGCAAGAGTGGCACGATCATCAACATCTCGTCTCTGAACGGGATGGTCTCCATGCCTGCCCTCGGCTACTACAGTGCATCGAAGCATGCGCTTGAAGGCCTGACGGATGCGCTGTCGCAAGAGGTCGCACCGCTTGGCATCAGGGTGATAACCGTCGAGCCGGGCGGATTCCGCACCGGTATTGCGACACGTAACCTGCGTAGCCCCAGGATCGACGCCTATGGTCCGACCGCACATCAGATCATGAATCTCCTGTCCAATGACAAGGACGGCGTATACGCGCCAGGCGATCCCGATCGTATGGCGGGAATACTCGTCGATCTTGTGAAGTCCGCCGACATGCCTCAACGACTCATCATGGGCGCCGACAGCTGGACGGCGATCATGGCGAAGCTGGATGCCCTGCGGACGGAGTACGAGAAGTGGAAGGCAGTGGCCTACAGCACGTACTTCTCGTGATGGATTGAAGGCGAGAGGCATGATAGTCTGGATAAGTCGTCTTACGAAATCTAGATCGATCGGAGATTGGTATGAGTACTATAACCGTATCCTCAAAGTACCAGATCGTCATTCCGTTGAAAATTCGTGAGGCGCTCGGGATCAGGCCGGGCGAGAAGCTGCATGCCATCGAGTATCGAGGCCGGATCGAATTGGTACCGGTGCGACCGACCAAATCTGCGCGCGGATCGCTCAAGGGAATTGACACCGACGTCCCGAGGGAATCCGATCGGGTATGAACGTCGTCGATTCCTCGGCTTGGCTCGAGTACTTCTCCGACGGACCTAACGCTTCAGTATTCGCAAAGCCAATCGAATCGACGCGGTCACTTCTCGTCCCGTCCTTGTCATTGTTTGAGGTGTTCAAGCGGGTTAGCCAGCAGCGCAGTGAGGACGACGCGTTGCGAGCCATCGCCGTTATGGAACAAGGAAGCGTGGTAGATCTCGACCGGGCGACGGCCATAGAAGCCGCGCGTCTTTCGATCCTGCACGGCATGGCGATGGCGGACAGCGTAATGCTCGCAACCGCGCAGCGACATCGCGCGACACTTTGGACGCAGGATTCGGACTTCGACAGTTTGCCGGGAGTCAAGTACTACGCCAAGCGTTAGAGTTTTCTGCCGGGGGGCGTGCTATCCAAAAGCCGACGGTGGCTAGAAGGCGCGGGTACTATGCCGACGGTCAAGCGCCCATTGCAGCGGGCTTGCGGAATAGGGTCCAGGCGGCCGCGGAGAAAACCAGCACGTTGGCCACAATGACCGGCGATGCGCTGATCAATACCCCATAGGTGATCCACAACAGCGCGCCAATCATCTGCACGCCGCGCAGCACAGAGGGTCGGCCGAAGAAATACGATCCCACAAAAACGGCGGTCGCGGCCCAACCGACACACTCAATGACGACATGACTCATGCGGCTTCGATACTCAATCGCGCCGTGAGGACTTCACTGACTTTTACGCGATCCGTCCGGTCTTTTTCCCACTCATTGAGGGTCAAGCCGTAGCGCTCGAACAATTCCCGTATCTCTCCGGTTCGCCAGTGGAAGAGCTGATCAAGGACGGGAACCATGATGCTGAAGGCGTTGTCGCTGATGACCGTGCTCCTGGCAATGCGGGCGAGCTGCTTATTTTCCGAGACGGCAATTGTAAATCCATCATGGTTATTCACATGCAGCATGACGTGAACGTCGGAACTGCCATCGCCGACATAGATCATCCGATCGGCTGTAACGCCCAGCCGACGCTCGAGTTCCTCCACGACCGCAACTTTGCCGTAGCCGGCGGGCACGCGCTTGATGGCACGAACTTCGCCGGAGCGGACGTCAAATTCCAGTTCGGTGCCGTAAATGCGTTCCGGAGGTACGATGCCGTCGAGCGCGGAAATGACGATTTCGCGCGGCGCTGCGGATATCACGAAAAAAGAAAATCGATACCCTTCGGTACCGCGCTCCATGAAGTCGACCAGCGCGGGAATCGCGCTCTTGAGGCGAACACGACGACCCGCCTCGACCAAATGTTCACGACGTACGCCGCGAAACTCCGGATCGTGACGAATCAAATATGCAAGCTCGCCGCCCTGTTGCACCAGGTTGCTGCGCGCAAGCCCTGCCACGCGCTCCTCGAATCCGGATACCCCCAACAATTCGCTCAGCACGAGTCCCGAATCGTTGAAACTCAACGTTTGGTCGAAGTCTGAGGCCAGTAAGTAATGCTTCAGCGGTGTCTCGGTCATAAACAGTGATCTCCTGCTCAATTTCTCAATCGAGAAATGCTCGGGTACCATATTCCAGCAATTGACGATAGATGTCAGACGATAAAGATTCTTGGTTTGGGCAATTCTTTTCATCCATGATCGGCTAAAACTGTGACGCTGGCAGGTCAGTCCGGCCAATAACGGTGTAAGGGACCCGAAAATCTTCCCGCTTGCAGGCGCCAGGGGCGGTGTAAGCTCTTGGGCGCACTCATTGCGCAAGAAAGTGGAATCTTTAGCGTCAGTTACGGGGGAAAGTCGCAGCTAATGCGTAAATTGAGTAGCGGTCCATGGGCTACCGCACAAATGTCGTGACGCCCTCAACGAAGCGTCAACAATACGACGTCATCGTAGTCGGTTCAGGCGCCGCGGGCGGCCAGACCGCCTATACGCTCAGCATGGAAGGAGTCAAAGTGCTCATGCTGGAGGCGGGCCGCAACTACGTGCCCGAACAAGAAACGCCCATGTTTCAGACACCGGATCAGGCGCCGTTGCGCGGCACCGCCACGTCGGAAAAGGGCTTCGGGTTTTACGACGCCACCGTCGACGGCGGCTGGACGGTTCCGGGCGAGCCGTATTCCCAATCCAGCGATGATCCGCGGCGCCGCTTTGCGTGGTGGCGCTCGCGCATGCTGGGCGGTCGGACGAATCACTGGGGCCGCATTTCTTTGCGCAATGGGCCGTATGATTTCAAGCCCCACAGCCGCGATGGCTTGGGCTTCGACTGGCCGATGTCCTATGACGATGTGGCGCCGTACTACGACAAAGTGGAAAGGCTCATCGGTGTGTACGGCACCTCCGAGGGGCTGGAAAATACGCCGAATTCCCCGGATGGCTGCTTGCTGCCGCCGCCCGCGCCGCTGGTCAGCGACTACCTGGTGCAGCAGCGCGCCACGCGCCTCGGGATTCCCATCATTCCAGGGCACCGCGCCGTTCTGACGCAACAGCTCGATTTCAAGCGCTCGCCTGCGCTGCTGCATCCCGGCAATCTCAAAGCGCAGAAGATCATTGCCGCCCACATGCAGCAACGCGCGGCGTGTTTCTGGGCGACCGATTGCGGCCGCGGCTGCTCCATCCGCGCTAACTATCAATCGACGACGGTACACCTGCCGCCCGCGCTGGCGACGGGCAATCTGCACATCGTCACTGACGCGATGGTCAGCGAGGTCCTCATGGGCCGCAACGGCCTGGCGAAGGGCGTGAAATACATCGATAGAATCAGCGGCCGCGAGCACGTCGTGAGCGCCCGCGCGATCGTCCTGGCCGCGAGCGCCTGTGAAACGGTGAGAATCCTGCTCAACTCGAAGAGCGCGCAGTTCCCCCAGGGTCTGGCGAACTCCAGCGGTAGAGTCGGCCACTATCTCATGGACACGGTGGGCAGCAGCGTGCGCGGCCAGGTGCCATTGCTCGAGAGTCTGCCGCCGCAAAACGAGGACGGGGCCAGCGGTCACGCGTTCTATGCGCCTTGGTGGGGATATCAAGATCAGCAGAAAGGCAGGCTGGACTTCGCGCGCGGGTATCACATTGAGTTCGGCGGCGGCAGGCGCATGCCGGATTTCGGCACTTTGCGCGGCATCGAATCGCTCACCGGCGGCAGCTACGGGAACAAGCTCAAAGACGATGCGCGGCGCTATTACGGCTCCTTTGTGGGATTCGCCGGCCGCGGCGAGATGATCCCAAACGAAAAGTCATATTGCGAGATCGATCCGAACCTGAAGGACAAGTGGGGCATACCCGCGCTGCGCTTTCATTGGCAATGGTCCGAACACGAGACCCGCCAGGCCGCGCATATGCAGAAGACCTTTGCGGGCATCATTGAAGCCATGGGCGGCCGCGTCATGGGCGAAGTGAAGACCGACGGTGCCGAAGCGATCTCCCCGGGAGGCTTCATCATTCACGAAGTCGGCGGCGCCATGATGGGCGCCGACCGGAAAACCTCCGTCGCCAACCAATGGTGCCAGACCTGGGACGTCAAGAACCTTTTCCTGAACGATGGCGCCGTGTTCGTTTCCAACGCGGATAAGAATCCGACGCTGACGATCATGGCGCTGGCCTGGCGCGCGTCCGATCATATTGCCCGGTTAATGCGGAGGAAGGAGCTGTGACGGATCGACGAACGACAATCAAGTGGATGCTCGCGGCGGCCGCCGCCATGCCGCTGTTGAATCAGCGCGCGGCAAGCGAAGCGGTTTCAGCATGGCTGCCGACGGCGAACGGCTATGGCGGCGACCCTAAGCTGACCAAGCTTTATCATCCGGGCGATGTCTGGCCGTTGACGCTGTCCACGGCGCAGCGGCGCACCGCGGCCGCCCTCTGCAATACCATTTTGCCTGGCGATGCCCGTTCGCCCAGCGCCGAAAGCGTAGGTATCGTCGATTTCATCGACGAATGGGTGAGCGCTCCGTATACGCGCCAGCTGGACGACCGCCCGATCGTGCTGGAGGGTTTGGCCTGGATGGACGCCGAAGCGCTGCTGCGCTTCGAGAAGTATTTCGCTGAACTCGATGAATCACAGCGGCATGCGATCTGCGACGATGTCTGCTACGAGCCCAAGGCTGCAGCGAAATTTGCGCGAGCTGCCAAATTCTTCACGCGTTACCGCGACCTGACCGTCGGCGGCTACTACTCGACCCCGGCAGGACACCAGGATCTTGGCTACATCGGCAACGTTCCTCTAGTCAAATTCGATGGGCCGCCGGCGGAGCTGTTGCGCAAATTGGGCCTCGGAAAGGAGCCGGCATGAGCAGCAATCAAAACCACCACGCGCACGGACGGCTTGGCGTGGGCTTCGTCGGCAGCGGCTTCAATGCGCGCTTCCACATGCAGGCCTTTCAGGCAGTGCGCGACGCCGATGTGCGCGGCGTGTGGAGTCCGAATTTGGAACATACGAGCTCTGCCGCCGCGCTGGCGCGCAGTCTGGACATAGGCGCAGCGAAGGCCTACGCATCGATTCGCGATATGGTGGCGGATCCTTCGATCGACGCGCTTTGGCTCACCGGACCCAACCATTCGCGGCTCGAGAACATGGAAGAGATCGTTCACGCCATCGAGGGCGGCGTGGGGACGCTACGCGGCATCGCCTGCGAGAAACCGCTGGCACGGAACGTCGCCGAGGCGAAGCGCATGCTGGCGCTCATTCAGAGCATCGGCGTCGCGCACGGCTATCTGGAGAATCAAGTATTCGCACCGCAAATCGAGACCGGCCGAACCCGGCTTTGGGCGCGCGGCGCGGCGAGCACCGGCAGGCCCTATCTTGCGCGCGCGTCCGAGGAGCACAGCGGACCGCACGCGCCCTGGTTCTGGCGCGGAGAATTGCAGGGCGGCGGCGTGCTGAACGACATGATGTGTCACTCGGTGTTGCTGGTGCGGCACTTGTTGACGCAGCCTGGGGCCGCGCGCTCCTCGGTGCGGCCGGTGCGCATCACGGGGCATATTGCCAGCCTCAAGTGGTCGCAGGCTCCCTACGCCGCAAAACTCGCCGCCACTTTTGGCCGCGAAGTCGACTACGCAAAACGACCTTCGGAGGATTTTGCGAGCGTCATGATCGAGTTTGAAACCGCCGACGGCCAAATCTTGATTGGCGAAGCCTCGACATCCTGGAGTTTCGTGGGCGCCGGCTTGCGCTTATCCGCCGAAGTGCTGGGCCCCGAGTACTCGATGTCGTGGAATACGCTGAATAGCGGACTGAATTTGTTTTTTTCGCGCGAGGTCCGGGGCGCAGCGGGCGAGGATCTGGTTGAGAAGCAAAATGCCGAAGTAGGATCGATGCCGGTGATCGCGAACGAGGCCGCCGCATACGGCTACGAAAATGAAGACCGGCACTTTGTCCGCGCCTTCCTCGGAAAGGAAGCACCGCTGCTGACTTTTGACGACGGACTCGAAGTGGTATCACTGCTGATGGCGGCATACCAAAGCGCGGAGCTCGGCAAAACACTCGACTTTCCGCCGCCCGGCCTGGACGCGTTTGTGCCCGCTGTGGCGCGGGGCACGTGGAAGGGTTCTTGAGCAACCGGTACTCAACGCGAATTTCGCGCAGGATAAAATATGCACAACAGGTTAATTCGCAACACGGCGCTGCTGGTCGGCGCTCTTTTGTTGGCCGCAGGGATGGGCAGTGATGCGAGCGCCAAAGATCCTTCGCCGCCAACGGCAAAGTGGCGCGTGCTGTTCGACGGCACGCTGCTCGACACCTTTCGCGGCTGGCGCTCGGACGGCATGCCTCAGGGTTGGCATGTCGTGGACGGCACCCTGGCGAAGGAAGGGAATGTCGATGATCTCGTCACCCGGGATCAGTTCGGCAATTTCGAACTCGAACTCGAGTGGAAAATCGGCAAGGCGGGCAACAGCGGCGTTTTTTACCGCGGCACGCGCGAATACGATGAAATCTACTGGAGCGGGCCGGAGTACCAGCTGCTCGACGATGCCAACGCGCCCGATGGGCGCAACCGCCTGACCGCCGCAGCCTCGGCCTATGGTCTCTACGCTCCGCCGGCGGGGGTGGTGAAGCCGTCCGGCGAGTGGAATCAGACGCGCATCGTCATCAAGGGCAATCATGTCGAGCACTGGCTGAACGGCCAGAAAGTGGTCGAATACGATTTGCGCAGCCCCGAGTGGACCGCCAAGGTCGCGGCCAGTAAATTCTCGGAATATCCCCACTACGGCCTCGCGAAGAGCGGTTTGATCGGCATTCAAGGGGACCATCCTGGTTCCTTGGCCCTGCGCCACATCCGTATCCGCGAACTGCCATGATCCCGGCGCGCCTGTCGCTGATGATGTTTCTGGAGTACTTCATCTGGGGCGTCTGGTTCGTCACGATGGGGACCTATCTCGGACAGACGCTGCACTTCACCGATTCGCAGATCGGCCTCGCGTATGGAGCAACCGCCATTGGTGCGCTGTTGTCCCCGTTCTTCATCGGCATCGTCGCGGACCGTTGGTTCGCGAGCGAAAAGCTGCTGGCCGCGTTGTACTTCATCGGCGCGGGCCTGATGTGGATGGTATCCCGGCAAACTGCGTTCGCGACCTTCTATCCTCTGCTCATTCTCTACGCGCTGTGCTACATGCCGACGCTGTCGCTGACCAACTCTCTGGCCTTCCACCATTTGAGGGAATCCACCAGCTTTCCCTACGTCCGCGTGCTCGGCACACTGGGTTGGATCGCTGCCGGCGTATTGGTCGGTAAGCGCCTGCACGCGGATGCCTTGGTGCTGCCGATGCAAATCGCGGCCGGCGCATCCCTATGCATGGCGGTTTATGCGCTGTTCTTGCCGCACACGCCGCCGCAGTCGACCAAGGCGCCGTTCAATCTGCGCGATGCCTTAGGCCTAGACGCCTTGCAGCTGCTCAAGGAGAGCGATTTTCTTATTTTTGTTCTCGGCTCATTCCTGCTCTGCATCCCGCTGCAGTTCTACTACACCTTTGCCAATCCTTTCCTGAACGAGATCAAGGTGCCGGAGGCCGCATTCATCCAGACCTTCGGGCAAGTCTCCGAAGTCGCCTTCATGTTGTTGCTGGCTGCCTTGCTGCGCAAATTCGGCATCAAGGTCATCATGCTGGTGGGCATGCTGGCTTGGGGCTTGAGGTATTTTGCCTTCGCCAACGGCAACGCGGCGAGCGGCATGTGGCTGATCTACGCCGGCATCCTGCTGCACGGCGTGTGCTACGACTTTTTCTTCGTCGGCGGCCAGGTCTATACCGATCAGCGCGCCGGAGAGAAGATCCGCGCCGCCGCGCAAGGATTGATCAATTTCGTGACCAACGGACTGGGTTACTTCGTCGGCGCTTTCGTATCGGGCGCCATCGTCAATCGCTACGCCATTCGCGATCCGTCGTGCAGCGATGCGTCAGCGGCGCTGCATGCGTGCTTGCAGGTAAGCCACGATTGGCATGCAATCTGGGTGATTCCGGCCTCCGCCGCCATCGGCATCTTTCTGCTGTTCGGATTGGTGTTTCGGCCCAGCAGGAACTTGCGCGGCAGCGTCGCCTAGGCCGGCGTCGCTTAGGCCGGTGTCGGCCGAGCGGTGACTGAGCACCGCTCGGCGTGGGTTGCTTAGCGGGCCTGGCCCGACGCAAGCATGATTGGCTTTGAAGTTCCGCTCTTGGCGTTGTAAATCGTGAACAAAGCCGGTTGATTGACTTCAATCACCGCGTCGCTCATGGCCTTGTGCACGCATGCAGCCAAGAGTTTCTTCGAGGCGAGATCTCGATTGTTGAACGGGTGGCATACATTTTCCGCCGCGGCACGAATGCGGCCGTAGAGCGTGGCGGCGCCTGACGGGCTCGATACATTGAGGTCACCGTATTTCACCGTCGCCTGCAAGGCGTCAGTGCCGTCAGATGCGAAGGACACGGTGGCGGTGCCGCATGTCAGGGCGGCAAAAATCGTTACGGCGAGGATGCGGGGTAACTGAGGGGAAGTGTTCATTGTCGTCTCCTGGATAGTCGATTAGGCGGCCTGGCTGTTGGCAGATCGGCTGTCCGTTTTGCTGCCTCACTCATACAGACGCCGGCCGGGGGCGAAAGCCGACATCGGCCCCTGATAATTCTTCTGCCCGCCGTGGCACTGGACCAAGGGAAGCGCTATCTTGCCTGGGTCGAACCTAAGCGGGATGCCGAGGCCCTCGATGAATCAGCTCACCGCGTTGCTCGGTCGGATGCAGTCGGGTGACGCCGACGCGCGCAACGCGCTTTACGCAGCCGCTTATCCTGAGCTTCACCGGTTGGCGCGAGCCCGGTTGCGGCATGGAGGCCGCAACTCAGTCTTGGACACGACGTGCTTGGTGCACGAGTCGTATTTGCGCTTTGTGCAGGCCGGCGAGCTGCGCGCTGAGGACCGACGGGCCTTCTTTGCCTATGCCTCGCAGGTGATGCGATCAGTGATCGTTAACAGCGTGCGCGAAAGGGTCGCGGAAAAAAGAGGCGGCGCTTGGCGGCCGGTGACGTTATCCACCAAGATTGCAGCCAATGTCGCGAGCGATGAAGAAACCGTTCTGCGAGTTCACGAAGCGCTCGAGGATTTGGAAAAAGCAGAGCCACGCCTGGCCCAAGTCGCGCAAATGCGCTACTTCGGCGGTTACAGTGAACAAGAAATTGCCGAGACGCTGGATGTCACCGAGCGCACAGTGCAGCGGGATTGGGAGAAGGCGCGCCTGATTCTCGCGGCGGCGTTGCGTTGAGCAGCAATCGGCCGCGTGCACCATGACTCTTTCCATTGCACAGATGGCGACAATGAGTCGCCTGCTCGATGAAGCTCTGCCGCTGGATGCTGCCGGGCGCCGTGCATGGCTTGGAGCATTGGCCGCGGAGCACCAGGCACTCGCCCAACACTTGAAGGACGCACTGCTGCCCGACGAGGCGCAGTCGGCAGGCCTCGAGCCGCTATCGGCGCAGGCTAGGGCGGCGTTTGCCGACGCTTCGGAAACGCGCGAGAGCCGCCTTAACCCCGGCGCGCGAGTGGGCCCGTACGAATTGATCAGACCTTTAGGCTCAGGAGGGATGGCCGAAGTCTGGCTTGCGCGACGCGCCGACGGCGCCTTTAGGCGCGAGGTGGCCTTGAAGCTGCCGATGTTGAATCAGCTGCGCGGCGACTTGCAGGCGCGATTTGCGCGAGAACGCGACATATTGGCGAGTCTGGAACATCCTTACATTGCGCGGTTCTACGATGCGGGAGTCGATCCGAATGCATCGCCATACTTGGCGATGGAGTATGTGCAAGGTCAACCATTGACCGAGTGGTGCGATGCACAGCGACTTACGATCACTGCGCGGCTCGAGTTATTCATGCAGGTGCTCGAGGCACTGCAGTACGCGCACAACAAACAGGTCATTCATCGAGACTTGAAGGCGTCCAACATATTGGTGACCGAGTCCGGGCAGATACGATTGCTCGACTTCGGTGTTGCGAAACTCTTGGAGGCCGACGAAGCCGACTCGGCGCCGCTGACGAGTGTCTATGGGCGCGCACTGACGCCGGACTACGCGAGCCCGGAACTGCTGCTCGGCGAACCAATTGACGCGCGCAGCGACATTTACTCTTTAGGAGTTCTTCTCTACGAAATGCTGACAGGCCTTCGCCCCTACAGGCTAAGCAGCGCCGCATCGGTCGGGGCGCTCGAACAGGCCATTGCCGCTGTCGAAGTGAAAAAACCCAGTGCGCAGCAGGAAGCGGATGCAAGCACTGCTCGCAGCACGACGCCGGAGAAACTGGCGCGCGAACTGCGTGGTGATTTGGATGCCATCGCGCTCAAGGCGCTGGCGAAGCGGCCGCTCGAGCGCTACCAAAGCGTCGCCTCGCTGGCCAAGGATCTGCGGCGCTACATCGATAGAAAACCGATCGAGGCTCTGCCGGCCCGCTTCACCGATCGCCTGATCAAGTACGTGCGGCGAAATAAGGCGGTCGTCGCGGTCAGCGCGATGGCGCTCGCTGCCGTTCTGGCAACGGTTGCCTTCATGGTGTGGGGACCGGGGCGCCAGACGGCGGACGGCGTCCGAGACCCGTTGGCGCAGGCCAAGGTTACGCGTCTCACCGATTTTGCGGGGACCGAACAGGCGGCTGCCATCTCGCGCGATGGCCGATTTGTCGCGTTTCTGGCGAACCGGGATGGAAGGATGGATGCGTGGTCGACGGAAATCGGCAGCAACCGCTACCGCAATCTGACCGAAGGACAGGTTCATGACATGAGCAACGCCTCGGTGCGAACGGTCGGCTTCTCGCCCGACGGCGCGCTGGTGACGCTATGGACACGCAGCGCCGACGGCTCGCGTCCCGAGGACATCAAGATTTTAGGCGCGCCCACGGCCGGTGGCCCGCTGCAGGTCTATTTGCACGAAGCCGCCGAGTACGACTGGTCACCGGACGGCAAACAGCTGGTGTTTCATACGACCGCGCCGGGCGATCCATTGTTCGTGCGTGCCGCGCAGGATTCAACCCCGCACCAAATCTATGTCGCACCGCCGGGTATTCACTGTCACTTTCCGATCTGGTCGAGCGACGGCGAGTTCATTTATTTCTTGCGGGGTGAGCCTCCCGCGCACTGGGACGTCTGGCGGCTGCAGCCCTCGGGAACGGGGCTCGAGCAAATCACCTTTCACAACACGAAGCTCAGCTATCCGGTCGCACTTGATTCGCGAACTCTGATTTATCTCGCCACCGACTCTGACGGCTCCGGGCCGTGGCTGTACGTCATGGATCTGCGGCTGAAACAAGAGCGGCGCATCAGCTTCGGACTGGAACGCTACCTTTCGCTGGCGGCGAGCGCGGACGGCATGCGGTTGGTGACAACCGTCGCCAATTCTCGGTCGGAGCTGTGGAGCGTGCGCATTGACGGCAATGGGCCGCCGCCCAAAAGTGCCGCGCCGATAGTGCCGGCGCTGCAGAACGCCGTGGCGCCGCGCTTCGGACCCGGATTTGTCGCCTATATGTCGACCGGCGGCGGCCGGCGAGGGATCTGGAAGCTCGCGAACGGCGCGGCAACCGAGCTGTGGAACGACGCCGAGGCAGATCGCGTCGGGGCTCCGGCCATTGCGCCGGACGGCCGCCGCATTGCCTTTACCGTCGAGAAGCATGGTGCGACGCAGCTGTATGTTATCGACAACGACGGCGGAAACGCGCGGCTGGTATCAGGCACGCTTGCGCTGCGCGGTGATTTGGCCTGGACTCCCGATTCGCAATCGATCGTCGGCGCGATCGTGCAGGGCGGCGAACCGCGTCTATCGAAAATTCTTCTGAATGGCGGTCCGCCGCAACCGATGGCAACAGAGTATTCCATCAATCCAGTCTGGTCCTCGGACGGAAAATACCTCGTTTATTCCGGCGCAGATGTGGGGATGAGATTCCCGTTGCGAGCCTCGGCCCCGGACGGCAGACCGTACGGCATGGCGAGTTTGATACTGACGCGCGGAGCGCGGCGCGTTGCGTTCGCGCCAAACTCCGGCTCGCTCGTCATTCTTCGCGGCGAGATTGCGCACAAGAATTTCTGGCTGTTGAATCCGCAGACCGGCGCTGAGCGTCAGCTGACCGATCTGCCGTCAAGCTTCGCCATTGGCGATTTCGACGTGTCGCCGGACGGAACAGAAGTCATCTTCGACCGTGTGCAGGACAGTTCCAGCATTGCGTTGATCGAGCGCGCACGCTGAACAGCGATTTGCAATTCGAAGCAGCGGTTGCCCGCGTGCTCCGGGCGGCCGACGAGGGCCGCCCGGAGTCGCTCAATATCTAGTGGAACACCTTCACGAGTGCCGCGGCATTGATGGTGCCGAGGCCTGTGCCCTGGTCATACCCCGCTTTGCCCTTGTAAAACCAATCGGTCCCGGAGGTGATGTCATCAAACGGTCCGTTGTTCGAGTAGCCGTGATCAGCCAATGCTTGGTACAGCTGCGGATTGACCAGGCCGAGGCGGGTGCCATTGGCCTGTCCGATCAACGAGAAAATGCCGTTCAATTGCGGCGCGACGAAGCTGGTGCCGCCGAAAAAGTCGTTGAACCCGCCGTCCACGGTCGAGAACAGGATGTATCCGGTCTCGGGATCCGCGTTGAGTGAGATGTCGGGAACGTTGCGTCCGGCGAAGTTGCCCGGCACGTTGAACAAAGTCACCGGCTGGGTAAGGTCATTGTTAGGAACGCCGGCATCGCTGACCGCGAAGTTGGGGTAGAACAGCCAGGTTTGATTCGGTTCCGTCCGCTTCAATCCATTGACGACCTTCTGGTAGTCCGGAGCCGGGAACACGAAGCTCACGCCGCCGCCGCCGCCGACCGAGAATTCGTCGTTCTTGATCCCGGTCAAGTTGAAGAGATAGTCGTTCAGGTAATCCCAGGCCCAAATCCGCTCGGTCGGAATCACGATATTGCCGTGCTGCAAGACCAGCGTGGTCGCCAACGTGGTGCCGCCTGCCGAGGTGACATACGGATCGTCGCCCGGCGCATCCACGCTCAGCGGCGCGTTGAAGGGACCGACGAACGCCGGGTCGCCAATGACGGAGGGGAACGAACCGTTGGCATCGTAGGCGCCGTCGTCACCCGACGAGACAAACATCGAAATGCCCTGCGCCGCGAATTCGGCAAACGCTTGGTGCGTGGCTATCAGGTCCAGATGCGTGTCCGTCGTGAAGGGAGTTTCGAAATCGAATATTTCCGAACCACCCCAGCTGATGGAAAGCGTGTCGACCAGATTCTCGGATGCGGCCTTGTAGAACACATCGATGAAACCGGCTTCGGTGTTCGGTGCGTCGTACACCCGAATCTTGGCGAACGGCGCCAGCCCGCCTGACTGCTCGACGTCCAGCGACGTTTCGCCCGTGCCCGCAACGGAGGAGAGTTCACCGCCGCCGTCGACGTGAATCTGGGTGATGCGATTCGGCAAAACTTTGAGGCCGATCAGGTCCCAGTACGTGTACGCATCCTCGGGTTGAAAATTGGCCAGGGTCGCAATTCCAACGGTGCGGCCTTTGCCATTGATGCCCTTGGAATACAGCGGGTTTACGCCGTATTGATTCGCGACGTCGCCCACGGTCAGATCACCCGGCACGCCCGTCGCGGTGCCGTTGGTCAGAGGAAACGTGATCTCGGGTTTAACCCGGGCAAGAGCTGCGTTGTTGGAAACGCTGCGATGCTTGGGGACGAACTGCGCCGTTTGGGTGTCGAGACCGGCAACGGTGAGGACCACGTCATTCAGCAATCGCGGAATGCTGAAAGGACCATGATGATTGCGGAAGTGCCGGCCTTTGTGGTCGACGTAATCATGGATCGACGTGGAGAACACCGAATTGAACTGTTCAACCGTGCCGGTCGCCTTGATCAATAGGTTGTCCGGGTAGACTTCATTGATCACGATGCCTTTCGACTTCATGTAGTCGGTAACCAGCTTCACTTGCAGATTCGAAGGCGCAAAGAGAGCCTTGAACTCATTTACGTTCAAGAAGCGATGATAGAGCCGGCTGCGTGGATTGACGGTGGCTTCGATGAAGTCATCGAGCTGATCCTGGTGCTGCACCTTCAGAACGATCGACACCGTCTGCGCCGCGCTCGCTGCGGCAGGGCCCATGTCCTGCGGCTGAAATTTCGGCGGTGTTCCGGCCTGTACGCTCAACGAAAAAACGGCTGCGGCGGCGAACGCCACCCAGCGGCACGCGTGAATCTTCATTAGTTTCCATCCCCATTGTTATTAGGACCCGAACCAGGTCCTTGCCAATCGACATTACTGCGCGAACTGCAGAGGCGAGTCAATACCATTCCATGCCGTTGGATGGACGCGATATGACAATATCTGACCGCGCTG
>Ga0193716_1000303_pt1 | contig 31201 bp, 19 predicted proteins | sample U2c1metaG_FD_145901 | JGI IMG/M metagenome (GOLD analysis project Ga0193716, IMG submission 145901) | Soil microbial communities from a riparian zone of the East river system, Colorado, United States - U2c1 | ecosystem: Environmental > Terrestrial > Soil > Riparian zone | place: USA: East River...
ACGGCCGGCCGGTCCCAAAATTCCTACTGCTCTACCTCGTATTTACAGTCATCATTGGTGCCATCATCATTTTTACTTCGGGCGTTATTTCTGGCCGCCACAAGATCATGGGTTCGGCCAGCTACTCGGCCATATTGCCGGCCATTAGTTTTCAGACCGTTGCTACAGCGTATTATATTTTTAAAGAACCGCTTTTCTGGCTATCCGCTTTTGCCTCTTTCGCAATAGGGACGGCCTGCTCAAAAGATGCCACTACAGGAGCATTCTCCTTTTTCAGGAAGAAGAGTATTTTTGTACCCGGCACATTGGCGCTGTTTCTAATAGTAATACTTACTCTGGCCGCTATTCTGATAAGCTCCTGGGGTTCTTTACCGTTGAGAGCTCTAAACAATCTGACCGACATGGCAACCTGCTGTCTGTTAGCGCTGTTTTTCCTAGCGGGTATCGAAAAAGGAGCGCACTGGCCCCATTTTACCACAATGACACTGACGCCTTCCGCGCGGGCAGCACTACTGGTCATAATGCTGATGGCCAGTGAAAATTATTGGGAAGCCTGGAAAAGTGTTTTCTCCGGTTATTTCTATCATGAAGTGCTTGCCGACAGGGACCGGCAATTGAGGGCTGCAGCGGAACACCACCTTAATACTGTGACATTAGCGCCATATGACGAAGCCGTGAAAGGAAAGATCGGGCAAACATTTCCTCATGGCATCTTCGTGACAGCAAATACCCTGTTGCTGGAAAAACCGTCCCTCATCATGTTTTATACCGGCGCCGAGGTGACGGACAAAGCTTACTTGAAGTACTACGGCGTGGATAGTATTATCATCAACAAAATTAGTGGTGGCGTCAACAACGCGGTTGAGTAGCCGAACGGATCCGTTTCTCTTAGTTATATCCTGGCGTCTGGGTAAAAGCCGGGTTATTGTAGGTCTTGCTCAGGTCGATCTCAGACTGCGGTACAGGCCACAAAGTATCCCGCAAGGGGAAAGTACGCAGAGCGCCGCTGGGGTCTTTTATGGTTGGCATGATCACCCTGTCCAGTTTCCATCGTTTCAGATCGAAATAACGCTGTCCTTCCAGGGCCAGCTCGATCCGCCTTTCGTGACGGATACGGGTGCGCATCGAATCCTGGGAAAGAGCGGAAGGCAGAGCGGGCATATTGACACCGGGCCGGCTGCGTACGGCATTCACGGCTGTGTAGACAGAAGCGTCGGGTCCCACAGCTTCATTTTGCGCCTCTGCATACATCAGCAAAACATCTGCATAACGGAGGTATACCCAATCCTGGTCGCTCTGGGTGCCGATGACTGTGGCGCGGGTAGAATCAACACCCTTTTTATTCAGGAAGCCCGCTGAAGCCCCGAGATCTGCGGGAACAAAGGGGATCCCTCCTTTATAGAATACGCCCGGGACCAGTACAGTCGCAAGCAGGCGTGGGTCCCTGTTCTGATAGGGAGTCGCCGCGTTGTATAACGGCGAAGAAGTAATGGGTAACCCATCCGTACATTCATAATCCTTCACGAGATAACTCACAGGCTGAAGGCTGGAACTATAGGTATACAAATAGTCGGCAGGGCTATAGGCGTTTGGTATCTGATAACGGCCGGAAAACATAATCTCCGGATTGTTGTTTTGTCCCGGTTTTAAGAATAATCCCCGGTAGCCTCCGGTATAAAGGCTGAACTTGTTTTCTGTCATAATGGTCTGGGCCGTTGCTGCGGCATCCTGCCAACGTTGCAGGGTAAGATAGACCTTGACGAGATAACCGAGGGCGGTGCCTCTGACAACGTGCCCTGAATAGGCGGTGTTCGGCAGGTTGGCCGCAGCGAAATTAAAGTCGCTGAGAACAGAATCGATCACCACTGCTTTTGGTGTCCGCGGGAGTTGGTAACTGGCGGAATCTTTTCCCAGCGGGCGCATCGACAGGACTACATCTCCATATAATTGTTCAAGCAGAAAATAATAGTAACCCCGGATAAATCTTGCCTCTCCGACATACCTGTTCATGGTAGCGGCATCCAAAGGGATGTTTATTACATTGGCCAAAAAGACGTTGCAGGCCTGGATGGCCTTATATGGCGTAATATAGGCGTCCGACTGGATCGTGCCCGTTGTCGCCTCGATCGCGCCGGTGGCAATCGTTCCGAAGGCTCCGCTGAAGGCGTTGTCGGTCAGTGTCTCCCAGTAAGGTGTACCCGATCCCCAGCCCTGTCCTGTGTTGGTGGAGCTGGTATAATTATACCCCTGGATCAGGTAACTATAGACGGCAGTGAGCCCCTGGTCTGCGTCGGCCTGGGTCTTCCAGAAGTTAGCGGACGAAAGCTGATCGGTGGGATTTTTGTTTAAAAAGCCCTTACTGCAGCTGCATAAACAAATGAGGGAGATCAGGGAGAGGAAATTTATGAAACGGTGTAACATGTTGTTAGATTTTTGCGTTTTAAAAAACAGCTTTTGCGCCAAAAGAGAATACCTGATTTTGCGGATGCACGACAAAGCGGACATTGCCATTTCCGAGCGCCCTTTCGGGATCGAGGCCCGGGAATTTGGTGAAGGTGACGAGATTGTCACCTGCGAAATAGATCCGAAGGCTGCTCATGGCAAGGTGTTTGACAACGGCTGCCGGAAGCGTATAGCCGAGCTGCACGTTTTTGATCCTCAGGAAAGAGGCGTCTTTCAGGTAATAGGTCGACGCCGTACCGATATTGTTGCTGGCATTACCCTGTCCGGTGATGTAGATAAGGGGCATTGTCTTGCTTTGATTAGCGGGAGTCCAGGCATTGAGCCAGTCTTTTGTGGGAGGGGAACCCTGGTTAAAAGGCTGTATTCCCCAGCCGCTGACATACTGTTTCTGTCCATACGAACCATAAAGGAAAACGGTAAGATCGAAGCCTTTCCATGAAGCCCCGGCATTGAATGCATATTCAAATTTGGGGAATACTCCAGGGACGATGGTCCGGTCGTTGGCATTGATGGTATCGTTGCCATCGATGTCCTTGAACTTTATATAACCGGGCTGAGGGCTGTATTGCTGATTAGGCGACTTCTTTACTTCATCGGCAGACTGGAAGATTCCTGCGAACTGGTACATATAAAAACTGCCGAATGGATACCCTTCGATATTGATCGTGTTATTTGCGGTGATCTGGGGCGCTCCAAACTTTACAAGGGTATTCTTATTGACCTGGATATTGCCGCCCAGAGAATAATTAACCTGTCCTATTTTGTCGGCGTATTGTGCAGAAGCTTCCACCCCTGTATTTCTCATCCTGCCATTGTTGATGGTAGGTGCAGTAAGACCGATATACGCGGGGATCTGGGGTTTGTAAAGGATATCGTAGGTCAGCTTGTTGTACCAGTCGAAAGTAAGGCTCAGCTTGTTGAATACCGTGATGTCCGTACCGAAATCGATGATGCGGGTTGTTTCCCATTTAATGTTCGGGTCAGAGAGGGCGTTCTGTGCCACGCCGGAATTCAAACCATTCCCGGAGAAGGAATAGGCATAGGAGGTGTTGGTGTTGTACGCATTTGCGTTGGTGTATACATCCTGATAGGGATAGTTGGAGATATTCTGGTTACCCAGCCGCCCCCACGAACCGCGGAGCTTTAGATTGCTCAGCCAGGAGATCTTATCCAGGAAATCCTCGCGGGTCAACACCCAGCCTGCGGATATGGAAGGGAAGAGTCCCCAGCGATTTGCCGGAGGGAACCGGGAAGAAGCATCGTATCGGGCATTGGCTTCCAGCAAATACTTTTCTTTATAGTCATAATTAAGCCTGCCATAGAACGACCGCAGGGACCATTCCGCCGAAGTACCTGAGGCTAGCTGTGAGCCTACGGGACCGGCATTCAGCTCGCGGGTGATATTGTTGGAAAAAGGAGTATTGCGGTTGCCTACGAGGGATTGGGTCTTATTGTATTCGGCCTGTGTGCCACCCAGCAACTTTAGATTGTGTTCGCCAAAACTCCGGTTATAGGTCAGCTGCGTGTACCCCACCGGGTAAATAGTATTATTATCCGTTACGATCAGGCCCTGACCGTTTACGTCGAGGGTGCGTTCGGGCGCGGCGCCTGCGGCGGCAAACCAGTTATATTGATTGATCACCGGTTTGAAATCATAGATCTTCTCGAATTCAAAATTGAATCCGCCACTGGTTCGCCATTCCAGTCCCTTCAAGATCCTGACATTTACATACAGGCTGCTTTGCATGTAATAATCATTGTCGTTTACCAATGCATTCTGCGCGATGGCGATGGGGTTCTTGTTTGGTGTCTGGACGCTTGGAAAGACGGAATTGGTATAACGCCCGCTACCATCCGGTAACTGGGGGCCATACATAGGAGACTGGGAAAGGTCCGACAGGAACATGTCCTGGCTGCCACGGGAGGCATAGAGCCGCTTGCTGTAATTCAGCGTCAGGCTGGAGCCGAAGGTGACATAGTCATTGATCTTCGAATTGAGATTGAACTGCAGATTATATTTCTTATACGAAAAGCCAAGCATAATATCAGGCTGGTCTACATAACCCAGGCCAACATTATAGGTTGTTCCGTTGCGGCCGCCGGTAATACCCAGGTGATGCGTTTGAACGGCGACGGTGCGCATCAGGGCGTTCAGCCAGTTGTAATCGGGGTACAAGTGTTTGTCTCTTTTCGGGTCGCTATACAGATCGATCTGTGCCTGGGTGAATTTGTTGGGATAACCAGAATGGCTAGCCGCAGTATCCCAGAGGGTCATATATTCGGCTGAATTATAAATTAGATTGTCGGGCAGGGCCGAGGGTCTTGTGATACCGATATTGTAGTCGTAGCTCAGCTGAAGCTTTCCGCCGGAGCCCTGTTTGGTCGTCACCAGGATCACGCCATTGGCGGCACGTGTTCCATAGATAGCGGCGGAGGCTGCATCTTTCAGGAGGGTAACGGACTCGATGTTTTGTGGGTCCAGTGCAGACAGACTGCCGGGCAAGCCATCTACGATGATCAGCGGGTTACTTCCGGCAGAGCTATTGGTGCCAAGGCCCCTGACTCTTAAGGCGAGCGATTCGTTGCCTGCTTCACCTGAGCCTTGTGTCAGGGAAAGGCCGGGCAACTTACCCTGGAGCAGCTGGGTGGGATCGGTTGCGATGCGCTTATTCATCTCCGACCCCGTCACTGCAACCACGGCGCCTGTCAGGTCGGCTTTTTTTTGAGTGCCATAACCTACGACGACGACATCATTCAGCTCGGCTGCTTTTTGTTTCAGTACAATAAGCAGCACTGTGCGACCATTGACCTTTTCTTCGGTGGTAGAATATCCGATGTCAGAAATGGACAATGTACCCTGGGGAGAAACCCCGATGGTGAATTTGCCATCCTGGTCGGTTACGGTGCTGACCGATCTGCCTTTTACGGAAACGGTCGCGCCCTGCAAGGCTTCTCCTTTTTCGTTTTTGATCGTCCCTTTGACAGGAATGGTCTGTGCCGGTAAGATGTGAGAGAGGAACAAGAAGATGAGACAAAGGAATTGTCGCGGGAAGAATAGAATAGAGTTTTTTTTCATACAGCAGCTATTATAAGTCGGCAAGTACGGTAGATTATGAGGGGGTTCACTCCGCCGGATTGCCAAAGTAATATCTCCTTTTACCCTTAAGGGTTAGTTTCTGCCAAAGGAGACGGCAGACTGCGCATTAGAATTAGTTATTGATTAGTTATTGCCAGAGTCGGCGGGGCAAGCATTTTTCCAGAAGGAATGACAAAAAGTAATATCTTGCGGGCTGTTTAAAATAGAGGTTTCTTTAACCTTTTATTAACCCGAAGGAGAATACATTTGTGAATTATGAAGAAGTATTTCATTACCGCTTTGGTTTTTTTAGCCACTACTGCTGCTTTCGCTCAAAAAAAGCGTTCCAAAAACAATCCGCCGCCTCCTTCAAAAGATACCACTGTCGTTAATAAAACACTTCTGGCCCCGGCTGCTGCCGCGCCTGCGGCTGTTGAGGGTAAGCCTAAAAAGGACTGGAGCAAGATCAATCTGACGAAACGTTCGGCGGACCATTTCATGTTCCAGCTGGGTTATGACAACTGGGCTGGTGCACCGGATAGTATCCATATTCGGGGATTTAACCGGAGCGCCAATTTCTATGTTATGTTCGATTTTCCGTTCAAAACCGATCCCCGGTTGAGTATTGGCGCGGGTCTGGGTATTGGGTCGAGCAATATCTTCTTCCATCAGCAAACAGTGCTTGTAGCGGCGCAAAACGCCGGGACCCTGGGTTTTCCTTCGGAGGAAGGGGGTGAGCACTGGAAAAAATATAAGCTGGTAACCACCTATCTGGAGTCGCCGGTCGAATTGCGGTTTGCCCTTGATCCGGAGCATATGGATAATTCCTGGAAGTTTGCGGTTGGCGTAAAGGTTGGGCTTATGTTAAGCGCCTATACCAAGGCAAAGGACCGGCAGAACGCCGCCAATCAGACCATTGGCAGCTTTATCGAGAAAGAAAGCTCCAAGCAGTTCTTCAATACTCCCCGGCTGGCGGGTACGGCCCGGATCAGCAAGGGGGTGATAGGTGTTTTTGGGCAGTTCTCTGCTACTACCCTGATAAAGTCCAGTGCAGGTCCGTCTGTGTTTCCGTTCTCTATGGGTATAACACTGAGTGGTTTATAAAATATTTACTCTTAACTGATCTGATAGGATCCGCCGGTAAGACCGGCGGATTTTTTTTATGGCTCCCACCCCAATCTATTAGTACCTTTGCCGTCCAAATCACGTTAGTTTGATAGATAAGAAAAACAGTATACAGCAGGCGGAAAGAGCGGTAATAGTCGGATTGGTGTCAAAGGTCCAGACGGAGGAACAGGCACAGGAATACCTGGATGAGCTGGCATTTCTGGCCGAAACGGCCGGAGCCGTTACGATGAAACGATTTACGCAGAAAATGCTACATCCGGACAGCAAGACCTTTGTTGGAAAAGGCAAGCTGGAGGAAATCAAGACCTTTATTACGCTGAAAGATATCCAGGTCGTCATCTTTGACGATGAGCTTTCGGGTTCCCAGATCTCCAATATTGAAAAGATACTGGAAACTAAGGTTATCGACCGGTCGGATCTGATCCTGGACATTTTTGCCAGCCGGGCAAAAACGGCCCAGGCCAAGCTCCAGGTGGAGCTGGCTCAGTATCAATATCTTTTGCCAAGACTGCGGGGGATGTGGAAACACCTTGAACGACTGGGGGGTGGTATCGGTACCCGTGGTCCGGGGGAAACGGAAATAGAAACTGACCGTCGTATTGTAAAGGACAAGATATCGCTGTTGCGTCGGCGATTGCAAGAAATTGATAAACAGGCTTTTACCCAGCGAAAAGACCGGGGTGAATTCATCCGGGTAGCGCTGGTGGGATATACCAATGTGGGCAAGTCGACATTGATGACCCTGCTTAGTAAAAGTGAGGTTTTTGCCGAAAACAAGCTTTTTGCCACGCTGGACACCACGACCCGGAAGGTTGTTTTTGAAAACACGCCGTTTTTGCTGAGCGATACGGTAGGGTTTATCCGGAAGCTGCCTCACAATCTGATAGAAAGTTTTAAAAGTACGCTTGATGAGGTGCGGGAGGCTGATATCCTGATGCATGTGGTCGATGTCTCGCATCCCGGATATGAAGAGCAGCTGGGAGTGGTGAATAAAACCTTACAGGAGCTGAACGTTTTTGACAAACCCATACTGGTTATCTTTAATAAGATCGATCGTTATGAAGCGCAGACTTTTGATCCCTGGCTGGAAGAAGGGGTAAAAAAAGAGATCATGAGCGAGTTGAAGGAGCGTTGGGACAGGGAGACGAATGGCAAATGTGTATTTGTTTCTGCTACTGAGCGCCGGAATATTGACGATCTAAGGCAGACAATCCTCGAAAAAGTAAGAGAACTCTATAAAGTGCGTTATCCCTACAAATCTGAATATCTTTTCTGATGGGCACTAAGAAATACAAATGGCATAAGGTCGCTGAGACGGCCGCCGATCTCCAATGGACAGCAGGAAATGTAAGCGAGGTAGAGGTAGAAGGAAAAAAACTCTGTGTAGTGCGTTTTAACGAAGAATGGTATGGCATTGCGCATACTTGTCCTCATGCCGGTGCACCGATGACGGATGGATATGTTGCCGGCGGGTGCAATATTGTCTGCCCGGTGCATAATCTCAAGTTCAATTTGAAAAATGGAAGGGATGTGAATGGGGAGGGGTATAAGTTGAAGACTTACCCGGTGGAGGTGAGGGGGGATGGGGTTTATCTTGGAGTGGAAGATGAGGTTGGATTTTTTAAGAAGTGGTTTTAGCGCGGGCGCGCAAACTTTTTTTTATCCCCGAGCTTTTTAAAAGCGAAAAATCCCTATTTTTGCAACCCCTTTTGGGGCATCTTCCTCCTTAGCTCAGTTGGTTAGAGCATCTGACTGTTAATCAGAGGGTCGCTGGTTCAAGTCCAGCAGGGGGAGCGGATAGTAAGGCACTTATGACGTTAGCAGTTATAGGTGCCTTTTCATTTGATACATGATTTGGGACAGCTTTTTGTGGAAAAAAAATTGATCTGTTGGCCCGAATAGAGCTCTTTTAATGCAAGGGTTGAAATCACTTTATATAGTTTGTCGCCAAAAGGAAAAGTCTTCTGCTATGATGTAGGTATCTGTATCTTCCATAAATAGAATAATAGGATTGTTTTCAGGCTTCGCTCTTCCATCTAAAATTGAAAAATCCACCCCATTATTTTGCAGGCATTCCGCATATTTCATCAGAAGCCTCTTTGGACCTCTTGCCAAAAGTCCATTATTAGCCTTTAAAAGATCATACGAATACCAGGCATTAAAGTAGGTCTCAACCGGAATGTAGTTGCTAAATAGTCCAAAATGCAACTTGTATAACTCAAAATGGAGTTTTTCAGGATTTGAGCCCTGCCCGTTAAAATATAGCTCGCATTGAACGTCTTTATATTCCCAAAGCAACGGGTGATCTTCCTCTATTCGAATATCTGAACCTTTGTCGAAAGAAATTTTATTTTTCTTATGCCCAACGGTCTGCATCGTCCATCGTTTGTCATTGTCAGCAACTTCTTCTGTTGAAACGGATGTCAAAGTGAAGTCGATGGTTAAGATATTTTCCCAAAATTCAGCCCTTGTAATAGAGATATTGAGCTCGTCTTCGTAGAACGTTTCGAATATTTTATTTAATTCTTCAGGAATCAAGATAAATGGTTTATGAAATTACAGTTATTGGGTTGTTTGGAATAGGCATCTTCATAGAGTTCCACCATTCGGCCAGTTTCGCCAATGATTATTTGGCTCCTTAGTTGGCGCATACAAGTTCACGTTTCCGGTTTCCAAGACATCACGACACTTATTTATTGGCGAAAAAAGACACCTTTTTATTCAGATTTTTACCTAACGAATAATTCCATTAAGGTAACTGCGTGTAATGAGTATGATAAATATAAAGAACAATCTGCTTTTAGTATAGATGACTTGTTTTTGGTCTATAATCAAGGTACATACCGCAATACAACTTCAATTATCCGCTTTTGAGAAAGGGAATAATTGCTGCGATTGACTCATTAAACGGGAATATTATTATTGACTGTCCATGTTACAAAGGTAATAGCGAGGGGCCTGTCTTTGAACTTATAAAATATTCGGTAAACGGAAAAGAGGGCACAACATTTAATTTAATCGGACTAGTTTCTGAATTCATTCTGTACAAGGAAGATAAATATGACTCGTCCCTTAACGTTAAAGATACTTTCATTTGGAACTCGGGGTATTCCATTGTAACCCCAGCTGACCATATCTTAAATCTTATATCAAGTTTCCCCAAATGGCAACGATAGAACATGTCTCAAATCCTGTATCAAATAAAAAAGCACCTACCAACTTAATTGTATAGGTGCTTGATTTTCAGTGGACCCACCTGGGTTTGAACCAGGGACCCTCTGATTATGAGTCAGATGCTCTAACCAACTGAGCTATAGGTCCTGCCTCCTAAACCGGACAAAGTCCAGAGCTTTTTTCGGCGTTTGCAAAAATAGATAATAAGCAGCATTCTCCCAAACGAAACTGTCCAATGTTGTAAGTCGGGTATTTCACCTAAATTTGCCCACAAACCAGTGAGATAAGACTACTTATAGCGTTGCCACATGACCGTCGATCGAATTCAATATTTACAAAAACAGATCGCCCGTTTCGACGATCAGCAGGCTTATAAAGAGTTGTTCAAATCCCTTTACCATTACTTATTCCCCTTCGCCCGCACCATCGTTAAAGAAAAAGAATCCGCCGAAGAGATCGTCTCCGACGTCTTCATAAAAGTCTGGGAAAAAAGAAAAGAGCTCGAAAAAATAGACAACCTCAAGGTCTATCTATATGTCAGCACCCGCAACATCGCCTTCAATTACCTCGACAAGCAGAAACGCAACGCCACATTTTCGATCGACGACTTCCAGGCCGAATTCACCAGCGTCTATTTCGACCCCGAACAAATGCTGATCACCGCCGATATGCTTGCCCTGATCCAGAAAGCCATCGACCAGCTTCCCTCCAAATGCAGACTGATCTTCAAGCTCGCCAAAGAAGACGGCCTCAAATACAAGGAAATAGCCGAGATTCTCAATATTTCGGCTAAAACCGTTGAAAACCAAATTGCTATAGCCCTTCACAAGATCGGCAACACCGTCAGCTTCGATATCAAAAGAAGCCAGCCCTCTTCTGTGGTCTCAAAAAATTCTTAAAAAAAAGTTAACATCCCTTTGGGGGATGCCTTCGTTTTCCCTGTCCTGTCGATAGCCACTGCCAATGGGACAAGAACAAAAAGAACATACCTGGGACCTGATTGCCAAGAAACTAGCTCGCGAAGCCACGCCAGACGAGCTAAAAGAGCTGGAAGACCTGCTCAGGGCTCACCCTGAATTATATTATCCCCTTCAGACCATCGCAGATTTCTGGAAATCCTCCAATCCCGGCGACCTGGAAAAAGCTGAGCGGGCCTTCGACCGCCACCTCGATCGAATCAAAGAACTTGGCATCGGGTTCACCCCCACCGTCTCCGAATACCCCGGGCAAAATCACGACACCAGGTATAGCCGCAGGAGCAAAACCGTTTTAGTAACCACGATATCTCTGTTAGTTGTATTAATCGGATTATTTGTTGTTCCATTTATCTTTAACCAAAACATTTCAAAACTACCTGTTGTTACCGCCCCTATGAAGGAATTCAGCGAGGTGGCTACCCGCGACGGCTCGCGAACCAGCCTGTTATTGCCCGACGGCACCCATGTCTGGCTTAATGCAGGCAGCCGCCTCACCTATGATAAAACCTACGGCGCACAGCTTCGGGAAGTAAATCTTGTAGGAGAAGCCCTGTTCGACGTGGCGCATAATTCCGCCAAACCGTTTGTCATTCATACCACCCGCGTGGACATCAAAGTTCTGGGAACCCGTTTCAACGTCAAGTCCTATCCGACGGACAAAACTACAGAGGCAACATTGCTCCGGGGCAGCATAGAAGTATCTATCAAGGCCCGGCCAGATGAGAAGATCATCCTCAAGCCAAACGAAAAGTTGGTAATAGCCAATGATGACAGCGCCCTGCATCGCAACCTTTCACCGCACACGGAAAAGACCGGCAAAATAAATGAGTCGCTTGTCGACATCCGCAAACCGGCATATGACGCCTCTGGAATCAATATCGAGACTTCCTGGGTCGATGACCGGCTGATCTTCCAGGATGAAGCGTTCGGCTCACTGGCAAAGGATATGCAACGCTGGTATGGAGTGAGTATCCGGTTTACCAGGCCCGGACAGGAAGAATGGCGCTTTACAGGCAACTTCCGGAAAGAAACTATTCAACAGGCGCTGGAAGCCCTGAAGCTGACAGCACCCTTTACGTATACCATAAACGAAAACCAAATAACCATTTATGATAAATAAAAATATATAAAACTAACTAACTGTATCAACGAAAAGCGGGAAATGTTGACGCATTCCCCGCAAGGCTAAATTCGGAAACAAGGCGATGCATAGGAAGTATCTATCCGAGTTTCACATTTTTAATAACCCAAAATGAAAGTATGGAAAAAATTCTAACGATTGAGGGCGGGAGCCCTCATGCCGTAAAAAAAGCTCTTTTGATTATGAAACTAACCTCCTTTTTGATACTTGTGGCCACATTACAAGTGTCAGCCCGTGTCAATGGGCAGGGTAAAGTGTCACTCAAACTGAACCAGGTAGAAATCTCAAAGGCTCTTCATTCTATAGAAAGACAAGGCACCTACCGTTTTCTCTACAATAGCCGGTTGGAGGCAGTCAGTAACAAGATCAATCTTGATGTTACTAATTCTGAGATCAGGGACGTACTGAACAAGTTGTTTACAGGAACGGACCTTACTTATAAAATGTTGGAAAACAACCTTATCGTTGTTCTTTCCTCCACACTGGCAGTTCAGGACATAAAAGTCACCGGGAAAGTCACCGGCGACAATGATCAGCCGCTTTCCGGGGTGTCCGTGACTCTAAAAGGCACTTCCCGGGGCACAACGACGGATAACAATGGAAACTTTGAATTGACAGTTCCTGAGGACGGTACACTTGTCTTCTCTAATATCGGCTTTCAAAGCAGAGAAGTACCCGTTAATAGCCAGTCCGTCCTCACTATCAAATTGGCGGCTTCTAATACCGTGTTGGACCAGGTCGTAGTAGTCGGTTACGGCACACAAAGAAAGCTGGATGTTACCGGTTCTGTTGCTCAGATCAAAGGAGACGAGATTTCTAAACAGGCCTCCATAAATCCCATCAGTGGTCTGCAGGGTAAATTAGCAGGTGTACAGATCACCAACTCCGGTACTCCCGGTTCTGCGCCTGATATAAAGATAAGAGGTCTTGGAACATATTCATCAAACGCCGCTCCATTGTATATAGTAGATGGCGTCTGGGTCACAGATGTCGCCTTTCTCAACCCCTCCGATATCGAAACCGTCAGTATTCTGAAAGACGCTTCCAGTGAAGCGATCTATGGCGTACGGGGAGCCAATGGTGTTGTGCTGATCACAACTAAAAAGGGGGGTAAAGGCAAATCAATAATCAGTTATAATGGAACAGTCGGTTATCAGGTAGCAAACAATATTCCCAAGATGGCCAACGCCTTTGAATATGCTACTATGTTTAACGAGCTCACCCGTGCTAACGGAGGTTCGACCTTTTTGGATTCGTCTAAGTTCGGCAAAGGCACGGACTGGTTCGCTCAGTCACTGCGCAATGCCATCATCACCAATCACCAGGCTTCGGTCAGCGGGGGCAGTGATAAGTCGACCTACAATCTTTCCCTGGGTTATCTTTCCCAACAGGGTGTGCTGAAAACGAATAATTATAGTCGTTATACTGTCAGCTTCAATAACGACCTGCAATTATCCCGTTTCGTCAAGACTGGTTACAATGTGATCGGAACCTACAGCAGATCAAAGGATGTGCCCAATGGGATCTGGCGCTCGCTTTATAACGCTCCGCCCGTGGTGCCGGTCCATTTTTCCAACGGCGAATATGGCGACCCGGGTTATTATGGACTGGGGCAGGTGGTTACCAACCCACAGGTCACGCTGGACTTGAACAATGCCACCACCCAGATCTATCACGTCAATGCAAATGCCTATATGGAGATCAAGTTCCTGAGCCACTTTACATTGCGCAGTAGCGTGGGCGGCATTTATGACCAGAAAGAGTCTCAGAACTTCATTCCGGTTTACAAGGCAACGTCTACACAGTCTAATACTCAAAATACTTTATCAAAAGATCAGTACTCTACCCGTAACTGGATCATAGAAAATACGCTGACCTACTCCAATTCCTTTGGTGATCATAAGGTCACGGCATTGTTAGGTCAGACGGCTTACCGGAATCTTTACGGCGAAGAACATGCTCAGGCAATTGGTGGCGCACTGACTTCCGACCCAAGGACCTGGTACCTGGGTTTGGGAGCAGGCAACGGCAATGTGTATGATGTGACTCCCTCTAATGCTCCGCCTCAGTCTTATCCCGCGCTAGAAAGGGTAAGTTCTTATTTTGCCCGTGCGACTTATTCTTTTAAAGACCGCTATACGGTAACCGGTACCGTACGTTCCGATGCCAGCACCAAATTTACCAGCGCACACGGCCGCGCCTACCTGCCTTCTGTAGGAGCCGCCTGGATACTGAGCAATGAAGCTTTTATGAAAGGTCAGCATGTCTTCAATTCCCTGAAACTGAAGGGCAGTTACGGTATCGTTGGTAACAGTGGTGTACCAGTCTATGTCGCCACTCAGACAACCACCACCAGCGGCAGCATAATCTATAACAATACCGGTACGATCTCAGGTAGCCAAAGCGTTGCTTCTCCTGTGCCGCCAGTTCTCAACTGGGAAAAAGGAGAGGGTACCGATGCTGGTATCGAAGCTACCATCCTCAACCGGAAAATGGACATAGAGGCGGATTACTACAATCGTAATACGGTGAATTTTGTATTTCCCCTGCAATTCCCCGGCAGCAATGGATACACCACTTCAAACCTTCCGCAAAATATCGGTACGCTTCGCAATCGCGGCGTTGAACTGACACTCACCTGGCACGACAATATCAATAAAGATTTCCGGTATAGTATCAGCGGTAATATTTCTTATAACCAGAATAAGTTCACTAAGAATGAGTTTGGTGGCACGCAAAAACTCTATTCCGGCGGTGGCGCTTCCACCGGTGGCAACCAGGGTACAGTGACCACACTTGGTCAACCGGTCGGGGAATTTTATGGATACAAGGTAATTGGCATCTTCCAAACGATTGATGAGGTTAACAACTATAAGAGCAAGGATGGTTCTGTAATTCAAGCCAATGCCAAACCCGGAGATCTTAAATACGCCAAGACGGCTAATGGCGGCGACGGCTCCCTCAATGGCAACGATCGCGTGTATTTGGGTAATCCTAATCCCCGGTATATTTATGGTATCAATACCACCTGGGGATATAAGGCATTTGATCTCTCCCTGGACTTCAACGGCGTCGCAGGTGTCGAACTGTACAATGCCAACAAAGGCCTCCGGTTTGGAGCCGAGAACTGGACCGAAGACTTCTATAAGAATCGCTGGCATGGCGCGGGAACTTCCAACAGCAATCCTTCTGTAAATGTAGGTGGCAATCAAAACAACTACATCAGCTCCTGGTATGTGGAAAGCGGCAGTTATTTCAGGATCCGAAATATCCAGCTGGGTTATACCTTGCCGGACATGTATGTTACCAAACTTGGCATCCAGAAACTGAGGGTATATGTCAACGCCCAGAACCCTGCCATCTTCACAAAGTATAAAGGCTTCACGCCTGAAGTCGGAGGCTCCCCCGGAAATGTCGGCATCGATAACAACGTGTATCCGATCTACGCTACTTACAATTTTGGTGTGAATGTCACCTTCTAACTCAAAACTTCTAAACTATGTCTCAAAAAAATAAAAGAAGCCCGATCAGGATCCTGTCCGGCTTTATGCTATGTATCGCCTCCGGTTGTTTATTGCTGACATCCTGCTCCAAGAGTTTTACAAGTTCACAGGATGCCCTGTTGGGACAACCGTCTTCCTCGCAGTTCTTTAAAACAGCTGCCGACGCAACCAGCGCCGTAAATTCCATTTATGGCAACCTCCGCAGTTATCCGAATGTTGCTATACCAGCCGTTTGTATCGAAAGCATGGGCTCGGACGATGCTATCAAGGGAAGCGTTCCCTCCGACGCCACCTATTTCAATTTGTATGATAATTATACCGTAGATCCTTCCGAAGCACAGCTGGGGAATTTCTGGTCCGGCCAGTACCAGAATATCAACTTTTGCAACCAGGTCATCGATAATGTACCCAATATTAATATGGATGCAAGTTTGAAAGCGCGGTATGTGGGAGAAGCAAAATTTGTCAGAGCGTATTCCTATTTCAGACTGGTCAGGGCATATGGCAACATCCCGCTGGTGTTAAAGGTGCCCTCCACTGCAGCGGAACAAAATCCTAAGCAATCTACGCCGGACGTGGTTTATGCCGCCATTGAACAGGACCTTACAGATGCCGCCACCGTACTGCCGGCAACCTACGGTCCTTCCGATATCGGTCGTGCTACCAAGGGCGCAGCGCTGGGCCTTCATGCAAAAGTTGCCATGTATTTGAAGAAATGGAGTGATGTGCTCAACTATACGAACCAGGTGATAACCTCAGGTGTTTACCACCTCTATCCAGACTATTATAGACTATTCCGTTACGCCAACGAGAACTCTTCGGAATCTGTGTTTGAGATCCAGTGTGATTATGTGCCCGGTAACACCGATATCAGCAGCAGCCAGTACTCCCAGATACAAGGCGATAGGGATGCTTCGCCATCGGCTGGTTTTGGACTTAACGAACCCACCAACAATCTGGTTGCTGAGTTCGAACCCGGCGATCCCCGCCTTCAGGGTACCGTTATGATGGCCGGTACTACAACACCAGATGGTGACGTTGTTCCCCAGCCCAACCAGAATGCTCCCGATAAATATAATATGAAGTCCTATGTGCCTTTTGCTATTGCGACATTAAGTGGTAACCAGGGCGCTGGTCAGAACATCCGTGTCATGCGTTATGCGGAAGTACTATTGATGAATGCCGAGGCAAACAATGAGTTAGGTAACAGCGGACCTGCCCTGGCTTCCCTGGAAGAAGTAAGAGCCCGTGCCCGCGCTAACAGCACCAATCCGGCCACCACCCTGCCTGCAGTGACAACCACCGATCAGGGAGGACTGCGGACAGCGATCTATCATGAAAGAAGGGTAGAAATGGGGATGGAGAACGACCGCTATTTTGACGTTATCCGTCAGGGACGCGCCGCTACGATATTTGGCCCTTCCTGGAAATCAACCAATGCTATATGGCCCATTCCCCAGGTAGAGATCGATAACAGTGGTGGTGTTCTGGTTCAAAATCCCGGCTATTAATTCATTCCTTAAACTCATTACTATATGTTAACAATAAATATATACAGGAAGTCGGTGCTATCTGCCCTTGCTGCGATCTTCGTCCTGGCCTCCTGCCAAAAAAAGTTCGATCCAAAGAGTTATGCCCCCGACCAAACCTTTGGCGGATATAATTCCTCCAACGAGATTTCCCCTTCCAACCTCGTAGCCCATTTTGCATTCGAAGGTGATCTGTCGGACAGCGTCAGCAAAACTTCAGCAACCAATACAGGAACTTCCTTTACTCCCGGAATAAAAGGACAAGGTCTGCAGGTAGGACTGAACAATTACGCCGTGTTCGCACCAACCACCGCCATTAAAGGCCTGCAAAGCATGACCATAAGTTTCTGGATTAACACGCCGACAAATGCGACAGGCATCCAGGCCCCTGTATCCTTTGTAAACCCTACACAATTCTGGGGGAACTTCGATGCCTATTTCGATGGACAAACTGCAACTGACGGGTTCCTCAAATTCCATATTTTTGGCAGCGGAGGCAGCCAGGAAAAATTCCTGGACCAATGGAAGCTTTCCAATCCCTGGGGCACATGGCTTCATTTTACACTCTCTTATGACGCACCTTCCACGACATTTATTTTTTATGTAAATGGCGCACAGTTTGGGTCAACTACAGTAGCCAATTTCGGGTCGCTGAATTTTGCCAACTGTCCTGCCATCGTCCTGGGAACCATCCAGTTTATGACCAATCCCAGTCTGACTACCGGCACAGATGCTCAACCTTGGGCCAGTTACCTGCTTGGAGTGATGGATGAATTGCGCATCTATGACAAGGCACTTGCTCCTGCCGATATAAAGGCTCTCTACCAGCTGGAGAACCTTGGAAGATAATCCGATCGATAAAGAGGGGCAGGCCGATCGCCGGCCCCTTTTTCATTTTTATTATATGAAGTACTTCTCCGGATATTTTAGCCCTACCATTGGGTACGTTGTCTGTATGTTTTTTCTTTTGGTTGCCTGCAAAAAAAACAGCTCCCCCATAACTGTGACACCACCGCCAACGGCCTCTTTTAGTCTAAACAGCCTTATGGTCAATGGCAGGAACAATGCTTCCATCAATTACAACGCCAGCCGCAGCACTTCTATCCGACTTTCTTTTTCGGCGCCCGTTGACCATAGCTCCGTGGGTGCAGCCATTTCCTGGAAGACCATCGCCGGTGCCACTGCCGCTTATTCTGTCGTATATGCCAACAACGATAGCTCGTTGATCCTGCAGCCCTCTTCCCCCCTGCCGCCTCTTACTAAATATACCGTCTCTGTCTCCACGACTCTTCAATCGCAAGCCAAGGGACCCTTACAATCGGCGATCAATATCAGTCTTGTAACAGCAATAGATTCCACCGACAAATTTCCCCGACTCTCTGACAGCGCCTTGTTAGACCTTGTTGAAGCACAAACCTTAAAATATTTCTGGAACTTCGGACATCCCACCAGCGGCCTGACCAGAGAAAGAACGACGTCGGGCGACGTTGTCACCACCGGCGGCAGCGGTTTTGGAGTAATGGCCATCCTGGTGGGTATTCAACGGAACTTTGTCACCCGACAACAAGGACTTGCCCGCATTCAAACGATCGTCAACTTCCTCTCCGGCAAGGCCCAACGATTTCACGGCGCCTTTCCACACTGGATGAACGGCGCAACCGGGATTACGGTTCCCTTCAGCACCCAGGACGATGGGGCCGACCTCGTCGAAACAGCCTTTCTTATGGAGGGACTGCTAACCGCCCGGCAGTATTTTAATTCGGCTACCGATCCGACAGAGACTGCGGTAAGGGATTCCATTAATTCGATGTGGAAAAGCGTAGAATGGGACTGGTTTCGCCAGAACACTCAGAATACCCTGTACTGGCACTGGTCTCCCAATTACAACTGGTCAACCAACCAGACAGTCACGGGCTGGAATGAGGCCCTCATTACCTATGTGCTCGCTGCCTCTGCGCCGGACCACAATATCCCCCGTATTGTTTATGACAACGGCTGGGCGGGAAATGGCGCCATTCGCAATGGCAACAAGTATTTTGGTACAACGCTGCCCCTGGGACCAACCCAGGGCGGTCCTCTCTTTTTCGCTCATTATTCCTTCCTGGGTCTCGATCCCCGCCGTCTTAACGACGCCTACGCCAACTACTGGACCCAGGATACGGCTCATGCCAGGATCAATTACAGCTATTGTGTGACCAATCCCCAGAACTACAACGGATATAGCGCTCAATGCTGGGGACTGACAGCCAGTGATGACAATATCAGCGGTTATTCAGCCCACTCGCCGACCAATGACCTAGGTATCATTTCACCGACAGCAGCTGTTTCCTCTCTGCCATATACTCCCATCGAATCCATGAATGCCCTGCGATTCTTTTATTATACACTTGGCGACAAAATCTGGGGTGACTATGGATTTGTCGACGCTTTTAACCTATCCAATCCCTGGTTCGATACAGATTACCTTGCCATCGACCAGGGACCAGAGATCATTATGATTGAAAATTACCGCTCCGGTTTGCTGTGGAATCTCTTCATGAGCTGCCCCGAGATCCAATCCGGCTTGCAAAAGTTGGGTTTTTCGGAACTTTGAATCATTCATTAATACTTGTGCACCATGAATTCCTTGATCGCTAATAAAAAAATCGCCTTTTTATTCGTTCTGGCACTCTTTACCGGCTTTTTTTCACTTTCCACTAACGCCCAAAAAGCTAGATCAAAAAAAGAACCCGTCCCAACTTCTGGGACTGTCCAACGACCACAGGGGCTTTCCGACTCAGCCCTCCTGGATCTTGCCCAGCAGCAGACCTTTCGGTATTTCTGGGACTTCGCTCATCCCGTCAGCCACATGGCCCGCGAAAGAAGCAACGTGAGTTTTGATTATGGCGACGAAGTAGTCACCACCGGTGGCACTGGCTTTGGCGTAATGTCTGTCATTGTGGCGACCGAACGAAAATGGATCTCCCGGGATACTGCTGCGAAATTCCTGCTGAAAATGGTGAGCTTTCTATTAAAGGCCAACTCTTATCATGGCGCCTTCCCCCACTGGATGAACGGCGAGACAGGAAAGACCATACCCTTCGGTCGTAAGGATGATGGGGCCGACCTTGTCGAAACTTCCTATCTTTTTGAAGGACTGTTATGCGCCCGCCAATATTTTAATGGCAACAACCAACTCGAAGCAGAACTCCGCAATCGCATCAACTGGATGTGGAACGATATCGAATGGAACTGGTTCACCCATGACGGCCAGGAAGTTCTCTATTGGCACTGGAGCCCCAATAACGGCTGGGCCATGAACTTCCCCGTCCGCGGCTTCAACGAATGCCTGATCATGTATGTCCTTGCCGCTTCCGGCGAACACTATCCCGTAAGCGCAGCCGTTTACAATCGCGGTTGGGCCCAGAGCGATTTTTTTAAAAACGGAAAGACCTTTTACGGCTTCAAACTGCCCCTCGGCTTCGACTATGGCGGGCCTCTTTTCTACTCGCAATATTCCTTTCTGGGACTTGATCCCCGCGGATTAAAAGATGAATATGCCGACTACTGGGAACAGAATAAGAACCATACCCTGATCAATCATGCCTACTGCGTCGATAATCCCAAAAAATTCAAAGGATACCGTGAAAACTGCTGGGGACTGACCGCCAGCGATACCTACAACGGATATAATGCACATTCGCCTACCAATGACTGGGGAACCATTTCTCCTACCGCTGCATTGGCCGCCTTTCCCTACACCCCCGAGTATTCCATGAAGGCCCTGCGCCATTTTTACGATGACCTGGGCGGTAAGATCTGGGGGCCTTATGGTTTTACCGATGCTTTTAATGAAACAAAAGACTGGTATGCCACTTCCTACCTGGCAATTGATGAAGGTCCAATAGTAGCCATGATCGAAAACTACAGGAGTGGGTTGCTCTGGCGGCTTTTCATGAGCTGTCCTGAAGTACACGGCGGCCTGAAGAAACTGGGCTTTCAGAGCCCCTGGATTAAATAACTAATTTCTATGCGTACGCACTCGCTGTCAACATTGATCTTTTTCTGTTGCATCTGTTTAACGGCCCATCCCCAAATGCGTCCGGCCGGCAGCGCCAGCCACCAGCAGAAGCCATCCACCAACGGCACCATCGACATCAAACCTGTAGGTGTCATCAAAGGATTATCCGACTCCGCCTTACTGGAAGTCGTTCAACGCCAAACCTTCCGCTTTTTCTGGAATTATGCCCACCCCGTCAGCGGCCTCGCCCGCGAAAGGGATAATACCGTGAAAGCTGAATATTACTGGGATTATATCAACGAAGCCGAAGGCGAACCCAATTTCAGCAAACATACCTTTGGACCCGAAGCCTGCGCCATCGGCGGCACTGGTTTTGGGATCCTGTCCACTATCGTGGCCGTCAACCGCGGGTGGATCGGCAGGGATACCGGGCTGAAACGCCTGGTCAAAATAGCGGACTTTTTAATTAAGGCCGACTGTTACCACGGTATCTATCCCCATTTCATGAATGGCGTCACAGGTAAGACCATTCCTTTCGGACGGCTGGATGACGGCGCCGACATCGTCGAAACTTCCTACCTGCTGATGGGGATGCTTTGCGCCAGGGAATATTTCAACGGCAATACACCCCTGGAAAAATATTTCCGCAACCGCGTCACGGAAATGTGGACCGTCGCCAACTGGAACTGGCACGGCAATGGCGACAATAAAAGATTATACTGGCACTGGAGCCCCTACAACGATTTCGACATGAATTTCCCGGTTTATGGCTGGGACGAAGCGCTGATCACTTATATTATGTCCGCCTCTTCTCCTACGCATGCCATCTCCAAAGAACTCTACGAGAATTCCTGGGTGAAGAGCGCTTCCTGGCAAAACGGGAAATCCTATTACGGCATCAGGCTGCCGCTTGGAAATTTTGGATACGGCGGACCGCTTTTCTTCGAACAATATACCTTTATGGGCATCGACCCCAACGGGCTGAAAGACGATCATGGCATCGACTATGCAGAACAAACCCGTAACCACACGCTGATCAACCGGGCTTACTGTATCGACAATCCCAAAAAATTCAAAGGATACGGCGAAAATTGCTGGGGACTCACTGCCGGCGACAGTTACAAGGGGTATGTGGCACATTGCCCCGAAGACGACCGTGGTGTCATCCAGCCCACCGCCGCCATTTCCTCCCTGCCCTTTACACCTGAATACAGCATGCAGGCCCTGAAACATTTTTATTATGACCTGGGCGATAAGATCTGGGGCGAATACGGCTTTGCCGATGGCTTTAGTGAGTCAAAGAACTGGTATGCAACGACGCACCTGGCCATCGACCAGGGCCCAATCGTCGTCATGATCGAGAATTACCGCACTGGCCTGATCTGGAATTTGTTCATGAAGATCCCCGATGTACAGGCCGGCCTTAAAAAACTCGGTTTTCAGACACCCCGGATGAAATAAGAAAAATGGAAAGGAACAACAAACATTTTTGGCTGACCCTGCTGAGCTGGTTCATCATCACCAGCACCGGTTACTCACAGGTGCATAATGTGGGCAAGGTAGTCTCGTATAAAAAGATCTCTGGTGGGATAGATCCCGCAAAAAGACAGATCCTGTTTGGCGCACAGGAGGGAAAGTATACCTCCGTATTCAGGAATATACAGCTAATTTTACATGGATTTCCGGCAGTGCCTGCCGCCCTTCCTTACCCAACACCCCTGCTGGATCCAATGGGAGATATGCAAGACCTTTATGACCCCGTCTCCTTCCGCGCTATCCGCGCCGCCGAACCCTCAATCCGGACAAAAGCCCTGACGGTCCATAATTTTGCAAATGAAATAACTATTGGATGGTAATTTTTAGAGTAAAATAATAACATATGAAAAAGTTTCAATTAACCCAGCAACAGTTGGCCGACTATGAGAGAGATGGCTACCTTATCGTTAGAGATTTTCTGACGCCCGGTGAAGTTGAGAAATTATACAATGTTGCCACCGGGGATGATACCCTGAGCAAACACGCGTTCGACCTCAACGATCAGACAGGAAAAAAAACAAAACTGACCCTGTGGTATAACCCGGGTGACGATACATATGGCCTGCTTACACGAAGCCAAAAAATAGTGGAGTCGGTTGATGATTTATTGGATGGGGACTCTCCCGTATGTCACTTTCACAGCAAGCTGATGCAGAAAGAGCCAAAGGTAGGAGGAGCCTGGGAATGGCACCAGGATTACGGTTATTGGTATAAGAACGAATTTCTCTTCCCGGAACAGATGATGTCCGTGATGGTGGCAATTACAGAAGCGACAAAAGAGAACGGCTGTCTTCAGGTGATAGAAGGCACACATAAAATGGGCCGTATCGAACACGGTTTTGCCGGCGAACAGGTAGGTGCATCCCAACATTATGTTGACCTGGCCCTGAAAACGAAACGGCTGGTCTATGTAGAGCTGGCCCCGGGTGACGCACTATTCTTCCATAGTAACCTGCTGCACCGCAGCGAAGCCAATTTATCCCCCAGGGCAAGATGGTCCCTGATTTCCTGTTACAACCGACAGAAGAACATCGGTTACAACGAGCCCAACGGGTCACATAAAACACCCGTTCAGGTTGTTCCCGACGAAGCCCTGATGGAATGGGAGACTGGTGGCGTACAACAATCCTCGGGTTTCCTGGAAAAAGATAAAGATGAAGCATTGAAATAAAACTCATGCTAACTAAATCTTAATTATGCAAAACATCTCACGTCAGGATTTTTTGCAGCGCACCGCCATGGCGGGCGCTGCTTTTTTACTTTCGTCGCTGGAAGGTTTTGCGCTTGCCACCGGACAAAAGAAAATCAAGGTAGGCATTATCGGCTGCGGAAGCGTATCCGGTCAATACCTGCCCCATATTTCCAAATCTCCCTATGTTGAAGTAGTAAGCTGCTGTGACATAATTTACGAGAGGGCCCGGCGCCGGGCAAAGGAATTCAATATCCCCGTAAGCTATCCGCATATTGATCAGCTCCTCGCGGGGCCAGAGTTCCACCTGATGCTGACCCTCACCGACATGCAGGAACACGGTAGGCTTAATAAGCTGGCTTTACAGGCGGGGCGCAACGTATGGAGCGAAAAACCATTGGCAAATACCTACCGCGAAGGCAGGGAACTATTGGACCTGGCGCAACAGAAACACTTGCGCATCTGGGGGGCCCCGGCAGTTGTGAACAGCCCCCAGTTTGCTTTTATGTCAAAAGTGATCAGGGAAGGGAAATTAGGAAAAATTTCCAGCGCCCACGCGCACTACGGCCACTTAGGACCCGACTGGTCGGCCTTTTTTTATGAAAAAGGCGGAGGTAGCTTACCCGATCTTGGGGTATACAACCTGGCAACGCTTACAGGCTTACTGGGGCCCGCCAGGCAAGTCATGGCGATGACCAGCATCGTAACACCCGGGCGTACCGTCGAAAACAAAGGGGCAATAAAAGTGGAGGCAGAGGATAATGCAATGGTGCTGATGGATCATGGCAACGGCATCATCTCACATGTGCAATGTGGCTTTAATTATTTCGACCCTTATGGTCATGAAGGAAAAGGGCAGCAGCGCCCCACGATCTCGGTCTGGGGCACCAAAGGGAATATGGCGCTGGTTGGCTATGACTGGGCGCCTTTCGGCGTCGACCTGGCTACCGCCGATGCAGAGACGCCCGTGCGTTATGTGGAAGACCCGGGAACTTATGTATGGCAGCAGGGAGCGTCCGTTATTGCGGAATCCATGGTAAATGGCACGGAGCCCCTGATCGCTGCGGAACATGCCCTGCATGTATTGGAAATTATCGAAGCGGCAAGGACTTCCGGTAAGAATGGACAGAAAATACAACTGCAATCCACTTTTAAATGGCCCGTGGTATAACCTCACTTCAAAATAAACAGACGCGGATGAAAAAATCATTGACGACGATCCTTTATCTTTTTTGCTTTATAATTTTCGCCGTACCGGCATTTTGCCAGCAACACACTTATTGCAACCCTATTAATCTCGATTATGGTTATACTCCGATCCCAAACTTCAGCGAAGATGGCCATCACCGGGCCACAGCCGACCCCGTGATTGTCTCGTATAAAAGCGACTATTATTTGTTTTCCACCAACCAGTGGGGATATTGGTGGAGCCACGATATGTTGAACTGGAAATTCATTGCCCGGAAATTTCTCCGCCCCTGGAATACCGGATACGACGAACTTTGCGCGCCGGCAGTGGGTATCGTCGGAGACACGATGCTTGTATTTGGCTCCACATATACCCGGAAATTCACCCTTTGGATGAGCACCGATCCGAAGGGTAATCAGTGGAAACCGCTTGTCGACTCCTTTGACATCGGCGGGTGGGACCCCGCTTTTTTTACGGATGACGACGGCCGGTTCTATATGTACAACGGCAGCAGTAATTCCTATCCATTGTATAGCATCGAACTCGACCGGAAAACCTTCAAACCTATCGGTACCCGGCAGGAAACATACAAACTGCAGGACTGGCGCTACGGCTGGCAGCGTTTTGGCGAATATTATGACAACACCTTTCTGGATCCTTTTATAGAGGGCTCCTGGATGACTAAACACAACGGAAAGTATTACCTTCAATACGGCGCTCCGGGAACGGAATTCAGCGGTTACGCGGACGGAGTAGTGGTAGGGGATCAGCCCCTTGGAAATAACTGGACACCCCAGTCCGACCCTTTGTCACTAAAATTGGGAGGGTTCGCCCGCGGGGCGGGACATGGAGCCACCTTCCAGGATCAACAAAACAACTATTGGCACGTAAGTACCATGACCATTGCTGTAAAGAATAATTTCGAACGCCGTATCGGTATCTGGCCTGCAGGTTTCGATAAGGACGATGTGATGTACTGCAACACCAGCTACGGGGATTATCCGCATTATCTTCCGGGTGAAAGAACAGCGGAATATAATTCCCCCTCCGGCAACGGCGGCTTCACCGGCTGGATGCTGCTGAATTATAATAAACCGGTTACGGTGTCTTCCACATTGGGAGATTACCAGCCCAACTTCGCTGTAGATGAGAGTATCAAGACCTACTGGAGCGCCGCAACGGGTAATGCCGGGGAATGGATCCAGTCAGATCTGGGCAAACTCTCTACCGTAAATGCCATCCAGATCAACTATGCCGACCAGGACGCGACATTCCTTGGCAAGCAGACGGACATTTATCACCAATACAAGCTATATGCTTCTACTGACGGAAAAAAATGGAAGATAGTGGCCGATAAAAGCGATAATCATACGGACGTGCCGCATGACTATATCCAACTGGAGCAGCCCTTACAGGCCCGGTTCATAAAGATGGAGAACGTACACATGCCCTCGGGCAAATTTGCCATCAGCGGCTTGCGCGTCTTTGGCAACGGCAACGGCGAAAAGCCGGATACGGTGAAGAAGTTTATCGTCTTACGGACGGAAAAAGACAAACGCAGCGCCTGGATAAGATGGCGAATGGCCGATAATGCCTACGCGTACAATATCTATTACGGCACAGCCCCCGATAAATTGTATAACAGTGTTCTTGTGTACAGCGCTAATGATTATATGTTCAAAGTAATGGACAAGCAAAAACCCTATTATTTTTCTATTGAAGCCGTTAATGAGAACGGTATTTCGCCACGGACGCAGGTCATAAGAGTCGATTAGAAAAAACAACATTAACCAGGAATAAAGCACTATTCAAATGAGAACATCAAAGATCATTATCGTTCTTCTTTTCGTCGCCTTCTCGAATGCACAGGCGCAGAGCGATAAAATGCAGACATTCGTCAACTCGCTGATGAGCAAAATGACCATCGATGAAAAGATCGGCCAGCTTAACCTGCCCGGCGCAGGAGATATTACGACGGGCCAGGCCGGGAACTCCGGCATTGCCAAAAAGATCGAGGAAGGAAAAGTTGGCGGACTGTTCAATATAAAATCAGTAGCCAAGATCCGCGAGGTGCAACGCATCGCCGTGGAAAAAAGCCGGCTGAAGATCCCGCTGATATTTGGAATGGATGTCATCCATGGATACGAAACGGTATTCCCTATCCCCCTGGGCCTCAGCTGCAGCTGGGATCTGCAGGAGATCGAGAAAAGCGCCCGGGTCGCAGCAACGGAAGCCAGCGCAGATGGCATCTGCTGGACCTTCTCCCCAATGGTGGACATCGCCCGTGATCCCCGCTGGGGACGTATCGCAGAAGGCAATGGTGAAGACCCCTATCTGGGATCGCAGATCGCAAAAGCAATGGTGAAAGGTTACCAGGGCGATCTTTCCGGCAACACCGATATCATGGCCTGTGTCAAACATTATGCGTTGTATGGCGCGGCTGAAGCGGGCCGGGATTATAATACGACGGATATGAGTTATACGAGGATGTTCAATGAATACCTGCCTCCATACAAGGCAGCGATCGATGCCGGAGCAGGAAGTATCATGGCTTCCTTCAATGACGTGAATGGCATGCCCGCCACAGCCAATAAGTTCCTTCAAACGGATGTCCTGCGCACCCGCTGGGGCTTTAAAGGCCTTGATGTCACCGACTATACAGGTATCAACGAGCTGGTGGCCCATGGACTCGGCGACCTGCAAACGGTGTCCGCCCTTGCCCTGAAAGCAGGGATAGATATGGACATGGTTGGTGAAGGCTTCCTGACTACGCTGAAGAAATCTTTACAGGAAGGAAAAGTAACCCGGGCACAGATCGACCAGGCCTGCCGGAGAGTGCTGGAGGCAAAATACAAATTAGGACTGTTCGCCAACCCTTACAAATACTGCGACGAGAAAAGGGCTGCCAATGAGATCTTCACGGCAGAGAATAGAGCAACGGCCCGCCGCATCGCCGCCGATTGTTTTGTTCTGCTGAAGAACCAGGGTAAGGTACTGCCGTTAAAAAAAGGAGGAACCATCGCACTCGTCGGTCCCCTGGGAGACAATAAAGAGAACATGCCAGGCACCTGGAGCGTTGCCGCAGACTTCTCCAAATCCGTCGCCTTGTTACAGGGTCTGAAAGATGTGGCAGGAGAGGGGACAAAGATCGTTTACAGCATGGGTTCCAACCTGGACGCCGACAGCGCTTTCGAAGAAAGGGCCGGCATGTTCGGAAAGTCAACCCACAGAGACAAGAGACCAGCAGAAGCCATCATAGCCGATGCCATTAATACCGCCAGCCAGGCCGATGTCATCGTAGCCGCGCTCGGCGAATCCGCCGAAATGAGCGGCGAGTCCAGCAGCCGCAGCAATATAGAGATCCCACAGGTACAGCAGGATCTGTTGAAAGCATTGCTGAAAACAGGTAAACCTGTCATTCTTGTCCTCTTTACCGGACGCCCCCTGGCTATAAAATGGGAGAACGACCAGGTGCCGGCGATCCTCAATGTCTGGTTTGGCGGCACCGAAGCCGGACATGCTATTGCCGACGTCTTATTCGGCAACGTCAACCCTTCCGGTAAACTCAGCACCACCTGGCCACAGGATCTTGGACAGGTTCCCCTTTATTACAATCATAAGAATACAGGCCGGCCGCTGGAAGGACCCTGGTTTCAGAAATTCCGCTCCAACTATCTCGACGTCTCCAACGAACCTGTATACCCCTTTGGTTATGGGCTGAGTTATACCCATTTTACCTATAGCGGCCTGGCGCTGAGCAACACCACTTTGAAGGGCAATCAGAAATTGACTGCAACCGTCACCGTTACAAATGATGGCGCGACTGCCGGCAAAGAGGTCGTGCAGTTATATATCCGCGACCTGGTAGGAAGCATTACCCGGCCGGTAAAAGAGCTGAAAGGGTTTCAGAAATTGACGCTGAATGCCGGCGAATCCCGGAAAGTGTCTTTTACCATTTCTCCGGAAGACCTGAAATTCTACAACGGCGATCTGAAGTATGATTGGGAAGCCGGTGATTTCATGATCATGATAGGCGGCAATTCCAAAGACGTACAATCGGCAAAACTTAATTGGGTGAAATAAACATAAACATGAGAACATCCCTTTCCCTTTCCACTCTCGGCCTGCTCTTGCTGCCTTTCTGCGGGACTGCTCAGTTGCACCCGCAGCCAAAAAAAACCATCGCCCAAAAGGTCGACTCCGTCCTCCGCCTCATGACCCTGGAAGAGAAGATAGGACAGATGAATCAGTATAACGGCGACTGGGCCGCCACCGGCCCCATTACCAGTGACGGGGATAAACAGGACCAGATCCGAAAGGGGCTGGTAGGCTCTATGCTCAATGTCACCGGTGTGGAACATACCCGGCAACTACAGGAGATGGCCATGGCTTCGAGATTGAAGATACCCTTGCTTTTTGGACAGGATGTCATCCATGGCTACCGGACGACCTTTCCCATTCCGCTGGCAGAAGCCGGTAGCTGGGACATCGCCGCAATCGGATCTTCTGCCCGCGTCGCCGCCAAAGAGGCCGCGGCGGCAGGGGTACACTGGACTTTTGCTCCAATGGTCGATATCGCTCGTGATCCCCGTTGGGGGCGGGTAATGGAAGGCGCCGGGGAAGACCCCTATCTGGGCTCGCTCATCGCAAGGGCGCGGGTAAAAGGGTTTCAGGGCAAAAAGCTGGGAGATACCGACGCCGTCATGGCCTGCGCCAAACATTTTGCCGCCTACGGAGCGGCCATCGGAGGTCGGGACTATAACTCGGTGGACATGAGTCTTCGCACCCTGTGGGAAATATATCTACCCCCCTTTAAAGCCGCCGCAGACGCCGGCGCCGCTACCTTTATGAATTCCTTCAACGACCTCAACGGCATCCCGGCTACCGGCAATAAGTACCTGCAGCGTGAAGTGCTCATGGGCAAATGGAAATTCAAAGGGTTTACAGTCAGCGACTGGGGTTCCGTAGGTGAGATGATAGCCCACGGTTACGTAAAGGACAAGTACGAGGCTTCCCTGGCCGCCGTGACTGCCGGCTGTGACATGGACATGGAAAGCCGCAGTTATATCAAAAACCTTTCCGCCCTGGTGAAAGAAGGGAAAGTCCCGCAAACCCTGATCGATGATGCCGTCCGGAGGATCCTGACAAAGAAATTTGAAATGGGATTGTTCGAAGACCCCTTCCGGTTCTGCAACGAAAAAAGAGCTGCCGCTGAGTGGAACAATCCTGACAACCTGCAAATAGCAAGACGGATGGCGGATAAAAGCATCGTATTGCTGAAGAATGAGAATGGACTGCTGCCCTTGTCAAAATCTACCCGGACCATCGCACTGATCGGACCCTTCATAAAGTCCGTCCGCGCTAATCTTGGGTTCTGGTCCTATGAATGGCCGGACGACTCCGCCAGGATCGTGTCCCCCTGGGCAGGCATACAAAAGAAGGTCAGCGGCAACACCACCTTGTTATATGCAAAAGGCTGTGAGGTCCTGGACAGCTCCCGGGCGGGTTTTGCAGAAGCAGTCGCCGTTGCATCCCGGGCCGATGTGGTGGTCCTGAATGTCGGCGAGGCGCCGGATATGTCAGGCGAGGCCAAGAGCCGTAGCACTATCCGTCTGCCGGGAGTCCAGGAAGAGCTGATACAGGCCATTCAGGCGACAGGCAAACCCGTGGTGGTAATGATCAACGCGGGAAGACCGCTGATCTTCAACTGGACAGCAGACCACGTCCCGGCAATCCTTTATACCTGGTGGCTTGGGACAACCGCCGGTGACGCCATCGCCGACGTATTGTTCGGAGACTACAATCCTTCTGCCCGGTTGCCCATGAGCTTCCCCCGTACAGAAGGCCAGATCCCGATCTATTATGATCATTTCTCTACCGGCCGTCCCGCCAGGAACGATCACGACGTCAACTATGTTTCAGCCTATACCGACCTGCCCAACGATCCTAAGTTCCCATTTGGCTTTGGGCTGAGCTATACCAGTTTTTCCTACAGCGAGATCGGATTGAGCACGGCCTCTTTCAAGCCCGGACAGTCACTGACGGCGACCGTTACCGTCACCAATTCCGGTAAGACCGACGGGCAGGAAACGGTACAGTTATATGTCCGCGATCTCGTTGGTTCCGTAGTAAGGCCAGTAAAAGAATTGAAGGGATTTGAACAAATATTTCTCAAAGCAGGCGAGTCACGAAAAATAAGTTTTACCCTGCACGCGGAGGACCTGCGATTTTATAATGATAAACTGGAATATATCTTCGAACCCGGTGAATTCAGGCTGAATTCACCGGGTTCGAAG
>Ga0193716_1000304_pt1 | contig 31158 bp, 26 predicted proteins | sample U2c1metaG_FD_145901 | JGI IMG/M metagenome (GOLD analysis project Ga0193716, IMG submission 145901) | Soil microbial communities from a riparian zone of the East river system, Colorado, United States - U2c1 | ecosystem: Environmental > Terrestrial > Soil > Riparian zone | place: USA: East River...
TCGATCCCACTCAACCGGTGCGGACAAAAAGCAGCCGTTATGGCGGCTACTACGAATGGCTGGACCCGGGTAATTCCACCGGGCTTACCAACCTGGCCGGAAGAAACCCGTTGGGTCTGCTGGAGCAGCACTTTGACAAAAGCCAGCCCGAACGGAGCATCGGCAACCTGCAGGCAGACTATAAATTCCATTTCCTGCCGGACCTGCATGCCAACCTGAATCTGGGTTATGATGTAGCCAAGGGCGCAGGTAGTTCCTATATTACGGACAGCGCTGCCGAGTCCTATCTCGCGAGCGGCACCGGGGGGCAGAACAATCCCTACAAACAAACCAAGACGAATACACTGTTCGAATTCTTCCTGAGCTATGCCAAAGACCTGAAGGCCATTAAAAGTCATTTTGATCTGCTTGGCGGATACTCCTATAATAATTACCTGACGAAGATTTATAATTATCCGACCTTCTACGCGAATGGAACGAAGATGGCGAACTCCGATCCCGCCTTTCCTTTTGACAAGCCGGAACATACGCTGATCTCCTGGTTTGGCCGGGCCAATTATAGTTACGATGATAAATATCTGGTCACCGGTACGTTGCGCAGAGACGGATCATCCCGTTTTGCGCCTCAGAACCGCTGGGGTCTCTTCCCTTCCGTGGCCCTGGCCTGGAAGATAAAGAGCGAAGCCTTTCTCAAAAACGTAGACGTACTATCCGATCTCAAACTGCGGTTGGGTTATGGTGTTACGGGTCAGCAGGATGGCATCGGCAATTATAGCTACCTGTCCTACTACTCCCTTAGTGCCGCCAATGCTTCGTACCAGTTGGGAAATGCTTTTTACCAGGGTTACCGTCCCGGCGGCTTTTATGCAAATCTGAAATGGGAGCAGACGGCCACCTGGAATGCCGCCCTGGATTATGGTTTCATGGACAACCGTATCTCCGGTAGTGTTGACTTCTATCTGAAGAAGACGACCAACCTGCTGAACAACGTTCCACAGCCGGCAGGCAGTAATTTTTCCGCCTATATCCTCGCGAACGTCGGCGATATGCAGAATAAAGGTGTGGAGTTCAGCATCAACGCAGAACCCATCCGTACCAACGATCTTACGTGGGATGTCGGGTTCAATTTGACGGTTAACAAGAACCGCATCACCAACCTGACGGTCGTACCCAACGACACCAGCTATATAGGCTTCCCGAGTGGCACCATCGCCGGCGGCATCGGCGGTCAGTTCGTCCTGATCAATGCAGTCGGCGGCAGCAAGAATACCTTCTATCTTTACAGACAGGCATACAACAGTGCCGGACAACCGATAGAAGGCGTCTTTAGCGATAAGAATGGAGACGGCATCATCAACCAGAATGACCTGTACAAGAGCAAACCGGCCGACCCCCAGACTTTCCTTGGCTTCACTACGAATGTCACTTACCGGAAATGGAGCGCAGGTTTTGTGCTGCGATCCAGCCTGGGCAATTATGCCTATAACAACAACTTCAGCCAGAATGGCACGCTGAATCAGATCCTCGGCAACTCGGTTTTGTATAATGCCTCCCCCAGTTACCTGACCACACACTTTAAAGGGAATAATGCGCAGGAACTGCTCAGCGATTATTATATCCAGAATGCTTCCTTCCTGCGGATGGACAATGCCACCATCGGATATAACCTGGGAGCGATAGCCCATACCAGGGCGAAGCTGAGACTGAACGCAAGCGTACAGAATGTGTTCGTGATCACAAAATACAAAGGACTTGATCCGGAGATCGCTGCCGGCACCGGTAATAATCCCGGCATCGACAATAGCCTCTATCCCCGTCCAAGGACCTATAACCTGGGAGTAAATTTGGATTTTTAAAAAAACTAATATGAACCGAAATAAATATCTGGCAATATTGAGCGTGCTGCTGCTGGCCGCCTGTACAAAAAAACTCGACCGGCTACCGACAAACGATATCACCGCCGGTGAAGCCTACAAGACGCCCGCCGGCTACAAAGAAGGGCTGGCCAAGGTCTACGCAGCATTTGCCCTCACGGGTAATACGGGTGCTACAGGCAACCCCGATATCCCTACACAGATCATTGCCGACGAAGGCAACTCCGACTTCCTGCGGCTATACTTCAACCTGCAGGAGATCACCACCGATGAGGCGGCATGGACCTGGCAAAACGATGCCGGAATCCAGGGGCTTCACGAGATGAGCTGGTCTGCCGTTAACCCCATCATCGATGGTCTGTATTACCGCAGCTTCTTCCAGATCACTCTATGCAATGAGTTCATCCGGCAGTCGGCCGACGCCAGTCTTGCAGGCAGAGGCATCACCGGAGCCTCCGCGGACAGTATCCGTCATTACCGGGCGGAAGCGCGTTTCCTTCGGGCTTATCAGTACTGGGTGCTGATGGACCTTTTTGCCAATCCACCTTTTGCTACGGAGAATGATGCGATCGGAACTTTTATTCCAAAACAGATCAGCCGCAAGGACCTGTTCACCTATGTCGAATCTGAGCTGAAAGGCGTCGACAGCGGATTGGTCGCGGCCAGGGCAAATGAATACGGACGAGCCGATAAGGCAGCCGCCTATGCATTGCTGGCCCGCCTCTATCTGAATGCCGGTGTCTATACGGGAACAACCCGTTATACCGATGCTATCACTTATTGTAACAAGGTCATCGCCGCGGGTTATTCCCTGCACCCAGACTATACACAGCTGCTACTTGCGGATGACAACCTCAATACGGATGAGTTCATTCTGACGATCAACTACGACGGCACCAATACGCAGAACTATGGGGGTACCACCTATCTGATACATGGGCCGTCTAATATTCCTGGTTCCATCACCGGTTGCAACGGCAGCTGGCAGGGGCTAAGGGCTACCCAGAATTTTGTCAGCCTCTTCCCTGACTACAGCGGGAATACGGATCATCGCGCGCAGTTCTACCAGAACGGGCAAACCCTCGACATGAAAGATATGTATACGTCTACGGATGGTTTCTCCACCTTCAAATTCCGGAACCTGACAAGATCGGGAGGAAAGGCGCCGCATGCGGATTCGGCCGGCAATTTCTCCGACATCGACTTTCCGCTGTTCCGGCTGGGAGAGGTCTACTTGACCTATGCGGAGTCTGTATTAAGGGGCGGCACAGGTGGTGATGCAGCCACAGCCCTCAATTATATCAACTTACTCCGAAGCAGGGCCTATGGCAATACTACCGGGAATATTACGGCCGGCACACTGACCACGGATTTTATCCTGGACGAGCGAGGCCGGGAAATGTATTATGAAGCGACCCGGCGCACGGATTTGATCCGTTTCGGGAAGTTTACGACCAGCGCCTATTTATGGGCATGGAAAGGAGGGGTAGTCGGTGGTACAGCTGTGGCGGATAAGTACAATATATTCCCCTTGCCCAGTACCGACCTTTCTTCGAATCCCAATCTCGTTCAAAATTCAGGATACTAACAATTAATTCTTGTGATATGAAACATAAATTTATAAGCTGGCATCTGGTGCTGTTGGGGTTTGTTCTCCTTTTGGCGACGGGATGTAAAAAAGATCCGGCTTTTACGACAACGCTGCATTCACCAACCGGTATCTCCGGATTTTCAGTGTCTTCCAATCAGCTTGTTCTGTCGGCCACCAATGACTCGCAGACGGTAGCAACATTCAACTGGCAGGCTCCGGACTATGCTTATCCGGCCGCCATCACTTATACATTACTGATAGATCAGCCCTCGGATACCAGCGGGCCCACAGGATGGGCCAACGCCGTTAAAGTAAATATTCCCACGGGCAGTCTTCGTCAGTCCTGGCTCGGGACTGATTTTAACCGAATGATGAATCAGCTGGGTCTTCCTTTCGGGTCGGCCAGCCCGGTCGTAGTGCGTCTTAAAGCAGACGTCAACCAGAGCACAGGAACAGCCTCTACCGTGCCTACGCTGTATTCCGACATATCCATGACCATTAATGCCTACAAGATCGTGCTGATCTATCCCAAGCTATATGTAGCGGGGGACTTTCTCAATCCCACCTGGACTCAAAAAGATCAGCCGGGCTGGGTCGTTGCTTCTGTGAAAAGTGATGGAGTCTATGAAGGGTATGTCAATTTCCCCAATGCAAGCAATTTATTTAAGCTGTGTACCCAGCTTAGCTGGAACGGGACAAATTATGGCTGGGGCGGTTCGGGGACTACCATCAGCGGGGTCGGCACCCCTGATCCCGGCAACTGTTACTTCGGAGGTCCTGGTTATTGCCAGGTCATAGCGGATGTGAACAAGCTCACCATTTCCTACGCCCCAACACAGTGGGTGGTGGCTGGTGTGTTCAATGGGTGGAGCAATACGGCCAACCCGATGACTTTTGATCCAACGACCAACCAGTGGACGGCCACGGGTCTCGCCATGAATGCGGGCGACGAGTTCAAGTTTGTTGGTGATTCGGGGTGGACTTATTGTTTTGGGGAGGATGACAAGGGTAATTTTATTTTCGGCAACGGCAGCATAGGAAATATCAAGGCGCCCAAGACCGGGACTCTTACGGTGGTGCTCGATCTTAGCAAGGGAGCGGGCAACTATACTTTTTCTGTTAAATAAAGCGAAACGATGTTCAGGAAATCTTTTCTTCCGGCCCTTTTCTTTTTACCTGTCGTCCTGTTTGCCTGCAATAAGGGTGGCGGGGGCTCGCAGGCGGTGGTGGATACGACGGTGGTGGTCAAGCCGCCAGTCGCCGACACACCCATCTTTAAAGGTGCCGACATAAGCTGGCTGACCCAGATGGAATCGTCGGGGTATAAATTTTATAACTCGGCCGGCACGGCAATGGATTGTATGCAGCTGGTACAAAGCCTTGGCATCAACGCGATCCGCTTGCGGGTATGGGTCAACCCCGTCGATGGATGGAACAATACCGCCGATGTCGTAGCCAAAGCCGTTAGGGCAAAGAAGCTGGGCTTACGGATAATGATCGACTTCCACTACAGCGACACCTGGGCCGACCCCGGCCACCAGACAAAACCGGCGGCCTGGGCGGCCTATGACCTCCCTACCCTGATAAATACCGTATACACCTATACGCAGTCGGTCCTGGATACCCTGCAAGTCCACGGCGTCGTGCCCAGCTGGGTACAGGTAGGCAACGAAACCAGTGACGGAATGTTGTGGCCGGACGGGAGAGCTTCCGTCAACATGCCTAATTTCGCCGCCCTGATCAACGCGGGTTATAGGGCTGTCAAATCCGTTCAGGACTCAATAAAGGTTATTGTCCATATCGCAAACGGATACGACAATAACCTGTTCCGTTGGATCTTCGACGGGCTGAAGGCCAACAATGCCCAGTGGGACATCATCGGCATGTCCCTTTATCCGCCGGTCAGCAGCTGGTCTTCCTATAATGACTCCTGTCTGTCGAACATGAATGACATGGTGTCCCGTTATCGCAAACCCGTAATGATCTGTGAGGTGGGCATGCCGGCGGACCAGGCTGCGGTCTGTCAGTCTTTTCTTACCGACCTTATCCATAAGGTAAAAAAGGTGACGGGTGGTCCGGGACTGGGGGTGTTCTACTGGGAGCCGGAGTCATACAATGGCTGGCAGGGATATGGACTGGGGGCTTTCGATAATACGGGAAAGCCGACGGCGGCTATGAATGCGTTCAAGAATTAATCACTATAAAACGACTCGTTTGAAAGCTTTTACGAAGATCGCTCTGCTCCTGCTAACCGCTCCATTGATGGTGATTGCCCAGCCAGGGATCACGGATACATCGCCCCGCCGGCATATTTCCATGGACGAGGGCTGGAAATTCCATTTTGGCGATGCGGCCGATCCGGCAAAGGACTTTAATTTCCGTACGGCATCCATCTTTGTCAAGTCAGGTAAAGCGGAAGGCACGGCCATTGCTCCTAACTATGATGACCGGAGCTGGCGAACCTTATCCGTGCCGCATGACTGGGCCGTCGAATTACCTTTTGTATATGCTCCCGATTCCAATGTTATGGAACATGGATATAAGCCGGTGGGCGGCCACTATCCTGCCACCAGTATAGGCTGGTACCGGAAACATTTTATGGTGTCGCAAAAGGATTCGGGACAGCGTATCCTGATCAGTTTCGACGGCATATACCGGGACAGCAAGGTCTGGATCAATGGTTTTTACCTTTGCAACAATGCCAGCGGATACAGCGGATTCTCCTGTGATGTTACCGATTATGTCCATTATGGGAAAGAGAATGTGCTGGTCGTCCGCGTCGATGCTACCCAGTATGAAGGATGGTATTATGAAGGGGCGGGCATCTACCGCCATGTATGGCTGGACCAGTATGATCCGCTGCACATTGCAGAGGATGGATTGTTCGTGCATTCCGACGTAAAAAAAGACATCGCTACCGTGACGATAGAGACAACGGTCAGCAATGACCTTCCGGTACCGAAGGATGCTACAGTGGAGGCCTATCTGACGGACAGGACCGGTAAGGTATTGGGGCGAAGTGCCGGGTTGCAGGTATCCCTGCCACCTTACGAAAGCAGGACGCTAAGCCAGACCATTGTATTGAGAAATCCCATTCTCTGGTCTCCGGAGTCTCCCTATCTGTACCGGGCGGGGTCGGTGATCCGCTCCGGCGGTGTGGTCAGGGATGAGAAAAAGATAAGGATAGGTATACGTACGATTCGGATCGATCAGACAGGACTCTATGTCAACGGCCAATATACAAAGATCAAGGGGGTCAATAATCACCAGGATCATGCGGGAGTTGGAACCGCGATGCCTGACTATCTACAATATTACCGGGCGAGATTGCTGAAGCAGATGGGGGTCAACGCCAGTCGCACCAGCCACAACCCACCCACGCCGGAGTGGCTGGATGCCTGCGACAGCCTGGGATTGCTGGTGGCGGATGAGAACAGGCTGCTGAACAGCGGACCGGAATACGTGGATCAGTTCAGGCGGCTGGTTTACCGGGATCGCAGCAGGGCTTCTGTTTTCCTTTGGATCATTGGTAACGAAGAAGGATATGTGCAGACGCGTTCTGTAGGCCGGCAGATCGCCAGCACACTCATCGCCTGGCAACAAAAATGGGACCCCACCCGGACGGCTACCTATGGGGCTGACCTGGCCAATGTTTACCAGGGTGTCAACGAGGTGATCCCGGTGCGGGGATTTAATTACCGGATATTTGGCGTGGACCCTTATCATGCGGACCATCCGGCGCAGCCTGTCATCGGTACGGAAATGGGTAGCACGGTGACGACACGCGGCATCTATACAAAGGATACGGTGAAGGGCTATCTGCCAGATGAAGACATGACGGCGCCTTGGTGGGCGAATACGGCTGAGCAATGGTGGGCGCTGGCGGCGGACCGCCCCTGGTGGATCGGCGGCTTTGTCTGGACCGGCTTTGATTACCGGGGTGAGCCCACTCCATTCCAATGGCCTGTTATCAGTTCGCATTTTGGGGTAATGGATGCCTGCGGCTTCCCCAAAAATATTTACTACTACTATCGTTCGTGGTGGACGGATGAGGACGTCCTGCATATCTCTCCTCACTGGAACTGGAAGGGGAAAGAAGGACAGCCGATTCCGGTCTGGGTGAATACGAATGCGGATAATGTCGAATTATTCCTGAACGGAAAGAGTTTGGGGAAAAAAGACATGCCCCGCAACCGACATCTTGAATGGACGGTGCCCTATGAGGCCGGTAAGTTGGAGGCCATAGCTTTCAAAAAGGGAAAAAAGCTGACGGCGAGCGTAGAGACAACCGGTGAGGCATATGAAGTGGTGGTGACGCCGTACAAGACTACCATGCCAGCGGATGGAAAGGATGTGACGGTAGTCAACATCAGCGTCGTGGACCGACAGGGCAGGGAAGTGCCGGATGCGAACAATGAGATCCGTCTCAGATCAGCGGGTGATGTACATATCATCGGCGTCGGCAACGGGGACCCGAGTAGTCATGAAGCCGATAAGGGGGAGGACAGCATTGCAAAACGACATTTGTTCAACGGAAGGTGCCAGGTGATACTGCAGGCGGGGGTACATCCGGGGATGTACCATTTTGAAGCGACTGCGGAAGGCTTGCAGACCGGTTCGACGGATATATCCCTTAGTCAGCCGGGTGTGCCGCATTCGGTACTGGACTGGAAGCCGCTGATAATTGCCGGAACCGCTGGGCACGGTGGAACCGCTGGGCACGCTGAAACCGCCGCTGCTCCAGCACGCACCGTAGCGTCGACTGTTCGCCCTGTCGGCAAAATGCTTGGTGCCGATATCTCCTTTCTGCCAGAATTGGAAAACCGCGGTGTCCGGTTTTCCGATGATAAGGGACAGCGGGATGCCATTCAAATATTAAAAGACCATGGCTTCAACTATATCCGGCTCCGCATATTCAATAACCCGGCGCGTGATAGCGGTTATTCACCGGGAAAGGGCTTCTGCGACCTGGCGCATACCCTGGAAATGGCCAAAAGGGTGAAGGCCGCGGGGTTGCAGCTCCTGCTGGATTTTCATTACAGCGACTACTGGGCAGACCCGGGCAAACAATTCAAGCCGGCTGCGTGGCGTGGTGAGGACATGCCTGCCCTGCTGCAATCTGTCTATTCCTACACGGCAGAAGTGATGGAGGCCTTTCGGAAACAGGGAACCATGCCCGACATGGTACAGGTGGGCAATGAGATCAATCACGGCATGATCTGGCCGGAAGGAAGTATACGTCACCCCGACAGCCTGGCCAGCCTGATCTATTCCGGCATCCGGGGGGTAAAGGCTGTCGATCCCGCCTGCCCGATCATGCTGCACATAGCGCTCGGCGGTCAGAATGACGAATCGCATTTCTTCCTTGACAATATGCTGCAGCGACAGGTGCCCTTTGACGTTATCGGGCTTTCTTATTATCCCAAATGGCATGGCAGCCTGGCCGATCTGAAGTACAATATAGACGACCTGGCCCGCCAATACGATAAGGATGTCATCGTAGTGGAATACACCCAGCGGAAACGAGAGGTCAATGACATTGCCTTCTCGGTTCCGGGTGGAAAGGGAAAGGGGACCTGTATATGGGAACCGCTGAACACCTGGGAGCAGATCTTCGAAAAAGATGGGAAGGCCAACAGCTATCTTTATCTATATGACGAGCTGAGCAAAGAGTTTATAAAGAAGTAGAGCGGACAGCGGGTACAGGACCTAGAGGGGTATACTGATCTGGATTTTGCAGCCATTACCCACGGAGCTTTGTATTTTTATTTTTCCATTGAAAGTATCAATTCTGTTAGTAATGTTTGAAATGCCTATACCCATTTTCTTTTTCTCGACCTCAAAACCTTTTCCATCATACGCAACAATGATCGTAATCGTTCTGTCCCGCGACCGAATGGAGATGAATAGGTGTTTTGCCTCAGCGTGTTTTACAATATTATTTATCTGCTCCTGGATGATCCTGTAAATATTCAATTTCAGATCATCTGAAAGTATTTCATTTGAAACGGCATAGACAAGGTTCGCTTTTATTCCTGAGTGATGAATAACCGTGTCGAGTATACCCATGATCAGCTTTTCCAGGTTGATGTTCTTCAGCGGCGTCACCAGCTTTTGGCAAAGCAGGCGAATTTCCTGTATTGAACTTTCGATCAATTCCAGCGGATAAGCAACAAGCTCCTTTATGGCTTCGTTTTCATGTCCTTTCACGCTCAGGTGCATTTTTGCAGCCGCTAAGATTTGGTTGACATTGTCATGCAGTTCCAGGCCGATATAATTCCTCTCTTTGTCCTGGGCTTTTATAATTGCCCTTGCTACCTTTTTTTGTTCCTGTATTTGTTGTTCCAATATTTTACTTTCCAGCGACTTTAGATTGTCTTCCGCCTCTTTGCGGTTGGTTTCAGCCTTTCGCTGTTTGAATACGGCTTCTATGGCAGCGGGTAACCTGGCCATCCTGTCTTTCAAAATATAATCATCTGCACCTGCCTTTATGATGTTTGCTGCAAACTCTTCCGAAACAGTTCCGGTTACCAGGATGAAGGGGATATTGGGTACCCGATGGCGTGCTATTTTCAATGCTTCCGTGGAATCGAATTGCGGCAGGGAGTTGTCTGAAAGTATAAGGTCCGGAGCAAATTCTTCAAAGGCGAGCAGAAAATCTCTTCTATTCATTGCAAGCCTGAATTCGGAATGCAGATCTTCCTTCTTTAATAATCGGATAATAAGATCTGTATCGGTGATGCTATCTTCAAGGATCAGTATCTTAAGTGCAGGTTCCATATTTTTATTTCTTCGGTAATTATCTTAGAATGGAGGCTGATTATGTATCATCCAATAGAATCCAACCTCTTTCAGGGCTGAAAAAAAATTGTCGCTTTCCACAGGTTTTACGATATAGCTGTTTGCGCCCAAATTGTAGGCATTTTTTATATCAGGATCTTCTTTGGAAGAGGTAAGTATGACAATTGGAATGCGTTTGAGAGAGGGATCTGATTTTATTTTTTCAAGCACTTCCATCCCGGAAATTTTTGGCATTTTAAGATCGAGTAATATTATCTTGGGCATCGTTGCACAATTCCGGCTGGCAAAAGCCGAGGTGCAATAAATGAAGTCAAGTGCCTCGGCTCCGTCTTTTACATGATGGATCTTGTTTGTAAGACCGCTCTTTTTCAACGCCCGAATGGTGAGTATGGCATCGTCAGCACTATCTTCGACGAGTAATATTTCAATGTCATCGTAATCCATTTTTTTTGAATTTATGCGTTAATATCGGGCAGACTGAAATAAAAACATGTTCCCTCATCCTCTCTGGATTCAGCCCAGACGGTCCCATTATGCCGGTGCACTATTTTTTGTATGTTGGCCAATCCTATACCTGTCCCTTCAAATTCATCCTGTGAATGCAGGCGTTGAAAAACCCCGAAAAGCTTGTCATAATATTTCATATCGAATCCGGCGCCATTGTCTTTTAAGTAGTAAATAACAAAATTGTCTTTTTTATAGGCGCCGGCCTCAATTATGCTTTTGGTTTTGTATTTCGAATATTTTATAGCATTGGAAAGCAGGTTGATCCATACTTGTTTGATCAGGGATGGATCTCCTTTTGAAGGCGGGAGGTCAGTCACGGTGAATTCGATCCTCTTTTCAGTATCATCCAAAACGAGGTCTGTAATTATGGGCAGGACGAGGTCATTCATATTTATTTCAATAACCATCACCTGTTTTCTGCCTAGCTGTGAAAAAGCAAGCAGATCATCGATCAGCTTGCCCATTTTTATCGCGTTATTCCTGATGGAATGAAGGACCTTTGTGCCATCAGCATCCAGTACTGCTCCATGATCTTCCTCCAGGATCTGTGCATATCCACTGATAGCCCTGATGGGGGCCCTCAGATCATGAGAGACGGAGTAGGAAAAAGATTCCAGTTCTGTGTTGGCCGTTTTCAGCTGTTCGGTACGCTCGATGACCTTGTACTCGAGTTCTTCATTCAACTTTCGGATATCATCTTCGGCGTTTTGGAGCTCTTTATTTACAATGATCAGTTCTGCTGCTCTTTTCTCTTTCTCCTCATTTTGGAATATAAGCTCTGTGTTTGCAATGATCAGCTCTGCTGCTCTTTTCTCTTTCTCTTTGTTTTGAAAGGCGAGCTCCGTGTTGGCAACGATCAATTCTGCCGCCCTTTTCTCTTTCTCCTTATTTTGGAAAACAAGTTCCTGGTTTGCAATGAGCAGCTCTGCCGCTCTTTTTTCCTTCTCCTCGTTTTGAAAGATAAAGCTCTTGTTAACAGCGCTCAATTCTACGTCCCTTGCCTCTTTCTCTCTCTTTTGAATAAAATATTTTCGGGAGGCGATGAGTAGGAAGACAGAGAATGATACCATCAAAATAAGCACAAACATAGAGTAGCGGCTGAGCATCTCCAGGCTGTGCCTGCTCGTTTCTTTCCTTTGTTTAAGCAAGTTGCCTTCTTCCGTCTGGATATCGCGCGAGATTATTCGTATGCGTTCGATATATTTCGTATCGTCGCTATTATAAGTTCCAAGGAGGGTCGAGTGAATTAGAAGGCCTAATTGCTGGTGTATATAGAAATTCAGGGAATCGATCCTGCGCTGTTGCCGGCCGTTGTCGGCTGTAAGTTGGCGGATCTCCCCAATATAGGTAGAGATCTTATTTTCCATTTCTGCTAGTGGTTCGTGAAAATTGCTGTCTTTGGCAATAGCGGCGTTCTGATAAGCAATGACCATATCTTTAGAAAGTGAGAGTATATTATCTGATCTTGAAATGACCTGCTCCGTCTGGTCCACCGTCTGTTGGGACACAAGAAATCTTTGCATAGTGTCATATACAGCATAAATTATAAACCCAAAGCTCATCAGGACTGCATAGGAAACAAGAATGGGGTTTTTAAGTATATTAAAATTCATCAGGCGGTTAATGAAAAGAGCAAAGGTGTTGAAATTTAATATGATATAAGTTATATATTTTTATAGTAAGTTTATACAATTCACGTATTTTGAACAGCCACCGGGTTCTGTAATGCCTTAAACAGTAAGGCTGATCGCTCATTCGTTAGGAGAAATTCTTGATTAAATGTCAAAAAAACCGGCTCAAGAAGGTAAAAAACAGCCTAAAAAGACAAAATCCAGGCCTTAGATTAAAGGAGCGTTAAATAATTTGCTTCTAAGACTTCATAAGATATTATTAACAGTATTATTTGGAAGGGGGGCGTAACTTTGTATCAACAAGAAGGAAAATTAAACTTTCTCATAAGCAGTCAATTTTCTCATAAGCAGTTAGTTTTGGTTACGACCCCTGTTTCTACAGGGGTTTTTTTATTTATTGACCGGGACCCTGCCTGGTCTTATATTGCTCTCTTGCTTTTGCTTTCATTTCTTCTGTCATCGCTTCATATTTCTTATACTGGTCCTTGTCGAGGACAGCCTTCATCTCTTTGTTCTTTTCTTTTTGAGAAGATTTTAGCGACTTGAATTTAGCGAATTTGCCCTCGGACCCTTTGAAGATCTCCTCATTCTTTTGCGCATATTTCAGGTTGATAGCCTGCACCTGCGGATATTCAGCGTCCGTAAGGGACAGATCGGTCTTCATCTTTTCTGTGAGTGCCGAAGCCCTTCCTTCGGCTGTTCTGGTACTGTCGGTTGTTTGTGCTTTAGCGGTTACGGATGAGACCAGGGTGATAACTGCAATAAATAATACCGCTAAAGTGGTTTTGAATTTAAATGATCTGATTTTCATATTTTTTATGATTAGAATGATAAAATGCTTACCGGTAATCTGACCATTGGCCATTGACACAATCTGCGATATGGCATCGGGACGGACATATTCCGGGATGAAGCGGCCAAAAAAAGGGGAGTTGGGCTTTATTAGCCGCCGTTGCCGAGCCAGCTGAGAAAATCGCTTGCTATGGAAGGAGCACAACGGCCGGTCTGCTATTGATCTCTATCTGACACAGGATGGGGGGCATTCCTGGCCTGGCGGTCTGAAACCCCGCGAAAAGGCTGATCCTCCATCCACTGCTGTGAATGCGACCGATCTGTTGTGGGATTTTTTCCAGCGGTATTCATTACCATGAGTACACATAAGTTTTTTCCGATTTTTACAGAAATATACCGATTTTAATAGTATGAAAATAGCTCTGGCTTCTCCTCCATTCCCAAAATCTATCAGCGAGGGGCTGAATTGCCTGGGGGAAATGGTAAAAGATGCTGCAAGAGAAAAGGCAGCTATCATTTGCTTTCCCGAGTCATATCTGCCCGGATACCCGGGGATGGGATATGCGCCGGAAGATCGCTCGGCTGAAAGCCTCCGGTCGGCGCTGGAGAAAGTATGTGCAATTGCAGGAGAGAATTCCATTGCGATCATTATACCCATGGACTGGCCTCAGCCTGAAGGCGTGTTGAATCTGGCGCATGTCATATCCGGCTCAGGAGAGGTCCTGGGTTATCAGACTAAAAATCAGCTGGACCCTACAGAAGATCATATGTGGACTCCGGGTACCACGCGTCGGATCTTTGAGGTGAATGGTGTAAAGTTTGGAATCACTATATGCCACGAGGGATTCCGTTATCCCGAATCTGTGCGATGGGCTGCTCAGCATGATGCTAAAATCGTTTTTCATCCGCATTTTACCGGGAGCAATACCGAAGGCAAGTTGCTCGCTGAATGGGGCAGTAAGGATAACCCATATTATGAAAAGGCGATGATGATGAGAGCTATGGAAAACACCATCTTCTTTGCCAGCTCGAATTATGCTTCACGCTATCCTGAATCGGCGAGTTCGATCATAGGCCCGGATGGAACCTGTGTCGCGCATCAGGCCTATGGAAGTCCAGGGATTATTGTCGCGGACCTTGATCTTTCTCTGGCTACCGGCCTACTGGCAAAAAGGTTTAAGAATGGCCTTTATACAGCGGTATAGCAATAAAATGGTACAGAAAAAAGTAGAGCTGTTTTGCGTTTGAAAAATAATTTTGCGCAATCAATCGGTTGCTCATATATTTGCAACTAATTAGTTGCAAATATATGAGACGAGACGTATTTCAGGCTATCGCGGACCCCACCCGAAGGGCGATATTGAGTTTGCTGGCATTGAATGCCATGACCCCCAATGCCATTGCTGAACATTTTGACAGCAGCAGACAGGCCATATCCAAACATATTAAGATCCTTGCTGAATGTCAACTGGTCAATCAGGAGCAAACAGGCAGGGAGATTCATTATCATTTTAACCCACAGAAAATGAAAGAGGTCGATCTATGGATGGAACAATTCCGCTCGCAATGGGAAGATCGTTTCAGCCAGTTGGATAAAATCTTGAAAAATCAAAAAAAATAAACGAGTATGACAAAGAATGAAACTGTCTTTTCAAAGGACCTGGAAAAGAAAAAGCTTACTGTGGTAAGAGCATTTGATGCAACATTGGTGCGGGTATGGGAAGCTTGGACGACGAGCGGGATTCTCGATCAGTGGTGGGCGCCCAAACCCTATAAGGCGGAGACAAAAACGATGGACTTCAAGGAAGGAGGCCGGTGGATCTATTGCATGGTCGGCCCTGGTGGCGACAGAACATGGTGCAGGGTAGACTTCAAAACGATCCGGCCGCTCAGGAGCATCACCGACTCGACTATGTTTTGCGATGATGAAGGCAGGGAGAACCTTGAATTTCCTGTAATGCAATGGAACAAACAGTTTAAAGAAACGGGTGATGGCACTACGGTATCGATCAATATTACTTTCGATCGGGAAACAGATATGGAGACGATCCTCAAAATGGGCTTCCAGGAAGGCTTTACGATGGGGCTTGGTAATCTTGATCAATATTTGGATAGTCACTAGCAAAAAAAATCTATATTTGGGTAACACTGCTTATGACCGCTTCAGACTATCCCAATCAGTCGGTTTTAGGGCTGGCTTTATTTCTCTTCACCATGTTTTTTGGTCCCGGTTGTCAACAAAAAAATGGCGATTGGTTCATGTATAAAGCGGATGCCCTGAGCAGTAGCTATTCGGATCTGCGTCAGGTCAATAAAGAAAATGTCCGGACTTTGAAACTGGCCTGGGCATTTGATCCTGACGATGCCCTGCCGGATTCCCGGCCTGCAAACAGTGAATGTAATCCCATAGTCATCGACGGCGTATTGTATGCCACTTCCGGACGACATAGAGTATATGCTGTCTCGGCAGTGTCGGGAGAGAAGATCTGGTCCTTCGATCCCTTCGACGGAGAAGAAGGGGGAGGCGTATGTCGTGGTGTTACATATTGGGAGGCTGGCGGGGACCGACGGATCTTATTTACGGGCGGGGACAACCTGTTTGCGCTGGATGCCCGGACGGGAAAGCCGATCCCTGCTTTTGGAACTGAGGGTAAGGTAAGCATGAACATCGGCATCCGCGATGACCCTGGCAAGATCTCAATAAAACCCACTTCGCCGGGGATCGTTTATCACGATCTGCTGATCATCGGAAATGAGGTGTCGGAATTATATGGGGCTCAGCCTGGTTATATCCGGGCATATAATATACGAACAGGGAACCTGGAGTGGACATTTCATACTATTCCCAGGCCGGGGGAAGCCGGGTATGACAGCTGGCCTGAAGGAGCCTGGAAATATGCCGGGGGCGCCAATGATTGGTCGGGTATGAGCCTGGATCAAAAAAGAGGGTTGGTTTTCCTGGCATTGGGATCACCTTCCTACGATTTTTATGGCGCTGACCGAAAAGGAGAAAATCTTTACGGCAATTGTATAGTTGCGCTGGACGCGGCGACCGGTAAGCATGTCTGGCATTTTCAGACTATTCATCATGACCTCTGGGATTATGATCTTCCTGCTCCGCCCAACCTGGTGACCATCCTTAAAGATGGAAAAAAAGTGGATGCGGTGGCCCAAACCTCCAAGGTGGGATTTTTGTATGTGTTAGACCGGGAGACAGGGATCTCTTTATTTCCTATAGAAGAGCGTAAAGTTCCCGCTTCCAATGTGCCGGGGGAAGAGGCCTGGCCTACGCAGCCTTTTCCGTTAAAGCCTGCTCCATATGCCCGCCAGTCGATGACGGTGGATGATCTTATTGATCTTTCACCGGAGGCACATGATTCCTTAGTAGCATTGTTCAGATCCTTACGATATGAAGGCCTGTTCACGCCGCCTTCCGTCCAGGGTTCCCTGAATCTTCCGGGGACGATCGGCGGATCCGAATGGGGCGGAGCCGCATATGATCCCTCCACGGGTATCCTCTATCTTAAGTCGAATAATTCCCCGGAGATCGACCTGCTGAAAAAAATAGAGCCTGCGAGTACAAATTCCTCCCTGCCCTATCATTCAGGAAAAGCGATCTATATGAGCTATTGCAGCAGCTGTCATAAACAGGACAGAGGCGGAGATGAACCTTTGTATCCCTCTCTCATCGGACTCGAAAAAAGAATGACCCGCGAACAGGTGGTTGGAAAGATCAGGCAGGGTGGAGGGAAAATGCCGCCATTTGAAGGGGTACTGCAGGGTAAGGAAGATGCCATCGCCATGTTCTTACTGTCCGGCAATAATAGAAAACTTTTTCAGCAGGAATCCGACCTGTTGGAGATCCGCCAGAACCGGTCTGCGATGGCGGCTGTAAGACCTAAAGATAATACAGCGGATACGGCATCCGTTTACCTTAACGTATTGGCTTATGCGCCCTTCAAAGGTTCCGGCAACTATCCGGCTATAAAGCCTCCATGGGGTGTGCTGAATGCCATTGACCTGAACACCGGTGAATATGTGTGGAAGATACCCGTTGGCAATGATAGCACCTTGATCAAAAAAGACGGTCGGCCCGGGGGTGGGTTGAACAGTCAGCCTACGGGCTTGACCGGGTCGCCGGGACCCATGGCCACCGCTGGCGGACTGGTATTCATAGCAGGTGGCAAAGACAGGAAACTCAGCGCCTTTGATAAGGATAGCGGTCAACTATTATGGGAAACGGTATTGCCGGGAACCGGATCATCTACGCCTTGCACCTATATGCGGAAGGGAAAACAATATATTGCCCTTTCCGTGGCCGGAAATGAGAAGAATCCCGCCGGTACGATCATGGCTTTTGCATTGCCGTGACCAGTTTGCGTCGCCATGACCAGCTAATTGCCTTCCGTCTAATTCCCAGCCATTACTGCGGGGGCCTGCGCTTGTTGCTGAGGCTGACCTTGTTGTTGCGCCTGTCCCTGTTCTTTTCTTTGCCCGTGTTCCAGCACTTTTAATAGCTGGTCCATCTGCGGCAGAAAGACGATCCGGGTACGGCGGTTGGCAGCCCGGCCTTCTGGTGTATCATTAGGGGCCACCAGAATGTATTCGCTGCGGCCGGCGGCTGTCATACGCAGCGGAGAGACATGGTATTCATTCTGCAGAATGCGGACTATGGAGGTGGCCCGTTTGACACTGAGATCCCAGTTGTCCGGTAACGAGGCCTTCAATGAGTCTGACACCGGGATGTTCAATGAGTCCGGTAATGGCACCTTCAATGAGTCTGGCAATGAGTCCTGCGGAGAGGGAACACCGTCCATATGAGATTGAGCACCGTCCGTTTGGGATGGAGCACCGTCCGTGTGTCCTTCGACCATGAACTCAAGGTCCGGCTGATCGTTCAATACTCTTGCCAGCCTTCCCAGAACCGTTTTTGCCTTATCTGTAACCGTATAGCTGGAACTATTGCTATCGCTGTTGAATAGGATCTTATCGGAGAGATCGACATATACAAATCCCTTTTCGACCTTTATGGAGACATCCCCGCCAAAGCCACCGATGGTTGCCTTCAGGTTCAGCACCAAGACAAGATTTACCGAATCACGATGCGATATGGCGGCCTGCAGATTCTGGATATAGGTATCCTTTGCGCCGATGTTATCCAGCGATTTACTGATACTCTCTGCCTGGGCGCTGCTGAGGGCCGAGAGCGTCTGCAGTTGCTTCCTCAGTTGCGAATTGTTATCCTGAGTGGCGGTCAATAGCAGCTTCATATCATTCGCCTCATTTTGCAAATTAACCTTCTGCTTGCTCAGATCATTATTGACATCCTGGCAGGTTTTTAATGTCCGCATGGACCATGTATACAGCGTGTCATATTTGTTCGCCTCTGCCTGCATGGCCTTGTATTTACCCGTGCTTACACAGGATAGTACGGTGAAGGGTAGGATAATAAGAATAAAATGGGTCGGTCTCATATAAGGGTTTTAAGATTGGGCGCAAAGGTAATAACGAAATCCTGATGCCGCTAATTGCAAATGGATCAAGCTTTTGATTCGTATTGCAAATATTTTGCAATATAGCTTTATTATATTGTGCACTTTTTGCATTGTTTCGCCAAAAATTTGTGGTTTCTTGAAAAATATTTGCACATTTAAGCAATAATAAATTTATATTTGATCAGCCACTGCTTATAAGATTAAAACCAACACACATGAATCGCAGAGATATCCTTAAAAGGCTTTCCTTTTTGCCTCTTGCAACCGCTGCTATTGGAAGTGTCCAGGCTGAAGCCGCCTCGGAAAAAGAATCACAGAGCTCCTCAGACCGGCCAGACCTGTCGAAGCACCCATACCCGGGAGCAAATCCACATTCACCCGCGCCGCCGGTTGTCACCCGCGATCTTTTTGCAGAGGTGGGCGTCACAAAGGTGATCAATGCCAATGTGACCATGACCTTTTTATCGGGTTCGCTGATGCAGCCGGCGGTGCTGGAAGCAATAAATTCGACGGCTCATGACTTTGCCGACATGTTCGATCTGCAGGATAAGGTAGGAGCGAAGATCGCGGAGATGCTGAAGGTAGAAGCGGCCATGGTGACCTCGGGAGCAGCCTGTGCTATCCTTTTGGGCACTGCGGCTTCCATCACGGGCACCGACAAGGAAAAAATAAAACTGATACCCAATCTTCCCGGCCCCCGCCCGGAAGTCATTATGCAAAAAAGCCACCGCTATCTCTTCGACCAGGCGGTGACCACCACGGGTGCGAAGATCGTAGAGGTAGAAGGACCGGATGAGATGGAAAAGGCTTTCTCGGGTCAGACGGTCATGGCTCTCTTTTTCAACGCCGCAGAGAAACATAGTATAAAACATGAAGAATTCCTGACCATTGCCCAACGGCACAAGATTCCCACCTTTTTGGATGCGGCGGCGGATGTGCCTCCGGTTGAAAATCTCTTCAAGTATCAGAAAATGGGTTTTGACCTGGTCACTTTTTCCGGTGGCAAAATGATACGAGGCCCGCAGAGCGCAGGCTTGCTGTTCGGTCGTAAGGATTTGATAGAAGCAGCCAAGCTCAATCACAGTCCGCATGAGGCTCCTATCGGGAGACCGATGAAGGTGAACAAGGAAGAGATGTTCGGCATGTATGCAGCTTTGAAAGCATACCTGGAAAGGGATCATAAAAAGGAATGGGATGAATGGCTGGCGAGAGCAAAAAAAATTGCGGCCCGCTTAGCATCCGTTCCAACCTTAACGTCCGAGATATGGGTCGATCCGGGACCTGCGAATGCATTCCCAAGCCTGAATGTGGACTGGGATCGTCAGCGGGTGAAGATCACTCCCAAGGAAGTATTGAAGGCCCTTAAGGAAGGCAATCCGAGCATTGTGGCAGGTAGTCGTCACGATAAGCTGACCATCGGCGTGGTTTTACTCCGGCCCGACCAGATAGACATCGTGGCGCAGCGGGTGAAACAGATCATCGAGCAGGCGGTTTAGACCCCGGGGTTCTTTGCGAATCTTGAATAATATGTAAATTATAGAATATTTATATGCAAAGCTGTAACAATTCCTTCAGGGATAGTTCCCAACTTTGATCAAATGAATGTCAACCTTATCTCCAGCGACAATGGCATCAAAAGATCGGAAACCAACATTGGTTACCCGGAAAAATTCAGCATTGAGATCATTTCCAATGGATTCTTCAAAGTAGATAATGAGTGGACCGTAAAATACTGGAACAGAGCAGCCGAAAGGATAGTAGGTATAACAGCAATGGACATATTGGGAAAGAATCTATGGAAAGAAAGATAATCGGCTCTTCCATTGGAGTTTTACTCTATATACCATAATAAAGTCCTCGGGGATGACCCTGCTCATCGTGAAGAGTATTTGGGGAAAATGGGCTCATGGTCTGACGTGATCATTTATCATTATGGGGACACTGTATCCGTTTCTTTCAAAAGCAATAGTTCCCCTTCCGATGGGCAACATTCCGATCGTCCCGAACAACGGCTGAAGATACTGAACGAGCTATACCGTTTTGTAGCCGATGTTACAAATGATTGTCTTTGGGAATGGAATATTCAGCAGCACGAATTCTTTTGGATCGACGGCGGCCATAAAAGGGTTTTCGGTTACCAGATCAGAGACTCCTTTGTCCCCCAGAGCTTTTGGGAAGCACTTTTGCATCCGGATGATAAGGACCGGGTATTGGCAAAATTGAGCGAACTACTTTCCATGGGACACAAAGAAATCTGGGAAATAGAATATCGGTTTAAGAGGGAGGATGGCGACTATGCTTATGTGTTTGATCGCGGCCGCATATTATACGACGAAGATAATAAGGTTCTGAGGATGATCGGCGCTACCCAGGACATTACTGCCCGGAAACTGGCAGATACTCAATTAATAAGGGAAAGACAGGAAAGGCAAAAAGAGATTACCGAAGCAGTCCTTTTGGCGCATGAGAACGAAAGGAAAGAGATCGGGAAAGAACTGCATGATAATCTGAATCAGATCCTGGGTGCTGCAAACCTCTATATCGATGTGGCAAAGACAGATGACGAGACCAGGGCAATGTGTTTGCACAAGGCTTCGGAGTATATAATGACGGTTATTGAGGAGATCAGAAAGGTCTCAAAAAAACTGGTTGCTCCGGATATGCATTTCCTCAGCCTTGCAGAGAGTATCAGAAACCTGGTGGATGACACCATGTCGTTAGGTTCGATAAAACTCTCCTTTTATCAAACAGGCATTGTAGAATCGGGCATGAATGAAAAGCTGCAGGTGGATATCTTCAGGATCATCCAGGAACAGTTAAATAATATTTTAAAGCATTCAGGGGCTACCAGCGCCGTCATTAAACTAAGCATCGATGCCAATGGAGTCTTATTGCTGATCACAGATAATGGAAAGGGATGCGATACTTCAAAAGCAATGGGGTTAGGCCTCATAAATATCAAAAACAGGGCAGAACTAAATATGGGAAGCGTCGCTGTCGTGTCGCAGCCGGGTAAGGGATATTCACTAAAAGTGATGTTGAGCCTTACCGGAAGAAAATAGATCCCATTTTTTCCGGATCCCATTCACAGATCATCCAGCATGGTGCGCCGTTTCTCCTTAAGGTGTTTAAATTCTGTAACGGTCAGGCCGGTTACTTTCTTAAACTGAGTGGAAAGATGAGCCAGGCTTCTATAGTTCATTTTAGAAGCTATTTGAGTTAGGGTAAGCTCATGGTAGGTGAGTAATTCTTTTACCCTTTCAATTTTATGTAAAATATAGAATTTTTCGATCGTGTTCCCCTGTCTTTCCGAAAAAAGATTGGAAAGATAGGTATAATCGTAGTTTAATTTTTCGCTCAGGTATTTGGACAATCTCGTTGTCAAACGTTCTTCCGGATAGTGTACTAAGTTTATAATGATATTTTTAATTCTTTGTACCAATATACTTTTCCTGTCATCCAACAATTCAAACCCTGAGTTTTTAAGAGCCGTCCTGATCTGATCAATCTGTAGGAAGGAGAGGTTTTCTTCGAACTCTACTTCACCAAGCTCTATCCTGGTTGGGGATAAAGCAATGTTTGCCAATTCGTCGCGGACGACGATTATGCAGCGGGAACTAACCATATTTTTGATGTAGAGGGTCAAAGGGCTTAACAAAATTGTTGCTACACATTCAGAGCCCTTTGGAATAAGTACTTTAAGCATTGGACACAATGAAAATACCGTAAAAGAATTACATATTAACTTTTATATTGATTATAGATATTTTTTAATGGTTAACCATTAGTCTATTTATATAAGTTGTTCATCGCCCTTCCACTGCATAAGACCGGATGGCAAGAGGGGATGTCCGCGCTTTTATCTTCCGATCCTGCCCCTTCTTAGCATCAATTCGCGCCAGGTCGTCAAAATAATACCCTGGTCCTTCAACGCCTGCCTTAAGGCAGGGTCCATCATCGCCAGCATGTCGCTGCGACGAAGCGGACCGCTGTCGCTGATAGCGGCAAAATGACTACCCGCATTGCTGCAATGCATGATCATCATGGTCACGCCAGGCTGTAGTCTTTTCAGCGCGTCGATGTATTTTGCCGTCCGGTACCGGGCGAGTTTTTTGTCGTCGGCGGCGAGGCTGTCGGGGACTTTCCAGTCATAGCTGAAGTTATGAAGGTCATCCAATACGGGCAGGCCGCCATCCCATAATTGCTTCCCCATGTAACGCATCCCATCTATCAACTGATCGCTTAACCCGCTTTGTTCCTTTATGAGCACGTCCGCTCCGCCGGGCAGCATCACGGGGATATGATTCTTGATCCCCAGCTGAATATAGCGGGCCAGGAATTCCGCACTTCCATAAACCGTACCCATATGGGTATCCAGGTGCGTGGGCTCGAACCCCATCGCCCGGGCGCGTTGCAGCTGGGCCGTCATTTCCATTTGGACCTCGTCGGCACTGGCATGTTTTGCCACGTCCGCCACATCCGGCCAGAAGCAGCCGCTCGAATCCACGAGTCCGGGGACCGCGCTGCGACCGGACAAGGGTACCCAGCGATAGTCCTTCCACTCCGAGGTCAGCGTCAGGTGCAGCCCCGCATCGGTGCCCGGATGCTGTTTCAGCCAGCGGACAAAACCCGGCACCCAAGGACAAGGCATCATTACGCTGACTGAATTGGCGACGCCTTTTGACATCGCAGCGATAGCACCTTCATTGGATTCGAGGCTCATGCCCGCATCATCCACGTGCAGGATCAATACCCTCGCGCCCTTGGGATAGCCGAGCCTTTCCGCATAGGTCGAATCAGTTTTTTGTGCGAGGCTGGAAAGTGCGGTAAAGAGCAGGAGCGCCGTTATAGTTGATCTCATAAGTTGGTTTAAAACCGAAATTTAATGCTTCTGTTTGATTTTGACATCTATTCGTTTGATTAATGCAATCTTATCCATGGCCTGTTCCGTTCTGATTAGTTGATCAGTGGACAATACTTTTGTTTCTCTTATTATTCGAGTGTTATTACGCTCAGTATATCCATTCCAAAGTAGTATATTTGGAGACGACCGGATACTGTATTCAGAGAGCTGCTTCAATAGACTTCCTTCCTTTTTAATCGCCGTCACTTCCTGGTCTTGATAAAGTTACCCATGATGCTTTTTTAAACGAATAAAAGAACTACTATGAAAATGCTTTATTTTGTTTGTTTAGGTTTGGGCGCCGCCTTCTTTTTCCTGCTGGTATATCCTGGCTGGTTGGCACTGGCGGCTGTAGTAATTACCATACTCTTCGGTGCATATTATTTTTATATGACTCGCCTTCAGGGGGCGGAATTGCGGAATGTTGCCTTGCAGCAGGAAGTGCAGGAACTGAAGGTTCAGCTTGATTCTTCTATTGTAAAGGAACAAGAGGCCTGCAAGGAAGCCGACACCGAAAAAAGCATACAACGACATCTGCTGGCTACGGTAGATCATGAGATTCGTGCGCCCATGAACGGTATACTTGGGATGACGACTTTGTTGACGAATAGTCCTCTGAACAAGGAGCAGCGTGAATGTGTCGAAACAATCAGAAATAGTGGCGAGAGCATGCTAACCAGCGTCAACGCCATTCTGGTGGATGATTTACTGAATTTTTCGAAGTCTGATCCGGCCGGAGGCGAGCTTGAAAAAAGGGACTTTGAGTTGCATAATTGTGTGGAAGAATCACTTATGGCCATTGCGGGAACGATGGAGGAAGGCGCTCCGGAACTTGTCTATTGTATAGACACAAAAGTGCCTGGCGAGATCAACGGAGACCGGAAAAGACTTAGTCTGGTCTTGATAAACTTGTTGGAGAACGCAGTCAGGCACACCAGGAAGGGTGAAATATTCCTGGGAATTCGCAAGCTGGGGTCCAAAAAGGATAATAAAATCGAGTTGGCTTTTGAAATAAGTGACACGGGCACCGGGATTCCTGCGAGTAAGATGGATCAATTGTTCAAAGGGATCAGTTCCCAGGCTGCAAATGGAGTGGACGAAATGAAACCTGCCGGCCTGGGCCTGGCCGTCTGTAAAAAGCTGGTGGAATTGATGGGCGGGAAAATTAGTGTGCTTAGCGAACCAGGACGTGGTGCGAAGTTTACTTTCAACATCCTTTGCAATCCAGCACTTATGCCGAAACACTTGCCGGTGCATCCGGGCTTTTCCGAGGCCGGTAATCGAATAGTCGTAAGTCGGGTCAAGGATAAAAATAATATTTATAGTCTAGGGAGCCCGCAAGAAAAAAGCTAACTATTTTTTAAATGGTTAACGACCTTTGCGCAGGGCGTCGGCAAAAGCCTGCGGCAGAGGGCTGTCTTCAACGGCCCTGGCCGCCTTTTCGACGTCGTATTCAAACCGCACAAATTCTACACGGATACTTTCTTTATTTCCGCTGCTGCTGTCGTCGTCGATATACAGCAGTACATATCCGCCTCGGGGATCGCCATCCTTTGGCTTACCGACCGAACCGATATTGATGGCATGTCGGTAGTGGGAATGCTCATCCGGACTGGATGGCAGGACGCGGTGGTAAGGCTTGTGAGTATGACCAAAGCACATTATATCGGCGTCGGCATCCTGCATGATACGCAAGAGACTCTTTTCTTCACGATCTTTAAACAGGTATTCGTTGACCCGGCGGGGGCTGCCGTGGACGAGGAGAAGATTGAGTTTGTCCTGGTTTAGCTGGAACTCGATCCGCATATGGGCCGGGAGGGTGCGGAGGTATGCGCGTTCTTCATCTTTTACGACCTGGTTGGTGAAGGAGATAGAGACGGCGCCGTTGGCCTTTTCTTCCTCTGTCTTATAGGCGCAGCCGCAGTCGTCACTGCTGCGGCCCACGCCAAAATCATAGTTGCCTGCGATGGTGGGGATGCTGCGGCGGCGTATTTCATTGATGACTTCATTGGGCCAGATGTTGTACCCTACCAGGTCGCCGAGGCAGTAGATGGCGTCGGGTTTTTGCTGCTCGATGCTTGCAAAGAAGGCTTCGATGGCTGGAAGGTTGGCGTGTATGTCGGAAAACAGGGCAATTTTCATTTTTTTGCATTTAGGTATGTACAGGTAGGTATGGCCAGGGCCGCCCCTATGACCGGGGCGGTAAGGTAAACCCAAAGATGTTCGATATGGCCGGATACGATGGCGGGGGCCAGCGACCTGGCGGGGTTCATGGAGGCCCCGCAGATAGGGCCGGCAAACATGGCTTCCAACAGGATGACGGAACCGATGGCGATGCCGGCAAATAGTCCCTGTTCTTTCGGGCCTGTCGCTACGTTGATTATAACGATCATTAGAAAGTAGGTCAGCAAGAGTTCCAGGACGAAGGATTGCCAGGAGGAGCCGGCGGGGAGGGTTGCTCCGAGCAACTGGTCGGATGGGAACAGGAGTTTTAGGGTGCCGCTTGCGAGGCGTGCCCCCGCGATCTGGCTGGCGATGTATGGGGCCAGGGCTTTGACCGGGAGCCTTCCGGCCAGGGTGAAGGCGATGCTAACGGCGGGGTTTAGGTGCGCGCCGGAGATTTCTCCTAACCCATAGATCATGGCCGTGACGATCAGTCCGAAAGTAACGGCTACACCTACATGGGAAACCGCGCCGCCGGTGACTTTGTCAATGACGATGGCGCCTGTTCCACAAAAGACGAGGGCGAATGTTCCTAGTATTTCCGAGACGGATTTCCTTAACATGGTTGTTTTGGTGGGATTAGCAGCCCCCCGCGCCACAGCAGGAGGATTGATTGGTCTCCTTGTCATGGAGAGCGATGTCGCTGTATTTCTGGCGGACCATGTCCTTTATTTGTTCAGTCGTTTCCATGATATAGTTGTGTTTTATATGAAGACTCTAATTCGATATAATATTGCGATATTGCGATGGTTGTGATCAAAAAAAAGGCTGCATCCTCTAGCCGCAGCAATTGTCGCCTCCCTTATAGGCGGAGAAGAGGGCCCCAAATTCTTTTTGATAGACAGCCCATACCTTTGGATCGATACAATAGCAAACACTGGTCCCTTCGATGGTGCCCTGGATAAGTCCGGCATTCTTCAGCTCTTTCAGGTGTTGGGAAATTGTCGGTTGAGCCAGCCCTAGTTCATCGACCAGCTGCCCATTGACACATGCATTAGCCTTGATCAAATATTGGATAATGGCGATGCGGGCCGGATGGGCCAGGGCCTTCATCATGGAGGCAAGCTTGTTCTGTTTGTCGCTGAATATTTCGGATTTGGTCAGGCCCATTGCTTTATTGCTTCATTGCAATATTGCGATGTAATTGTTGGGAACAAAAATTTTTTTTACTCCGACCGAGGTGTCTTTATCGGATTGGCACGTGCTGCCCGGAAGGCCTGGAAGCTGATGGTTTGATAATCAATAAATAATTTTAAGAGTGCAGGGGTTTTAGCGTAGCCCTTAATTTGGCGGACGGGGTAATAATGATCAACTTCGGATGGTAAACAACGAATTGCTTCCAATTGAAATTACGCAAATCAAAACCTGTTTCCCATGAATCACAAACAAGCGCCGGCACATCTGCTGGCAGTACTCTTCGTTTTCTCCGCATTAGTATTTTTTTCCTGTAAGAGAGACCTGTCAGTGCCACCTGCCCAGACAGACCCGTCGGCCACTGCGACTACACCGCGGGCTGCGAACGAGGCGGTCGGTGTGTGGATGACCACCGCTGATCAATCCAAACTTTTACAGGCTCAACCCAACATCAGCTTCGCCGCCGATGCGGGGAGTAATCCAACCACCATCAACGTTGACGAGAACACTACCTATCAGACGATCGACGGCTTTGGGTATGCGCTGACAGGTGGAAGTGCATCGCTGATCAATGGCTTAGGCCCGAATCAAGGTACTTTTCTGACTGAAATTTTTTCAACAGCTTCCGGGCATGTCGGTTCAAGCTTTGTACGCATCACCATAGGGGCTTCAGATCTTAGCTCTTCGGATTTTACTTATGATGACATGCCTTCGGGCCAGACCGATGTAAACCTTACGCACTTCAGCATCAGCCAGGAAATGACGGACCTGGTACCCGTTCTTAAGAAGATAATCGCCATCAATCCATCCATAAAAATATTGGCTACCCCCTGGACGGCCCGCTGAATCCCAACAATAACCCGGCTATGACGATGCAATCGGGCGAAGAGGCTAACTTTATAAAAAACAACCTCGGGCCACAGTTCTCAGCAAACGGCATCAGCACAAAAATTATAGCGTATGACCACAATTGTGACCAGCCGGGTTATCCTGAAGCTGTTTTAAGCGATGCGGGCGCTAATCCATATGTCGATGGTTCTGCGTTTCACTTATATGCCGGCGATATCAGCGCACTCACAACCGTGCACAACGCCTTCCCGAACAAAAACGTTTATTTTACTGAGCAGTTTATAGGCGGACCGGGTAATTTCGGCGGCGACCTTTCCTGGCATGTTAATAATTTGATCATCGGGGCGCCACGCAACTGGAGCCGTGTTGTCCTGGAATGGAACCTTGCTGCCGATCCCAACTATAATCCGCACACCGCTGGAGGCTGCTCTACCTGTTTGGGCGCAGTAACCATATCCGGCAACAATTACACCCGCAATACCGCTTATTATACTGTGGCACATGCTTCCGGATTTGTAAGGGCAGGCGCTGTGCGTATATCATCGAATACTTTTTCAGCAAGCTTACAGGATATCGCCTTTAAGAACCCCGACGGATCCAAGGTTATTGTGGCACTTAATACGGCTTCGTCAAGCCAGTCATTTAAGATAAAATGGGGTAGCGAATCTTTTACCTATACCTTACCCGCAGGAGCCGTCGCTACTTTTAAATGGACCGGTACCCAATCGACCGTAACAGGACCGCCGATCGGACAGACCATTATGCTGAAAGGCTTTAATAACCTTTATGTAAGCGGTGAGAATGGCACAACCGCCATGACCTGCACCCGTACTACACCGGGCACATGGGAGCAGTTCCTGGTAGTTGACGCAGGGGGGCGGCAAGGTGGCGCTGCAAAGCATGGGCAAATATGTGTCCAGCGAGAACGGGACCATGCCCATTACGTGTAACCGGACGACGTTCGGTGCCTGGGAGAGCTTTACCTGGGGTGTAAATGCGGATGGGACGGGACCATAACATTGCAGGGGAACAACGGTAAATTCGTTTCAAGCGAGAATGGCACACAGGCCATGACCTGTAACCGGGCCACCGCTTCGGGCTGGGAGTCCTTTAAAGTAAATCAGTGATCAGGCTTCAATATCGGATAAAGCCGTATATTGTAGGTGATGAATATTCCCCTATTCAGAAGGCTGCATGCTGAAGGACTGATCTCCGACATAGCCGTAGAACAGGCGGAGGTCCATGAAGGACGCCGGCTGTTCTCCCTTTTCCGGGAGCTGCGTCTTATATTATACCTGGGCGTCCTCTTACTGACCGGAGGCATGGGCATCGTTGTTTATAAGAACATCGATACGATAGGTCACCAGGCCATTCTTGCCTTCATCGCACTGATTACTGTCGGGAGTTTCTACTATTGTCTCCGCGAAAAGACGGCCTTTAGCTGGGAAAAGGTGGAAGCTCCCAATTCCTTTTTTGACTATATCCTGTTGCTAGGCTGTCTTAGCCTGCTCATCTTTTTGGGCTATTGGCAATACCAGTATGACGTATTTGGCGACAACTACGGACTGGCCACTTTTATACCGATGGTCATTCTGTTCGCTTCCGCCTATTATTTCGATCACCTGGGAGTGCTGAGCCTGGCCGTCACGAACCTGGCTGCCTGGGCGGGTTTGAGCATCACACCGCTGACGCTGATAAAAGAGAATAGCTTCGCCGACGGGCGGCTGATCTTTACCGGAATACTGCTTGGCGTCGTTCTGCTGGCGTCGGGCAAGCTAACGAAACAACGCCGGATCAAGGTTCATTTCGAAACGACCTATACCAACTTCGGTTTGCACCTGTTCTTTGTTGCGGCCCTTGCGGGACTCTTCACTTACGATACTATCTACCTGTTATGGTTTGCCATTCTGGCTGCTATCGCCTGGTATCTGTGCTTTCAGGCCATCCGGCGAAGGTCTTTTTATTTTGTCCTGATGATCGTTTTGTATACTTATATAGGACTTTGTTATACCATCCTCCGGCTGCTCTGGAAAGGGATGCCAGGTGACACTATCGCCATTGGACTGCTCTGGCTGGGCCTTTCCGCTTTCGGAGTAGCCGTGTTCCTTATCCGCCTGAATCGTAAAATCCATAGCAATGATAGCCTATAAAGCGATATACCTCGATAACCGGGAAGTCAGGGAGCAGGCGGATGAGGCGCTGTCAAAGAAAATTATCACACAGGAGGAATCAGGTCTCATATATGGCGCCTATCCGTATAATTTATACACACCCAATTTTTTTATCCGCGTCGGGCTTTTTCTGCTGACCGTTCTGGCTTTGTTGTGCTGTCTTGGGCTTTTCATGCTGGTGTCAGGAAATGATAAATCCATGGGCTCCCTGTTCATCTTTTTTGGCTTGCTGTCTTATGGGGCTCTGGAGCTCTTTATACACGTGCGGGGGATCTACAAGGCAGGTATCGACGATGCCCTTCTTTTGATCGCCGGTTTGATGATCGTAATAGGAACCAACATTTTGTCTTCCCATACCAGTCCCCTCATGGAAAGCGGGATGATTCTTGTACTTGCTTTTTGGGGCTTTGTGCGTTATGCCGACCGGCTGATGGCGGTGGTGTCCATTGCCGCATTCTTGTGCCTGATCTTTTACCGGTTAGGAGAAAGCCCGATCGGCAGGGCCTTGCTCCCGTTCGTAGTGATGGTGGTTTCTGCCGCACTCTATTTGCTTTTTACACGGCTGTCGGCCATGTACCGTCTACGATTTTATCGTTCCGGCCTGGTCCTTCTCCGGTTTGCGGCATTGCTGAGCTTTTATGCGGCCGGCAACTATTATGTTGTCCGGGAAGTGAATGCATTTATTTCACATCAATCCGGCCCTATTGCCCTCGGCTTTTTGTGGTGGACGCTGACAGGTCTGGTGCCGATCCTGTATATTGTCAGGGGAATCCAAAAGAAGGACCCTGTCTTTTTGTGGACTGGTCTAGGATCGGTAGCGGCAGCTGTATTTACGGTTCGTTATTATTACCATATTCTGCCGGCAGAGCTGGCGATGATCATCTGCGGTTGCATACTGATCGCCGGCGCCTGGTCCCTGATACATTACCTGCATGTGCCGAAGTCGGGTTTCACATCTGCAAACGTTCATGATTTTGATCCTGCCGTCCTGGAAGGTTTACCGATTGAAGGGGTGATCCTCGCCGAAAGCTTCAGACCAGCTGCGGGGCCCGTGGACAAGGGAGTCCATTATGGGGGAGGAACCAGCGGGGGCGGTGGGGCAGGAGGGGGATATTGAGAGGCCATTGGGAGCACAACATAAAAAACAGAACCCCTGCCGGGAGACGAATCGACTTCGATCCACCCTT
>Ga0193716_1000305_pt1 | contig 31149 bp, 24 predicted proteins | sample U2c1metaG_FD_145901 | JGI IMG/M metagenome (GOLD analysis project Ga0193716, IMG submission 145901) | Soil microbial communities from a riparian zone of the East river system, Colorado, United States - U2c1 | ecosystem: Environmental > Terrestrial > Soil > Riparian zone | place: USA: East River...
GTTGCGGTTCTCCGGATTCGATTCCGGACGGAAGTTCTGCGGAGATTTCGGCAAAGGGATTTTCGTTCAGGACGGTCCCAGCCGGTTCAGGATGGGACGGTTCGGCGACCGGCGCTTCTGCCCCGGGCAATTCAAAGGAGGAAAGTTCTACGGTTTCCCGCGCTTCCCCAGGTGATTCAATGGAGACTTCAAATTCGGCTACGACCGGACTGTCTTCTGGCGGCGTGATCGGCGGAGGTTCGTGCGCTTTTGCCGCCTCGCTGAACAGTGGCTGGTCGGTTTCCGCCGGGTCCATGGAAATTTCGAATTCAGCAGGCGCATCGGCTGGCTCGACGGCAGGTTTCTGCTCGGCCAGCAAGGACGCCCATTCATCGGACAAATCGACTTCGTCGGAGTCAGTTGCCGCGGCTGCTGGTTGCGATGCGCTAATCTCAGGAGTTTCCGCCTGCGGTTGTTCGATGGCAAATTCCGGAGTCTCGTCGGCAGTGGCAGCCGGCGAAGTTCCGGCCAAGTCCGCATCGGAAAGCCCGGCCGCCCGTTGAAACCGCCGACGCAGTTCGCCGAAGCGCTCCGCGCTGCGCGCGTCGCCACGCTCGGTGTGCAGTTGTTCCAGCTGCGCAGCCAGCTCGGCCGTCCGGCGGTCGTCACCCGCGCCCAGGACGAAATCCAGCAACTTTTCAAGCGTCGGCGTATGGCGCGGCGCGCGCCGAAGGATCGCTTCGAGCAGCCCGATGGCCTTTTGCGTCAAGCCATAACTTGCAAACAAATCCACATCCGTCAGCGACTGGGCAATAAATTTCTGTGTTTCCTCATCGAGCGGCGGCTCAACGAGGGGGGCCGGAGGCGGCGGCGTTACGGCCACCGGCTCCATGGAAGGAATCACGACGCCCGGCCGCACCTTGGGCGCTTCCGCTTGCGGCAGTTCTGCCAGGAGATTCTCGGTCGTAGGAACAGGCGGCTCTTCCGGAGCCATTTTCCCCATCTTGCGAAGAACGTCGTTCAGCTTGCGCTTCGCCGAATCGCTTTCCGGCTCGCGATCGACTAGTTGTTCAAAAACAGTTTTGGCCCGCTCGTAATTCCGGTTCTCCACCAGCGCGTCGCCCAGGTGCGCCAAGGCATCCGGAAGGCGGAACGAATCACTGGTGCGTCCGTAGGTATCGACCAGCCACTCATGCGGTTCAATTCTTCCCGGCATCCGCGCAGCGAGCTCATTCAGCAAACGGCCAACCGTTTCGTGTTCGCCCGCGTCAATCATGGGGATGCGAATGCGCGCGATGATGGCCATGGCTTTGTCGCCCTGGCCCGATTCCAGCAGGGCTTCAGCCACTTTTTGTGTCAGCCCGAAATTCTTTTCGTCCGCATCGAACACGCGCAGCGCCAAAGCGCTCGCTTCGTCCCATTTCTGATCTTTGATATACAGGTCGAGGAGCAATTCGGCCTGCTCGCCACCCTTTTCAAGGTCTGGGACTTTTTCCAGAAACTGCGCTGCCTGGCCCCAATTGCCTTGGGAAGACGCCGAACGGGCTTTCACAATGATCGCTGCAAGGTTCGCCGGTTCCAGCTTGAGCGCCTTGTCGGCCAGCTTTTCGCACTCGGCCTGATCTCCGCGGGCCAGCGCGCGCTGGGAAGCAGAAACATAGGCGTCAATGGCTTCCCGCGTCTGTCCCATCGCCTGATACAAATCGGCAAGTCGCGTCTGAATCCGCAAATTATCCGGCTCAGCGGACAGCAATTTCTTCAGCAGACCAACCGCGTCCGCCTGGCGATTCGCTTTGAGATGAATTTCAGCAAGCTGCAGGAACAACGGCCGCGCTTCGCTCATCACCCCTTGCTGCACATACAGATCCGCCAGCTTCTCGAGCGGCCGAATCTCTTCCGGCGCAAGTTTCGCGATGCGCTTGTATACGGCGATGGCTTTTGTCAGAAATCCATCGCCCACGAAAATCTGCGCCAGCCGCTCAAAATAATCGATGGCCTGAAAGGTCTCGCCCTGGCGAATGTATAGCTCGCCGACCGTCATCAGGGTGACTTGGTCGCGCGGTTCGTATTTCAGAATCTGCTGATATTCGGCAATCGCTTGTGCGACCTTGCCCTGGTTCAGCAGTTTCTGCGCCGCTTCAACATATTTGCTTTTGTTATAAGCCATTCGCAAGCAAGGACAGTTGGATACGTCACCGAAAAACGATGACCGTTCCCGCCGGATCTGTCCGAGTCGTTCTCCTGGACATGCTGCGGTTTCTGGGCCGCCGCAACGCTACCTTGTAACGCTAGCAGGCAGTAAAAACCCAAGTCAATCAACGCAATCCGGGGTGTGAGCAGGCAGTTATCCCCGTTCGAAATAGGAAACTTGACGGCGAAGACAAGGCGAAGCGCCGGAGAACTGCTTTTGCTGCGATTTCGGCCGCCCGGCCGGGCGCTTTCTGCCCGGCGATGAACTGATGTTAGCATTCCTGGGTTGGAACTTTTGCGAATCGGGGACTCTATCCATGCCGAATATTTCTTCTCGCCGTACCTTTCTAACCGTTGCGGGGGGAGCGGCGGCTGCTTCGCTCGTCCCCGGATGGCGCGCCAACGCGAGGTCTGCCGCCATCATGAACAGCAAGTTCAAACTCTCGGTCATTACCGATGAAATTTCCCAGGATTTCGGCCACGCTCTGGAAGTCGCTTCCAAGGAATTCGGCTTCGGCTACGTAGAAGTCCGTACACTATGGGACAAGAATTTCGTGGCGCTCAGCCCGCAGGAAACCGCCGAAGCCAAACGCCTGCTGGACAAGTTCAATCTCAGAGTCACCGACGTCGCCAGCCCGCTGTTCAAAACCGACTGGCCCGGCGCTCCCAAATCAAAGTACAGCCCGGCCAAACCGGAGTTTGGTGCGGATTTTCCTTTCCAAAAACAGGATGAACTCCTCGAACGCTCCATCGAAATGGCCAAGGCCCTCGGAACCGATCGTGTCCGTTGTTTCGATTTTTGGCGGCTTGAAGACCCGAAACCCTATCTCCCCGCCATTTACGAAAAACTTCAATCCGCTTCCGCCAAAGCCGCGCAAAAAAACATCAGCTTGCTCCTCGAAAATGAATTCGCCTGCAACACAGCCACGGCGGCAGAGTCGGCGGAAACCCTGAAACATGTCACTGCCCCGAATTTCTTCCTGAACTGGGATCCCGGAAACGCCGCCTACCGCGGCGAGCAAGCCTATCCCGAGGGATACGCCAAACTCCCGAAGCATCGCATTCACCACATGCACTGCAAAGACGTTGTGAAAAAGTCCGATGGCACGTACGAGTGGGCCGCTATGGGCCATGGTCTAATTGACTACATCAGTCAGTTTCGCAACCTGCTGAAAGACGGTTACACCGGCACGATGAGCCTTGAAACTCACTGGCGTGGTGCAGGCACACCGGAAGAATCCACCCGCCAAAGTTGGGCCGGCATGAAAACACAACTCCAGAAAGCCGGTGCCCTGTAACGGCGAATCTTTAGATTCTTTTGCTTTGGAGTTGAATTTTTTCAGGTTTGCTTGAATTTAGACGATTCGAATTTCCGTCTAGACTTGCCTATCCACGCCGACAAAATTCCTGCTACCCAACCTGCTCGTCACATTTCCACTACCCACTCCTCATGCAGTTCCAACGGCAACTCCACCTGCGTCGCCCCGACCGCCCAGCAACCGGCATTCCGTACCGGCGCGAACGAATGTCGATGCAACGGCGACGGTCCATGCACTCGCAAAGCCTCCAGGTGTTCCGGCGTCCCGTATCCTTTGTGCTGAGCCAATCCATACTGCGGGTAGATCACGTCAAACTCCTGCATCCGCGCGTCGCGATGCGTTTTCGCCAAAATCGAAGCCGCTGCAATCGAAATGCTTTTTGCATCCCCTTTGATCAGCGACTTCTGCTCAATCAAAACGTCCAGCTGCATCGCATCGATCAACAAATAGTCCGGAATCGTAGCCAGCATCTGCAGTGCCGCTATCATCGCCTGCTTGCTGGCTTGATAGATATTCCAGGCATCGATCCGCTGCGCATCCACTTCGGCCACAGCCCACGCCACTGCGTGCTCGCGAATCCTCTCCGCAAGTGTCTCTCGCCGTTCCACAGGAAGTTTTTTGGAGTCGTCCAGACCAACAATCCGCCGCTTCGGGTCAAGAATCACCGCCGCCGCCACCACTGGACCAAACAGCGAACCTCGCCCCACCTCATCCAATCCGGCGATTCGTGTCCAGCCCAGTTGTCGCGCCGCGCGCTCGAAACGTGATGAGCATTGGCGTGTCATCGCAATAAAAGGTAAGCGCTTGCCCGCGCCCGTCCGCGATTCTAACACGCACTTTGCGACTCGTCGCAAAACTTGCTTGTGAATTCCCCTGGAAAACCACTGTATCTCGTCTTTGAAAATCGTTATTCGTATCGCAGCGCTATGATCGGATCCACTCGAGTAGCTTTTCGCGCAGGAATCCAGCACGCCCCCAGGGTCACCAAACCCAGCAAAACTGCAGTGGCGCCAAACGCCAAAGGGTCCGTCGCACTTACGCCGAAAAGGTAGGTCTGCAACACTCGCGTGGTCGCAAGAGAGCCTGCGATGCCCAACAGCGCGCCAATCCCACTCAGCACCAGGCCCTCGCGCAATACCGACCGCAAGACCTGCCCGGAATTCGCTCCCAACGCCATCCGAATTCCGATTTCGTGAATTCGTTGCGCCACGTTGTACGCCGTTACTCCATAAATCCCGATCGCCGCCAGCAACAAAGCCAGCCCGGCAAACACGCTCAGTAAAATCATGTTGAATTGGCGCATCGATACGTCCGTCGAACGAATCTCCTCCATCGTTCGCACAGCACCTGTGGGAACGGCGGGATCAACACTGTGAATGGCTTCCGTTACGGTGCGGCTGAGCGCCAGCGGCTCCCCCGAAGTTCGCACAACGACGATGCTTGGAAACCAACCCTCAAAAATTTTCATTGATTCGTAAGAAGCCTGTGCCATGGGAACAAACGCCATCGGTTCCGCAGGCTGGTCCAGGTGCGATTTCACGTCTCCGACAATGCCCACGACCTGACGCGCCTGGTCATCCCCAAACTCAATATTTTGTCCGATGGCGTTTCCATTCGGCCAGAATCGTCGCGCAAATGATTCGCTGACGATCACCACCGGGACCGTTGTATCGTTGTCGGAATTGTCAAAGAATTTGCCGGCTTTCAACGGAATGCCCAACGTTTCAAAATATTTTGGCGTGATCATCCGATAATCGCTGGATTGATACGATTCCGCCCCCGGAACTCGGGCTGCCATGTTGACGCCGCGTTCCAGCGGAATTCCTGCTCCCACCACTGCAGCCGACTGTACGCCCGGAATGCTCTCGATTTTCCGTAGCGTTTCTTCGTAAAATCGCGTCGCTTCTGGCGTGGACTTGTACTTTGTGCCTCCCAGCCATATCTGTACCGAATCCACTCGCTTTGGATTGAATCCCGGGTTAGTCCGCAGGACGTTCCAGAATGTTTGGATCAATAGCGCCGCTCCGGTAAGCAGTACCAGTGATAGCGCAATTTCACTCACCACCAGCACGTTGCGAAACCGGCCACTCTTTTTTCCACCCGTGCTGCGTCCCACTCCTTCTTTCAACGACTCATTTACGGGAACTCGAAAACTGTTGATCGCCGGTGTCAGACCAAAAGCAATTCCAATAACCAGCGCCACCAGCAATGAAAATCCAAATGCCCATCCATCCAGATGAATATCCGTGGAACGCGGCAGGTCAGCTGGACCCACAGCCAGCATCGCCGCAAGTGCAAATCGTGCGAATAAGAGTCCCAGTAGCGCCCCGCAGAATGAAAGCAACAAGCTCTCTGTGATCATTTGCAGAAAAAGTCGGCCACGCGTCGCTCCCAGTGCGGTGCGAATCGCAATTTCCTTTGTTCTTGCAGTCGCGCGACCCAGCAATAGATTCACAACATTAACGCCGGCAATCAGAAGCACGAATCCTACTGCTCCAAACAAGGTAAGCAACATTGTTCGAATATCCACAGAAAGCATCGTCTGGTATCGCGTTATGCCCAGTTCCGACTGTGGACCGATCTCCGTGGGAAAGTTCTTCCGAAACTCCGTTGTGGATATCGCCATTTGCGCCTGGGCCTGCTGCAAGGAAATTCCTGCTTTAAACCGCCCTATCGTTTCCAGGTTTGAACCGCTGCCGATCGTATGCGCAACCAGTGCTAGTGGCAGCCACACGTCCGAATCTCCACGGGTGAGCGGAGTGTTGATGCGCTCGAATCCGCCGGGCATCACGCCAATCACTGTAAATGGCGCTCCATCCAGAAGAATTTGCTGCCCGACAACATTACGGTCACCGCCCGTGCGTCGCTTCCACACGCCATAGCTCAACATCGCAACACGGACGCCGTCGCCGCGATCTTCCTCTGCGAGAAAATCCCGTCCCAGAATCGGCTTCATTCCCAGAGCCTGAAAATAATCGGAAGAAACGTACAAACCGTTCACATGCTCCGCTGCATTCTCTCTCGCGAAAGTAAAACCGCCAGTGGTGTACGCTGCCACCGATTCAAACGACTGGTTTTGCCCTCGCAGGAATTGCAATTCGTTGTAATTGAAAGTCTTGTCGAAAGTCGCGCCTTGGTACTTTTCCGTGATCTGCGCAATACGCTCCGGCTGCGGATTGGGCAGCGGTCGCAGCAAAATCCCATAGACTACGCTGAATACCGCCGTATTCGCGCCGATACCCAGCGCCAGTGTCAGTATGGCAACGACAGCAAATCCGGGTGACCGTCGCAACCCTCGAACTGCAAATTTCAAATCCTGCCAAAAATTCTCAACAATAGGAATTCCCCGTTGCTCTCGATACGTTTCCTTGGTCTGTTCCACTCCCCCAAACTCGCGCCGTGCCGCATGCTCCGCCTCTTTCGCATCCATCCCGCGCCGGATATTTTCACGCGTGAGCGCATCAATGTGTGCTAGTAATTCTTCTTCCAGCTTGTCATCGGCCTTTTGCATTGCAAATACGCCTGCCAACTTTCGCAATGAAATTCGCATCCAGCTCATTCCAATCACTCCTCACTCGTACCGTAGAGCTTCCATAGGGTCGATACGCATGGCTTGCCGTGCTGGAATCCACGCGGCACAAAAAGCAATAAGGCTTAGAAACATGAATGCAACGAGGAGTGCAAGTGGATCGCGTGGTTGAACTTCAAACAGCAGAGACTCAAGAAGTCCCGCGCAGAACAGGGATCCTCCGACTCCCAGCAAACCGCCCACAATCGTCCATCGCGCCACCGTCTGAAATACCATTTTGCAGATTTCGCGGGGTGTCGCGCCCAGTGCCATGCGCACTCCAATTTCTCTTGTTTGTTGTGCGACCAAAAAACGCACCACTCCATAAATTCCAATCGCTGCCAGAAACAGTCCAATTCCCGCAAAAAGTGTCAGAAGGGCCGCATTGAAGCGCTGCGGTTGTACCAGCCGTTCTAGGCGGTGACCCAGTGTGTCGATCGTTACCGGGAGCGTCGGATCCAGTCCAGCCGTTTCCGTTCGCATCCACGAACTCACAGCTTTCGCGTTCATCTCATTCCGCACCACAATCTGTACGGAATCGACGGACTGCACGGGATCGTCTTTCCACGGAAGATAAAACTCCGGATCGGCATATGCGCTTAAACCGTTGTTTTTTACGTCCGCGGCGATTCCCACAATCCTCCGCCACGGCCCGTTCTGTAAGCCAAATCTCATCTGCTTTCCAATGGGATCTTCGTCTGCAAACAAAATCTTGGAGAGCGTTTCGCTCAGGATAATTGGGCTTTCTGATGGCCGCCGATCTTCTTCCGTGAATCCCCGGCCCCTCACAATTCCAATCGCTAAAGCTTTGAAGTAATCCGGCGTCACCGCTCGCCAGCCGACCATTCCACCAGTTCCTTTGTCAAAACGTTCGCGTCCGGGAATCTCGATGCTCGCAAATACCGTGGAACGCATCGAACCAGAAGGGGGCAGGGTATCGCTGATGCCCACGGACAACACCCCCGGAAGTTGTCGCAACCGTTTCTCTAATTCTGCAAAAAAGTGGAATTGTTGTGCGCGTTCCGGATACCGGTAGTTTCCGAGCGCAACAGTCTCTGTAACAACGTTCTGCGCTTCCATGCCGGTCGGCGCATTCTGCAAATGATGCAGACTTCCAATCAACAAGCCGGCTGCCACCAGCAACACGAGCGAAACGGCGATTTGCGCCGATACCAGGACCTGCCGCAGCAATCCTCGCGCCGTTCCCTGGACTTCCTTTCCCCCAAGTAATTCTGCCTCCGGCAGTTGCAGTGCCGGCGCCAGCCCGAACAAAACTCCACAAGCGAGCGAAATGGCCAATGTGAAAAGCAGGACGCGCAAATCCAGTGAAGCTTGCTCGAGCCGCAATATCCCAGCTGGTGCGATGAAAATAAAAATATGCAGAAGCGCGTAAGCCACACCACAACCCGCCGCGCCACCCAAAAAACCGAGCAGAAGACTTTCCGTGAGTGTCTGCCGAATGAGTCGTGGCCTCCCCGCGCCCAGTGCCATTCGCACCGCAAACTCTCGCCTTCGTGCGGTCGACCGCGCTAAAAGAAGGTTGGCGACATTTGTACACGCCAAAAGCAGTACTGCTAAGACGGAACCCAGCAAAATCCACGAAGAAAGGCGGGCATTTTGCACCTGCCGCTCGCGCAACGGCACAACCTTCAAATGCACTTCTTTCTGAAAACTCGGCGGGACAAATTTCAGCGATTCTTCAAACAAGGGTTGCAGAGCCGATTCTGCTCCTTGCGCTGTAAGGGTTGGTTTCAATCTTGCAAAAGCCCGTAAAACCGCCCCTGTATTTGGTCGTCGCTCGGTTGCTTCATCGAGTGCTTCAGGAACAAGCAAGTCCGCATGAAGCAATGTCGGCATTTCGAAGTTAGCAGGCAATACTCCGATGATGCGCACCGGATGCCCATCCAGTTGAATCGTCTTTCCCACGATCTCTGTCGATCGTCCAAATCGTCCGCGCCAGACTTCATAGGAGAGCAGTGCAACGGCTGGCGCATTCAGCCGATCCTCTTCCTGTGAAAAATTTCTGCCTAAAGCGGGTTGCACTCCGAGCGTTGCCAAGAATGTGTATTCTACCGCCGCACAACTCAATCGCGCTGGATTCTGTTCGGTGATATCGCAGTCTGTAACGCCGGGTCGCATCGAAGTGACCGTTTCAAAGGGCGCCTGCCGGGCGCGCCACTCTAGATAATCCGTCCCCAGCATGAATTCGTTTTCTTCAATCGGAGCTACAAATCCAAACGAAACGAGTCTCTCGTCGTGTGGGTAGGGCAAGTTGCGGAACAAAATGCGGTCGACAACGCTGAACACGGCGGTGGTGGCCCCAATTCCCAAAGCCAGCGTGAGAATTGCCATCGCCGCATGGCCCGGTGCTCGCCGCATTCCGCGCAATGCAAATCGCAAATCCTGCAGGAGTTTTTCGAGAAAGGGAATTCCTCTGTGCTCTCTGTAAATCTCTTTTATTTGTTCCACTCCGCCAAATGCACGCCGGGCCGCGTGCTCCGCCTCCTGCGCGTCCATTCCCCTTTGAATGTTTTGGTCCGTGAGTGCCGCGATGTGGGTTAGCAGTTCTTCCTGTAGTTCGCCTTCACTTTTGCGTCTTGAGAAAAGGGCCGTGATCCGATGCAGAGCAATTCGCATCCATTGCATAAGCGCACCTTCGCTATTCGTAACGCAACGCCACCAATGGGTCGACTCGTGCCGCTCGCCACGCCGGAATCGCGCAAGCCGCCATCGCTACCAGCAAAACCACCAGTCCCACGCCTGCGAAAATGCCCGCATCAAACGGTTTCACCCCAAAAAGTACGGCGCGCATGAACTGTGCGCAGGCTCCGCCCGCTGTAAGTCCAATCGCGAGTCCCAGCAAAATCGGCCGCAATCCATGAAACAGCATCAGATTCAAAATACCCGCAGGCTGTGCTCCCAACGCCATCCGGATTCCAATTTCATTCATCCGTTGGGTCACCAGGTAGGAAAGCAGTCCATATAATCCAATCGCCGCCAGCAGCAAGGCCAGCACCGCGAACAACAGCACCAGAAACGCCTGAAACTGGGCGTTTGCCGCCCCTCTTCCGACGATCTGTTCCATGGTCAAAACATGCGAAACAGGCAAATCGGGATCCATTCGCCCGATTACCTTCTGTACGGTCAAAGCCAATCCGCTCACATCCTCCCGTGACCGCACCACCAACGTTCCCATATCGAATCGGTCCGAGTGAATTGGAAAATACATCGTTTCCTCTGCCGGCTTGTCCACATCAGACAAAACGTCCCCGACGACTCCCACAATTTCAAAAACGGGTTGGCCGCCCCAATCCATGACTATTTTTCGTCCAAGCGGCGATTTGTTCGGGAAAAATTTCTTCGCCATCTTTTCTGATATGACCATCGCATCGCTTTTTTCGTGACGATCTGAATCCGTAAAAATTCGTCCCGCAATCAGCGGAATGTCCATGGCCTTGAAATATCCTGGCTCCGCCGCACGAACAACCGCGTCCATGAAAATTCGATCCGCGGGAATCGCTTCGGCCTCGATATGGAATGTATTGTCGGTGTAATGTCCATTGCCCGGAGCCACAGTCACCAGCCCGGCATCGCTCGCTCCCGGCAATCTGCGGGCCCGCGCTATCAGTTCTTCAAAAAAGTGTGCCTTCTGATTGGGCTTTCCGTAACTCGATTCCGGCAAGCTGATTTGCATCGTCAGCACATTTTTAGTCGCTGCGCCCATCCGCACCGACCGCAACTGCACAAAACTTTTCAGCAACAATCCCGCCCCAATCAAAAGCACCACCGTCGCCGCAATCTCAGCCATCAGCAACGACGTCCGCAGCCGCGCTCGTCCTTTTCCGCTGGTAGACCGTGCTGTTTCCTTGAGCGGTGCCAGCAAATCTCCCGTTGTCGCCTGCAACGCGGGAATCACTCCGGCAAAAATTCCACTAGCCGCAGTGATCGCCGTCGCAAACAGCAAAACCACTCCTCCAACGTGGATTTCATTTGCGCGCGGAAGATTTTCCTGAAATCCCACGACCCACCGAAGAATCAAATAAGCTCCAAAAGTGCCAATTGCTCCCCCGATGAATGCCAGCAGCAGACTTTCCGTTACTTGTTCGCGAATCAATCGGCGGCGCACGCCGCCCAACGCCGCTCGCACCGCAAGCTCTCTCCCTCGCGCCGCTGCTCTGGCTACAAACAGATTTGTCACGTTCAGGCACGCAATCAGCAGCACGCAACCTACCGCAGCAGCCAGCACGTACAGCGATGTTTTAACATCGCGCACCAGTTCATCCCGCGCGGCGGTCACTGTCGCACCGTTGCCCGTCAGCTCGCCGGGCCGCTGATCGTGAATTCGTCGTTGCAAGGCGTTCAATTCTTTATGCGCCTGCGCAATACTCACTCCGTCTTTCAGTCGAGCGACTGCACTAAAGTGATGGTTTCCAAAACTGTGGATGTCGTTGTCATCCGTTTCCGCCCGCATGGGAAGCCAAATCTGCTGCTGGGTATCCGGGTATTCGAACCACTCCGGCAAGATTCCAATTACCGTGTGCACTTTTGAATCGAGCCGCGCGGTTTGCCCTACAACAGCAGGATCCCCGCCGAACCTGCGTTTCCACAATGAGTAGGTCAAAACTGCAGTTTGTGTTGCGCCGAATTTATCGTCTTGCTCGGTAAACAATCTTCCGTAAAGGGGGCGCACGCCTAGCATCGAAAATAATCCATAGGTACACTGCCGCGCCGGCAGCACTTCAGGCAACTGTCCGCGTTCCCCCGAAAGATTCATTTCTGCAAAGCCGATGAGTTCCATCTGTTGAAAACTTTGCGCTGTACGTTGCCATTCATTAAATGCACCACCGGCCACAGAATTGTAAGGATTCGCTTCTGAAAATTTCTCGTACAGATTGACCAATCTGTCGGGCGAGCGAAATGGCAAGCGGTTCAACAGCACTCCATGCACCACCGCGAACAATACTGTATTCACGCCAATCCCCAGAGCCAGCGTCAAAATGGCCAGTGCCGCAAACCCGCGATTTTTCCGCAGCGACCGCGCACCAAATTTCACGTCCTGCCACAGGGTCTCCAAAAACGGCAGCCCGCGTTGCTCGCGATAAATCTCCTTCGTCTGCTCCACTCCGCCAAATTGACGCAGCGCCGCACTGCGAGCATCATCCGCCGTCATCCCTCGGCGAATGTTCTCCTCAATCGCCAACTGCAGATGCGACTGCAGCTCCGCGTCAAGAGTCGCGTCCAGTTGCCGTTTCAAAAAAACATTCCGCAACCGCAGAACAAGATCACGCAGTCCGCTCACCTACGCCTCCTGCGTCCCGGAAAGCAGTTTCTCAATCACCCCGGACATCCGTTCCCAACTTTCCGTCTCCGCCGCAAGCTGTTTCTTTCCACTTCGCGTCAGCGAATAAAATCGCGCGCGCCGGTTATTTTCCGAAGCCCCCCACTTGGATGAAATCCATCCGCGCTGCTCCAGCCGCAGCAGCGCCGGATACAGCGTCCCCTGATTCAGCTTCAGCAAATCCTCCGACACCTGCTGGATGCGCATCGCAATCCCGTACCCGTGGAGCGGCCCGAGGGTGTCCAGCGTCTTTAAAACAATCAGGTCCAGGGTTCCCTGCAGAACCTCGCCGCGCGGTGGCGTCATAGCAGCTCCTTTTGACAATCAACAGGAAGATAAAACTGCTCTTGTTGATTGTCAACAGGAAAAACTGCGGGCCCAAAAAGAAAAAGGGCAGGCTTTTTAGGGCCCACCCTTAGCGATTCCCGAAAACTGTCTTTAGCCGATTAGGCCTTGGCGGCAGCCACCGGAGCAACTTCTTCGCGGTCCGCGCGTTTGATGCGAGCGGCCTTGCCCTTCAAATCGCGCAAATAATACAAACGCGCGCGGCGCACTTTGCCCTTGCCCACGACTTCAATGGTGCTGATCGAAGGAGAATGCAACGGGAAAATTCTCTCGATGCCCACGCCAAAACTTACGCGGCGCACCGTGAAAGTCGCGCCCGATGCGCGGCCTTTCTTTGAAATCACAATGCCTTCAAACGCCTGCAGGCGTTCCTTTTCCTTTTCGCCTTCGCCTTCCTTCAGTCGCACATTCACGCGCACGGTGTCACCAGCGCGAAACTCGGGCAAATCTTTGCGCAGTTGCGCTTCATGTAACTTACGAATAACCGGATTCATGTTCCTGTTTCCTTGCAGACCCACTCAGGCGGGGCATGCTCTCAAAAGACAAACTCCAATTATAAACAAACCGCCACAATCTGCCTAGCAATTTTCGCAGGACGCCGCCCGCGGTCGCGATTTCGAGCAGGCAACTACTTTGCTTCCAGGCAGTTGGCTACCGGAATCGACCCGAGCGGCTACCCCTTCGCTTACCCCGCGAGCAGTTCGGGACGGTTTCTCTGGGTCTTCCGGATCGCCATTTCCTGCCGCCACTTGGCCACCTCGGCGTGGTTCCCGCCCAGCAAAACCTCCGGCACAGCCCACCCGCGATAGTCCGCCGGCCGCGTATAGTGCGGAAAATCCAGCATCATTTTCATCCGCTCGCCGCCGACGAGCGCCAGCGTCCCGTTCTCCCGGGAAATCCCGCTGGCGGTGCCCGGTTCGCGGAAGGATTCATTCTGGGACGAAGCCTCATTCCCCAGCGCCCCCGGCAACAGCCGCGTCACCGCATCAAGAATCAGTGTCGCGGGCAACTCGCCGCCGCTTAACACAAAATTACCGATGGAGATTTCCTCAGTGGCCAGGTGCTCCGCCACCCGCTCATCCACTCCCTCATACCGTCCACAAATAAAAACAAGGCGCTCGAGCTGCGCCAACCGCCGCGCCGCCGCTTGATCAAACAATTTCCCTGCCGCCGACAGCAATACAATCCCGGTCTGCGGTCCCGCGGAAACCTCGCTCCCGGCGGCTCCCATGGACTGCCCCAGCAAAAACTCCACGGCCTCGAACAGTGGCGCCGGCTTGAGTACCATCCCCTCGCCTCCGCCGAACGGGCGATCATCGACGGTCCGGTGCTTGTCTTTGGTAAACACCCGTAAATCCTGAATGTTCACCTCAACCAAGCCGGTCTCCCGCGCCCGCCGCACGATTCCGTGCTCGAGGGGCCCGCTGAAAAACTCGGGAAATATGGTGATGAGATCAAATCGCATGGCTGTCGACTTCACCTGAAATACTATGCGCTTTCGCCGTTCAGTTCGCGCAGCCCTTCCGGCAAAACCACATCAATCCGCCGCGCCTTGGTATCAATCCGGGTGCAAATATCCACGGCCAGCGGCACCAGCAATTCTCCGCGCGCCGTTTGCACTTCGAGCAGCGGAGTGCCGCGGACCTCATCTCCCGGAAATTCCACATCGCTCACCGTGCCCAGCAAGGCGGGAGCTTCAGCCAGCAAACACGGCGACGAACTAACGGCAGAACCTGTCCCGGGAGTCTCAAACACGGAACACCCAATCAAATCCGAAACAAAGTAATGTCCCTCAGGAAGCACCACCCGCTGCTCGAACGGAAGCAAAACTTCGAGGCCGCGAAATTGTTCCGCATCATTAATGGAGTTTATCCCTACAAAATGAAAAACACCCTGCCCGCGATGATTCTGGCTCAGCCAGCAGGACTGCAGCCCAATTTTGTAGGGTTCCGGCGTACCTTCAGACCGTCCCACAAAAACTTCCGGTAGTTTCGTCAGCCGCTCCGGAAAATCCGTCAACAATTCCGCCGCCACTTCGCCCTTATTACCGCGAGGCCGCAAAATGCGAGCAACAAGCACCCAGTTTGGATTTTCCGTTTTCAAAAGGTAGGCACAACTACATCACAATACTCAGTCTTCGACAATTTCTAGTGTAAATCGCTTGCGAACTTTCACGCCCGCCGCCGTCAGCAAGGTTCGGATCGCTTTTGCTGTACGCCCCTGCCGGCCAATCACTTTTCCCAAATCTTCGGCGTGCACCCGCAGCTCGAGCACCGTCACCTGGGAACCTTCAAGCGCTTTTACTTGCACTTCGTCCGGCCGATCCACAAGAGCCCTGGCTATGGCTTCTACCAGTTCTTTCATCCGGCTCCTCCATTCAAAGGAAATTGCCTGGCTTCTCGCTTAGCAGCGGGCGCCAGGCATTCAACTTTGCAATCACTGGGGATGTGGACCACGAAAACCTGGGAACGACATCTCCGCTGGGCAGTTTCTCGCGGGCAGGGAAGCGATTACGCGATTTTCTGCAACTTCAAAAAGCTGCGAACCGTGTCACTCGGTTGAGCGCCGACGCTCAGCCAATACTTGATCCGTTCAGAGTCCAACTTAATCTCGGCCGGCTTTTTCAGTGGATCGTAGGTGCCCACCGCTTCCTTGACGCGGCCATCACGGGGCCGGGTGCGCTCAATCACCACAACGCGGTAAAAGGGCTTCTTTTTCTTGCCAATCCTGCTTAAACGAATCGTCAACACTGAACAATGCCTCCTGAACCACCCATTGTATATCGCTCGGGCATATTCAGCCAAGCAAAGAAGTTGCGCCGCACGCAGGCCGGGCGCGCCAGTGCGCGCGCCCGGGGGGCCCGGGGGCCGCTAGCGAAGGCGGTTTAAACCATTGAAAGCAGCGGTCTTATAGCACTCGGCCAGCGTCGGATAATTGAAAACGGTGTTCACAAAGTAGGTGATTTTTCCTTTGAGCAGGAAAACGGCCTGGCCAATGTGCAGGAGTTCGGCCGCATCTTCGCCAAAAATGTGCACGCCCAGCAACTCCAGCGTTTCGCGATGAAACAACAATTTCAGTCTTCCGTCGGTATGACCGGTAATTTGCCCGCGGGCGATTTCGCGGTAGTACGCTACGCCCACTTCATAGGGCACGTCGGCGTCCGTCAGTTGTTCTTCGGTCTTGCCAATGAAGGAAATCTGCGGAATCGTATAGATCCCGTATGGGTAGCCAGCGGGATCGCTTTGCACGGAAATCCCAAAAGCGCGCGCTGCAGCAATTCGGCCTTGTTCCATGGAAACCGACGCCAGACTCGGGAATCCAATGACGTCGCCCACGGCAAAGATATGGGGTTGTGAAGTTCGGTAATCGGCATCCACTTTGACCCGGCCTCGATCGTCCGATTCAATTCCAGCAGCGCTTAAATTCAAGCCATCTACGTTGCCCTGGCGACCTACCGCATACAGCAAGGCGTCGGCATTAATCCGTTTCTTGCTGACCAGATTCGCCGCCACCTTCCCGTCCGGCAATTCCTCCACGCTTTCAACTTCTTCATTGAGCCGCAGCGTGGCGCGCTGGTCGCGCATGTGATAGGTCAGCGCTTCGACCATTTCCGTATCGGCAAATTCCAGCAGCCGCGGCCGCTTTTCGACAATGATTACACGCACACCGAGCGTTGCAAACATGCATGCGTATTCGACTCCGATCACACCACCGCCCACGACGATCAGCGTTCTGGGGATCTGCGGCATGCTCAGAATCTGATCGCTATTGATGATGTTGCGCCCGTTGATGGGAACCTTGGCATTCACCGCTGGCTTGGTCCCGGTCGCAATTACGATATATTCCGCTTCAAACTCACCATAACCGTTGCTGTTTTCCACCCGAATGTGATGCGCGTCGATGAGCCGTCCCGTGCCGTGGATCATTTCCACGCCGTTGCGCTTTAGCTGGCCCTGGATTACGCCGACTTCGTTCTCGACGACGTGTTGCACCCGAAAATTCAGATCCGCCATCGTCACTGCTTCATTGTCGTTGTAATTCGTTCCGTAAAAATTCTTGTCGTAGAAACCGGAAAGATGCAGAACTGCTTCCCGCATGGTCTTGCTGGGAATTGTGCCGGTATTGGTGCACACTCCTCCCACTGAATTCAGTCTTTCAATAACGGCTACCCGTTTTCCGGCTTTCACGCCTTGAATTGCGGCACGTTGCCCGCCGGGGCCCGAACCGATAACGATCAAATCAAACGGCTGCATTTAAGGTGTCCTGAGCGGTGGATTCAGATTCAGATTGCGGGAAATTTGGCTCCGCCTTTGCATCGCTAGCAGTATAAACGACCAGGGAGTTTCGCAAAGCACCGGTGCGTGGATCGTTATTGATGCCCTCCGCCACATGCATGAGGTGCTCCTGGGCCGAGAACGCATTGGCCCGCCGCCAGGAAGCCGGCCGCGAATAGGTGCCGGCGCTGCCAAGTATTCGCGCCTTGCGGGTATCCGCCAGGTAGGCAGAAAGAATTTCCCCGCAGATTCGTTCGCAAAGATGCGCATCCTTGATTGGAAACAGCACCTCCACGCGCTCATAGAGATTGCGCGGCATCCAGTCCGCGCTTCCCAAATAGATTTCGGGTTTACCGCCATTTTCAAAATAAAAAATGCGACTGTGCTCGAGAAAACGTCCTACCACGCTGCGCACCCGGATTCGGCTGCTTACCCCGCGCAGATTGGGAACAAGAATCGATTGCCCGCGGACAATCAGATCGATTTCCACCCCGGCCTGTGACGCGCGATAGAGCGCGGCGATAATCGGCGGATCCACCAGCGCATTGACCTTCACGATCAGGCGGGCAGGTCGCCCCCGCCGCGCATGCCGCGCTTCTCGCTCAATCAAGGCAATGCAGGTTTTCGCCATGTCGCGCGGGGCCACCAGCAGCGGCTTGTAACTCGGCTGCTCTGCGTAGGCAGTCAAATAATTGAATACATCGTTCACGGCCGAAGTAGCGGCGTCGTCGCGCGTCAGCAGGCTCAAATCCGTGTAGTAGCGCGCCGTTGAAGGATTGTAGTTGCCCGTTCCCAGGTGCGCGTAACGCCGGATTTTTCCGTCGGGATCGTTGCGCACCACCAGCGCCAGCTTCGCGTGCGTTTTCAGGCCCACCAGTCCGTGAACCACCTGTACGCCGGCGTCCTCAAAGCTGCGCGCCCATTGAATGTTCGATGCTTCATCAAAACTTGCCTTTAACTCCACCACCACCGTGACTTCCTTTTTCGCCGCCGCTTCGAGCAATGCTCGGGCAATCGGTGAATCGGAATTGGTCCGGTAGAGTGTTTGTTTGATGGACAACACGCGTGGATCGCGCGCCGCAGTCTGCAGAAAATTCACGACCGTGTCATACGATTCGTAGGGATGGTGGATCAGCACGTCTTTTTGCCGAATGGCCTCAAACATCGAATCCGCATCATGTCCCACGCGAATTTGCCGCGGAGCAAACGGCGGATATTTCAAATCCGGCCGCGGTGTTTCCTCATACAGATGAAACAGCCGCTGCAAATTGACCGGGCCCCGCGCTCGAAACACGAGCGATTCATCCAATTCAAACGTCGAAACCAGTCTGTCGACGATTTCAGGATGCGCATTTGCCGCAATTTCCAGCCGCACCGCTTCGCCTTTGCGCCGCTGCGTCACTTGCGAGTCCACTGCCTCCAGCAGACTTCTGGTTTCTTCTTCTTCCAGATACAGGTTGCTATTGCGGGTAATTCGGAACGGTGCGCTGGCCAGAATTTCGTATCCCCGATATAACTTCGGGGCGTGCGTTGAGATGATGTCCTGCAAAAATACATAGTGGATGCCTTCGTTGGCGGCCGGAACTCGCAAAAGCCGCGGCAGCGCCCGCGGCACCGTCAGGACTCCGAAATAGGGCTTTCCATTGCCTCCGCGTTTCCTCCGTAAAACGAAGGCGATGCACAACGCCTTGTTCAGAACGTGCGGGAATGGATGAGACGGATCGACCGTCACCGGTGTCAGCATCGGATTCACGCGGCGGTCATAAAAGGTTTTTGCGGCTTGCAGCGCTTTGGCGTCGAGTTCATTCATCCCGAGAACCCGAATCGATTGCTTGGCGAGCGCGGGAAGCAATTCTTCGTTCCAGCATTTGTACTGGTCGCGAAGGAAAATGTGCATGGCCGCGGAAACTTTCCCGAGTTCCTGTTCCGCGGTCAAACCGTCCGGACCCGTTTCGCTCGAACCATGTTCAATTCGCTGCAAAAAACTCGCAACGCGCACTTCTACGAATTCGTCCAGGTTGTTGGCGGTGATGGCCAGGAACTTAACGCGTTCGAGCAAGGGGTTGCCCGGGTCACGGGCTTCTTCAAGAACGCGCCGGTTGAACTCCAGCCACTGCAGGTGGCGGTTGAAGTAGTAACGCGGGTCATCTAGAGCAATACGTGTCATAACTCTCTCTCGAGGGGGACGCACAGAGATAGCCTAACCGTGTTACGGAGAGATGAACACGGGAAGCGGTGATATGCTGCCACCTTCAGCCCCCGCAGGGAGAGAACCGTGCGCCTGGTTGTCGTTTTGACTGCTGCCCTCAGTGCCCTCTTCGGGCCCGGCACTGTGCCAGCCGGCCCCGCCGATGAGCTTATGAATCGCCAGATCGACGCTATTTTCTCCCCCCTGGTTGCCGCAAATTCCCCGGGATTTTCTGTGTTCATTCGCCAGGGCCAGCAAACCATGTTGGTGCGCGGATACGGCGTCCGCGAATTTGGCAAGCCCGCCAAAATCGATCCGCAAACGAACTTCCGTTTGGCTTCGTGCTCGAAGCAGTTTACGGCGATGGCGATCATGCTGCTGGTGCACGACGGAAAACTTCGCTACGAGGAAACGCTCCCGGAAATATTTCCCGATTTTCCGGAGTACGGGAAATCCATAACGATACGCAGTCTACTGAATCACACGTCCGGGCTCCTTGACTATGAAGCCTTGATGGACGAACAGGCGAAGAAAACCGGAAAACACTGGAGCGACAAGCAACAGATCCAGGATTCCGAGGTTTTTAATTTGCTGAAGCAGGCGAATACGACGGAATTTCTGCCGGGAACGAAGTGGGCTTACAGCAATTCGGGTTACGTTTTGCTTGGTTTGGTTGTCGGAAAGGTTTCGGGAAAATCATTTGGCGATTTTCTCGAGAAGCGCATCTTCGCTCCGCTGAAAATGAGCCACACTCTCGCGTTTGAAAAAGGGAAAAATCAAATTACGAACCGCGCGTATGGCCATTCCAAGATCAATTCCGAGTGGACGGAAACGGATCAAAGCTCTACCTCGGCCACTCTGGGCGACGGCGGAATTTATTCTTCGGTGGAGGATCTGGCCAAGTGGGACGCTGCTCTGGCCCGGCACACGCTGCTCAGCGAAGCGGAAATGCAACCGGCACTTACCCCCGCCAACATTTCCAGCGCCTCGCAGATTGTGTTGCCCGATGACGCGACCGAGGCCATGAAACGGAATTCCACCGTGTCCTACGGCTTTGGCTGGTTTCTCGATCCCTACCACGGCCACCGCCGGATGTGGCACTACGGCGATACGGTGGGATTTCATACCTACGTCGCGCGATTTCCGGACGACGATGTGACGATCATCGTGTTGGGCAATCGCACGGACCTCGATCCCGAGTCGCTTGCCGCCCGGGTCGCAAATATTTTCCTGAAAACCCAACCGTAATCCCCGGCCTGGTGTCCCGCTCGGTCCTTCACCGTACTTAGCAGCCTGTAGTTACCCTCTGTATAATTCTCTTTTCAAAAAATCGAAACAAGTGGATAATGCGCGCCCATGAGTGACTCCTCCTGCAGCTCGTGCAATGCCGTTTTTCCCATCCGTTCTCTTTTTGATCTCAACGGCCGAACCTATTGCGAAAAGTGTGTCCACACGGCCGCGGAAAATGCACGGACGAGCGGTCTGCCCTCGGCCGTCGCTCCGCTCGTTGAAAAATCCATTTGTGCGCGCTGCAATTCCTACATGGGCAGTGATTCCGCGCCTGCGCAAATCGGTGGCTTGCATTTCTGTTCTGCCTGCGCGCCGCACATCAAGGATGTCGACTATCCCCAGTGGCTGAAACTTGGTTTGGCGGCTCTGGTGGTCCTGCTTTTCGTCGCGCTGATTCACGGACGAAAATATTTTCATGCCGGACGCGAATTGTATATCGGAGAACATTTCGTCGAGCAGGCCAAATACGCCGACGCCATCCCGCACCTGGCGGAAACCCTGAAAATCGCGCCGAATTCGGACAAGGCGGCGCTGCTGGCCGCCAAAGCAGCGCTGCTTTCCGGCGACCTGCGCACCGCCGACAGTGCTCTGCATGGTCACCGGAATGGTTATTTTGACGATGCCAACGATCCGCAATTCAAGGAAGTAAACGGGCTATGGACCCGGGCCACCGCCGCCATGGACAAAGCCGAACGCGCCGGGAAACTGGAAGAACAGGAAGGCCAGGAGGTGGCAGCCGCAAAGCTGATGCATGAAGCCGCGGCCGAATATCCCCAGATGCCCGACCTGGCTCTGGCCGCAGAAATGTACGACGGCGGGGTCGAGTTTGCGCGTGCCAACTACGACGGCTATTTGGCACTCGGAGAAAAAGTCTGGGCGCGCCAGCAGGACGCCTATGCAGCGGCCGTGCTGTCCAGTGGCCTAGCCTGCAAATACGCGGTGACCGGCGACGGGGCGTACCGGCTGCGGGCGAACGAGATGCTCGAAACGGCGCGGCGGCTGGCCGAGTCCAATCCGGAAATAATGAAAAATCTCAGTGAATACTTTCCCAGGATTGAGCACCGCCTGAGTACCCGTCAAATCATTACGAAACAGGAATACGACAGGCGCTTTGCGAAGTCCGGTGGATCGAGCAAATAGGTGTGAGGAACTCCAGGAGGATGAATGTTTTTTATTCCCGGCCCGTTAATTGCAGCTCTGACCTTCCCCGGAGTCATTATCCATGAAGCAGGGCATCTTTTTTTCTGCCGACTTTTCCGACTTCAGGTTTTTGATGTGTGCTTTTTTCGCTTTGGAAATCCCGCCGGATATGTGATTCATCAGCAGACCAGAAATTTTACCGCGCAATTCTTCGTAAGTATGGGCCCTTTTTTCGCGAACACCCTGCTTTGTGTGTTGTTTTGCAGCGCCGCATTCTTGCCGGTCTGGGAACTCAAGATTGTTGATCCTCTGGCCTACTTCTTCTATTGGCTGGGGCTTTCCATCGGCATGCACGCATTTCCTTCGACCACGGATCTTTCGCACCTCTGGGAACAGGCGCCGGGGCTGGCCAAACAAGGCAACCCGCTGGCGATTCTAAGTTTGCCTTTGGCGGGTCTTCTGGTCGTGCTGAATTACGGCCGTGTGATTTGGGCCGACCTGGGCTACGGAATACTGGTTGGCGTTCTGGGACCGATCGCTTTGTTCAAACTACTGGTTCGATAAAACCGTCGGAAACGCGACTCAAGAGAGGCCGGCCAGCTTGCCCAGGCCTTTCATCTTGCTGCGGGCGGCCATGGCGCCGTATTGCTTCATCATGGTGCGCATCTGCATGTATTGCTTGATGACCGAATTGACGTCCTGCACGGAGGTGCCGCTGCCGGCGGCGATGCGCTTGCGGCGCTTGCCGTCGATGACGTTGTGATCGCGGCGTTCCTGATTGGTCATGGAGTTGATGATGGCTTCCACTTGTTTGAGCTTGCCTTCGTCGACCTGGGCGTTTTTCGGCAGATTTTGCAGCGGGCCGATTTTGGGAAGCATGTCGACCAGCTGTTCAAGCGGGCCCATCTTGCGAATTTGTTTCAGCTGGTCGGCAAAATCTTCAAGGGTGAATTCTTCCTTGCGAAGTTTGCGTTCCAGTTCGGCGGCGGCTTTTTTGTCGACGGTTTGCTCGGCGCGCTCAATCAGCGACATGATGTCGCCCATGCCGAGGACGCGGGAAACGATGCGCTCTGGATAGAAGGCTTCGAGCGCGTCGTACTTTTCACCGAGACCGACAAACTTTACCGGTGCGCCGGTCACTTTGCCGATCGACAGGGCCGCTCCGCCACGGGCGTCGCCGTCCAGTTTGGTGAGAACGACTCCGGTGATGCCCAGGCGCTTGTGAAACTCCCCGGCGGAGCGAACCGCGTCCTGACCGATCATGGAATCAGCGATAAACAGAATTTCGCTGGGCTGCAATTCCTTTTTCAAATGGCCGAGTTCGTTCATCAATTCATCGTCGATGTGCAAACGGCCGGCGGTATCGACAAGAATCACGTCGCTGGCGGAAAGTTTTGCTTCTTTGATTGCGCCTTTGACGATTTCGAGCGGCTTATCGGTTCCAGCGCCAGGCCAGATGGCCGTGCCGACCGCTTTTGCCACTTGCGCCAGCTGTTCGCGCGCTGCGGGACGATAAACGTCCGTTGAAACGACCAGGGGGCGATGGCCGTGGTTGATAAGCCACTTTGCGAGTTTTCCCGTGGTGGTCGTCTTACCGGAACCCTGCAAACCAACGATCATCCAAACTGATGGGGGCCGGGAAGCAAAGAGCGGTTTGGCGTGTTTGCCGAGCATGGCGGCCAGTTCGTCGCGAACGGTTTTGACGACCTGCTGGTCCGGCGAAAGCTGCAGCATGACTTCTGTGCCGATGGATTTACTGCGGATGTTGGCGAGAAGCTCGTCGGCGACTCCAACGTTTACGTCGCCTTCCAGCAGCGCTTCGCGAATTTCGGCAAGCGCGGCGTCCAGGTGCTCATCGGTGAGCTTGCCCTGGCCGCGGAGATTTTTAAAAGTGCGTTGTAGTTTCTCTGTTAGATTCTCAAACATTTTCAGTGACCTGTCGGTGGCTCGTCCTGGTTAGCAATTTGTGATTCAGAAGGCCGCTTCCAGCATAGCAGGATGAGGGCGGAGTATGCATCGAGGGGTGGCGTGCTGCTTACTGCCGCGAGCGGGGCCCTCCTGTTCCGATGATGGTTGAACTATTTCAAATGGGCGTCGAACCAGCCGAGGGCGCGCTCGATAACATCGCGTTGGTGGGCGGGTTTGGCAAAGGAGTGGCCTTCGTGTTCGTAGACAACCAACTGGGTTTCGGTGCCGACGGTTTTCAGAGCGTGCCAGAATTCGTACGATTGGGGCGTCGGGCATTCACCGTCGCTGTCGCCGACCAGGACCAGAGTGGGCGTTTTGGCTTTTTTGATGAAATTGATGGGCGCGCTTTTGGCGTAGACATCGGGATCGTCGTAAACGGATTTGCCGAAGAAGGGGATCATCCACTGGTCGATTTGATTTTCACCGTAATAGCTTTGCCAGTTGGCGATGCCTGCGCCTGCCACCGCGGCTTTGAAGCGCTTGGTTTGCGTGACGCCCCACATGGTCATGAAGCCGCCATAGCTCCAGCCGGTGAGGCCCAGGCGATTTTCGTCAATGGGCGCGGCTCGGGTGGCGGCATCGAGCCCGGCGAGAATGTCCCGGAAATCACCGTAGCCAAAATCCCTGATATTGGCGCGCGTGAAGGATTCGCCTCCGCCGAAGCTGCCGCGCGGGTTTGGCTGCAGCACGAAATAACCGGCGCCGGCAAGAGCCAGCGCAAAATCGTGAGACGAGGGCCATTCCGAGAGTACGGCCCAACTGGGTCCGCCGTGGACACGAACCACCAAAGGATATTTTTTGCTAGGATCGAAATTGCGCGGATAAGTCAGCCAGCCCTGAACCTGTCGGCCGTCACTTGTCCACTCAAGGCTTTTGGCTTCGCCCCAAGCGGGCTTGATGGATTTATTGCGCTGCGTGAGCTGCTTCCAGTCGCCGATCGGGCCGGACCACACTTCCGGCGGATGGCTGAGCGAGCTGCGGATGACGGCAGACGTCCTGGCGTCCTCGGCAAGGGACAGTGTTGCGCCAGTCCCGCCCGTGTAGATGCGTTCCGGGCCGCGCCAGAGTTGGTCGATTTTATGAGTGGCAGGATCGACCACCGCTACACCGGAGTCGCCCGAAATGTATTCACCGAAAATGATTTTGCTCTCCGGAGTCCAGCGGATCCAGCTGGCGCTGGCTTTCATGTCCGGCGTGACGTTTTGGGCATCGCCGCCGGTTGCGGAAACGACGGAAATGTCCCCACCCGTCAGGCCTTCGTCGCTCATCAGGCCGTGGATAAAGGCGATGCGCTGTCCGTCAGGCGACCAGACCGGATTGGCAATCTGGTAGGCGGGCTTGTGAATGGATTTCATCAAGCCGCTGGCGACTTCAAGGGTGGAGAGTTCAGCGATCCACCAGTTGTTGTCGCCGTTGCCCAGGGCCGAGGAGACCACGAACTTCCGGCTGTCGGGCGACCAGTCGTACTCATAGATGTAGGTATCGGCGGGAGAAAGCTGGCGGAGTTTACGAGTGGCGAGGTCGACCAGGGCCAGGCGTTGTTCGTAAAAGGAGTCTTTGATTTCGCCGGTCTCGTGAGTTTCGGCTACCAGCGGGCCCGCGGCGCGGGTGGCGTTTTCGGTGAACAGGATCGCGATGGTTTTTCCGTCCGGCGAGAAGCGCGGCGTATTGAGAAATCCCTTCACGGCAGTAATTTTTTTTGCAGGACCACCGGCTAGAGCAATGACATAGAGCTGGAGTTGCCCGGATTTTGCGGCATCGGACAAAAAGGCAATTTGTTTGCTGTCCGGAGACCAGGCCAGGTCTCCTTCGCTGCGGGCGGACGCGTCTGGCGCAGCGGAGATACGTTTGGGCGCGGCGGGTTGAACACGACCGCTGATGAAGATGGAAGTGCGGCCGTTCGGAGCCCCGTCTTTGCCGACCAGGGTTTCCACCCAAGCGACTTTTTCGCCGTCCGGAGAGATGGCGGCTTGTTCGAACCCGTGCGTTGCGAACAGAGTGTCGATCACTTCAGTGAGAGGAGCTGGAGATTGCGGTTTTTCTTGGGCCGTCAGACGGGCTTCAACGGATTTTTGCGAGGTGGATTTTTCTTGCGCACAAAGAGAAATCGCGGAAATAAATCCAAGTGTGGCAGCCAGGATAATCCTCGGAGCGCCGGGCATGTGTTGGGCCTTTCGCATTCAGTTAGTGGCAGTACAGTAGTCTGCAAATCGCAGGACCGCAAGTGCGGAGAGAATCCGGTGAAACTACCTCTGGCATGGCCGGCGCTGCAGCATAAGGGGCGCAGCCCTGGCCCGGGAGAAAATGCCGGCTCAGTCCAGCGGGATCTGCCGTTGTGAGACGACGCGCGTTCGGTTTCTTGTTTGCATTACAGTTGCGAAGCAATCTGCCACAGGGTGCCCCAGGGGTCCTTTACCATTGCCCTCCGGTCCCCATAGGGTTGATCGGACGGAAGCTCGAGTGTTTCTGCTCCCGCTTCGACTGCTCGCTGATAGGTCTGGTCAACATTTTCAACATAGACGTAAAGAAACGCCGACGCAGGCTCCCGAAGTCCATCGCCATCACTAATCATGAGTAAGGAATCGCCGATCCGGATCTCCGACGGGCGGTTGACGTGGAACTCGCCCTGCCCACGGAAAACTTTTTTTACGAAACGAACCATCTCTTCCGGCTTCGGCGTGATAATCCGGGGAGTCACCGTGTGCCGGTCGGCTGGCTGAAAATGTTTCACAGACGTCGCCTTTCGTCATAGCCTAATCTCAGCGAGTCTACACGTATTTTCCGGCGCCTTCACCGACGCCGATGCGCTTAAAAAGCTGTTATTGTCTGGAACCACGAACTACGCTCAAGAGTCTGATGCTATTTTCGTGGCACTGGCGCGGCGGGGTTCCCGCTTGCCGGCGCAGTCGATGGCTAGGTCGATGAGCGGAACACTCGGCGGAGACGTCCAATGTGCCCGCCAAATGCGTGTACCCCCCCAGTGACCTTTGTCATCAAAGCCCAAGAGCGTCTTGGTTCCGCCAGAGTCTCAACCAGGGCGGATTTTCGTGAAGAACACGATTACTCGAGCCTTTTTAACCTGCGTACGGTTCTGAAGAACTTAGCGCAACCACCCAGCCCCAGAACGCCACCAAGTCATTGGCGGCCTCCGCAACAACCCTAACCGGATATGGAGAATGAAAATCGTTGGGTAGGACATGAGATTAAGACCCGGAAAACATCTCCCGCAGCGCGCGATCAACTTCTCTGAGTATGTGGACGGCCTGTACGGCTACGCTTTGATTCTTTCGCGAAATCGCACCGATGCTGAGGATCTGGTACAGGAAACCTGTCTTCGGGCCATCCCGGCAATGGAACGGCTGCTGCCCGACAGCAATATCAAAAGTTGGCTGTTCACCATCTTGCGGAATATTTGGCTCAACGAAGTGCGGCGGTTGCGAGCGGCGCCGGAGACCGTCGAGCTCGATCGGAACGAAGAAACTGCGAATACAGTGGTCGACAGTGGGAAGGATCCCCACGCGGTTTACGTGAGCAACTTCGAACGCGAGCAAGTCCGCAACGCCATCCAACAACTGCCCAGCGAATTCCGCGAGATCGTCCTTTTGCGCGAATATGAAGAGCTTTCCTACGAGCAGCTCGCGGCTCTGCTGGAGTGTCCTGTGGGGACCGTAATGTCACGGCTGGCCAGGGCGCGCGCCAAGCTGCGAGATTTACTACCCGCAGGGGCGTTGGCTCCGCGGTCGCAGAAAAAGGTTGCCGGCGACGCCGAAGGGACCCTGGCGTGAGCCCGGTTGGCGCGATGCGCAGAGGAAGATCTGCTGCCGGGCACCGACACGGGAATATTTCCTTGCCGCGCGTGTTTTGTAAGAGTCGGCATAGCTTTGGCTTTCGGACCTTCATCGCCGACAGGAGCAAGGATACTCCATGAGTCCTTGTGATGAGCAAAGCGTCAAAATCCTGCGCTACCTCGAGCGCAATCTCGCAGGCCAGGAATTGATTGATTTTCAACGCCACCTGGAAACTTGTGCGAACTGTGCGGCCGCCATGGAAGCCGAGCAGGCACTGTCGCAGGTACTGCATCGCGCTCGGCCCTTGTATTCGGCACCGGTTGCGCTCCACGTTCGCGTAAATGCGGCTGTGATCGCGCACTCGCCAGCAACGCGGCCGACGTCAGGGCTTTACGAGGGTGTGGCGCACACCTTGCGGAGACTACTGGAGCCTGCTCGAGTTGTTTTAGGCGGCAAAGTGCTCGTGCCGGCGCTTCTTGTCATGGGATTGCTTCTGGCATTCGTTCCAAGTCTCATGCGCCAGGCCCGCGCTGCGAGCTTTGTGGAAACTGCAGTTGCCACGCATCAGAGCTACGTGAATGGCAACCTTTCGCTCGGGCTTCGCTCCAGTTCTCCGGAATTGGTGGCGGGTTGGTTTGCGTCGAAAGTCCCTTTTGAATTTCGCCTGCCAAACTCGCAGTCCCCCGCGGACACCCCGCCTGCCTACCACTTGGCCGGGGCAAGTCTGGTGAATTACCGCGGAAGTCCGGCCGCGTTGGTAACCTACGAGAAGCAGAATGAAAAAATCAGCCTCCTCATTGCCTCAAACGAGACCGCAGTCGTGGCTGGCGGGCAGGAAATCCGTTCCGGTGCACTGACGTTTCATTATCGTACCGACCGCGGATTCAAAGTCGTCACATGGAGCACGCATGGTCTTTGCTATGCGCTGGTCTCCTCGGTATCAGGTTCGGCGCGAGAATCGTGCTTGGTCTGCCATCAAGACATGGCGGATCATCACAAATTCAAACCGGCGCCGTAGCGGCGTCTGGCACATGGCCGTCACACCCAAATGATTTGGCTGCGAACCTTCCCCGGGCAGATTGCGCAACCTTTATTAGCGCAGTTCTGGAATAAGCGCGCCGCGCAAGTGTTTTACCTGTATGAGCGCGGGCAGAGAGATGGCAAAGCGACAGAGGCAACTTGCCGCAAGGATCTGCGTCCGAAATCGGCCGAGAGCCAGTGGCATGAATGCTGGAGCGACGACCAGTCCGATCTGCACACCACTGGTGCGGAAATCGTCCGGCGCCCAGGAACACCTGGCGGTGTTCAATGAGCGGTTCTCACGCTGCCGGGGCCTGCTTCATTTTATGGCGCGCCGGGTCCTGGGTGGTTCTGAGCGAGCCCCGCTTGCTGTAGAAAACAGTTGCCTCACTGCGTCTCGCAACCCGCCGAGATTCGACAATGAAGGTGCGTTTCGCAGTTGGCTGCTCAGAATTCTGATCGACGAGGCGCTGGCGATTCTCCGCAAGGACCGGCGAGCCAATAAGCCGAGGTCCTTGGCGATGACGCATCAGCAAGGAGAGGAGGGCATGCGACATGCCTGCAAATAGTCCCGAGGAAATCTGCCGCCTTTTTCAGCAGCACATGGCTGCAGGTGATATCAACGCGGTCCTTGGCCTCTACGACTCGGAAGCAGTTTTTCTAAGCCAGTCGGGCGAGACAAGGCGCGGCCACGAAGAGTTGAAACAGGAGTTGGCTCCTCTGGCTGCGGCGAAAGCCCGGTTTGAGTTTCACATCGAGCAGGTCATCCGGTCCGGCGACATTGCGTTGATGCACACCAAATGGAGTGTCTCCGGGCCGCAAACAATGCGAGTTCATGCAGTCGAGGTCGCCCGTCGCCAAAAGGACGGCACATGGCGATGGCTCATTGGCGATCCTTTTACCGTGGGGCGGATCGCTGCCTGATCAAAAGCAGCTCGCGCGGTCGCGCAGGAGCGCGGACTCCGCAAGCGGAAAGCGCGGGAAAGTTCTCGCAATTCACTGCCACCTGTACTGAGGAAGAACTTACAACTCGCCGGGCCGCAGCTTGGCCGACGGCGTGAGGAGAGTATTGCATCTATGCAGCTTCCGGAGATTGAGTCAGCTGTCCAGAATATTTCGACTCGCCCGTCACCCGAACACAGAGTTCCTCGGATCGCGATCGTGGGTGCCGGGCTAGTGGGTTCCACAACAGCCTATGCACTGATGATGTCTGGAATGGCGGCTGAAATTGTACTCATCGATCGAGATTCGCGCCGTGCCGAAGGGCACGTAAACGATTTGCGTGATGCGGAAGTGTTTTCCCATACCACGGGCATTTTTGTCGGTGATTTTTCCGACTGCTGCTCGGCGGACGTAACGATCATTACCGCCGGAGTCAGCCAGTCGGGTCAGAAGTCGCGCCTGGAAGGGCTACGCGACACAGGAGCGATCCTGCACGGCCTCATCAATGACGTTTGTCTGCAGAATCCGCGCGGCATCCTGCTGATTGCATCGAATCCAGTCGATGTTCTGACCTATGCGGCATGGCGGTGGTCCGGACTTCCTGCCGGCCGGGTGATTGGTTCGGGAACAACTCTCGACACTTCGCGCTTTCGCCGCCGCTTTGCCGAACACTACGGGATTGCCTCTGCCAACGTTCACGCCTACGTCATCGGAGAACACGGTGACAGCCAGATTCCTGTCCTGTCATCGGCGCGCGTGGCGGGATTCACTCTCGCTGAATTCTCCAGAGAACTGGGGCTACCGCAGGAAGCGAGTTCCCTCGCCCGGATTGCGAGCGAAACGCGAACAGCCGGAGGCGACATTATCCAGGCCAAGGGCGCAACGTATTACGGAATTGGAGCCGCGCTGGTTCGTATCATGCGCGCCATTCTGCGCGATGAACGCGCAATTCTGACCGTTTCGAGCCGAGTGCCCGAATCCATGCAACTGGGTGAAGTAGCGCTCTCTCTGCCCAGCATCGTCGACCGGCACGGAATCACGCGCGTACTGCCGGCTGCGCTAAATCGCTCGGAGCGGGAGGCGCTGGAAGCGTCGGCCGAAGTCGTCAGGGGGCATATCGCGACCTTGTCCCAAACAATTCCGATCTAGCCAGCACACACAATCCCGGGCGTGAGGTTGTGGTCATGTGCGGGAAAAACTAAGGAGCAACCATGAAAGTTGGTTTTGTCAGCATGCCCTTGTCAGGGCATTTGAACCCCATGACCGCACTCGCACGCAGACTACAATCGCGCGGCAACGAAGTCGTATTTTTCGGCGTTCCCGACGTCGAACCATTCGCTCGCGCGGCGGGTCTGGACTTCGTGCCCTACGGCGAAGCCGAGTTTCCTGCCGGTTCTGTCGACAATGTCTATAGCCCGGTGGCGAAGATGCGTGGGTTTGAGGTGGTGCGGCATTCGTGCATGGAACTGAATCTTGACATCACCCGAGTGGCCTTCCAGTACTTGGCGGAAAAAATAGCAACGACAGGTGTCGAGGCCCTGGTGATCGACACGATCCACTTCTTCATCGAGCTTGTTCCTCTGAGCTTGTCCATGCCTTACGTGCACATTTGGAATGTTCTTCATCTCGATTTTTCCGGCGCAACTCCCGCCTCGGTTTTCAGCTGCCCGCTTGACGGTTCTCCGGAAGGCCTGAAGCGCAACGCTGAGAATCTGCACAAATTAGGCGCGATACTCGGTCCATTGGCGGAAATCGCGAGGTCTTATGCCAAAAACGCCGGACTCCAGATCGATTGGAATG
>Ga0193716_1000306_pt1 | contig 30951 bp, 28 predicted proteins | sample U2c1metaG_FD_145901 | JGI IMG/M metagenome (GOLD analysis project Ga0193716, IMG submission 145901) | Soil microbial communities from a riparian zone of the East river system, Colorado, United States - U2c1 | ecosystem: Environmental > Terrestrial > Soil > Riparian zone | place: USA: East River...
CGAAGCATCAGCTGGCAAATCAACCAACCAGTCAGAGATGAACGCGATTGTTATGAGTAAAATGATAAAGGTATTACCTTTCTTCATGTTCTTTATTATGATCAGCGTTCCTGGCGCCCTAGCCCTTTACTACGCCGTTTCAAACCTCGTAGCGGTTGGCCAGCAATCATACCTATTGAAGCAAGACGAAGAAGAACTTGAAGAGCTTGCAGAAGAAGCTCCATCTGAAAAACCAGCCAAAAAAGCGACCGCTAAAGCTCGTGCTAAAACCGCTAAAGAAGCGACGGTCACTCGAATTACCGCTAAGGATGGAAAGAAGGAAGCGAAGTAATGAACAAGCAAGAATCAATTGATTTTGCGAAAAAATATCTTGAAGACATTATTTCATTCTTTGGTGGCAATGTAGAGGTTGAGGCAACGTGCGAGGACGACGTAATCGAACTCTCTGTCGGTACATCAGACCTCAGTAGCGTATTGATTGGTCGCGGAGCGGAAACACTCCGAAGTATTCAGTATGTTATTTCAACGACTTTGCGTAACAAAAACGCGGAGCTTACCAGGGTAAACGTCGACGTTGCTGATTATAAAAAGCAACGAGCTGAAAAGATTGCGGTTGATGCTCGTGGTTGGATTGAAGGCGTACGTCAGACTGGTGATTCGTACATCGCAAACCTTAATGCGGCCGATCGCCGCATCGTACACCGCGTTGCTGATGAATACGAAGACATCCAGACCTTTTCCGAGGGTGAAGGTCGTGATCGCCGCATCATTATCGCTCAAAAAAGTTCTTAATCGTTTAGCGCATCTAAATAAACTTGATGGGTTTGTCTGGCCATTTTGCGCCACGAATATTTCTTTATCTGTAAGAAGCCTTTTTTGACGAGATCCTGCCTGAGGGTTTCGTCGTAGATGACCTCTTCGATGGTTTTCGCCATGTCATCTACATTTGTCGGGTCGAAGTACTTAGCCGCATCCCCGTTTATTTCAGGTAGACACGTAGCAGAACTGCTGATAACAGGCGCTCCGCGCCCCATTGCTTCTAAGGGAGGTAGGCCAAACCCTTCCATGAGTGACGGAAATACGTACGCCTTACATTTAGTGAATAGCCAGTCACGTTGCGGATCTTCAATGAAATCCGTAAAGAGTATGTTTTTATATCCTTGTTCATTGAAATACGCTTCGTTTTTAAGAACAGGGGCATTTTTTCGTCCCACTAAAATTAATCCAAGGTCAGGATGCTTTGCTAGGATATATCCTTGTTCATTGAAATATGCTTCGTTTTTAAGAACAGGGGCATTTTTTCGTCCGACTAAAATTAATCCAAGGTCAGGATGCTTTGCTAGGAGTTTTTGATGAGCATCGCCCAGGCGCTTGATATTCTTGTAATCACTCTGTTGGCCGACATACATAATAAAATCTTTAAAAGGTTGTTTGTAAGGTTGTGGGGAGGTTGTTGATATGTCGGCAGCTTCGTAGGCGAGTGTTACTTTCTCTTCAGGAATACCCGAGAATGCAACGTATTCGTCTTTTGTAAATTGTGAGGGAACGATAATGTGACTGCTCGTTTTACTGATTTTTTTAAATACGTATCGTCCTACGAGTTGTTTTAGGTGAAAAACAAGCCAGTTTTTATCGGAGTTATAGGTTTTTAGTAGGTTTAAGTCATGGACTGTCGTGACGTGTTTGCCTTTATATAATATTGGCTGCTGTGGCATGCAAAAATGGACAAGGTCAGGGGCTAGTTTGTCTAAAAACTTTTTGAACCCAATTTGCTCCGCGAATGAGTAATCGGCAAAGTCTGCTACTTTCACCGTAAAGTTTGGGGCTGATGGCTTGAAAAAATTAATATCTTTTGAGCGTACAAGAATACTGTATTGGTTGACGGTATGCCAGTTTTTATCGGAGTTATAGGTTTTTAGTAGGTTTAAGTCATGGACTGTCGTGACGTGTTTGCCTTTATATAATATTGGCTGCTGCGGCATGCAAAAATGAACAAGGTCAGGGGCTAGTTTGTCTAAAAACTTCTTGAACCCAATTTGCTCCGCGAATGAGTAATCGGCAAAGTCTGCTACTTTTACCGTAAAGTTTGGGGCTGATGGCTTGAAAAAATTAATATCTTTTGAGCGTACAAGAATACTGTATTGGTTGACGGTATCAACCTCTTGCAGGTAATACACCAAGCGCTCTATGTAACGGCCAGTGGAAGAGCTGATTATACGGGCATCGATAGCAATATGCATAGTTACTATAAGTATATACTATTGGTTATCTGAGGCGTCTTTACGGAAGACAAGACGGGAGTAGAAGGTGTAGTTCCATATCAAAGTGACGCAAGTGGCGAGGATTTTAGCAATCAAAAGGACAAGCTGGTCATCCAGTCCGCTACTCGCAAGTGAAGCCTGGACGATATTGATGACAATTGCCTGAAGCACCCAAAGAGCAAATAGGGTCACGACGACAAAAAGAATGATTTCGCGTTTTAGATTACCGCCAGTTGTTTTAAACGTGTATTTTTTATTCGCGAAGAAGCTAAAACAAAACGCAGCTGTTGTGGAAATTACATTTGCGCTAATTGTTGGTAATCCCAGTGCCTTTAGTGTAAACAAAATCCCAAAATCGATTAGCGTGTTAATACCGCCAACCATCATGAACCGAACTTTTTTCGAGTTATTTTTTGTGATCACCAGGGTGATATTCCTCTACGAAATACAGCGGGCGGTTTTTTGTTTCGTTAAAGATACGGCCCACGTATTCGCCAATGACACCAAGCGAAAGAAGCTGTATGCCACCCAGGAACAAGATGACTGCCATCATTGATGGGTAACCTGCAAGGTCAGTACCGAACGCGGCAGTCCGGATAACTAGGTAGACAATGTAGATAAATGCGCTGATTGATACTAAGATTCCAAGAATAGATGAAATACGAAGCGGCGAGGTGGTAAATGACGTAATGCCATCAATGGCAAAATTAAGTAGTTTTAAATAGTTCCATTTAGTCTCGCCTGCAATACGGGCGTCACGCTCGTAAGTAATTTCTTTTTTCTTGTAGCCAATCCAGCTAAACATGCCTTTTGTGTAACGCTGGCTTTCACGAATCTGTTTTAGCGCTTCAACACAGCGTTTATCGAGTAGACGAAAGTCACCCGTATCTTGCTGTATTGGAATTTGCGTGGATTGTTGAAGGACTTTGTAAAAGGCGCTCGACGTCGCTTTTTTAAGCCATGACTCGCCATTTCGGCTGGTTCGTCTAGCATATACGTCGTCGTATCCTTCTTCCCAGTATTTAAGCATCTGAGGGATGAGTTCTGGCGGATCTTGCAGGTCTGCATCGATAATAACCGTAGCATCACCAGTAGCGTGATCTAATCCTGCGAGCATCGCCGTTTCTTTACCGAAGTTACGAGAAAGGTTTACATAGGCAACACGAGGATCTTTTTCGGCGTAGCTTTTGATGATTTCAAGTGTTCGATCGCGGCTTCCGTCGTTAATAAACAAGAATTCAAAATCGTAATCCGATGTTTCACCTGCTAGTTTGTTGAGTCGTTCGTACAGATGACTAAGGACTTCCTGCTCGTTGTATGCAGGGATAAGAATGCTGATTTTCTTGTGGTGAGCCATTGTGTCTAGTATATCACTTTACTGATTCGATGAGCTGAGTGATGCTGTCGTATGTATGCGCCCCAGACTTTGCGAGTGCGAGTGTTTTTACACCTGCGGATTCGTCATCACTTCCCAGGATTGCCCCCGCATGGCCTAGGGATACACCTTTGGGCGCAGTGTGGCCAGCAATGTAGGCAAAGACGGGTTTTGAAACACGTGAGGCAATATAATCTGCAGCCCTTAGCTCACCCGTGCCACCAATCTCACCGATGAGCACAATTGATGTAACATCCGGGTCATTTTCAAATAATTCTAGGCAATCTACAAAATCAGTACCCTGAATACGGTCGCCGCCTATGCCGATGATATATTTTTGCCCAATACCTCGTGCTGTTAAGCCGGCGGCGGCCTCGTATGTAAGTGTTCCTGATCGGCTGACAATACCAATAGTACCGGGTGTACCCATGTTGGCGGGAATAATCCCTAGTTTATTAATCCCAGGGACAAGAACACCGGGGCAATTTGGCCCAATGAGTGTAGTGCCGGCTGCATCAGCTTTCTTCTTCACCGCAAGCATATCGTGTATGGGAACACCTTCGGTGATGCAGATGATAAGAGGGATTTTAGCGGCAATCGCTTCAAGCATCGCGTCTTTTGCGAAAGGAGCGGGGACAAAGATTATGGTTGTATCTACTGTGTGATCTTTTTGGATATCGGCGATAGTTGCATAGACAGATACCCCATCGATAATTTGACCAGCTTTATTAGGTGAAGTGCCCGCAACGATATCTGTTCCCGCTGCCAGCATGGCTGCCGTATGGAAAGATCCATGGCTACCCGTGATACCTTGAACGATAACATTCTTAGCGGTGAAGATATGACTATTCACGACTTGCCTCCTTTGCAGCCGACAGGCACTTTTCGAGAGTAGGTAGCGTGGCTATGTTCTGAGCTTCAAGTAGGGTAACGGCTTCTTCGAAGTTCGTACCAGCAAGACGAATGAATAGGGGTGGCAAGGTGTCGATCTGTTCTTTTGCGGCAATGATTGCTTTTGCTACTTCGTCGCAGCGAGTGATACCGGCAAAGATATTTATGACAATCGCCTGGATATTTTCAAATTCTACGATTTTTCGAAATGCCTTTAAGACACTCTCTGTATTTGCACCACCTCCAATATCAAGGAAGTTGGCGGGCATCATACCTCTAGCGGCTACCGCATCAACTGTCGCCATAGCAAGTCCAGCCCCATTAGCAATTGTTGCAACAGTACCTTTCTTATTTAAGACGACGAAATTCGCATCACTTGGTTTTTCTTCAAAATTCCAATCCGTGTGACGAAATGCGGCTGCGTCATCGAGTTCCATCTTGCAATCTCCGCAGACAAGATCGCCATTTTTTGTATAAATTAAAGGGTTAATCTCTAGAAGTAGAATATCATTTTTAATGAAAGCACCATAGAGTTTCATAAGTAGTGGTTTTATGAGTAGAATATCATATCCCAGATAGGTAGCTAGTTTGTCTGAGCAGACATCAATATTGATGTCATCGATTGGTAAATTCAAAAAATCTTCAGTACTGTTATCTTCAACTTCGATACCACCATTTTTATGAGCAACTAACCTGATACTGGCCGAACTACGATCGACAAGAAGGGAGATGTAATGCTCGGCGGCTATCTCTAGTTTCTCTTCAGCGAGGATTGTGTTTGGCTTATAACCTTTTATTTCTAGATTGAACAAACCATCGATGGCTGTAGTCAAAGCGGCTGTATCCTCAACAATAACAACCCCGCCAAGTTTGCCTCGTCCGCCAACTGGGACTTGTGATTTTAAGACAGTGGGGAGATCGACCATATCTCCAGTTGATTTTATGAGTGTCGACGTAGGCACTGCGATATCACCACCGCGCAAAATATTCTTAGCCTCATATTCGAGTAACTTCATAATTATTTACCAGTAAAGAATTTACGCACCTTACGCAGGCCAGTTTGATCAGGAGGAAGATCAGGCCAGAGGATTGAGCGAATATGGGCAGTCGATACTTTTTTGTTACCTTGTATTTTTTGCCTGGCGGGGAGGGCGGATGTCCAAAAAAGCTGAATGCTTTTTATCCAACCCTTGAGCGCGGGCCAGCCACGTCCTTTTTTGATTGCATGCCCAAGCATCATAGCGTAGGCAAACCAAAAACGTATACCTACGGAGAATAACAATCCGCCAGGGACATTTTTAGTGAACAGTAAGGGTAAATTCTTGAATGTGTGATAGATGGTAAACCCGCCTGGCATCCTGTTGCTCGTTGCACCTTGCTTGTGATAGGCGACTGCTTTTGGCGTATATATGATCTTGTAGCCAGCAAGCTGAGCGCGAAAACTAATATCTGTGTCCTCGTAGTATGCAAAGAAATCTTCGTCAAATAAACCGATGTCTTTGAATAATTCAGCACGGTAAAGACTCGCACCGCCACTCGCGCTAAAGACAGGTTCTGCGCCTGGCGCTTTTTCGGTTTTGTCATTTCGGTTTCGGGGAAACGGCAATCCCCACGAGCTATACCAATCACCTGTGCTATCGATTGTTTTTCCGTCTTCATGAAGGAGAAGTCCCGTGGTGATGCCAGCTTTTTCTTTGTCGGAAGTTTCAATCAGCTGTTTCAACCAGTCTTTGTCTGCAGTGGCATCGTTATTAAAAAGAGCGATCTTGTCGTAACTATTTTCTAGCGCATAACGAATACCACAGTTAACACCACCTGCAAAGCCTAGGTTTTTCTCGTTGTAGATTGTATGAAGTTTGTCGCCATATTTTTTTTCTAGTTTCTTGAACTCATCTACTGACTTATCAATAGATCCATTCTCGACTGCAATAATAGTAAAATCTTTAAAAGATTGCTTGGCCAACGAGGCCAGGCAAGTAAGGGTATCATCAATACCTTTGTAATTTAAAACAACGATAGCAACTCTATTCATAACGTCTCATATATCTTATAATGATTGGAGATAATATGAAAATCTCAAATATATTCAGTCGCAAAAATCGTATCTTACTACGTGAACTTGTTATAACTGATTTTAAGCTACGGTATCAAGGATCGGTACTTGGATATCTTTGGTCGTTACTAAAACCACTACTGTTATTTGCTATCATGTACGTTGTTTTCATTCATTTTTTGCGATTTGGAGAAGGCCGTGAACATTTTGCAGTATCTCTATTATTAGGTATTGTATTGTGGACATTTTTTACTGAAGCGACTGGTCAGGGTATGCAGGCTATTGTTTCACGAGGGGATTTAATTAGAAAGATTAATTTCCCAAAGTACGTAATTGTAATGTCGGGCACAATATCAGCTCTTATTAATCTTATATTTAATCTTCTCGTTGTATTTGTTTTTATGCTTTTTGATGGAGTCGATTTTAAATGGACGGCCCTGTTGTTCCCTCTTAATATAATTGAATTATATGTTTTTTCGCTTGCAGTAGCCTTTTTCCTGTCAACAGCGTATGTAAAGTATCGGGATATTTCACATATATGGGAAGTATTACTACAAGGGGTTTTCTATGCGACGCCCATCCTCTATCCTCTCCAGATGGTAATTGAGTATAGTGTAGTAGCCGCCAAGGCCCTTATGCTCAGCCCGATCGCAGTGATATTACAGGATGCTCGTTTTAATGTTGTCAGTCAGAATGATACGATTACAAACTCACAATTAATCGATAATACTGCTTTACTCCTCTTGCCACATCTACTTGTTCTTCTTGTCGTGGTCGTAGCAACATTTTACTTTAAAAAACACCAGAAATTCTTCGCGGAGACAATATAAATGAGTGGTAATACGGATAAAATAGCAATATCAGTTAAGGGTCTCAGTAAGACATTTAAAATTCCAATCGAAGAAGTGTCTGGGATAAAAAGTAAGTTTCTTAATCTTTTCAATAGCGGTAGTGGGTACAGAGAGTTTACTCCACTGAATAATATTGAATTCACTATCAACAAAGGCGACTTTTTTGGAATAGTAGGGAAAAACGGTAGCGGTAAAAGTACCCTACTAAAGATAATTGCTGGAATCTATACACCAAATAAGGGGACTGTCGTTGTAAACGGTTCCTTGGTTCCTTTTATTGAATTAGGAGTTGGATTTAATCCAGAGCTGACAGGCAAGGAAAACGTATATCTAAATGGTGCGCTTCTAGGCTTTAGCCATAAAGAGGTTGATAATATGTATTCTGATATTGTCGAATTTGCTGAATTAGAAGATTTTATGGAAGAACGCCTTAAAAATTATTCTAGTGGAATGCAGGTGAGATTGGCATTTTCTATCGCTATTAAGGCAAAAGGAGATATCCTCTTGCTGGACGAAGTATTAGCGGTTGGTGATGCGGCATTCCAGCAGAAGTGTTTTGACTATTTCGAACAGTTGAAAAAAGAGAAGCGAACTATGATTATTGTTACTCATGATATGGCAGCGGTAAAGCGGTTTTGCAACAGGGCTCTTATAATTAGAGATGGACATATAGAAGCAATAGGCAAACCTTCAGAGATCGCGGACCTCTACACAGAAGAGAATATTGAGCGTCTAAATAAAGATCAATCGAAAGAGGTGGAAAAATCTAAAACGGATTTACGTCTTAGTATACAAAAGAAGCGTTTTAAGCCCGAAGAGGAACTAGCAGCAACTATAAGCTATACTCCTCCTGCTAACATCCCGACCTTTATAAACTTTTCTATTTTAAGAAATGGAAGTGTGGTTGCTGATTATAATACAAAAAACCAACTAGACTTGCATGTAAAATCAGGCGAGGTGAAGTTTAAACTCACTCAGCCGCTTAATGACTTAAACCCCGGAACTTACGACATCTACCTTTCTCTGCATGGACTTGAGGATAACCATCTCTTTAACCAACTTCAAAAAGCAGCTACCTTTATGGTCCAAGGTTATGATGAATCACGTGACGGCCCTCTTAAGTTAGATGGTAAGTGGACGATGTTAAATTAACGAGTCTTCATAAGAGCGCTAAGCTGAGAAGAAGAAACTTTCCGTACTTTTTTTAGTAAGTGGCGTTTCCGTATAAATAGTGGTATGAGACTAAAGCCCACTAGGCGTCCTTTTAAAAGAGCCTTTAGAGCCAATAGGTTTCGCGACTTAGCTAGGTTCCACATTGTCATTATATCGGTTGCTATTACTCCCGGTATTGCTTTTAATAAGATATCCATAGGGAGATTCTTTATGAGCAACGGGAGATTATTTCTATATATCATATATACTGAAAAGCCAGGATTCTTGCCACTTGATGCCGAGCCCATATGGTAGGCGAGCGATTTAGCTACGAACCAATTTTCCCAATTCATAACTGATGCGCGCGCTGCCAAATCAACATCTTCTAAATACATCCATAAATCAGAGTCGAAATAATCGTCCTTAAAGGGCTGGGCTTCGAGGAATGCGCGCGAGTAAAGACAGGCGGCAGCATTGACACCAAAGACTTGTTTTGTTTTCAGCTTAGAGATGGGAGCGCGATAACCAAGTTGCATCGCACGTCCCTGGTGATCAATGACTATACCATATGAATCAAGAACACTATGATCGTAATAGTCGACGGTTGGACTTTGAAAACCCGCCCCTTTGGGGTGTTGATCAGCAAATGCAACCAGCTCTTCCAACCAATCCTTACCAAGCCTTGCATCCGTGTTCAACAGCGCAAGATACCGACAATCTTTATTTTCTAGAGCCTTACGTATGCCAATGTTATTACCAATCGCGAATCCATCATTCTTTCCATTTTCAATAAGAGTAACAGATGGATGATTTTTCTTTATATAATCAATTGATCCGTCTGTCGAGCCGTTATCTACACAGATAATTGAATAGTTTTCTGATGTTTGATTATAGATCGTATTAAAACACTCTTCAAGGAGGTCTCGGTTATTCCAGCCCAAAACAACAAAATAGGTTTTCGAGACAAGTTTTTTCATATCAGTATTTTCTATTATACAGTATATGAAATGGATCTACTGGCTATAGAAGGCTGTGCCTTCGGCTCTATAACCTGCATTTCTAGCGACGCTAGCCGCTTTATCCGCTTCAGCAGCAGAAAGTGTCCAGAAATGCGCACGACTAGCAGGGTTGTAGAGTCTATACACGGGGGAAGCGGGGGAGGCGCCAGATGCCGGATTTAGAACATTAAATGCAATACCTTCGTATTGGAATCCTGCTTGTATTGTAGCATCTCTTTCTGCTAGTGAGGTTGTCCAGAAATGCTTCTGTGCCCCTACGTTGTATAACCTATAAACGGGCGTTGCAACAGCAGGGTTAAAGGTAACATTATAGGATGCCCCATCTATTCTGAAACCGTATTTCTGTGTAAGACTATTCACTTCACACTGAAGAGCAGAGTAAAAGTGTGTGTTTGTAGTTGGGTTATAGAGACGCTGTACCTGGGGCAATAATTGTTCATCTCCCTGACACTCTGCGGTTGTTGCTCCAAACCAGTTACTGAAATATCGCCAAAAGTTTACATTTCCGTATGCACCGCAGTCTACAGTTTGACCCGGTGCGGCTGCTAGCGCGGCTGCATTTGGTTGGTAAGGGGTATAGCTATAGAGAGATGCGGTTGCTCTATTTTGTATATTGACGGTGCTAGAGCCACAACTTGCGGTTGGATTGTAACGTATATTATACGTTCCCACCCCAAACGGAACGTATCCTAGAGAATCATCAAAGTAACCACGGAAGTGATAGGCGGCATAATCTATTTGACGAGTGAAGCCGTATGCGGCATTGTCACATGGAGCAGTATCTGGACAGCCATAGCCTAAGGCGGTGTTATAGCGCCAAGCTGGACAATCTTGCCTCGTGACAAGACCCTGTTCTTTTTCCAGAGTAGCAAGGAGGACTTGAGGGTTAAGTTTGTAAATAATAGCTGCAGCTTTAATGAGTTGCGCCGCTGTCATTTCTCCGTGCTTACCATATGGCTCTGTCGACGAATCTTGTACTTGTCCGTCGCCGTTATCATCGGTAAGGGATTGTGATTTGAAGTTTTTTAAACAGGTTGAATTTTTAGATTCTAGGAAAGATTGAATTTGAGCAGCTGTCATGCTGTTGGAATTCGTAAAGACGGGGTCATCCATAATTCTACCTGCATTAAATGCGGCATTAGCGGTGTTGGAATTAACCAGACATATGCCTATTGAGAGAGCTGTCAAGATTAGGGATAATAATAGATACAGCTTATTGTTTTTTACGACGCTCATATTGCTACTGAACATTGAATGTTTTCCTCTCTGAAGTTGAACTTTTACCGTCTAATTCATGAGTTACGATAGCAGACCATTCGCCACCAGTTGAGAGCTCGGTTTTCGGTACTAGGAATCCATTACACGCATAATAAGAGGGGCCAACGATTATCAAAGCTTCTTTTACTATGGAGCTAGAACCAGCTTTTTCAAGTCGCAACACACACTTCCCATTTGATGCATTGTTAAATATGGCTGAAACCCTTATGGAGTTCCCGGATTGTTCTGCCCTTGTAATGTTCGGAGTCTCGGGTGTATTTGCCTGATTTACAGTGTTATTTGTTTGTGATGTTTTGCCCTCGGTCGTAGTAGACGGAGAAGTTTGCGGGGTAGTTTCCTCTTGATTATTGATACTACTATCTTTATTGTTGTATTCTTCCTTGGTGTCGACTGTATTATCTTTGTTCACGGATTGTGGGCTACCAAATGGCCAATTATTGGTTGAGTAAGCCCAGGCCATACCACTACCAACAATAATAAGAAAAGCAGGTATGATAATTGCCAGCCGGCGCTTGGTAAGGATGGATTTCTTTCTTTTTCTTGTGATACTTTTCATGACAGTCTAATCTTTGTTTATTTTTATGATATATGCTAGTTACATTATACTATTTTTAGTTTATAAACGCAAGCGATATAATAGTGGTTTAGATAGCTTCAAAGAGAAGGGCTTGGCTCAGTTAATCGTGACGTTCAGGGTAGTATCCACGACCTTTTTGGAGCCATTATAGAATGCTATGGTAAGTGTCCAGATATCTAGTTTGGAAAATTCTGCTGTTTCAGCGGAAGTGGAGCAAGTTTTGCCATCGCTTCTGACTTCTTTGACGAGAGATTTTGTACCATCTTTTGAAAAAGTAAAAACACATTTTCCACTACTATTAACACTTGAGAGGGTCGTCTTGATGTCTACGGTATCGTTATTTTGAGAGAAGCTATTGATTTCAATTGTTGGTGTCCCCGACCGGGGAGAGGGAAAGCTATCGCTATTCTCATTAGGATTACCAGTAGCATAATCAGATCCGGGCAGCCCTTTTTCAGAATTTCTATCAGTACTTGTTTCGTATGTAGTGTTATTTCCAGACTTTTTATCCACACTCATCTTATTGATAGCGAACAGTACCCCACCAACAGCTACGATAACGATTAATATAGCTATCGTAGTGATAATAACTATTCTTTTTGAAAGAGATCTTTTTAGAGATAGACTCTTCTGTGGTTTTCTCATACTTTTACTACTAAACCTCTTCATTTATTAGATTAGACAACTCTCTGTATGGTAATATATCGCTTCAAAAGATGCTATACTTGTTAATATGCGTAAGCGATTTAAAGTAAAAAAACATACTTATAGAGACAGCTTATTGATAGTTCAGCTTATTGATAGTTTCCTTAGTTACTGCTTTCTCACTTATTCCAGTCGCTCCCGTCGAGGCACTGGGGCAGATTTTCTTCCCAGTTATTGGATCTACCTATTTCTCTAACGATTTTAACAGCCCACGATCGAATGGACTTCATCATGCAACTGATATTATGGGTAGCAAAGGTCAGCCAATCATTGCAGCTCAGGCGGGTACGGTTTATTATGTTACGTCTCCGCAACCGAGTTGGGGCTATAGCGTGGGTATACGTGATAGTGAAGGTTATGAATACAGGTATCTGCATATGAATAATGATACTCCTGGAACAGATGACAGTGCTGGAGGTGAGATGAATGCCTTTGCACCTGATATGAAGGTTGGCAACCATGTTGAACAAGGGCAATTATTGGGTTGGGTAGGTGACTCTGGTAATGCTGAGACTACTGCACCACATCTGCACTTTGAAATATATGATCCTAATGACAACGCTGTAAATCCATATGACTTTTTAATGCAATCCAGACGTGCTCCTCATCCTAGTCTTTATCCTCCACTGTCGGGGGAGACTCTTCCGTATTGGGTAAGTTATGGTGGTGGCTTAAATCTAGCAATGGGTAACTTTGACGCGGATCCGCAAATGGAGACGGTGACTGGTGCTGGCGCTGGCGGCGGGCCACACGTAAAAATATTCGATACCGATAATACTTTTGCTGGCACAGAATTCTTTGCTCTTGATGGGAATTTTACGGGTGGAATTGATGTGGCAGCGGGAGATATTAACAATGACGGTGTAGATGAAGTGATTGTCGGAGCGGGACCTAGCGGCGGTCCTGTAGTGAGAGTCTTTGATATAAAAAATGGAACTCTGCTAATGGATAGATATGTTTACGGAGCAGAATTCAGGGGTGGGGTGAGAGTAGCTTCAGCTGATCTCAACAATGATGGTTTCGACGAGGTTATTACGGGGGTAGCATCAAATGGTGGACCGGTCGTACGTGCTTTTGATCTAAAAAATGGTACGCTACTATCTGATTTCTTTGCTTACGCACCAACGATGACTTCAGGAATAGACGTTACGTCTGCGGATGTTATCGGTAATTCGGATAATGAAATTATTGTTAGTGCTGGACCAGGAGCTGGCCCTCATGTACGCGTCATGAATAGATCAGGAGGCGAACTTGCTGGATTTTACCCCTACGACTCTAGGTTTGATGGAGGAGTTCGAGTCAGTGCAGCAAATGTTCGTACGGGTACGCCAAAATCGGAGATTATGGTTGCGCCTGCATCAAAGGGTGGTCCGCATATTCGACTTCTCGATGCTTATGGGGGTAACATTGCTCAATCGATGTATCTTGAGTCATGGTGGAGCGGTTACTATGATGCAGCTGCTGGCACAGGTACGGCACGTGTAGGTACAGGAACAAACCGACGTGCATCAATGCGTAATATTTTCTAGGGGTAGTTTGACTAGAATCCGAGCGAATCTAAGTATGAACTTGTCGCGTATGGTTCCATCATTTCTTGGGACTTTATACCCATGTCCAGGAGGGTCTTGTTGGAAGTCTTTTTCTTATTCAAAACAGTCTCAATAACTGATGCAAATTGTGCGATGTCTTTTTCGTCTATTAAGAATCCATTCGTACCCTCTTGTAGTTGCTCGTCAACACCCGCACTCTTGTTGCGCAGTACTATGTGACCCATCTGCATTCCTTCGGCTATATAAAGAACAAAGGTTTCATTTAAAGAGCAACAAATAGCTACGTTGCATTTAGAGGCAATTTCTAGGGCTCTCTGTTTAGGCACCGAAGGACTGACTTCCACAAAACCTTTTAGCTGAGAGTTACTAATCCATTTAATCTGTTGAGAGATATAATCATCACCGACGGCCACAAGGTGCAACTTGAAAGGACGATAGGCCTCAGGATTTTTCTCGTAATAGTCTTTTATAAATGTGTGAAAAGCTGCAAGGGCTAATAATTGTCCTTTTCTTCCATCACCAGGTGCACCGGAGATAATAAAATTAATAGTATCGTAAAACTCTTCCGTACGTCTTGTTTTGAACCTGTCATCAACCTCTATGTGAAGCTTAATAACATCGGTACGAGAGACGTCGAACAGCTTTTTGTAATCTTTAGCTGTTCTTTTCGATGGAAACAATAGTGACAATGATTCATTATTCACTAATTTTTTTATTTGCGATATATTTTTTCTGTCTAAAAAATTTTCATTTATGACAGGGAGCTGAGCGGTATCTTCATGGATGAACCAGAAGGCATGCTTGAGTCTTCCAAGCTTTAGCCATAAAAGGATAAAGTCTCGGTAATTATCATAGACAGCGGCTGTATTGATTAATACAAAATCGTCTTTCTGGATACCAAGCTGCATACGTATAAATCTGAAATTGGCACCAAACACAGCCTGCTCAATGGTCACACCTAATTTTTTGAGCATCGCTTCTTGTTTCTTTTCGATGCCAGGTGCGATCACACGAACTCGTTTGTTGCCATATTTTTTAACAAACTCTTCTACTATCTGCAGCAATACAATCGGTGCACCTGTATTGTTTATGGGGTGGGATATAAAGACAAATTGAGGCTCACGTTTAGTAGGTGTGACTCCTTTAAGTTGAGTTTTAATTATATCTCGAGCGACCTTTACGCTACGTTTCACACCCTTTTTGCGCACTTTTCTCGACACTCTTAAGGGTAGTGCAATTATTCCACTAAGAGATTTAAACGAAGAGCCTAGACTGCTAGAGTGGTGTAGCTTAAGCGGAGCACTGAATCGTTTTTCGTCTAGGTATGGATGGCTTTGTCTGTCAATTTCGCCAGCAAGGGTTTTTGTAGTCACATCCCAGTAATATTTTTCTTTTATAGCGAGGATATTCTTTTTAAGTTCGTGTAATTTTGTTGGGTGATCTTTTAGCGAGAGAATTGCCAGAGAGATATCCTCTTTTGTTAAGCTATCAATACGCTTCGCGGCACTTCCGGCAATCAACTCCTCGCTTAAAGGATCTGTGCCGTTGGTAATAATAGCAACCTCACCCCATACAAAATCCATCACTCGTGTTCGCCAAGAAAACTTATTTTCATCTCCGGGCTGGTTTAGGCTGATGACAGTATCGGCATGATAGAACCAATCAATGCGACTATCGAAATCAACCCAATCCACGAAGAACACTTGTTCATCAATGAGTTTTGATTGTTTTGCAAACGCTACGGCTGCATCGTATTGGCGCGAGAGGTCTGGGTTAGGATTAAATGGATTCTTTCCGCCTACGAATACGAATTTAATCTTCTTATCTTTAGACAGGTCTTTAATCGCATCCAAGTACTCTTGTATATGGAACCACGGGTAGATGCCACCAAACCAGAGTACGACAAAATCATCATCTTTAATTCCGAGGCTAGTATAAGGATTATTTTTTGAGTTAATCGGTGTGCGATGAATTCCAAAGGGAGTAGTTAAAATTCTATTTTGGCGGTAAGAATGGGGATTGATGATACCTAAAGCAGACAATACTCCGCTATAGAACATGTCTTGAGCTGGATTGGCGGACAAGAAAAAATCACCGCGCCTGAGTACTTTATTAAATCCCTCTATACCTGTCATATAGTTCATGTATTCAGTCGTGATATCATCTGAATCACGAGCAGAAACTTCAATATATATAGGTACGTAGGCGTCGAGGATAAGCTGGATATTATCGTTAATATTCTTTGCTATAAATTCCGAGGGTTCACCTGCACAATAGCTAACTACTACGGAATCAAATGAGTTAATAAGCTCAATAAACTTATCGTCTAGCTGCCAGTTCAGTAACTTAATACCTTCGTGCTCGGAGAGATTTTGGGGGAATGAATGATGGACACCAACTGTTACATCGACACCATTTGCCTTAAGGCCGGTAGCCAGCCCCCAATAACGCATTCCGGTGCCTTCAATAAGTTGAGACTCGGGGGTCGGAACTGGGCCATAGGAAATAAGTAAGCAGGTTTTTGGTTTACTGGGCATTGAGTTAATTATACCAACTTTACAGAATACTTGCTAGGCATCCAGGGACGATCTAAGAAGCAATAGCACACGGTGAACCCGATGGCTTTTTATAGGTTGACTCTATAGATATAGAACGTGGTAGTCGGATATATAACTGTCTTAGTCAAACTTAGGCAGTTAGCCTCGTTGACTCCAAATTGAGCAGTTGTAAGTAGGTAGCCAACATCCATTGTTTTAAAGAATAGATCACAGGGCTCAAGAGTAACGTTGAATTGATCGTTTCCGGGGTTTGTTAGAATTGGTTTAATCTCCTTGGCTGCATTTCGATCAAAAGTAAAGTTAATGTGCGCATAGCGATTATACATATTAATCTTGTCGGGTTGATTAAGTTTTGACCATATGTCTAATTGAGGATAGACATATGTTCCGCTCAATGATGGAAGACCGTTCATAGCAGGAAAGTTCTCTAGGTAGATGTAATCACCAGCCCACCTTTGATCTGGATTGTAACGCCTCGAGGTTTCAACCATTGCTTTAGATATATCACTGTTGCGTAGTATAGAAGTACCAATGTACAGTGGTTGAACTTTACATACAGATAGGAAAGAAAAAATACACAGGATGAGCGTAGCAACAATGTATTGCTTACGTAGTAAGAAATACGTAATTAAAGCGAACGGTAGAGAAAGAATAACGGCCCATTTGAAACTCATAAATCCAGGTAATTTAATGGCTATATAGAAGTTAATACAGAGCGTTGCAATCACGACCAACAATGAATAGATAATAATCGACGTATGTTTGGGTCGCCAGCTACTATTCTCATATAGTTTTATAAATAGCACGAGACAAATCAGATTTAGAATACCCAAACCAATAATCATTCGTTCCAGGGGCACATTACTGAGCAGTGTAACCTTACCGAGAAAATCTAGTCCGGGGACGAATAGCCAAGCTGTAAACAGTAAACCTACAAGTAGCGGAAGCAGTAGACTATAGGCTATGTGTCGTTTTTTCTTAAAGCCAGTCCATATGATGAGCGCTAAAGGAATAAGTAAGTAAGGTAGAATCAACATAAAGTTAGACGCTTCGCTTTGGTTGGGTGAGAATGTATAGGCAGCTGCATGCGCACTGTTCTGCATGAGCCCGCTTGTTTGGCTAGCCAGCAGGTGTGCCGGGTTATACCCGCCACTAGTTACTATCCGCTGACCGGGATACACTGTACCCTGAATTATATCGGTTACTGATTTATGGCTAGCTATGAAGAGTAAGAAAATTGTAACCGCCGCTATCCCTGCTGCGATCAGGATAGTGCACTTCTTAATCATATTTTTACGTGAGATCTCTCGGCGATGGTCGATTATATAGCCGATAGCCAAGGCCATCGTCATAAGAGCGGCGGGTATTTGAAATGGCGGATATAGGGTAAGCGCAAAACAAACAGCAATATAGAAGAAGAGTATCCCCCATAAGACTTCAAATACCATTTTCCGTTCGTGAAGCAATTTAGTAAATGCAATAAATCCTAGCAATACCCATGCTATCGATCCATAGGTTGACCACCATTGCAGAAATGGACTAAATAGAAATCCAACGGCAATTATGCTTGCTAAAAGCCTTTTCTTGGGCAAGAATACGAGCACAAAGAAATATACAGCAAGCACAAGTAAATATGCAGACAACCACCACTTTAATGCAAATGCATTATCAACGGGAAGTATAAAGAAACCGAAGTTGTCCGGACGGAAAAATGTTGACCAATCGGTCGTTGGGCCGCCGATGAGGACACTCTGGTTCTCACCCAAGCCGACATTTTTATTAACGACTTGGTACTCATTATTAGATTGCCCTAGTATTTTTGGGATACCTACGACCCATTCATCAGAGCGAACTGATTGGGGCTGATTGGCAATCAAATTGGGGTCTGAAGTGTTGCCATAAAAAATTTGATGATACATTCCAATAGAGCTTCCACTGATAGAGAGGGTCACTAATGTGACTAAAACGAGGCTAAGTATAGCCGGAAAGAAAGCCACACTGTGACTAGCTTGTTTTGCCATATCTACCATGGTCTTTGCTGTATGTCTTAATGGTATATTCATAAGCTGTAGTAAGCGCAATTATAGCATATTAACAAAAAGCTAGTCCTTACAATCGCAACCGCCTAGCACACGATACGCTATATATTCCTACTTACTTCTCAAATAATATAAATGACTATACAATAGACCAGTGAATATAACCAGCAAGACACAAGTCATGAGAAGTAATAAGAATGTTATTTTCGTCGGCAACCCAGTTCCAGAAGAGAAGGTTGAGCAAAGTAAGGTGCATAATGTAAATATTGCAGATAATATTGCTCAGAATACGATGATTAAGGGACTGCATCAGTATTATGAAAAAAAGCTAACCGTCGTTTCGGTATCATCGGAAAAAAATCCATCTGATATAGATCTGGACTATGGTGTCAAAGCCACTGCAATTTCGAGTAATAATTTGCATCGTACGATTTACTATCTATCAATCGCTAGAAACTACACTAAAAAGTTGAACGAGATATTAAAAACTAACGACGGTCAGGATACCGTTATTGTTACAAATGGATCGTATATCTATATGGCTATCCCGGCAATAATTGTCCGCTTGAAATACAAGGTGAAATGGGTGCCTTTTTTGGTTGGATCAGTCGAAATACCCGAAGCAAGGTTTCCTTACAATTTAATGTCAAAACTATCCGGATGGATAGCTAAAAAAGCCGATGGAGCCATAACGTATGTGGCGAACAGTGCTACCGATTATATGCCAGGTAAGCCGTTTGTTGAGATATTTTATCTCATTGAGGATAAGCTGATGAAGCTATATCATGAACCCCAACCTGATAAACCTAATAAGTTCACTATCGCTTATACGGGCGCACTTACAAATATTTACAATATAGATATTATTGTTGATGTGATCAAAAAAACCGGCGACGAATATCATTGGGTGTTTGCGGGGGTTGGCCAAAACGAAGATAAAATCAAAGAACTATCATTGAACGATCAGTATGATGTCGACTATCTTGGTAGAATAAGCAATGTTGAAGCCATTGAATTACAGAAGTCTAGTCATTTGCTGCTATGTCTACGGGGTGGTGATAGATCAAAAATCAACCAGTATTACAGCAAGTATGCTGCTTCCGGGAAATTAATCGAATATCTTTGTTCTGGAACGCCCATTCTAGCAGGTGACATCCCTGGCTTTTCGGACAAGATAAAGCCATTTATGACTTGCGAGAAGAATCAAGAGACCGATGAGATTGTAAATGATCTTAAAATAATTAAGAATGATTATGCTACCAAAGTAGAGTTAGCCATGAAGGGCCAGCGCTATGCATTTAAAAATTTCACCGCAGATTATCAAAACAAAAATATCTATGATTTTTTGGAAAACCTGTAGCTGCTATTTGTAAGGTATAGGTAATAGATGCCCATAAGAATAGCTTGAGCTACTGAAGCAATAATGTAGGCAATAACAGCACCCTGGATTTGGTATTTATCTACCAGTAGAGTACAGAGGAATATCAGAGAGATGTTTGATAGTAAGTAAATAAGTGCTGTTGCCCGTAGCTTACGAGCAATAACAGCGATATTAGTAAACAACGAAGTGAGTGATATTGCTAAGCCAGTTACTATTACTAAAATGATGTCAAAGATATAGGGGGTAAAATCTACATTAAATAGTAGATAGAGGAGCGGTGCGCCGAAAAGATACGTTAAGATGCACAGTAGTAATGATGCAGCAAGCACGATACCAGAAATTTTACCAATAGATCTACTGAGAGAGTGGAATTCCTCATTGTTATATTTATCGGAAAGGTGAAGAGTTGCTGGCATGGAGATAAATGAGAAGAATAGTATGATTAAACTAAGCGGCATAATAATAATACCGAAGTAGCCTTGTAGATCAGGGTGGTAGATGTCAATGAAATAACGGGCAATGTTAACAAAAATCAGTCCCATTACTGCAATTGAAAAAGGCAAAAAGGCAGACCTGAGAATTGTTTTTATGCTACTAAGATTTGGCTTAATACTAAAACTTTCTAATCTTCGAGTGTGTGGAAGATCATAAAATAGAATAAATAGCATACTTACTATTGGGAGAGATAGCGCAGAGAGTAGTAGGTTATGTGTCAGTAAATCTATGGCAAGAAACGCTATGAGTGATACAAGAGATTTATAGAAAAGTGACTTACCGGATATATACAGCTGGCGCTTTTTTTGCATAATCCCATATAGTACATCGGCAACTGCGTCAAACAGTCTTTGTCCAACTAGTAAGAATATAAGAATTGATTTTTGCAGATCGTAACCATTTAGTAAAACGAAAAGTATTGTAAGTAACATAACCGCCAGGGCGGTAAATAGGCGTAAAGAAATATAGATGTCTGCGCTAAACGAGTTCTTGTGATCTGAAACTTGATAGGCTCGTCCGCCGTAACAGCTAATTGTGAACATAATCATTGCAAACGCAAAGGCGAACGAAAACTGTCCCGACTCAAGGATACCATTAGTCCTTGTCACTGTAATTAATAGGAATAATGACAAAAAGGACCATGCCGTGGTACCGATTGAATTCCAGATGATATCTTTTTTCATATATTCTAAGTTCCAATCTTAGGTAAGGATAAACTTGTAAAGTTTTTCGAGTAACAGGTTCCGTTCGAAATATTTAAAGTGGTAATCTTTTAGGCGCTTTCCCATCTTTTGACGATCTTTGGGTGATAATTTATATAACTTTTCAATATTAGCAGCTAATGCTTGATTATCACCTGTGGGTCCTGCAAAACCACCACGAATGGTCATATTGATAAGCTCTTGAACCTCTCCATCCATGGCTAGCACTAATGGTTTTCCGGATGCAATATACGACATTACTTTTGCTGGTATGGTCGCTTCTAGAAGGTCACTCTTCACAAGACACCCTAGAAGACTATCAGCTATGGCTGTGTACTTTGGTATATCTGCTACTGGTTTTTGGCCTTCAAAAAAGAATATGTCGCTAAGGCCTGCTTGTGTAACACTTCTTTCAACATGCTTTCGCGCCATACCGTCGCCAACAATAATCCAGTTAATATCATCTATATTACTATCTCTCAGGGTCTTAGCGGCTTTTATGATTGTATCGAACGATTGAGCGGGGGTTATGCTGCCGGTATAGACAATATTAAAGCCTTTCGCAAATCGTTTTTCGAGATTTGTATCGTGTATTTCCTTTTCGTATATCTTCTCGGCTGCTTGTGGCAGTACGATAATTTTTTTTGGCGTAATATTAGTCACTTCTAGCAATTTGTCTCGCATTTTATCAGATAAGGCGACTATCTTATCGACATGACGATAGTGCCAGTGCGACACTGAGGAGGCGATTTTGCGAAGGGAGGGATTTGTGACATTAATTACCGAATACAGGTTCTCTGGCCATAGGTCAAGTACGTACATAGTTGTCTCGGTTCGTTTTATCTTGCCAATAATAATACCTGCAATTGACATCATGACGGGTGAAAGTTGATAAATGAATATCTTGTCATATTTTTTAGTCAGTAGACGGGGCACATGGAAAAGACTGGCAATAGGAAACGATATATAGTTTAAGAATATACGAAGGTTTGAGTTATTTCCGCGAGGAATTTCAAAAGCCCTATAAATTGCCATCTTGTTATGAATTTGATAACGTTTTTTAAAATACCCATACCCATTGGGAAACTTCCCTGACGGGTAGTTAGGGAGGCCACACAGTACATCTACAGTGCAACCTTTTTCGTTGACGAGAAAATCAGCAATGTCGTTTATACGAAACGACTCTGGCCAGAAGTGTTGACCAACTATAAGGATTCTTTTGCTCATTTATTCCAAGTTGTTTTGTTAACGATGTCGTAGTAACTTTGAATAACCTTACATATTTTAATGGAGACATTTGTGTCTTCGTAATCCTGCGGCATGGAGCTTTCTTCGTGGTTATCGCGCATAGAAACGGCTAGTTCGATACTTTGCTCTATGGTACCTTCCTTGATTCCACCAATCACAACAGTTCCTTTGTCGAGCACCTCTGGGCGTTCTGTACTAGTGCGAATGAGTACGCCAGCAAAATTAAGCATGGTGCTTTCCTCGCTGAGGGTGCCGCTGTCGCTTAACACACAGTATGCATTTTTTTGAAGTTTATTGTAGTCCATAAAACCAAATGGCTTAAGGCTCTGGACGAGTGGATGGAACTTGAATTCTCGTTGTTCAATAAATTTTTGACTACGTGGGTGAGTGCTATAAATAACAGGTTTTTTATATTGCTCAGCAATGGCATTTATTGAATTCATAAGACTCATAAAGTTTGCTTCATTATCGATATTTTCTTCACGGTGGGCGGATACAAGAATGTATTCGTTTGAATTGAGTCCGAGTTCTGAGAGTACATTACTCGATTCAATTGCCTCAGCGTGATCTCGTAATACCTCTCGCATTGGACTGCCCGTGACGAAGATGGTTTTTCCGTCGATTCCTTCTTCTAGTAAATAACGACGAGAATTCTCAGTGTAGGGAAGGTTGATGTCGGCAATGTGATCAACGATTTTACGATTGATCATCTCGCTCACATTCCAGTCCCAACAGCGATTTCCAGCTTCCATGTGAAAGATTGGAATTTTAAGTCGCTTTGCGCTTATTGCAGATAATGCGCTGTTGGTGTCGCCTAGTAAGAGGACTGCATCGGGCTTTTCTTTTTGCATAATATCATAGCTTTTTGCAATGATATTACCCATTGTTTCACCCAAATCTTTACCAACTCCATCGAGATAATGATCTGGCTGTCGAAGGCTTAAGTCATTGAAGAAAACTTCGTTTAGAGTATAGTCCCAGTTTTGTCCTGTATGGACAAGAGTGTGGTCGAAATACTGATCGGCCTTTTTAATAACTGCACTCAGGCGAATTATTTCGGGACGGGTACCGAGTATTGTCATAAGTTTTAGTTTACTCATTGCTTGCTCTCCTCTTTGTGGACTGGTTCAAATATTGTATCGGGTTTCTCCTTGTCGAGAATCTCACTTGCCCAAAATAAAGTAATAAGATCACTCTTACCGCTATTTGTTATGGAATGGACATAGCCAACGGGTATATCGACGACAGTTGGGGTGTCGCCCGAAACGTTGTAGCCGAAGACTTTCTGGTCGCCTATTTTACTTCGAAAAGCGATCTCTCCCTCACCCTCAATCACGAGGAATTTCTCGATCTTTGTATGGTGCCAATGGTTACCTCGTGAAATACCTGGCTTTGTTTTTGATACGAATATTTGTCCGAATTGTTCTGATTTTATGAATTCTGCAAGCCATCCACGCTCATCGGAGTTGAGCGTAAGCTCATAGCTAAAATCATCTTCCGATAAGAAAGACAGGAAAGTTGCGTAGAGGCGTCGCTCAAAATCACCTTCAAGACTTGGCATAACCAGACTTGAGCGGCTGTTGTGATACTGTTCAATCAAGCTTTTTAGCTCGCCAAGCGTCGGGTGAAATACACGGTCAACGTAGCAAAAGCCGTCTTTGGCTGGTTTTACTTGTTGGTCATACGCTTTTAGAAAATCTTCAATCACATCATCTATATAAACAAGTGTGAGCTCATGCGCCGGGTCACTTACAGATATGTCGATTCCATGGATAGTGTTGTAGCAAAATGTTGCAACAACCGTGTTGTAGTTTGGGCGGGACCATTTTCCGAACACGCCAGGTAGCCGGTATAGGTAGACTGAAGCATCGCTTTTGTCTGCGTAATCAAATACGATTTTTTCTGCCGCAGCTTTGCTTTTCCCGTAGGAATTATCGAGTTCCGCTTGAGCAGAGGAGGTAACAAGGATTGGTGTTTTTTTGCCAGAGTCTTGCAAAATTGTGACGATTTTTTGCGTGAGGTCGGTATTGCCAGTTATAAACTCTTTTTCATCTTTTGGACGGTTAATTCCAGCAATATGAAAAATAAAGTCAGCGTTCTTAACCAGCCCCTCAATGTCGCTTTCTGGCGTTTCACGGGTGAGCTCTGTAATGGTTATCTGGTCGCGCCCTTCCAGGGTAACTTTAAGATTTTGTCCTATAAACCCATTTGAGCCCGTGATAAGGACATTACTCATACGGATTGTCCGGCTTTACCTTCAAGTTCTTGCTGAACGTAATCGACGGTGAGCAGTTTTTTAATAACTCCTTGCACGTCGAGTTGTGTGGTGTTGTACGAGTTGTATTCTTCGACGTTTGTAATTGTTTTATCACCATCTTCGAAATACTTGTCGTAATTAAGGTCGCGCGTATCGGCAGGAATTCTGTAAAAATCGCCCATGTCGGTTGATTTGGCTTTTTCTTCGCGGGTCATAAGCGTTTCGTGTGCTTTTTCACCATGACGCGTACCGATTATTTTTACTTTTGTATCTGACTTGAATAATTCTTTCAGTCCTTCCGCAAGGTCGCCAACGGTGCTTGCAGGTGCTTTTTGAACGAATAGGTCTCCCTGGTTGCCGTTTTTAAAGGCGAATAGTACAAGATCAACTGCTTCATTAAGATTCATAAGGAATCGAGTCATGTTTGGATCGGTGACGGTAATAGGACGGTTGGCTTTCATCTGCTCAATAAACGCAGGAATAACAGAACCGCGCGAGGCCATGACATTTCCGTAGCGGGTCACACAAATAAGCGTTTGCTTTGGATCGACGTTTCGAGACTTTGCAACAGCAACTTTTTCCATCATTGCTTTTGATGTTCCCATAGCGTTTATGGGGTAAGCTGCCTTATCAGTTGAGAGGCAGATAACTTTCTTGACGCCTTCTTCGATAGCGGCCGTCAGGACGTTGTCTGTACCCATGACATTCGTACGAACGGCTTCCATAGGGAAGAACTCACATGAAGGAACTTGTTTCAGCGCGGCTGCGTGGAAAATAAAGTCTACGCCTTTAACAGCATCGCGAACGCTTTCCAGATTCCGTACGTCACCAATATAGAATTTAAGCTTATCGTTATTGAACGCTTTTCGCATGTCGTCCTGCTTTTTTTCGTCGCGTGAAAATATGCGGATTTCTTTGACATCAGTATTAAGAAAACGTTTTAAAACAGCATTTCCAAAAGATCCAGTTCCACCCGTTATTAGTAGTGTTTTTCCCTTAAACATACATCTCCAAAGATTATTTATCTGATTGTTATAGTAACAGATTTAAGGGGAGGTTGCCAACTATTTACGAGGTTTTTCAGGGTCGAGAACAACTCGATACTCTCCCTTTTTCAAATCTTCAATACCTTGTTTTTCTTTTCGAACGGTTTCTTGGTAGGGCTCGGTCTGACTGACATCATCCAGATAGTGGGCAAAGTGATCGCTCATGATGCGCATAATCGTATCTGCATCAATAATGGAAACAATACCATCATGTTCCTTAAACACCTGAAGGATTCCTTGAAATTCAGCGTCCTTAACAATCGAGTCAAGATTATCGAATTGCATGGTAGCTCTAGGTAGATTGTACTCGTTTGTTAAGACGGTAATCTTGTGCCAGTTTTTTTGTACGGCCATTTTAATCATCTCGGTAAATTGAGTGATGGTACTGAAGGAATCTTCTTCGAGTATGATTCGATTCGGATCAACTTTACGTTGAATTAATTCGCTTTTTACTATGGAAGCCATAGTGGGTTCATGTGGATCAAACCTGTTATAGCTGTTGGCGACAATAGGAGCTTCTGGAAAAATATCGGCAAGTTCGGTGACTGCCACTACTCGCGCACGGCCTACTGTCACGAGTCCGTGCTCACTTACATCCGAACCGTTCAGAGTAGTCCATTTGCCGCTTTCTCGTTGAGTGATACTTCCACTTAAAGGAAACAGTGCATCCGGCTCTTCACCGTTAAAGTCGGCGGTGACAAATTCGCGAATCTGTGCCTGTTTCCTTTTATTTTCAGTATCATTTGAGGCTTCAAGAGCGTGGGCGACCGCCTCCGGGCCAATAGAAGTAGGGAAGACGGTTTTTTTAGACTCATAAGAAATAGGGATATCTTTATGCATGTTTTAACTATAACACACTTTTAACAATAAAGCAATGTTATGACAGGGGTAGACTATTTACTTTCATCGGAAAGCCGGATAGAGAGTTCTTGATGAAGATCTTGAAGACGGCGCTCGAGAGCCTGGGTTTTTAGGCGTGTTCGATTAGCGATATAGAAAGTGATAACAACTGCTGTAATTTGGACGACGTCGAATAAGCTCAGTGGCTCGGTCGCAGTCAGCTCATTAGTAAAGAGCCATGTGTAAATAGGTTCAGCAAGGGCTAATCCTATAAGAACCGCCAACCATACTGCTAGCTGCAGTACCAAGCGGCGTCTTGTAGAACGACCTAGCTTGTAGTGTGTGACGGCACTTAAAATTGCTGCCAAAATAAAAGGCAAGTTAAGCAAGAGAAGAAGTAGGTATCGACTCATCCAAAGATCTCCGCAATCCTACGCTTTAGCAGGCTTTTGATAATGTTAACCGCATTCCAATTGTTTTGGCCTTTCCCTTTTGAGTATTCTGTATAGATTGCTTTAATAGGATATTCCCCGATCTTTAATCCAATTTGTTTCGCTCGCCAAAGCATCTCGGAGCAAAATTCATATCCTTGGGTTTCCCACTGAAGCTCCTGGAGCGCTCTTCGTGAATATATACGCAGTCCAGACTGTGAATCGGTTGAATTAACGCCAAAAAGTATATATGTAATAAAGCTTAGACCTTTATTACCAAAAATTTTAACTTTGGACATACCCTTATTATTAATAAGTCGACTTCCAATCAAAAGATCATCTTTTCGCCTGATGAGCTCTTCTATGCCCTTTATAACATCTTCGGGTGCATGTTGGCCATCTGCATCCATGGTGGCCGCAATATCGAAACCGTTTTGTTGTGCATAGCTAAGACCAGTGGCTGTTGCGCCACCCGATCCTGAATTTAAAATGTGACTAATGACAACTGCACCACTTTGCTTTGCTTTTCGTGCCGTATTATCTTTTGATCCATCATCTACTACGACAACTTCACTTATATATTTAGATTTTTGTAATGCTTGATATATAGACTTAACAACTCCACCGACTGTAGTCTCTTCATTGAATGCCGGAATGACAATACAAATCTTTGGGCTTGTAGCTTTTTTCATAATTTAGTCAAGGAGGCTAAAGAGGTACTCTCCGTAGCCTGATTTTTTAAGAGGCTCTGCCTGTGTTTTTAGTTGCTCAGCGGTAATGAAGCCTTCGTTGTATGCTACTTCTTCGGGGCTACCAATGATCTGACCCGTCCGCCGCTGAATAGCACGAATATAATCTGCGGCATCAGTCATTGAGTCGATTGTTCCAGTGTCGAGCCATACGTCGCCACGGTCGAGCGTCGTGACGTTCAATTTGCCACGCTTTAAATACTCTTCGTTAATTGAAGTAATCTCAAGTTCGCCGCGATCACTTGGCTGTACGTTTTTAGCAATTTCAATAACATCATTATCGTAAAAATAGAGTCCCACGACGGCGAAATCAGATTTTGGCTGGCTTGGTTTTTCTTCTATCGAGACAGCCGTACGGTTTTCGTCAAATTCAACGACACCGTAACGCTCAGGATCGGACACGCGATAAGCAAAAACGGTGCCACCGTCTGGATCGACGCAGCGTTTAAGCGCTTTCCCAAGATCACTACCGTGGAAGATATTGTCTCCTAGAACAAGCGCAACTTTGTCATTACCGATAAATTCCTCTCCAATGATAAAGGCTTGTGCAAGGCCATCTGGAGATGGCTGAACTGCATATTGCAAACTAATGCCCCACTGCGAACCATCGCCTAAGAGGCGCTGGAACTGCGGCTGATCCTCGGGCGTTGTAATGATCAAGATATCCTTAATCCCTGCAAGCATAAGCGTCGTAAGCGGATAATAAATCATCGGCTTGTCGTAGATTGGCATCAGCTGCTTGCTAATACCTTTAGTAATTGGCCACAAACGTGAGCCTGATCCACCGGCTAAAATAATACCCTTCATCGTCTATTTCTCCTTCTGAATGTAGTTGACAAGCGCTTCTTCCCACGCAGGCGGCGTGAAACCTGCTGCTTTGATCTTATCTAATTTTAACATGCTATTTGCAGGACGGGGGGAAATATTTTCTTTGCCCTCGTAATACTTGGCTGTTGAGGTAGGGGTGACATCATCTGCGCTTTTTCCAGCTAGTTCGTATACTTTTTTGGCAATATCTGCCCAGCTGGCGGGGTTACCTTCATTCGAAAGGTTGTAAGTGCCGTATGGCGCGTCCGTGTTCAGTAGATGCTTGATGCCTTTTACTAAATCTTCCGTAAATGTTAGACGGCCTACTTGATCATCAACGACACTTGGTTTGATTCCGCGATCCGCCAAACTTTTCATAGTGCGGACAAAGTTATTGCCTTCGCCGATTACCCAACTTGTACGTATAAGGTAGTGTTTTCGTGCGGTGCTGATTGCGACGTCACCAGCTGCTTTTGTTTGGGCATACACGCCAAGTGGGCAAAGGCCGTCTTCTTCGCTGTAAGATTCCTTGGTGCCGTCAAAGACATAGTCTGACGACACATGAACCAGCGTGATGTTGTATTCGTTGGCAACGCGCGTCAGGTTGGCTGTTGCTTCGGCATTGATCTTCCATGCCATTTGTCGGCCTTCGGGTGTTTCTGCCGTATCGACTGCCGTATAGGCCGCTGCATTAATAATCAGATCGTATTGACGCCAAGGTCGTGCGGCGCGTAGATCAGAAGAAGTAATATCAAGTTCATTTCGATCAGTAAATTCGGCATTAGGGAACTCTTCTCGAAGGGCTAATCCTAGCTGGCCGTTTGCTCCTGTAACGAGCACTTTTTTAGCTGGAACTGGAGCGGCACTTTCAAGCATGGGGTGGCTTTTGTCTTTTTCGGATATTTCCCACTCAGCTGGTGGAATAGGCCAGTCAATACCAAGACTCTCGTCCATCGCATTAACGAAACTATATGACACGTCTGGATACCAGTGGTCATTAACAAGATATGAATAGACTGTATTGTCTTCAAGGGTAAGATAAGAGTTCGCAACACCTGCGGGCACAGGGTAAGATAAGAGTTCGCAACACCTGCGGGCACAAAAATAGCCTTACTAGCATCAATTTCAGTCGTAAATACCGTGCCGTATGTGGGGCTGCCTTCGCGAATATCTACCCACGCGCCAAAAAAGCTACCGCTACCGACAGAAATGAACTTGTCCCAAGGTTCGGCATGAATACCGCGCATTGTTCCGCGTTTACCGTTGAAAGAGAAATTATTCTGTACAGGACCAAAATCAGGAAGTCCTAGTTTTACCAGCTTCTCTCGTTGCCAATTTTCTTTAAACCAACCGCGGTTATCACCAAATATCGTAAGGTCAAAGATTATTAGGCCGGGGATAGAGGTTTCGTATTTTTTGAGTTCTTTACTAAATTCAAGAGTAGATAATTCGGACATATCTATAGTATAACACCGACAGATCAAGGCGTGATACCATTAAAATATGTCTAAAACACTATCTGATGACGAGATTAAGCAAGCAGTCGATGTACTCAATCGTGTTCCGAAAGGTTTTTTACCTCAAGCTCTGTTTATCGCAGTTGCCGCCAAGGTGACAATGCCAACGATGGAACTAGTCCCAGTACGCCAAAATCAAAATGGTGATGTCGAAGTTCTTTTAACCCAGCGTCCGAATGATGATCCGTATTGGCCTAGCCAATGGCACATGCCCGGAACGATAATCCGTGCTTCAGACAACGAGGGTACAGATTTTTCAAGCGGTGTGGAGCGTGTACTGCAAAACGAACTACACGGGACTGTACATATGATCGATAAGCCACGGTATATAGGCATGAAGTTTTGGGATGTGGCACGTGGTCGAGAGCTTGGTACATATGATCGGTAAGCCACGGTATATAGGCATGAAGTTTTGGGATGTGGCACGTGGTCGAGAGCTTGATCAGGTATTTTATTTTGAAACAGATGCCAAAGACGAAGATGTCGTTGAGGGTCAATTCTTCTCTGTTAAGAACTTGCCAGAATCAACAGTGTCGCATCATAAAGTTATGATTCCAGAGATTGCGGCTGCTTTTAGAATGCAACACGCCGAATAATTTACCACAGTAAATTATTAACTAGGCTAGGGAAGGCGAATTAAGATTTTTCTTTTTCTAGGTAGGCGATTGCCGTAAAGAATGCGGCAATACTTCCAGCGCAAGTGATTTTACCGGCTAAAATCATTTCCGGTATCTGTTTTAAGGGTACTTTTTCTATCCCCAGGATGCCGTCTTCTTGGTCTAGATCATTAGAAACGTGAGTTAAATCGCGAGCTAGGCAGAATGTACTTTTAAACGTTGTCATGCCGCCAGCAACCCTAACATTGGCTATAGTAGAGATAGAATCGGCCTTGAAGCCTGTCTCTTCGAGCAGCTCTCGTTTAGCTGCGAGCTCGACAGGCTGGTTGTCGGTACGGCCAGCTACGCATTCCCAAGTCTTCTCTCTGACTGTATAACGTTCTTGTTGAACGAGATACGTATTACCTTCGTCATCGACGGGAACAATGTAAACAGAGTGGCTTTTTGAGTCTACGTATCCATAGATTCCATCTTTGCCGTTTGGCATAACCACTTCGTCCTCGTGAACGGTCATGAAGGGGTTTTCATAGACAACCTTAGATGATTTTGTCTG
>Ga0193716_1000307_pt1 | contig 30914 bp, 31 predicted proteins | sample U2c1metaG_FD_145901 | JGI IMG/M metagenome (GOLD analysis project Ga0193716, IMG submission 145901) | Soil microbial communities from a riparian zone of the East river system, Colorado, United States - U2c1 | ecosystem: Environmental > Terrestrial > Soil > Riparian zone | place: USA: East River...
GGCCTACGTACCCGACCGGTGGCAGCGGCTGTCGCACCCGCCTGACACTCGGTCACCACTCGCGGGCGGTCCCTCAGGGGCCGCCCGCGAGTGCGTCGTCGAGGTAGCCGGCCAGGTCCGGGTCGCCGGTCAGCAGGTGCCGGATCCACGCGGTTCGTTCGTGCGTCGTGACGGCCAGCTCCCACACGCACCCGACGGCCTCGGCGGGCATGGGCGTGAGCGCGGCCGGGTCGTCGAGCGGCGCCCGGAAGTAACGCTGACACAGGTCGACATCGCTGGCCCACCAACAGACGAGGACGAAACAGGCCGGCCGAGCCTGGTGCGCGAGCACGAACGCGGCGCGCCCGTCCGGTTCGGGCAGGGCCGCCGCGGCCTTCGCCGTCGCCGCGCCAACGAGTTCGGTGGACGGCGTGCCGGTCACCGCCATCCCGTAGACCTTCGTCAGCCACCCGCCGAGCTGTGCAACGCCGTGCCAGGAAACCGGGCGCTCCGCGTAGGTCATCGGGTGTCCGGCACTTCGGTCGCGACCCAGTGCCGGATCACCCCCGCCGCCTGATCGGCGACGGGATTCCCGATGGGCCGGGTGACCAGGTCGCTGAGGGCGAACATGTCGAGGACCCGCCCGAGGTAGGTCCAGTCCGCGGGAGGCGTGAGCCGCTCGGCGAACGCCTCACGGAAGCCGTCGAGGAAGTTGCGGGGGTAGTCGGCGCCGAAACGAGCCATGTTGGCGGCGTCGGCGTACGGGCAACCGGCGTAGGCGAACTCCCAGTCGAGGACGGCGTCGACGCGCCATCTCCCGGCGGCGCGGGTGACCAGGATGTTCTTGGGGTTCAGATCGGCGTGCACCAGGCGGGCGTGGTCGTCGACATCGGCCAACGCGGGGGCGTGGTCAGCGCACAGGCGCGCCCACGCGTTGCGTGTCTCCGCGTCCAGACGCGCGTCCGGGGTGGCGGCCATGCATTCCTCGGCCGCTCGGGGAAGCTGCCGCGACCACGGCCGTTCCGGCGTGACGCTCAGACGGTCGTCGGAGAAGAACCCGGGATGGTCGAACGTCACCGAGCTGATCCCTGCCGCGACCCGCCCCACCTCGGCGCCGAGTCCCGGGCCGCTGTCTTCGAGCACCTGACTGAGCGGAGTCCCGTCGACGTACTCCAGGACCATGGCGGGGACGGCCGGCAGCACCGCCAGCACCCGCGGCACCGGGACGTGTCGGCGTGCCGCGGCCATGACCGCGGCCTCGATGGTGGGGTCGGACCCACCACGCCGGACGACGACCTGCCCGTCGGTGAGCGTGAGCAGCGACGTCTCGTGGGAGAAACCACCGGCCAGAACCTGCGCGCTGACGGCCGAACGGCCCAGCAGCTCGGCGATGTCCCGCATCTCATCGGACAACATCGGCCCAGTGTCAACGATCCCGACTCACCCCTCCCGTCCTCCCGTTGTCCGATGCCGTGAAGGACCCCTTCAGGGCGTTGAGTGATGCTGTTGGTGAATTCGTACGGTGGCCGGCGGTGCATGCCTCGAAAGGCGCGTTCGAGACGTCGTCGATGTCTCGAAAGGTCCGTATGAGACGTTGAGCGTCCCGAATGCGTCTTTCGGGACATGGCCACTGTCCCGAACGCGCTGTTCGGGACGCCGACCGTCTCCCGAACGGACCGCCAGCGAGCCGCGCAGTTCGCCAATGGCATCGTTGGGTGCCCTGCAGGCCAGGCGGGTCTCAAGTCGAGTAGTGGCTGCATCGTGAGTTCACGTCGCGAAGGGCGCTGTTGTGACAGTGACGGTGCCCTGAAGGGCCCCTTCAGGGCGTTGAGCGCCCCGAAGGGGCCCTTCGGGGCATCGGACGACGTCCGTATGAGCCCTTCGCGCGGCCGAGGCGTTTGGGGTATGCCGTGAAGGGGTCCTTCACAGCATCGGCGACGTCCCACCAGCACGAACCGACTGTGCCGCAGCCAAAAGTCCCGCGCGCGATGCAGCCCCCACCCTCTCCGGGGGCACCCCGTGATCCCATTCTATCGGGGGTACCGACAGGGACGGCTGCTCGAGGGTGGGTTGTGGATAACTCCTGCGGTTGTGGACAGTTCGGCTACCTGCTTGGGCGACGGGCGATCCACGCCACTGCCTGGGTGCGGCGTTCCATGCCGAGCTTCGCCAGTACCGAGGTCACGTAGTTCTTCACCGTCTTCTCCGCCAGGAAGAGTCGCTCCGCGATCTGGCGGTTGGTCATGCCCTCGCCCATCAGCTCCAGCACGTGCCGTTCCCGCTCGGTGAGTGCGTCCAGCTCGTCGGTCTCGGCCGAGCGGCGCATTCGTGCCAGCACGCGGGCGGTGGTCACCGGGTCGAGCAGTGACCGGCCGGCCGCTACCTCGCGCACGGCGTCGACCAGGTCCTGCCCTCGGACCTGCTTCAGCAGGTACCCGGACGCGCCCGCCATGATCGCCTCGACTAGTGCGCGTTCGTCGTCGAACGCGGTCAGTACCAAGCACTTCGGCGGGTTGTCGAACGCGCGCAGCGCACGGCACAGCGACACCCCGTCGCCGTCGGGCAGCCGCACGTCGACCACCACCACGTCGGGGGTGGTCGCGGCGACACGGACCAGCGCCTCCTCGACGCCACCGGCCTCGGCGACGACCTCGATGCCGGGCTCGCCGTCGAGCAGGTCCCGCAACCCGCGACGCACCACCTCGTGGTCATCGACGAGCGCCACCCGCACGGCCATGCCGCAAGACTATTGCGTGGCGAGCCCCAGCAGCGTGCGCAGCTTGCCGAGCACCCAGCGGTTGCCGTCGAGCTGGACGACCTCGTCGCCCGCGCGCCGCCACACCCACCGCAGCACCGCGTCGGCCTCGCCGAACACCCCCGCCTCCGGGTCAGCCTGCCCGCGCTCGACGGTGATGTCGGTCGGCCCGAGCTGCACCTGCCAGCCCGCGCCACCGGTGTCGATCTGCACGGTCCGCCCGTCGCACTCGGGAAGGTGCTCGCCAAGCTCGTCCGGGTACTCGTCGGACGCGTAGGCGAGGAACCGCACCAGCACCTCGTCGATCCCGTCCTCGGCGAGGTCGGTGGGGATCGGCTCGTGCGCCACACCCGCGGCCAGCTCCGCGTCCAGCCGGTGGATCACCGTCTCCTGCGCCATCCGCCGGATCCAGAAGCCGACGGTCTGATCGGGCAGGTACCAGGTGAGCGTCTGGTCGGCCGACTTGCGCGCCGCGAACTCGGCGGTCAACTGCCGGTAGGCGTCGTCGAGCGCGCCGAGCACGTCGTCGCCAAGGTCGGGCGGCCACGGCGCGGGCCACTTGCCGTGCCGCATCGTCTCGGTCTTGTGCAGGAACACCATGGCCACATGCCGGACGAGGCCGGCGCCCGTCCAGTCCGGACAGGTGGGCACGCGTTCGTCCAGCGCCGTCGCGGCGACCTCGCGCAGCCGCACGTAGTCGGCCTCGAGGCACTCCAGATATCGCTGCTCGTCCACGGTCAACACCCAACCACGGGGCACCGACAATTACAGCTTGCGGAGGCGGACGCGGCTGATCCGGTGGTCGGCGTCCTTGCGCAGCACCAACGACGCCCGCGGCCGCGTCGGCAGGATGTTCCGGACCAGGTTCGGCTCGTTGATCTTCTGCCACAGCGTGGCCGCCTCGGCGCTCGCCTCGTCGTCGGACAGCGCCGCGTAGTGGTGGAAGTGCGAGTCCGGGTCGGCGAACGCCGTGTCGCGCAGGGTCAGGAACCGCTCGACGTACCAGCGCGCGATGTCCTCGGTGTGCGCGTCGACGTAGATCGAGAAGTCGAACAGGTCCGCGACCGTCAGCCCCTGGCCGGGGAGCAACACGTTCAGCCCCTCGACGATCAGGATGTCCGGCTTGCGCACGACCTGCGTCTCACCTGGCACGATGTCGTACGCGAGGTGCGAGTAGACGGGTGCGTGCACCTCGGCCGCGCCGGACTTCACGTCCGAGATGAACCGCAGCAGCCCGCGCCGGTCGTAGCTCTCCGGGAAGCCCTTGCGGCTCATCATGCCGCGCTTGATCAGGTCCACCTTCGGCCACAGGAACCCGTCGGTCGTCACCAGGTCCACGTGCGGGTGGTCCGGCCAGCGCGCCAGCAGCGTCTGCAACAGCCGCGCGGTGGTCGACTTGCCGACCGCCACACTGCCGGCGATCCCGATCACGAACGGCACCTGCTTGGCGGCGTCCTGCTCGTCGCCGAGGAACGCCGTCGTCTCCGCGTACAGCCGCTGCTGGGCCGCCACCCGTAGGCTGATCAGGCGCGACAGCGGCAGGTAGACGTCGACGACCTCATCGAGGTCGACCGGGTCGCCGAGGCCGCGCAGGCGCACGAGCTCCTCGAGCGAGAGTGTGAGCGGCGTGGCGCGACGCAGCTCCCGCCACTGCTCGCGACGCAGCTCCACGTAAGGGCTGAGGTCGCGGCTGGTCTTCACCGACACGTCATCAAACGTTAGGCCGTCGCGGGCCAGAGAGCACTGTGACCCAGTACACGCTCCCCGGCCGACGGCGTGTGCGAGGGCCGAAAGACCGGGCCGCGGATTATGGTCGACATTCCGGATCGACAGCTCGCCGGAATTAACCATGGAATTGCAATAAGTGCATATGTTGCCGGTGGAAAAGGGAGCCACGAGGGCTCCCCTTTCTCAGCAGTTCACTAGTTCGGGATTCTGGTTGAGTAGCTGGGCGCGGGGGCTGGTGAACTCGGTGTAGGCCTTGTGGGCGGCCGGGTCGAAGAGCGCGAGCCGGTGGCAGTTCTGGAACGCCAGGCGGACGTTGAAGTGCCGCTCGACCGCGGCCCGCATGGCGTCGCTGCCGACCAGGCGCAGCAACTGCCCACGAGCGGCCTCGTCCGGCGGCTCCTTCCGGTTGTCGGCGAAGGGCCCGCCGGTCGTGGCGAGTTGCTCGGCCACAGCCGTGACGACGGACCACGCGTAGGGCAGCGAGTCACGGATGCAGGCGATGAAATCGTCGTCCGACACCGGGCCCTGCTGGGCTTTTTCCAGCAGGTCGGCAGGTACCGTTAACGACATTCGACCTCCTTGCTCGGGGAATTCGGTCGTCACTCACTTAACCCGGCGAAACGAATTTTGGCGACCACCCAAAGTGTGAACTTGGCGGGCGGGTTCCGTCACCGTCCGGCGCGGTCGTTCGGATATTCGGTTGAGCCGCCGGCGCCGGCCGGGCAAGATCACCGCATCCCGACAGAGGGCGCCACGGGGCGCCTGAGCATGCGAACCGGTGGGAGCAAGAGGCGGCAGGCGGGAAAGCCGCACGCGAGGCGCACGACCGGCGCCCTGAGCAACCCACCGGACCCGTCCAACTTCATCGACGAGCGCGCTCACGCCGGGTGGAACACCTCGTCCCACGCGGCCATCACCTGACGCGCGCACGCCGCCGGCGACACCCCGCCGACCCCGGTGCCCAGTCCCGGCAACGCGATCGTCCGCACGACGGCGCGCACCGGCCGGTCGTCCTCCAGGCTGCCGTCGCGCCACATGCGGAACACCGCGCGTGCCGCCAGGTACGGGTGCACGGTGTCCTGCGGCAGCAGCTCGCCCGGCTCACGCATGGTCGGCGCGCTGATCAGCCACGCCGGCTCGACGACGTCCGTCGGCACGATCACCGCCTGGCCGACCGGTAGCTCTCCGCCGTGGTAGGCCAGTACGGCACTCCGAACGTGTTGTTCTATGGAGGGAAACTCGCGGGCGTACACGGCGTCGATCCCGCCCCGCATCCAGCCGTACGAGTTGGCGGGACTGACCACCGCCTGCGCTGGCACGTCCAGTGTGGAGCCTCGGTGGACCGTCACCTCCGGCCGCCCGTCGACCACGTCTTCCCAGGCGTGCGCCAGGGGATCCTCGACAGCGCACAGCACCAACCGAAGCGGTGCCGGCTCGTTCGCCTCGCCGGTCGTGGTATCCGCGGTCTCAGCCTCCTCAGCGGCGGTCACGGTTTCAGCATGGCACTTCGGAGGCACCGCGCGTAACCGCTATCTGGTAACTGGTAGCCCCGTCAGGTTAAGGCCCGGTGCCCGTCCGGGTGACCATGTCGTGTTCGCGTGTCGCGCAACGGTTCCCGGCTAGGGTGGCCCGGTGCCGAGCATCGCCTACTTCGGACCGCAGGGAACCTTCTCCGAGCAGGCTGCCCGCGCGGCCGCCCTCCCGGAACACACGCTGGTGCCCGTGGCCACCGTTCCCGAGGCTCTCGCCGCCGTCCGGCAGGGCAGGTACGACCTGGCGTGCGTGCCCGTCGAGAACTCCGTCGAGGGCGCGGTCTCGGCCACCATGGACGCGCTCGCGGTCGACGAGCCGCTCCTCGCCGTCGCGGAGCGGGTCCTGCCGGTCCGGTTCTCGCTGCTGGCCCGCCCCGGCCTCACACTCGCCGACATCACCTCGGTCGCGAGCCACCCGCACGCGCTCGCGCAGGTCCAGGGCTGGCTCGCCGCGAACCTCGGCCGGGCGACCCAGCTCGCCGCCACCTCGACGGCCGCCGCCGCGGTCGGCGTCCTCGCCGGCGACTACGACGCGGCGATCACCGCGCCCGTCGCCGCCACCCACTACGCGCTGGACGAGCTGGAAACAGGCATCGCCGACGTAGCCGACGCGGTCACCCGATTCCTGCTCATGCAGCGCCCCGGCATGCTGCCCCCGCCGACCGGCTCGGACCGCACGTCGATCGTGGCCGTGGCCGCCTACCAGCGCACCGGCGTGCTCGCCGAGATGCTCACCGAGCTCGCGCTGCGCGGCATCAACCTGAGCCGCATCGAGTCCCGGCCGCTCAAGGGCCGGCTCGGCGAGTACCGCTTCTACCTGGACTTCGACGGTCACATCGCGGAACAGCGGGTCGGCGACGCCCTCGCCGCGCTGCACCGCCGCTGCCAGCACCTCCGCTTCCTCGGCTCGTACCCGAAGGCCGACGGCACCCCGACCCCCGGCCTGACGGACAACACCGACGCCGACTACTCGGCGGCCGCCGGCTGGGTCGACGGCGTGCGCGGCGGCCGCACCGGCTAATTCGAACGGAATTGTCGGGGTTCGGGTTTACAGTGCCCACGCCCACACCAACAAACTCCGGGGGGAGCTGCTCATGACCGACGTCGCGGTGCGTGCCGAGGCGCTGGTGAAGACCTACGGGTCCACCCGCGCGCTGGACGGCATCGACTTCGAGATACCGACCGGCACCGTGCTCGGCCTGCTTGGCCCCAACGGGGCGGGCAAGACCACCGCGGTGCGCATCCTGACCACGTTGCTGCGCCCCGACTCCGGGCGCGCGTGGGTGGCCGGGCACGACGTGCTCGCCGAACCGGACGCGGTGCGCAAGTCGATCGGGTTGTCCGGCCAGTACGCGGCCGTCGACGAGAACCTCACCGGCTTCGAGAACCTGTACATGGTCGGCCGGCTGTACGGCATGAACAAGACCGATGCCAGGGCCCGTGCCACCGAGCTGCTCGGTCGCTTCCGGCTCACCGACGCCGCGACCCGGCCGGCCAAGACGTACTCCGGCGGCATGCGCAGGCGCCTCGACCTGGCCGGCGCGCTGGTCGCGGAGCCGTTGGTGGTGCTGCTCGACGAACCGACCACGGGCCTCGACCCGCGCGGCCGGCTCGAAACGTGGGAGGTCATCGGCGAGCTGGTGGCCGACGGCGCGACCGTGCTGCTGACCACGCAGTACCTCGAGGAGGCCGACCAGTTGGCCGACACGATCCTCGTCATCGACCACGGCCGGGTCATCGCGGGCGGCACGGCCGACCACCTCAAGGCCGAGGTCGGCGGCGAACGTCTGGAGATCGTGGTCGCCGAAGCCGGGGAGCTGGCCACCGCGAGCCGCGTGCTCACCGACATCGGCGCCGGCGAGCCGACCGTCGACCAGCACAGCAGGCGCGTGCAGGTACTGGTCGACGCCGGTCCGAAGTCACTGATAGAAGCGCTGCGCAGGCTCGACGCCGAGGGTGTCGTGGTGCTCGACGTCGGCCTGCACCGCCCGACGCTCGACGACGTGTTCCTGTCGCTCACCGGCCACGCGGCCGAGGACGAGCAGGAGAAGGGGGAGCCGGCGTGACCGTGCTGACGCGAGGACTGCGCGACGGGGGCATCGTCGCGTGGCGCAACCTGCTCAACGTGCGGCGCAACGTCGACTGGCTGTTCGCCGCGGTCATCCAGCCGATCATGTTCGTGCTGCTGTTCGCGTACGTCTTCGGCGGCGCGCTCGGCGGCGGCGCCTACCGCGAGTTCCTGATCGCGGGCATCTTCGTGCAGACGATCGCGTTCAACTCGGCGTTCACGGTGATCGGGCTGTGCAACGACCTGCAGAAGGGCATCATCGACCGGTTCCGGTCGCTGCCGATGTCCCGGTTGGCCGTGCTGCTCGGACGCACCACGTCGGACCTGATCGTGTCCGCGATGGCGTTGCTGATCATGTCGCTGTGCGGGTTGCTGGTGGGCTGGCGCATCCGGGGGAGCGTCCTCGACGCCGTGCTCGCGTACCTGATCCTGCTGCTGTTCGGGTTCGCGATGTCGTGGATCGGCGCGCTGATCGGGTTGTCCGCGCCCAGCGTCGAGGTGGCTCAGAGCGCCGGGTTGATGTGGTTGTTCCCGCTCTCGTTCATCTCGTCCGCGTTCGTCGGCGCGGGCACCATGCCGGGCCCGTTACGCGCGGTCGCCGAGTGGAACCCGTTCACCGCGGTGATCCAGTCGGTGCGAGACCTGTTCGGGAACGCCGCTCCGCCCGGGATGACGCCGCCCGCCGGGTGGCCGGCCGACCACGCCGTGCTTTACGCGCTCGTGGCGTCCGTGGGGATCCTGGTGGTGTTCGTGCCGCTGTCGGTGGCCAAGTACCGGCGGGTTGCCTCGCGCTGATCACACCGGCGGGGCCGGCACCCTCGGTAGGCGGAAACCGAAGTGCTTCTCGTACGCCGTCAGGATCTCTTCTTCCGTCGCGAGCGTGGTTTCCGTGCGGTCGTCGCCCACGGTTTCCAGCAGGCGATCCTTGACGATCGTCACTCGGCCGTGCTCCGTGTTCCTCGAGCACCTCGGGGTGTCCCGGAAGTGGGAGTCGGGCGCCGTCTCCTGCCACCAGCACGGGCGCTCGAAGTCGGACATCGGCCTCGGGCGCGTCTCCACCCGGTACTGGGGCACGCCGTCCATCAGCACGTCCACGTCGCCGTGTGGCGCGTCCACCACCAGGAAGTCGCCCGCCGGGTCCGGCTGCGCCTCCGGCCAGTCCATTCTCAGCGGGTAGGTGGCGTGCTTGCCGAACCCCACGTCCACCAGGTAGCGCTCGTCCAGCCGCACCAGCAGCGCGAGGTGGTCGAAGAGCGGGGTGGCGACCCGGCCGTCGTCGACGAGAACGCGCGCGGCCAGCAGGTCGACCTCGAAACCGAGCGCTCTCAACAGTTCCGCGAACAACCCGTTCAGCTCGTAACAGAAACCGCCCCGGCCGCGCCGTACGACCTTGTCGACCAGGGCTTCCTCCGTCAGGACGATCCGCTCGTCCAGGTGGATGGACAGGTTCTCGAACGGGACCGTCTCCAGATGGCGGCGATGCAGGTCCCGGAGCACCTCCACCGTCGGGCCGGTCGGGGTCGGCGCGCCGATGCGCGACAGGTAGCTCTGCACGGTGTCGGTGTCCATGCGGACAGCCTGACCGCTCCACCTAGGTCCAGGTCAAGACCCGGTCCGACAGGAATCCTTCTTCCAAAGTACCAGTTTCGCCGGAAGTCTTGACGAATCGCTGACATTCAGCGCTAATAACATATCCAGGGGAGAGTTAATCACAACGGTTTTGTAACGGCCAGGGAAACAGTAAGAGGTGCTCGGAATGACCTGATGACCCGTCGGCGCTGCCGGGTCGGCCTACCGCCGCACCGTGCTGTCACCTGCTCGTGACAGGCGGTAAAGCTGGTAGGAGGTGCGGGTACCATGAACACGTTTCTCGTCGCGTTGAGCAGCGTCATCGGTCTGGTTTTCGTCACAAGGTTCTTCGTCGGGAAGAATCGGACTCGCGAGCTCGACCGGGACTTCTCCCTCGAGCTTTCCTGTGGTCGCGACCGCGCATTGCGCGCCGCCGCCACCGCCGCGCGCGGCGTCCTCTGGGAGGTCGAGTTCACCGACAACGGACTGCTAACGAAGCACATCCGCGCCCGCAACGTCATCCACGTGACCATCGCCGAGTCCGCCCGGTCCGGTCACAGCTGCGCGAAGGTCTGGACCCGCTACCAGTGGGCGGACACCGCGTTCATCCTGCGGCCCCGTTCGTTCCTGGACACCCGGCGTAAGCGCGACAAGATCGTCCGCACCCTGTCGGCGTACGCGGTGCCCGCCGGACGGGACGCCACCATCGGCTGAACGCACTCGGTGCCCCGCGATGTGACCGTTTGTTGTTACCCGATCGAGGGTAGGTCTCGTTGGAAGCAACCCTTTGTGGGGATGCACGTCCATTCAGTAGAAGCCAGAAGAGCGTCCAGTGGTGTCGGGGCCAGGTGGAGGCGATGAAGATGCTACGAACGAAGATCAAGACAGGCATGCTGGTGAGCGGTGGTGCGGCACTTGTGCTGCTGCTCGCCGGATGCAACGGCGAGAACTCGGCGGGTGCCGGAAGTCCGGAGGTGCCGACCATCCCGGGGACCGTGTCGGAGTCGGCGCCGCCCGCCCAGACGAGCAGCGCGCCGCCGGCAACGTCCGCGCCGGGCACGGCACAGGCGGGGCAGCCGGCGCCTAAGCCGGCCGCGGGCAGCACGGCCGAGTGCAAGGTCGCGGACCTGTCGTTGAGCCTCGGAGGCGGGGACGCCGCCGCCGGCACCAACTACCGCTCGCTCGTGTTCACCAACAAGGGCGGCCGCACGTGCACCATCCAGGGCTTCCCCGGCGTGTCCTACGTCGCGGGCGACGACGGGCACCAGGTCGGGCCGGCCGCGTTCCGCGTCGGCGCCAAGGGCGCGGTGATCACGCTGAAGCCGGGCGGCACCGCGGCCGCCGACATCGGGTTCGTCCAGGTGCGCAACTTCGACTCGTCGATCTGCAAGCCGACGGAGGTGCGTGGCCTGCGGATCTACCCGCCGCACGAGTACGACTCGATGTTCGTCGCGGCGGCGGGCACCGGTTGCGCCGGCACCCCGCCGGGCAACCAGCTGACCGTGGCGACCGTCAAGTAGCGGTACGAGTGAGGGCTTGTGTGAGCGGCCGCCGGCGTCTGGACTGAGTGAGCAGCGGAGGGCCACGAGCGGAGCGAGTCGCCTGAGCAGCGCAGGGAGGGAAGACGCCGGGTCCAGGCCGCGAATGCGCGAGCGGAGCGAGCCAATGTGACGGTACTACTCGGCCGCCATCATGCCGGTGCGCCACGCCCACGCGGCCACCTCGACGCGGTTGCGGGCCCCGATCTTGGCCTGCACCGCGGCGAGGTGCGTCTTGACCGTGGACAGCGACAGATAGAGCTCGGTGCCGATCTCGGTGTTCGTCAGCCCCCGCGCGGCGGCCCGGACCACATCCAGCTCCCGCTCGGTCAGCGGCTCGGCCGGTGAGTCTTTCGGGGCGGTCGCGTTCGACGTCGCGAAGTGCCGCAGCAGCCGCACGGTGATCTGCGGCGACACGAGCGCGTCACCGCGGTGGGCCGCGCGGACCGCCTCGAGCAGCAGCGCCGGGCCGGCGTCCTTCAGCAGGAAACCGTTGGCGCCGTTGGACAACGCGGTGTGCACGTACTCGTCGAGGTCGAACGTGGTGACCACGACGACCTTCAGCGGGTCGGTCACGCCGGGGCCGGCGAGCGTCTTCGTGACCTCGAGGCCGTCCATGCCGGGCATGCGGATGTCCAGCAGGCACACGTCCGGCCGCAGCTCCCGCGCCATCCGCACCGCGGACACCCCGTCCGCGACGTCCGAGACCACCTCGATGTCGTCCTGCGTCTCCAGGATCATCCGGAAGCCGGCGCGCACCATCTCCTGATCGTCCGCGATCAGTACCCGGATCATGAGCTCTCTTTCCGCAACGGCAGCCACGCCTCGACGCTCCAGCCGACATAGCCGCTCGGGCCGGCCTCGAAGCGGCCGCCGAGCAGCTCCACCCGCTCACGCATGCCGACCAGACCGTAGCCGCCGGATCCGCCGGCCGGGTTCACCGGTCGCTTCGCGCCGTCGTCGGTCACCCGGATGTGCAGGCCCTCGCCGTTGTACGCCACCCGGACGCGGACGGTGCCGGCGTCCGGCGCGTGTTTGCCGACGTTCGTCAGCGACTCCTGGACCAGCCGCAGCACCGAACGGCCGACCTCGTGTGGTAGCTGGTCAGGCAGTTCCAGCTCCAGGTCGACCGGCGGGCCGGTGAAGTTCTCGACCAGGCTGTGGATATCCGCCGACAGGTCGGTGGTCGCCTGGTCGGCGACCTCGGCGTTGCCGGCCGTCCACGTGGCCGTGCCGTCCCGCAGGCTGCCGACCAGCGTGCGCATCGCGTTCAGTGCCTCGGTGCCGCTGTGCTCGATCCGTGCCAACGCGGGCAGCGCGACGTCCGGTTTCGTCTCGGCGACCATCAACGCGGCCTGCGCCTGGACGACGATGCCGGTCACGTGGTGCGCGACGACGTCATGCAGCTCGCGGGCCAGCGCCATCCGCTCGCCCTGCTGCGCCGAGGTCACCGCGGCCCGGACGGTCTGGTTGCGTTCCCGGTCCCGTGCCTTGAAGTACCAGCCGGCGACGACCGCCACGAGGAGCAGGAACAGCAGCAGGAGTGAGAAGTTGGCGTCGTTGAGGATGGTCGACGACCGCAGCCCCATCGACAGCACGGTGGCGGCGACCAGCGCCGCGGTGGCGCCCGCCGCATGCCGCACCGGCGTGTACCGCACCACGTAGGCGACGAGCGCCATGCTTGCGGCGAGACCGGTCGGCGACACCGGCCAGGTGTCGTCGTAGCCGCCGAGGGTCCGGCTGGTCAACCCCATGAACGCGATGGCGCCGGCGGCCAGGTAGGTCATCCGCAGGGGGTATTTCGTGCCGAAGAACGCGCAGACGGCCGCGGCGGTGGAGCCGGCGAGGCCGAGCACGTTCTCCCCGCCGCCCGAGGTCAGCTCGACCAGGGCGAGCACCGCGAGCGCGGCGCCGAGCGGCCACTGGGTGCGGACGAGCGCACTCATCTCCGTCTCGACCTTCTGCTTCGCCGACCGGCGCAGGTAGACGCCCCCGCCGATCGCGGTGACCAGCAGGATGAGCCCGAACAGCCCGGTCTGCGCGATGTCCGCCGACCCCAGCGACAGATACCCGCCGTACTGGCAGTAGTAGTCGCAGGCCATGTCGCGGATGAACACCGACGCGAGGCACGACGCGACGAGTGCCGTCGTGCACGCGGTGGCGACCAGCGGCGTGCAGCGCCAGACCACCAGCAGGACCAGTACCGTGCCGGCGATCGTCTCCGTGAGCAGGATGTGCTGGAGGCCGATCGACCACGTCTCGACCTCGGCGGCCCGCAACATCATCGAGGACGCCGTGAGCACGCCGGCGCCGACGATCGCGCTGACCGCGGGGCGGTTGACACCGAGGAAGGCGCACAGGGCGAACACCGCGGCGCCACACAGTGCCAGCAGCGTCTTGGTCGTCGGCGAACCCGCGCGTTCGATGAGCAGCAGTAGGTCGAGCAGCAGCGCGAGGCCCAACAACGCGGCCAGCCAGCGATGCGGCACCGAGATCGGTGTCATGTGAAGAACGTATTGGACGCCCGGCCGGGGCGCCTCGGTCAACCGGCGGGCGCGGGTCAGCCGATCGGCCAGTCGGCCGGTCCCGAGCGGTGACCGGTCGGCCGGCTGGCGCCGACTGTTCGACCGATCCGCCGGACCCCTCTCCGGAGCGAAGCTATGACCAGCAAGTTCACCGGAGGATTCACGGCGGAGGAACGAAATGTTGCAGGCGATTCTGGTGTGGACCGGGGCAGTGCTCGCGATCGGACTGCTGCTGTTGATGTCGCTGGGGCCGGTCATCGTCGAGGCCGACTCGTGGTGGTACGAGCGCAAGCAGAACCGGCAGGCGGCGCGCACGGCGTCCGCGCCGGCCGTGCGTCGGGTGCCGCAGCCGACTGCGTGAGTCAGTCAGTTCAGCCGGCCGCGAGGACGGTGTGGACGAGCCCGGGGAAGCGTTCGTCCAGCTCGTCGAGGCGCAGGGTGTTCATGCGCTGGCGGCCGTCGTCGTACTGACGGAGGATGCCCGCCTCGCGCAGGGTTCGGAAGTGATGGCTGAGCGTCGAGGCGGCAACCGGCAGACCGAAGGTGCCACAGGCCCGGTCGCCCTCGGCGACAAGGAGCCGGACGATCTGCCGACGCGTGGGGTCGGCCAACGCACGCAGCACGTCGTCCACCTCGACGGCGGCCACGTCCGGATGGGACGGCGGCACCCAGCGGCCCGACGTCATCGTTGACGACCCTCTCAGCTCTGTTCGACAACCAACAAAAACTGTACCGGCGACCACGCCTCACGAACCGCCCGAGTTATCCACAGGCAAGATCGACATCGCCTGTTCTGTCGGTGGGTGCCGGTAGACTGGGCACTGGGCCGCCCCCGGGATCGGGTGGGGGATGCATCGCGCGCGAGGCTTTCGGTGAAGTCGCTGGTCAGGACACGTGGACGGGGGCTTCTTCACGTTCTGAAGGACCGTGTCGAGGCAGACGCAGCCGCGCTCACTGTGACCCAGCCAACCATGTCCTGAATGGCGCGTTCAGGGCGTCCAACGTCCCCAACGCGCCTTTCAGGGCACGCACCCTGGCCTGCCGGCGAACGGACTTGACCAGCCATCACGTGACTTTGCCGGGATCGGGTGGGGATGCATCGCGGGCGGGCGGCGAAGTCACGTGATGGGTGCTTTGGGGACTGTGGCCCTGAATAGGTCCGTCACGGGGTCGGGTCGGGTCACAGGTGGTTCGGTGGCGCGGGCGGCCCCCTGCGGCCGCCCGCGCCACCAGCTCATCGGACGATCGTCCTGCGCAGGCGGTTGAGGGCGCGGTGTTGCGCCACGCGGACGGCGTCCGGGGTGGTGCCCACCGCCTCCGCCGTCTCCTGCGCGGACATGCCCAGCACCACCCGCATGATCAGGATTTCCCGCTGCCGGGGCAGCAGCGTGCGCAGCAGGTCGCCGGTCTGCTCGACCAGTTCCCGGCGCAGCGCGATCTGCTCCGGGTTCTCCTCGATGGTCAGCGTGTCCGGGGTCTCCGCGGTCGGCAGCGAGCGGTCCCGTGCCGCGGCACGATGCACGTCCGCCACCTTGTGAGCGGCCACGCCGAACACGAACGACAGGAACGGCCGACCGAGGTGCCGGTAGGTGGGCAGCGCGCGGAACACCGCGAGGCACACCTCCTGCGCGACGTCGTCGGCCGAGCTGATCGGGCGGACGCGCCCCATCTTCGACCGGCAGTACCGCACCATGATCGGGCGCAGGAAGCCGAGCAGCTCGTCGGTCGCGGCGGTGTCGCCGGCCGACGCGGCGGCGGCGACCGCGTCCAGGTTCGCTCTTGTGACCGGACGTGCCCACTCGGTCACGGTCACACTCGCCAGCTCGGCCTCGAGCTGGGAAAGATCGACTTCTGGCTCGATAGTGCACAACATCGCGTGCCTCCTGTTGTGTTCACTCAAGAGAGCACGCATGGCCGGCACAAATACGTCCGCGACGAAGTTCGGACCCCGGAGAACCAAACCGTTGCCCCATCGGGCAGAACGCGAGTGCGGGACGTAGGTGAACGATCACCCGCAGCATTCGGTTGGCGCTGTCGACCGAATCTCGTCGCGGGCGCGGGCGCCGTTACGGTCTCGGCCGCGGGAACAGGGCCGCGACGATACGGTGAACGGGTGGTGGACTCTCCCGGAGCTGTGATCAGGACGCCCAAGAGCGAGGCGACGCGGACGCTCATCGTGGAGACCGCGCTGCGCCTGTTCCAGGAGAACGGCTACGACAAGACGACCATGCGGGCCATCGCCAGGGAGGCCGGGGTCTCGGTCGGCAACGCGTACTACTACTTCAGTTCCAAGGATCAGCTGGTCCAGGGCTTCTACGACCGGATCGCCGAGCTGCACGAGCAGCGGGTCGAAGAGGCGCTCGCGATCGAGCAGGACTTCGCCAAACGTTTGCGCGCGGTGATGCACGGCTGGCTCGACGTGGCCGCGCCGTACCACGAGTTCGGCAAGCAGTTTTTCGTGAACGCGGCCGACCCGGACAGTCCGCTGAGCCCGTTCTCCAACGAGTCGAGCCCGGCGCGGGACGCGCAGATCGCGCTGCACCGCCGGGTGCTCGAGGGGTCGACGGCGAAGGTCGACCCCGAGCTGCGGCCGGAGCTGCCCGAGCTGCTGTGGCTGTATGAGATGGGGGTCGTGCTGTTCTGGGTGCACGACCGGTCGGCCGGCTGCCGGCGGACGCGGATGCTCGTCGACCGCACGGTGCCGCTGCTCGACCGGGTGATCGGGCTGTCCCGGCTGCGGTTGTTGCGGCCGGTCACGCGCGAGATCGTCCAGCTCATCGGCGACCTGACGCGCCCCGATGCCTAACCGTGCTTGACATGGCAAGCAGCAGGGTAGAACCTAGGTAACTGTTACGACTAGTAACATGTACTTTGTCGGGAGGTTCGCCATGGCGCGCGTGCTGCAACCCAAGGACCGCGAGGTCACCGCTGAACGGTTGCTCGACTCGTCGATGCGGAACTCCTACGACCCGGACATCGACATCGACTGGGACGCGCCGCTCGTCGAGGGCAAGACCTTCCTGCCGGAGGAGCGGGTGTCGCTGTACGGCACGGCGCTGTGGGACGGGTTGTCGCCGGAGCAGCGGATCGAGCTCGCGAAGCACGAGATCGGCAGCATCACGAGCGTCGGGCTGTGGACCGAGATCGTGCTGATGCAGTTGCTCGCCCGGTATGCGGCGGACCTCGACCCGCGCAGCCCGCACACGCACTACGCGCTGACGGAGATCGGCGACGAGACGCGGCACGCGATCATGTTCGGCAAGGGCATCGCGCGGCTGGGGCTGCCGGCGTACGGGCCGCCGAAGATGGTCCGGACGCCTGCGAAGGTCTTCGGTGCGGCGATCGGCGGGCCGGCGATGTTCGCGTCGGTGCTCGTGGTGGAGGAGACGACCGACCGGCTGCAGCGGTCCATGTTGGACGATGAGAACATCCAGCCGATGATCCGGATGATCAACAAGATCCATGTGGTCGAGGAGGCCAGGCACGTGCGGTACGCGCGTGAGGAACTGGTGCGGGGCATGGCGAAGCTCAGCCGGCCGGCGCTGGAGCTGCATCGCTTGGTGACCGCGGTGGTGGCGTTCTCGGTGATCAACATCATGGTGCACCCCGGCGCGTACGCGGCCGTGGGTCTTGACCCGCGTGCGGCGCGGGCGGCGGCGCTCGCGAACCCGCATCACCACGCGTCACGGAAGTGGATGGCCGAGAAGGTCGTGGCCTTCCTGACCGAGGTCGGCATGATCGGTGGGCCGACGAAGAAGCTCTGGCAGCGCGCGCACCTGCTGTAATTCCGTCGTGCCAATGATTTTCGGCATCTAGCCTGAACACATGGCAGCAACGACGGTTCGCGGCAAGCACGTCGACATTCGCCTGTGGACGCGACCGGAGACGGTCGAGTCACAGGCGATGGCGCAGCTGCAGAACATCGCCGCGCTGCCGTGGACGTTCAAGCATGTCGCGGTGATGCCGGACGTGCACTACGGCAAGGGCGCCACGGTCGGCTCGGTGATCGCGATGCGTGACGCCGTGTCCCCGGCGGCGGTCGGTGTCGACATCGGCTGCGGCATGACGGCCGTGCGCACGTCCCTCACCGCTTCTGACCTGCCCGACGACCTGCGCCGCCTGCGGTCGAACCTCGAGCGCGCGGTGCCGGTGGGCTTCGGCAAGCACAAGGCGACGGTGTTCACGACTCGGGATGCCGGTGACTGGGACCGCTTCTGGCGCGGGTTCGAGGACCTGACGCCGGTGGTGCGAGCGAACTCGGGCCGGGCGCTGCACCAGATGGGCACGCTCGGCGGCGGGAACCACTTCATCGAGATCTGCCTGGACACGGCCAAGCAGGTCTGGGTGATGCTGCACTCGGGAAGCCGGGGGATCGGTAACCTCCTTGCGCAGCACCACATCGAGGTGGCACGCGGGTTGGCGCACAACCAGTCGTTGCCGGACCCGGACCTGGCGGTGTTTCTGGCGCACACGCCACAGATGAAGGCGTACCGGCATGACCTCTTCTGGGCCCAGGACTACGCACGCCGCAACCGAGCGGTGATGCTGCGCCTCATCTGCGACGTGCTGCGCAAGCAGTTCCCACAGGTGAAGTTCGAGGACCCCATCTCCGCCCACCACAACTACGTTGCGGAGGAGACCCACTTCGGCGAGGTCGTGCTGGTGACCCGCAAGGGCGCCATCCGGGCGGGCCGGGGAGAGCTGGGCATCATCCCGGGCTCGATGGGCACGGGTTCGTACATCGTGCGCGGCTTGGGCAACCCGGACTCCTTCGAGTCGGCGTCCCACGGCGCTGGCCGCCGCATGTCGCGCAACAAGGCACGCAAGCAGTTCACCGAAGCCGACCTGGCAGCCCAAACCGCAGGAGTCGAGTGCCGCAAGGACTCCGGCGTAGTCGACGAGATCCCGGCGGCATACAAGGACATCGACGAGGTAATCCGCAACCAGGACGACTTGGTCGAAATAGTCGCGAAGCTCAAGCAAGTGGTGTGCATCAAGGGCTGAGTGAACGTGGGCCGCGCTGACGTTGGTCGGCGCAGCCCACGTCTTTCACAACGCGAAGCTGTTGTCGGGTCAGGGTTTCAGGGATCACGTCGGTGTATGGGCCGAACGGTGGCGGGTCGCGGGGGCGGGTACGTCGTGAACGCTGTGGCTGTCGATGGTGACGCTGGTCCGGTGGCGGTCGGCGGTGTACTGATCGTCGCTGGCGGCTGTGTGGTGACTTTCGTGCGCCGGGCTCGCGACCAACGCCTTCGCGCGCGGTTGCAGCCTCGCCTTGTCCTCTCATTAGGTGCGTTGGGGACAGGGCATCGCGTGTGTGTCGCGAACGGGCCCCACAACCATGTTGTGAAAGGCGCCGTTCAGGGCACCCAGCGCCGTCAACGCGCCTTTCACCGCACGTGCGCGGGACGCGGTGAGCCCATCACGACGTGACTCCCGGCGGACGGGCTTTACCAGCCATCACATGACTTGCCGGGGGCCTGGGGGAACCCGCGGACCGTCAGCGCTTCCAGAAGGATTTGCGGCGGGGGGACTCCGTTGTTAACGATGCCAGTGTTTCCAGGGCTTTCTGCCACCGGCGGTCTACCTCTGTGGGGTCGGCCGTTGGTTGGGACAGCTCCTTTGACAGTGCACCCAGCGCCGAGCGGGCGGACTTTGCTTCTCCGGCTTCCTGCCACTGTGTCAGCAGCACTCGGATTCGTTCTGCCAGCGCGGCCAGCAAACCGGCGCGCTGTCGGACATCCTGGGCCTCGTTCTCCCGCAGGCGCGTCAGCTCCGTTGACACGAAGGTCGACAGTGGCTCTGCCGATACCGGGGCTGGGTGGGTGCGCTTCTTGGGGGGTGGCACCACGGGCGGCAGGAATCCGCCCGGCACGCCGCCTGGCGCCCTGCCTGGTGCGCTGCCGGGGAGGCTGCCTTGTCCGCCTGCTTGCATGCCGCCGCCGCTTCCGTAGCTGGTGTCGTACATCGGGGCGCTTCGGGACATCTCTGCCGCGCCGAAACGGGGAGCGGCGCCGAAGGTGGGCATGCTTGCCGGGGCCGCCATGCCATAGCCAGCCGCCGCCGCGGGGGCCGGGGCAGGCACGTCCCAGCCGCTCGGGAGGTCCACCGGTTGGGTTACCCGTTTCGTCGTGCCGCCCTCGTTCACCACTCGTTGGTCGACCGCCACGAAAGCGGTGAAGCGGGACAGCACACCGAACTTCAGTGATGTCTCGACGATCTGCTGTTCCAGCGCGGACTGGCTCCCGCCGGTCACGTAGCGGTCTTCCAGGTCGCGGATGTTCGCCCTCGCCCACAGCGCGCCCAGCGCCGGGTTCGCACTGCGGGTCGCGGTCAGAGTGGCGCGCCAGTCGGGCAGGCCGCTGACCACCGCCCGGCCGTCGGCGGAACCCGTGAAGCGGCCGAGCACCACCACCGGGGCACCCGGGTACAGGTCGGGGATCGGCGCGGGGGCCACCGTGGCCAGGTCGACCGCGAGACCGTCCGGCGTCACCGCCAGCTCCGTCACCAGCGGGTTGCCGATCCTGCGGTGGATGTTGTGCATGGCCTCGTCGAGCCGGTCCTCCGACTCGACCAGCTCGCACCGGCCCTGCGAGCCCGCCAACCTGCGCAGGAAGCCCTCGTTCACGGCCCGGTCGATGCCGACCGTGCTCACTCGCACGCCGGTCAGCTTCGGTGCGAGCTCGCTCAGGATCTGGTCCTCGTTGCCGATCTGACCGTCCGTCACCAGCACGAGGACCCGTTCGCGGGCCGTCACCTCATGGAGCAGATCCGTGGCCCGGCGCAGCGGGGACAGCATCTCGGTGCCGCCGCGGGCGTCGAGGCCGGCCAGGAACTCCACCGCGCGGAAGCGGTTGCGATCGGTCGCCTCGGCCAGGGTCTCCGGCAGGTCCGGCGGCGACTCCGTCTGGTAGTCGAACGCCAGCACGGCGAACCGGTCCTCGCCGTTGAGGGTGTCGACGATCCGCGCCGCCGCGCGGCGGGCCGCCACCATCTTCCAGCCGCCCATCGAGCCGGAGCGGTCCAGCACCAGCACCACGTCGCGGCCGCGCCGGGGCGCACCGCCCGTCGGCGGCAGCACGGTCAGCGCGAACGTGCCGCCCTGCTCGTCCTCGTCGGGCAGCACCGCGAGCGACGTGCTCACCGCGTCGCCGTCGCCGACCTTCAGACGCAGCACGAAGTCGCGGTCCGCGCGTTCGCCGGGGTTCAGGCGGACCGTCAGGCCGCTCGCCGTGTCCTCGGTGGCGGTCGCGTGCAGGCTCGACCGCACGCCGGTCAGCGGCAGGCCGGCCGGGTCGACGGTGACCTCGAGCGACAGCCGCACCGGGTTCGGGAAACCGGGGAGCAGCACCGGCGGGGAGATCCGCGACGCGTCCGGCACCGCGTCGGTGTCGTCCGCCGTGCCGTCGCCGACCTGCTCGTCCTCCAGCGCGGCCCCCGGGATGTACCTCGGCGCCACGACCAGCGGGAAGCGGAACGTGGCCTCGCCGTCCTCGTAGGGCAGCGCGCCGGCCATCGTCAGGTGCACGGTGACCCGCTCGCCCGGCATGACGTTGCCGACCCGCATGGTGAACACACCCGACCGCTCCTCCTCGGCGATCGACGCGCGTTTGCCCTGCTCGATGGCCTGGTCGTAGTCGGCCCTGGCCGCGCCGCGCTCCTTCAGCACGCCGTCGACCACCCGGCCGTCGGCCTCCATCCGCATGGCTGTGACCGCGGCGCGCGGCGGCAACGGGAAGATGTACGTGGCCTCGAGCGGCTCGGTGTGCGTGTTGCGGAAGCCCTGCGTCAGCTCGGTGTGCGAGGCGAGGCCGGTGATGCTCGTGCGGACGTCGAGCGACTCCAGCGGGAGGTTGCCGCGCCGGGTGCTCAGACAGCCCAGCCCGTCGTCTTCTGTCGGCCGGCTGTCGACCTCGGTCGGGTCGATCAGGTCGAGGTCGGTGCTCATCGGGTTTCCTCTCGTGTGGACAGGCCGAGCCGGTCGAGTGCGGCGAGCAGGGGCGCGGCTGCCGCCGTCAGTTCCGCCAGCTCGGTCTCGGTCGGGGCTCTCGTGGCGCCGTCCAGCGTGACGGTGACACTGTCACCAACGCGGAACCCGTGCACCGGCCTGATGACAGTGTCGTACTCGGTTCTGGGTGTCTTCTGGTGGAACGGGTCGACCTGGATCCGTACCCCACGCGGCTGGTAGACCTCCACGGCCGGCCGCTCCGCGACCTCGGCGAGCTCGTCGTCGGAGGCGCCGAGCAGCTTCTCCTGGATCTCGGCCAGCGAGAGCCCCTTCGCCTGCAGACGCTTGACCGAGGCCAGCTGTAACGCGTGGCGTAAGCCGTAGAGCGCGATGCGGCCCCGGTTGGCGAGCGGACGGTCGACGAGTCCGATGGTCGTGTACCACCGGATGGTGCGCCCGTTCGGCAGCTCCCGGACCCTGCCGTTCCGCTGGCCGTCGTAGTCCTCGGCCAACAGGTCGGCTACCTGGTCCGAGAGCTGCTCGAGAGTCCACAGCTCGTCGGTCATGGAGCTATCTTGACAGTGTCAGATGACAGTGTCAAGCTGTCAGCCCCAGCCGAGCTCGTGCAGCCGCTCGTCGTCTATCCCGAAATGGTGGGCAATCTCGTGAACGACAGTGATCGCGACCTCCTCGACGACGTCCTGCTCGTCACGGCAGATGTCGAGGATGGCCTCGCGGTAGATGGTGATACGGTCCGGCAGCACGCCGCCGTACTGCGACGTGCGCTCGGTCAGCGCGACACCGTGGTAGAGCCCGAGCAGCGTGGGGTTCTCGCGGTCGCGGTCCTCGACCAGGACGACGACGTTGTCCATCGCCGTCGCGAACTCCTTCGGGATGAGGTCCAGCGCGTCGCCGACCAGCTCCTCGAACCGGTCGCGCGTCATCGCGAACGCCACGTCAGCCGCCGGACTTCGGCGCACCGGACGTGGTGGTCGCGGGCTGGGCCCGGACGCTGCCGGTCACCGGCCGCAGCGAACCATCCGTCTCGAGTGCGCCCACCTTGCAGTTCACCTTGCGTGAGCCGGCCGCCCAGCTCTCGGCCTTCAACGTGTCGGAGTAGAGCGACAGTGTCAGCGCGGCCAGATCCTTGTTGCCCGTGTACTTCGCCGCCACCGGCGGGCAGAGGTCCACGGTCTTCTCCAGTTGCTGTGCGTCGGTCGGGTACCCGTTCGGGAAGGCCGCCGCCAGGTCGACGTTGCCGACCACCTCGTACGAGTGCTTCGTCGCGCAGTCGACCGGGTCGCCGACCTCCTTGTTGTTCACCAGACCGAAGCAGGTCCCCAGGTCGTGCACGTTGGACTGGTCCTGCTTGGCGGCGGTGCCGGTCGTCGACAGCAGTCGCTTGCCGGACGGCGTCACCCGTTGCACGCCGCACCGCAGCTTGCGGTCGCCGTCACGCCACTGGTCCGCGGTGGGCTTCAACGCGCCCACCGTGTACTTGCCGAACGGGTCGAGCGTGCCGCCGAGGTACGTCGCGCCGACCTCGGTGCACTTCTCGGTCACGATCTGCTGCCAGCCCTTCTCGTCCGGGGTCGGCGCGTTGGCGCCGTAGTCGCCGCCGATCTCGACGTTGCTGGTCACCTCGAAGGTGTGCGGCTGCTCGCACGGCACGCGGCGCATGTTCTGCGGCGCGTCGTTCGGCCAGTCGAGGCAGGTGCCGCTCGGCGAGTCGAACGCCGCGGCGGCCTCCTCGGCGGCAGTGTCCGCGGCTCCCTTCACCGACACCGGCCAGGAGAACAGCATGCTCATGCTGAGCACAGCGAGGGCGCCGATGAAGGCACCAGCCATCACCAGCCGAGTTCTGAGCGTGCTCCCTCGGGAGCCCGACGATCCGACGCGTCCAGACATCGCGTCCATGATGCCAGCGTTACGCACGGTGGTAGGGGTCGAATCGCGTTGTCGCCGGATTCGGTTGTGCGGATACCCTCCGAGCTGTGATCGACCTGAGGACTCTACGTGAGAATCCCGAGGCCGTACGGGCCTCCCAGCTCGCCCGCGGCGAGGACCCGACGCTGGTCGACGCGCTGCTGTCCGCCGACGAGCGCCGCCGTTCCGCGGTCGCCGCCGCCGACACGCTGCGTGCCGAGCAGAAACAGCTTGGCAAGCAGGTCGGGCGTGCTCGCGGCGAGGAGCGGGACGCGCTGCTGGCGAGGGGCAAAGAGCTGGCCGCCGACGTGCGGGCCGCCGAGGCCGTCCAGGCCACGGCCGAGTCCGAGCTCGCCGAGCTGCACGCCGTCGTGTCCAACGTCGTCCACCCGGCGGCGCCCGCCGGCGGCGAGGACGACTACGTGGTGCTCAAGGAGGTGGGCACGCCGCCGTCGTTCGACTTCGAACCGCTCGACCATCTCGACCTCGGGGTGCGCCTCGGCGCGCTGGACATGGAGCGTGGCGCGAAGGTGTCCGGCTCCCGGTTCTACTTCCTGACCGGGATCGGGGCGCAGCTACAGCTCGCGCTGCTGAACCTCGCCGCAGCGCAGGCGACCGCGAACGGCTTCACGCTGATGATCCCGCCGGTGCTGGTGCGGCCGGAGATCATGGCCGGCACGGGCTTCCTCGGCGCGCACTCGAGTGAGGTGTACCGCCTTGCCGACGACGACCTCTACCTGGTCGGGACGGCCGAGGTGCCGCTCGCCGGCTACCACGCCGACGAGATCCTCGACCTGTCCGCTGGGCCGCGCCGGTACGCGGGCTGGTCGTTGTGCTTCCGCCGCGAGGCCGGCACGTACGGCAAGGACACGCGCGGCATCATCCGCGTGCACCAGTTCGACAAGGTCGAGATGTTCGTCTGCTGCCGGCCGGAGGACGCCGAGGCCGAGCACGCCCGGCTGCTGGCGTGGGAGGAGGAGATGCTCGCCAAGATCGAGGTGCCGTACCGCGTCATCGATGTGGCGGGCGGCGACCTCGGCGCCAGCGCGGCGCGGAAGTTCGACTGCGAGGCGTGGGTGCCGACGCAGGGCCGCTACCGGGAACTGACGTCGACGTCGAACTGCACGACGTTCCAGGCACGGCGGCTCTCGGTGCGGTACCGGGACGAGAACAACCGTCCCCAGGTGGCGGCGACGTTGAACGGGACGTTGGCGACCACCCGATGGATCGTCGCGCTGCTGGAGAACCACCAGTTGGCGGACGGGTCGGTCCGGGTGCCGGAGGCGTTGCGGCCCTTCCTGGGCCGCGACGTGCTGACGCCGGCGTAGCTACTTGGTCTGGTCGGCCACGTACTTCGCGATCTCCAGCGCGCACGTGGCGCCGGGCGACGGGGCGTTGAGCACGTGCACCTGGTTCGGGGCGGACTCGATGATGAAGTCCTGAACCAGCGTGCCGTCCCGCAGCAACGCCTGCGCACGCACGCCGGCCCCGGCCCGCACCAGGTCCTCCTTGCCGACCGCCGGCACCAGGCGCGCCAGGCTGCGCGCGAACCGCCGCTTCGACAGCGACCGCACCACCTCGTCGACCGCCGTGCGCGGGTACTTGCGCGCCAGCTTCCAGATACCGGGGAACCGCGCGACCTCCGCCAGATCCCCGAAGGACAGGTCGCGCCAGCGGTAACCCTCGCGGCGCAGCGCCAACACCGCGTTCGGGCCGGCGTGGACGCTGCCGTCGAGCATGCGGGTCAGGTGCACGCCGAGGAACGGCAACGTCGCGTCCGGCACCGGGTACACGAGACCGCGAACGAGATGGGCCGACTCGGGGCGGAGCGTGAAGTACTCGCCGCGGAACGGGACGATCGTCGCTTTCGGGGTCAGACCGGCCAGGCGGGCGACCCGGTCGGAGTGAAGTCCGGCACAGTTCACCAGCACGTCGGCCCGGATGACCTCCTTGCCGGTGGCGATCTCCACACCACCGGCACTGCCGGCGCGAATGGCCAGGGCGGGCGTGGAAAGCCGCAGGTCAGCGCCGGCTTCGGTCAAGAGTCCGGCGAGTGCCGTGCAGACGCCGTTGAAGTCGATGATGCCCGTGGTCTCGACACGCAGCGCCGCGACGCACGCGACCTCCGGCTCGTACTCGTGCGCCTCCGCGGGCTCGATCAGCTTGGCCGGCACACCGTTCGCCTCGGCCCGCTCGGCCAGCGCGTGCAGGCCCGGCAGATCGTCCTCGCCGGTGGCCACCACCAGCTTGCCGCACACGTCGAACGGCACCCCGTGCTGACGGGCGAACTCGACCATGGACCTGTTGCCCGCCACCGACATCCGCGCCTTGAACGACCCCGGCGCGTAGTACAGCCCGGCGTGCACGACGTTCGAGTTGTGCCCCGTCTGGTGGCCGGCCCAGTGGTCCTCCTTCTCGAGGAGAGTCACCCGGTCACCCCGCGCGGTCAGCTCCCGCGCGGTCGCCAGTCCGAGGATGCCGCCACCGATCACCACAACATGTCGCACGATGCAAGAGGGTACGGCCCGTCCGAAACGGAGTCGTAACGAGAGCTACACTCGGCGCGCCAAATCCTGGGAGAGGTATGTCCGAGAGTATTGCGCTGGGCCAGCCCACCGTCGGCGAAGAAGAGCTCGCCGCCGTTGCGGAGGTCTTCCGATCCGGTTGGCTCTCCGGGGCCGGCCCGACCTGCAAGAAGTTCGAGGAACGCTTCGCCGACGTCGCAGGCGTCGAGCACGTCCTCGCCACCAACAACTGCGGCGCCTCGCTGCACCTGGCGCTCACCGTCCTCGGGGTCGGCCCCGGCGACGAGGTGATCGTCGGCGACTACACGTTCCCCGCCACCGGGCACTCGGTGATGTGGACCGGCGCGAAGCCCGTGTTCGCCGACATCCGGCCTGACATCTGGAGCGTCGACCCGGCCGCCGTCGAGGCCGCGATCACGCCGAAGACCGTGGGCATCCTCGCCGTCGACGTGTTCGGCCAGCCGGCCGACTACGACGAGCTGCGTGCGATCGCCGACAAGCACGGCCTGTTCGTCATCGAGGACGGCGCCTGCTCGGCCGGCGCGAGCTACCGCGGCAGGCCCGCCGGCGGTCTCGCCGACCTGGCGACGTTCAGCTTCCACGGCCGCAAGGGCATCACCGCGGGCGAGGGTGGCGCGCTGACCACCAACAACGCCGAGTACGCGGCGACCGCGCGCAAGCTGCACACCTACGGCATCGAGCCCGCGCTCAACCGCCAGAACGCGACCGACCTGCCGATCCCGTCGTTCGACGTGGCCGGCTACAACTACCGGATGTCGGACGTCATGGCCGGCATCATGCTGGCCCAGCTAGACCGGCTGCCGGACCTGGTCGCCGCCCGCGCGCGCGTCGCCAAGTCCTACGAGTCGCTGCTCGGCAACCTCGACGGCGTCACGCTGCCGGTCGCGCTGGACGACCGGGTGCACCCGTGGCAGTCCTACGTGGTCACGCTCGACACCGGCATCGACCGGGGCGCGGTCGCGAACGGCCTGCGCGCACAGGGCGTGCAGTGCAACTTCGGCACCTACGCCTCGCACGTGCAGCCGGTCTACGCGAGCGAGTCGTCCTGCCCGGTGTCCGCGGACCTGTTCACGCGGCACCTCGCGATCCCGATGCACGCCAACCTGACCGACGCGCAGGTCGAGCGGGTCGCCGACACGCTGCGCACCGTCCTCACCGAAGTTCGCTGAACAAAACCCTTAGGGAGCAAGCAAGACATGTCCGCATCGCGCACTGTTCTGGTCACCGGCGGCGCCGGCTTCATCGGCATGCACGTGGTGCCCATGCTGCTCGAGCAGGGCTACCAGGTCCGCATCCTCGACAACATGTTCCGCGGCGACCGTGACGAGGTCAACAAGTTGGTGGCCGGCGGCAACGTCGAGCTGATCGACCAGGACGTCCGTTACGGCGGCTCGGTCCACACCGCGATGAAGGGCTGCGAGAGCGTCATCCACCTCGCCGCCGTCTCCATCAACAAGAGCGTCGCGGACCCGCACGAGTCGGTCGACATCAACATGGTCGGCAACCACAACGTGTTCAACGCGGCCGCCGAGCACGGCGTGCGCCGGCTCGTGTTCGCCTCCTCCGCCTCGGTGTACGGCGACCCGAAGAAGCTGCCGATGCACGAGGACGACCCGCTCGACCCGCTGACCCCGTACTGCATCAGCAAGCGGACCGGCGAGGACCTGCTGGGCTTCTACCAGCGCACCAAGGGCCTGTCCTGGGTCGCGCTGCGCTTCTTCAACGTCTACGGCCCCGGCCAGAAGACCACCGCGTACTACACCTCGGTGATCAACCACTTCGTGAACCGGCTGCGCAACGGCCAGGCGCCGGTGATCGACGGCAAGGGCGAGCAGTCCATGGACTTCATCCACGTCGTCGACATCGCCCGCAGTGTGGTCGCGGCGCTGAACTCGGAGCGGGACAACGTGCCGGTGAACATCGGCACCGGCATCGACACCTCGATCGCGACGCTGGCGAAGATCCTGATCGACGCCGTCGGCGCGGACGTGGAGCCGCAGTTCAACCCGCGCGACGTCATGGTGTCCCGCCGGGCCGCGGACATCACGCGTGCCAAGGAGGTTCTCGGCTGGGAGCCGACGATCCCCGTCGAGCAGGGCATGGCAGAGCTGGTCCGCGACACGCCGTGAGCGAGCTTGCGAGCGAACCAGTGTCACAGGGCGACCGTGAGCGGCTCTCCGGAGCCTGCGAGGGGGAGTCGTGAGCGAGCTTGCGAGCGAACCAGTGTCACAGGGCGACCGCGAGCGGCCGTACCGAGCCTGCGAGGGACGGTCGTGACCGGTCTGCCGGAGAACCCGTACAACCCGAACGCCTGGATCATCGGTGAGCCGGAGATCGGTGCGGGCACCTGGATCGGTGCCTTCGCCGTGGTCGACGGGTCCGGTGGGCTGCGCATCGGCACGGGCGTGGACATCAGCTGTGGCGTGCAGATCTACACGCACAACACGACGCGGCGGTGTGTGTCCGGGCGCAGCTTCCCGGACATCGAGCGCGCGCCGGTCACCATCGGCGACCGGGTGTTCCTCGGCGCCAACGCGGTGGTGCTCATGGGTGTCACGATCGGCGACGAGGCGGTCATCGGCGCGGGCGCGGTCGTCACGAAGGACGTGCCGGCGCGCACGATCGTCGCCGGCGTGCCCGCCCGCCCGTCCGGCACGGTGGAGATCAGTGCCGACGGTTCGAAGGTGGCGCTGGCGTACTCGAAGCAATAACTGAAGAACACGACGACAAGGCCCGGACGCACCGCGCGTCCGGGCCTTGCGCCATTCGGACCAACTTCGAAACTCGTTGGCAACCGCCGGGGGGTGCCGTCGGTCTCTAGTGCGTTGGCTCCCACTGAAGCGGAGCCAAGTAGCAACTGGGGAGAAAGTCCATGCGTAGCAAGGGAAAGCTCGTGCTCGCGGCATTGGTCGCCGCGGGCGCACTGGCTGGTTTCAGCTCGACGGCGGCCACCGCGGCGCCGGCCGAGCGGGCGTCGGGGGACGCCGCGAAGCCGGTCGTGCACATCGCGCCGACGGCGGCGCACAACCGTGCCGCCGGCACCGGTGGGGTCGGCGGCGACTTCACGGGTGACGGCAGACCGGACGTCCTGGCAAGGGACGCCACCTACGGCTCGCTGTACGTGTATCAGAACAGTGGCAGCTTCAGTGGCACCGGGACGTACTCGACGGTCCACCTCATCAACACCGGCTGGTCCTACATGAAGTGGATCGGCTCGGCGGACCTGAACGGCGACGGGTTCGCCGACGTGGTGTCCATCGACGGCTCCGGCGAGATGCGGGTCGCCGTGAACGACGAGGCAAGGGCGCCCGCGCTCCTGTCGAACCAGTGGCTCGGCAGCGGCTGGTACATCAACGACCTGGTGACCGTCGTCGACTACAACGGTGACGGCTACGACGACCTGCTCGCGCGCCGCGCCGGCACCACCAGCTTCTACGTGTACTACAACAACGGTGGCGTCACCGGCACGACGACGTTCGCCGCGCCGCAGCTCGCGGTGTCGGGTCTGTTCGCCGACTACATCTCGGTCGCCGACATCACCGCGGACGGTACGCAGGACCTGATCTTCCGGCAGAACGGGTCGCTGTACGCGTACGAGTTCGGTGGCGACGTCACCCTGCTCGGCACCGGCTGGAACACGGTCGACCAGATCTCGCTGGCCGACGTGAACGGTGACAACCACCCGGACGTCATCGCCAGGAAGCTGTCGAACGGCGCCCTGCAGGTCTACGCGCACACCGGCCACTGGAACCCGGCCAACAACGTGTCGTACGTGCTGAGCGCGCCGGTCGTGGTCGGCTACAACTGGTTCATCCACAACATCATCACCTGATCCACCGAAACACAGGGGCCCGGACGCGGAAACTCGCGTTCGGGCCTTTTCGGTGAAGGCAACCGGTGGCGGCCGGCACGCGTGTACGGCGCGATGGACCACACGGAGAGTGGGTCCTCCGACTGGGGAGAACACATGCGTGTCAAGGGAACTCTGTTGCTCGCGGCCGTTGTCGCCGCGGGCGCGGTGACCGGGTTCGGTACCACCGCCACGGCGGAGCCGGCCGCGCCGGACCAGCCGATCGTCCACATCGCACCCAAGGTGGCCAAGACGAAAGCCGCGGGCAGCGGCGCGGCCGGCCGGGACTTCACCGGCGACCACCGGCCGGACATCATCGCAAGGTCCGCGTCCACCGGCGGGCTCTTCCTGTACCCCCACAGCGGAAACTACAACGGCACGAGCACGTACTCGGCGGCCCGCCTGCTCGACTCGAGCTGGGGGTCGATGACGTGGATCGGCGCGGCGGACCTGTCGGGCGACGGACTCGCCGACGTGGTCTCCATCGACGACGTGGGCGTCATGCGGGTGGCCGTGAACGTGGGCGGGACGCGGCTGGCACCCAACCGGGTCATCAACTACGGCTGGGACATCAACGACCTGGTGATCGTCACCGACTACAACGGCGACGGCTACGACGACCTGATGGGCCGTCCTGGCCGCTACCAGGACTTCAACATCTACTACAACAACGGTGGCGTCACCCCCACGACGACGTTCGCCGCGCCGCAGGTCGCGATCTCGGGCATCGGGCCGGTAACCGCGCTGTTCGGTGACTTCACCAGGGACGGCGTGCCCGACATGCTCTACACGGTCGAGTCGGGCAACATGTATGTCTACGACCTGGTCGGCAACAGAGCCGTGCTGGCCAACCGGGGTTGGTACGCCATGGACCAGCTCTCCGCGACCGACGTGAACGGCGATGGGGCGCCCGACCTGTTGTCGCGGGACAACTACACCGGAGACCTTTA
>Ga0193716_1000308_pt1 | contig 30864 bp, 32 predicted proteins | sample U2c1metaG_FD_145901 | JGI IMG/M metagenome (GOLD analysis project Ga0193716, IMG submission 145901) | Soil microbial communities from a riparian zone of the East river system, Colorado, United States - U2c1 | ecosystem: Environmental > Terrestrial > Soil > Riparian zone | place: USA: East River...
CCGCCCGAGCAGAACGCCCACCCGCCGTCCTTCGCGGACGGACCGTTGCCGGTCAGCAGCACGCATCCCACGTCCGGGGTCATCCTGGCGTGGTCGAGCGCACGGTACAGCTCGTCGACCGTGTGCGGCCGGAACGCGTTACGCACCGCCGGCCGGTCGAACGCGATCCGCACGGCCCCGGTCGCCACGGCCCGGTGATAGGTGATGTCGGTGAAGTCGAACCCCTCGACGACCTGCCACGCGGTCGGGTCGAACAGCTCGGAAACAGTCGGTTCAGCCACGCCGCCGAGCATATGGGGAGCCGAGGACGAATCGCGGGCTGTCCGGCCGGCATGCCAAGCTGGGCGCATGCAGGATGTCGAGGCTGTCGTCGAGGAGCTCGCCGACCACGACGAGGCGGGGCTCGTGGTCGCGGCGTGCTGGTACGACGTCTCGGACGACCGGCCGAACTACCTCATGTCGCAGTTCGACGTGCAGAACTTCCTGTGGCTCACGCTGCCGCAGCTAATCCGCGTGCCGCCTGCCGACCTGAACCCGATGCCCGACTGGCAGACCGTCGTCGACGAGGCGGCCTGGTTCTTCGAGCAGCTCGACCAGCCCCGTTACGCGGCGATCTGCCGTGGCAAGCAGACGGCGCGGATCCTGGCGTCGGCCGAGGACGAGCTGGAGTGCTTCGAGCTGTACGCGGAGGCCACCCACGAGTCGGGCATCATGCCGCCGCCCGGCCTGCGCATCACCTGGCTGGACGAGCAGGGCCCACGCGAGGTCGCCGCCTACGACGCGATCACCAGGGCGCTCGAACGCGCGATAGTCGCGGGTGAGCTCGACCCGGCCGAAGACCAGAGCCGGCTACGCATCGCGCTCGCGGCGCTGGAGCGACCGCCGGACGGACACACGGAGTCACTGCTCGACCTGCTGTTCACCGAACGCCTCGACCGGTGGCGCGCCCGGTGCGGCAGCCAGACCATGCGCGAGCTGCTGGTCCGCATCGCGCCGGACGTCAGCAAGCCGATGGACCTTAGCCCGGAGCTGCTCCTCACCGGCACCCGCCCGCTGAGCGAGGCGCTGCACGACCTGGACGCCTCGGCCCCACGCCTGCGCGTCGCCGAGAAGTTCGGCCTGGTGGAGACGGTCGACGGCGCACTGATCCGCACCGAGGACGGCGACCGCGCGCTGGCCCACCCGGTGCTCATGTTCGAGGCGATCTGCACCGGTCTGCTCGACAGCGACGACCGGATCGCGAGGCAGGTCGTCGCTCCGCTGTTGGCCATGCTGATGCTGTCCGACGCGGTCGACCTGGAGATGCTGGTCGACCGGGTGGGCATGGTCCTGTACGAGACCGGCTGGCGCGGCGACGCGCACAACGAACCGATGCCGCAGGAGACGGTCCGGAGCACGGTGGTGACCCTGCTGGACGACCTCCACACGGCCGGCGGCACCACCCGCGACAAGTCAGAACGCCTGACCACCTTCGGCGAACGCGTGGTGCAGGCCGCCCTCCGCACGAGAACCCTCCAGGGCGGAGTAGTGGACTGACCGGTGGGCAGGGCGTGTCCCTTGGATCTTCGTGTGAAGTCCGCGCCGACGAACAGCCACCTCAGGGGAACGTGACGGCACCCAGCCACTAACCACCGGCGGTCCGCACCGCTCGCTGGGACGCAACCAACACTTTTAATTCCGGGGAGGCGGACTATCGAGCTGGCCCGCGCGGACTATCCCGACCTGCGTTTCGAGGTCGGTTCGATGGACGCCCTCGACCTGGCCGACGGCGAGCTTGGCGGCATCGTGTCCTGGTACTCCGTCATTCACGCCCCGCCGCGGGAGCTGCCGGCGTACTTCAGCGAGTTCCGCCGGGTGCTGGCGCGGGGTGGCCACCTCCTGCTCGGCTTCTTCGAGTCCGACGGCGAGCCGGTGACCGTGTTCGACCACAAGGTCACGCCGGCCTACCGGTGGCCGATCGACGACCTGACCGCGCTGGCGCGCGACGCCGGGTTCGTCGAGCTCGGTCGGATGCTGCGTGCGCCCGGCGCGGAGGAGCGGTTCCGTCGGGGTCATCTGCTGCTGCGCCGTTCGTGAGGACCATCTCATCGGCTGGTGCGGCCCGTTTCACGAGTTGGTCGTAACGTCTAGAGCGTGAATCCGTCCACCGCGCAGGCGACCGTCATCGTCGACGAGCTGGTCCGCAACGGGGTGCGGCACGTGGTGGTGTGTCCTGGCTCCCGGAACGCCGCGCTCGCCATCGCGCTGCACCACGCCGCGGACACCGGCCGGCTCACCATGCACGTGCGGATCGACGAGCGGTCCGCCGCCTTCCTCGCGCTCGGGTTGTCGCGCGCGGGCGGCCGGCCCGCCGCCGTGGCGTGCACGTCCGGCACCGCCGCCGCCAACCTGCATCCCGCCGTACTCGAGGCCTACCACTCCGGCGTCGGCATGCTCGTGCTCACCGCCGACCGCCCGCCCGAGCTGCACGGCACCGGCGCCAACCAGACCATCGACCAGCGCAGCCTCTTCGGGCCCGCCGCCATCACCGTCGAGTTCCCTGTCGCCGAGCGGCGCGACGGGCAGAACCAGGTGTGGCGTGGGCTGGTCTGCCGCGCGGTCGCGCAGGCGGAGCACGGGCGGCCGGTGCAGGTCAACATGCCGTTCCGTGAGCCGCTGGTGCCTACTTTCGAGCGCCCGTGGCCCGAGGCGCTCGACGGCCGCGACGGCGGGCTTCGCTGGACGACCTCTGCCGCGCCCGTGATCATGCCCGGCAGTCGCGTCGACTTTCGGTTGCCTGCCAGGACTCTCGTGGTCTTCGGGAGCGGCCGGGCGGACCGGGCGCTCGCGGCGGCGGCCGTTGCCGCCAGCGCCGGGTGGCCCGCGATCGCAGAGCCGTCCGGGCAGGCCGCCGCCATGTCCGGCGGCGCGGCCGTACTCCGGTGCGGGGCGCTTCTCCTTGCTGGCGGCGAGCTGCCGGCGAACATGCGGCCCGAGGCGGTTGTCGTGGTCGGCCGCCCGACTCTCTCGCGCGGGGTGCGGGGGCTCATGGGCCGCGCGCCCGTCTACGGCATCGGCGACCATCCACAGTGGACGGACCCACAGTTCGTCGCCTCGCACGTGCGGGGATGGTTGGACCTCGACGATCTGTCCTATGTGGACGAGATCGACCAGGAATGGCTGTCCGCGTGGCGGCAGGCCGACGCGCACGCCGTCACCGCCGTCGACAAGCTCCTCGGCGAACAGGAGTGGCCCACCGGCCTCCAGCTCGCGGCCGAGGTGATGGACGCGCTACCGCCCGACTCGGCGCTGTTTCTCGGCTCCTCCAACCCTGTCCGCGATGTCGACCTCGTCGCCGAGCCCCGCTCGGACGTCGCGATCTACGCCAACCGCGGCGTCGCCGGCATCGACGGCAACGTCGCCACCGCCGTCGGCATGGCCCTCGCCGACGAGCGCCCGGCCTTCGCGCTCATCGGCGACCTAACGCTCCTGCACGACTTGAATGGCCTGCTCATCGGCCCGCCGGAACGCCGCCCCGACCTGACGGTCATCGTCCACAACGACGACGGCGGCGGCATCTTCACCCTGCTCGAACAGGGCGCTGCCGAGTACCAGCCGACCTTCGAGCGCATCTTCGGCACCCCGCACGGCGCGGACCTCGCCGCGCTGTGCAAGGGATATCGGGTGCTACACACCCTCGCGACCACCCGAGAAGAGCTCCGCGCCGCCCTCACCGTCGTCGACGGCCTGCGGGTCGTCGAGGTCCGCTCCGATCGTGCGTTGCTGCGCGACCTGCACGCACGCCTGCGCGCCGCCGTCACCGACGCGGCACTCCGTTAGAACGCCGCGATGGTGCCGAAGGGGATCTTCTGCACCACTTCGTCCTCGAAGCGCAGGCATTCGAACAGGTTCACGGTGTCGTGGAACTGTCGTCCCAGATTCGCGAAGTTCTCCACCGGGAACGTCGGGAGGTCCGGTTCGGTGAGTTCTGAGTGTTCCGGCGCTGTGGCTGTTATCGTCATCGTCCAGTTGGCATAGCCGCCGTTGAGTGTCCACGTGTGTTCCATGGTTACCTCCACTTGTCAGCCATACCATGGAATTTCTCCACATTGGCAAACAAGTTCCGATCGGGTGAACCGTATTCCTTGCCAAGCTGGCAACAAAGCATTCTTGACGCATGGTCCGGGACAAGGGCGCGTCCGTGCGCCAGCGCAGGGTATCGGCGGAGTTGCGTGCGCTACGGCAGGACAAGAAGTTGACCTGCCAGGAGGTGGCCGACGCACTCGACTGGTCGGTCAGCAAGGTCAGCCGCATGGAGACCGGCGTACGGGGACTCTTCCCTGATGACGTCGCCGCCATGCTCGGCTACCTCAAAGCGCCATCCAAGCTACGAGAAGAGCTACTAAATCTAGTGCGCGAGGGCGAGAAGCCAAACTGGATCCAGATCGGCAGCGGATTGCCGAAGATGTGGAAGAACCTGATCCGCATCGAAAACGACGCGACAGCCATCTACAACTACGAACCGCTGTTCGTGCCGGGCCTGCTCCAGACCGGCGACTATGCCCGCGCCGTGATCGGTGCCGGCAACCGCGAACTGGCCGAGGGTGCCGTCGATCAGTTGGTGCGCACTCGGATGGGGCGGCAGGTGCTGCTGAGTCGCCACGACGCCCCCACGCTCACGGTCATGATGGATGAGATGGTGCTTCGGCGGCCGATCGGTGACGCGGGGTGCATGCTCGGCCAGCTTCAGCACCTGCTCAATATGGCTAGCCGGCCGAAGGTCGAGATTCGGGTGGTGCCGTTCGCCGTGGGGGCGAACCCGGGGCTGGAAGGCCCGATGGTGATCTTGGAGTTCTTGGATCAGCCGACCCTCGTGCACGTGGAGATCCGGAGCGCGAGTGGCTTCCTGGAGGAGCCGGCTGAGCTGAGCAGGGCTAAAGTTGCCTGGCGAGGACTTCGTTCCATGGCCCTGTCGCCGGAGGACTCGGCGCGGCTCATTGCCGAGATCGCCGGCGAGTTGACCTGATCTAGGAGCACCCCATGACCACGCCGGACCTGTCCCAGTGTGAGTGGCGAAAGAGCAGTCGGAGCGGCAGCGAATCCAACTGTGTCGAGGTCGCCTGGCGCAAGAGCAGCTTCAGCGGTAGCCAGTCCAACTGTGTTGAGGTGGCCTGCTCATCGGAAACGATCACCGCGGTCCGAGACTCGAAGCACACCACCGGACCCGCTCTGACCTTCCCTTTCGCTTCTTGGCAAGCGTTCGTCCGCGCGTAACCCAAGTGGTCGGTCGAGACGTATGCCGATGCCGTGAAGGACCCCTTCATGTCGTTGAGTGCCGTGAAGGGGTCCTTCACGGCATCAGCCATGTCCCGAACGCGCCGTTCGCGTGATTGGTCAAGCCCGTCGTGAAGGACGCGTTGGGGACAGCGACGATGCCCCGAAGGCCACCTTCAGGGCAGAAGGACGGCCACCGACCAGCGTGAGTGAACAATCGGTGAACGGCCCGATGGCCGACAGTTCTCTCTGATCGCGGCCACTGCCCTAGCGTTCGAGTCGTCACGTTCCGTTATGGGGGGATGTCCAGCGTGACCGGGTTCAGTGTCCAGCCGCCGGCGCTGCGCGAGCTGGCAGGTCTGCTCGACCGAGCGAACGAAGACTTCCAAGCTGGCCGCAAGTACCTGCACGACGGCGTTCCCAGATCACCGGCGAGGGGCTGATCAACCGGATCACCGACAGCCACGACGCGGTCGTGCGGACCCTCGACAGCTGGTTCGGCGAGGTCGCCGAAGGCGCGCTCGTGGCCACGTCCACCGCGGTCACCGACGCCGCCGCCTACTACGAACGCACCGACCAGGCCGCTGCCGCGCAGCTCGACGCGACCTACCCGCCGGCCGAGCTGACCGACGCCCGCGAGCACACCGACTACGTCCCGATCGAGCCGCCGGAGGACACCGCCCGGTACGGCGACGTGGTCGAGCCACAGCGGCACCTGCGAGAACTGAAGGACTACAACCAGGAGTTGGACGGCTCGCCGAACTGGTGGGACGCGTTCAGCCCGATGGCACACATCGGCAACGCCATCGAGAGCGTCACCTGGCTGGCCGCTCAGCTCGGCTGGATGGACCGCCCGATCGACCCGCAGGCCGAGATCGTCAAGCCGTGGGTCGGCGACTGGGCAGGAGTGCGGGCCGCGGCCGACGTTTTCGAGCGGCTCGGGCACCTCTCCCGGGGCGCGGCCATCAACATCAACTGGGCTTCGCAGAGCACCGAGGACGTATGGACCGGCCGCGCAGGCGAGGGCTCCGCGCTGTACCTGATGAACCTCGGCCGCCCGCTGAACAACGCACAGCAGCCGCTAGTCGAGCTGAGCAAGCAGTACAAGATCGCGTCGGAGGAGATGGTCACGCTCCGGGACGCGGTCGTGAACGTGCTCAACGAGATCGGCGACGCGGCCATCGAGGCGGCCGTCGCCGCCGGCGTCAGTGGCGGCACCGACTGCTACCGGCGTCGGCGCGCCGGTTGCAGTCGGTGCCGGGCTGTTCGCCGCCTGGAAGATCAAGCGGGTGATCGACGGCATCCAGCAGATCATGGACCTCCGCGGCAAGCTCGACACCGCGCTGAGCGTGGTCCAGGCCGCCCAGACCGATTTCGGCGGCCTGTCCGGCCAGGCGGCCATGCCCCGGCTGCCGCCCCGCCCGGAAACCCCGCGCTGACAAGGACTTCGATGACTCAGTTCCCGACCAACCTGAACAAGCTCGTCGAGCTTGCCGAGGGCACCCCGTACGAGCACCTCGCGACCGACGAGCAAGCACTGGAACGGATGTTCCTGGACGCGCTGAAGGCCAGCAACGACCCGATGCTGCGGGAGATCGGTAGCGGCATCGCCGACCGCTCGATGACCTGGCACACGATCGCGACCCACTCGGCCTACGCGGAGTTCGTCGAGGAGAGCCTGCAGAAGGCCAAGGAGTTCGACGGCGGCGTGCTCGCCGAGGAGCTCGGCCGGGAGCAGGAGAGGGCGGCCGAGGCGGAGCGGCGCGAGCAGGAACGCGCCGAGGAGTCGGACTCCAAGGATCTGTTCGGCGGCGGCGTACTCAAGAAGCGACGCAAGTGATACGGCAGGCGTGGTGAAAGCCGCCGCGGCGCTGGCCGCGCTCGCCGTCCTACTCGCCGGTTGCGGCGGCACCGACACCCAGGTCGACGAGCCGGCCGAGACCGAGTCCACCGTGACGGCGGGCTCGCCGTCAGGTCTCCCGCCGGAGTACGGGGTCCCCGCGATCGCCGACCCGCTCGACCCCGGTCGCTTCGCCACCGACCCGTGCGCGCTGCTCGCGCCCGAACAGCGGTCCGACCTGGGGCTTCCCGGCACCGAACAGGAAGAGCTGGCTGGCACCGTCGAGTGTCTGCTGCACCCGCCCGGAGACACGGTTACCACAGTCCAGCTCCAGCTCATGACCGACCGAGGACTCGCCGACTTGGTTGCCCAGTGTCGCGGTGCGAACGCGCCAGCAGCGTGCACGACCTGGGCGCCGACTACGGTCGAGCGGTATCCGGCGATCCTGGACAGCGGACGTCAGTGCCGACTCATGGTTGGCGTGGCCGAGCAGGCCGTGCTGCTGGTGAATGATGTGGCGGAACCGAAGTGCCGACGCGTCACCGAGATCGCGGCCGCGGCATTGACCACCCTGCGGGAGGAACCCTGAACAAGCCCCGCAAACCCTTACGCCGCACGGCATGGGGCATGCTGATCGGTGGTGCGGTCGGCACCGCGCTGATGCTCGGTGCCGGAGCGATCGCGGTCTCGACCGCTCCGCCTGCCGGACCAGGTCAGGAAGCGACCTGGCCGGCCGGCGAGACCGTGTCGCTCGACCGCATCCCCGGTAAGCGCAACGCGGGTGATCCCACGGTCGCCTGCACGGTGACCCCCGAGGGACGGCCCGCCGAACGTAACCGCTGGTTCAGGGTCGGCGAGCCCACGTCTGCGGACTTCACCGGAACCGCGACCATCACCTGTGACCAGCCGGTAGCGCTGATGGCCGGCGCCCCTCGAGTGGTCGCCGACTACACCCGAGGACCGCTTGTCACCGTGCCGATGTTCGTCGCCGCGCTCGGGATCCTGTTCTTCTTCCCGCGCTTCACCCACTACTGGGCCAGTCTCTCCACGCGCGGCTGGCTCCGGAAGATGTTGCGGATCCCACCACCGCGCTGACCACCGGCTCGAGTCGTTCAGACCCACGCTGACGAGCTGGCTCAGCGTCATGCCGGCATCAGTTGGTCGGATGGCGGGGGTGGTAGTCACGGTAACGATGGCACGGTGGCTGCGGCGGACGTGACCACATGCTCTGCGGCGAGGTTCGCCATCCTCGCCTGGCGCGGACGCGAGCGCGAGGATCTGCTGGCCAACCTGTGTGCGCAACCGGCTACTGACCCAGCTGCTGCGAACGTATCAATAGTGATGCCGTCGCAGCATGTCACGAAGGCTTTTTTGGAAAGCACCGAGTTAGTTGGTCGTGATGACGCTGCGCCGGGGACGGGCGGTAAGATCTGGGGCTTCGGTGCCATACGGATTGATCAGGATGTGGCGATCGGCGGCCACCTCTCGCTGAATTGTGCGTAGCATCTCGCCGCCGACGTAAGTGCGGCCCTTTGTTTCACCTTGCGGAACCAGAAGGCCTTTTGCGACGAGTATACGAAGATCGCGTTGGGCGGTTCCCTGTTCCAGGTCGGCGTCACGTTCATAGTTTGATCGACGAACCCGGAATCCTATGGTCGCATCATACAATGCCGAAGTGGCTCTTGTCGGCAAGCCGAAGTCTTTGAGTATCGCATCCAAACGCTTCCATATCTCCCGAGTTTCTTCGACTCGTCGTAGTACGGTCTGTGCTTGCATGTGGTGGGCTATCAAGTTGAATCGGATCCAGCGGTGGGTGTTTCGTTCGGGTTGCCATGAACCGCTGCCGACATCTGCGAGGACATCGTAGTAGGCGTTGATGTTTCGTCCGAGCCATTCTTCGATGCTGCTGAACTCGGGTGCGAGGATCCCCTCCCTTGCGAGAATATGGGTGACATTAGCGAGGCTGCTAGCTCTTTCATCAGTCGGGGAACCTCGTCGCCATCTGGGCCTTCGTAGACTACTTGATCAGTTCCCTCGTCGTGCACGTAAATAGATTTGTTCCGGTATTGTCCAGGGCTCTTGCTCAAATCGTGCCCGAGCATCATAAAGTGTAGCCCCCGGACCAGAGACTGGTCCAAGGTGGCGAATTCATCGTTTGCGAGTTGTTGGATGTATGTCAATGTATTTCGGTAGCCCACGATTTCCAATGAGGTTCGCCGATCCGCATCGAGCGGTTCTTCGTCTTCGATAATGGCAACGGCGTCGTCAAGCGTGACGTCGTATCCCTCGATACTGTTGGATCCGCGAATTGCCCGCGCTTTGAGATTTCGCCTGAGGTGACCTTTCCAGCGGCGTGGCTCGTTCAGGAAGTGTCGAAGGCGCTTGCGGAAGTCGTCGATCTCGCCGATGACTCGAAGGTCATCGGCGTCCAGTGATGGCGGCGCGAACAGCGTGTGTTCAGCATCCATGTTGTCGGATAATTCGTCAACGTGAACGGATCATCCTTAAGGCGACAGAGATGTCACTCTCAGTAACTTTGAGTCCGTAGGGTCACTGTTGCCTGTCAACTGCGAGCGCTGACGTTTCTCGAGGCTGACGGGTCGTTGTCGTATTGACGATTAATCTGTCAATGCGGCCAGCTTGTCGAGGAACGCCTGCCGCACGGTCGGCGGCGCCCAGGACGCCTCGATCGCGTTGCGTTGCAGGGTGATCATGTGTGCTTGGGTCAGGTCGAGCTCCTTCTGTACGGTCAGCAGGTTCTCCAGCACATACGCGGTGAAGTACGCCGGGTCGTCGGAGCTCACCGTCACCCGGACGCCTTCTTCCAGTAATCGCAACAACTCCGGCGCCTTCGTGCCGTCGGTGACGAAACGGTTCGAGACCGGGCACATGGTCAGGCCGAGCCCGCGCCGCTTCACCTCCGCCACCAGCGCCGCGTCTTCCAGGATGTTCACGCCGTGGTCGATGCGGTCCACGCCGACGTCCATCAGCGCCTGCCGGATGTGCTCGATCGAGTTCGGCTGGTCGACGTCGCAGTGCATGGTCAGCAGGTAGCCCTCGGCGCGGGCTCTGGCGAACACCGCGGCGAACTTGGCCGGCGGGTTGTCGCGCTCGTCCGAGTCGAGACCGACCCCGATGATCCATTCCCGGTACGGCAACGACTCCAGCAGCGTCGCCATCGCGTACTCGGCCTGGAAGTCGCGTAAGAAGCACATGATCAGCTGCGAGTGCAGGCCCAGCACCCGGCGCGCGTCGAGCTGCGCCCTGCGTAAGCCGCGGATCACCGTGTCGAACGGGACGCCTCGGGACGTGTGGCCCTGCGGGTCGAAGAAGATCTCCGCGTACTCGACGCCCTGCGCGGCGGCCTTGGTGAAGTAGGCATACGCCAGGTCGTAGAAGTCGGGCTCGGTGACCAGCACCGACATGCCCTCGTAGTACCCGACGAGGAACGACGTCAGGTCGTGGAAGTCGTACGGCTTCTGCGGGGGTAACGACACCCCGTTGCGCTGGGCGAGCCGCGACTTCAGCTCAGGTTCCAGCGTGCCCTCGATGTGCAGGTGCAGCTCGCACTTCGGCATCCGGCGGATGAGATCTTCCATGGCGCGGAGCCTAGCCGCGAGCACCGACAAAAACGCGCGCCGACAAACGGGCGCCGACAAAAACGACGAGAACGGGCCCCGCACGCCGTTGTGCGGGGCCCGTTCTCGGTCAGTCAGCGCGAAGTTACTTCGAGCCGACCTTGATCTTCATCGAGGTGCCGCTCGCCGACTGCACCTTGATCGTCACACCGACGGCAGGCAGCATGACGCCCGCGGTCGGCTGCTCGGTGTAGAAGAACTTCTTGGTGTCGTCGAACAGCGGCACGGCCGCCTGACCACGGATGTAGCTCGGCTTGCCGTTCACGTGCAGCGTGAACGAGTCGGCCTTGTTGAGCGAGAACGGCGCGTCGTACGCACCGACCCGCTCGCGCCACATCCCGCCTTCCAGGTTGTAGATCGGCGCGGGGTGCGCGTCGATCGGGAGGATCAGCCCGGAGCCGGGGTGCGTGCTGGTGTTGTTGTCCGGCTGGGACGTGTCCCAGTACCAGACACCAAGACCGGTCTGGTACGGGAAATGCTCCACCCAGTCCGGGTTCGACGGGTTCACCAGGTTGTACGGACCGGTCTTCATGTACTTGTCGTACGACTCGTACGTCCGGTTCGACGCGATGTAGAAGTTGTCGTACGCCTGGGTCTCCGTGCCGGTGGTGGCGCGGAAACCGTCCAGCGTCCAGCCGTTGTCGCCGGACTCGGCGCCATCGGTGAACAGCGGCTGGCCGTCCGCACTGACCACGACGTCATCGGCGAAGAAGCCGTTGAGCGCCAGACCACCATCGGTCTTGTAGCGGAAGCGGAGCTGCACCGGACCGCCGGCGACCGAGTCGAGCGGCACGTGCATGTCGAGCCACTCGCCGTCGGAGCTGGACGAGATCGCCGGGTCGTCGTTCGAGTCCCGCTGGAACGGCTGGCCGCCGACGGTGCCGTCGAGTGACGTCCACGTCGCGCCACCGTCCTGCGACACCTGCGTGTACAGGTAGTCGAAGTCGGCCTCGATGTCGAAGCGCGCCTTGAGATCCAGCGACGCGCTCGTCTTACCGGTGAGGTCGACCGCACGGGTCATCGTCGTGTCGAGGTCGTCGCCCTTGGTGCTCCACCACTGGTTCGCACCGGCGAACGGCGCCCCGTACTCGGACGTGACGGTCTTGTCCGGCAACACCACCACCGCGGCCTGCGCCTTGCTCGAGTTGTACTCGTGCGGGCCGAGGTTCAGCGTCTTGTTCTGGCCAGCGACCACAACCTCGTAGTCCAGCCAACCGAGCTGCAGCTTTGACCACGGGTCCATGTCGTTGACCCGCGAGCCGAGCACCTCACCGGGGCCGGAGACGCGCTGCTGCGCCATCAGCGACCACCAGTTGACGTTGTTCTGGCCGGGGCCCATGGTGTCGTAGAGGTCCGGCAGACCGAGGTCGTGGCCGTACTCGTGCGCGAACACACCGAGGCCGCCGTTCTCCGGCTGCATCGTGTAGTCACCGACCCACAGACCGGTCGTGCCGATCTGCGAACCGCCCTGGAGGTTGCCGTCCGGGCCGGAGGTGGTGTTGGAGAACGCGAAGCTGCGGTGGCTCCAGACAGCGTCCTCACCCTGGATCGGGTCACCGTCGGCCTGGTCGCCACCGGCGTGCACGATCTGGAAGTGGTCGATGTAGCCGTCGGCCTCGTCGAAGTTGCCGTCGCCGTCGTAGTCGTTGCGGTCCCACTCGTCGTAGCTGGCGAGCTCCGCCTTGACCTGCGCGGGCGTCTTGCCGGCCGCGATCTGGTCGTTGTACCACTGGTTCACGCCGTCGGCGACGAGTGCGTAGGAGTTGCTGCAGACGTTGTCACCGCAGGGGTAGCCGTTGGAGCGGCCGTAGCGGGCCTCGTTGTAGCGCACCTTCACCCAGTCGGTGACCATGCCCTGCACGGAGTAACGACCCGATGACTGCTTGTTGTAGTAGTTCGCGACCGAGTCCACGCCGGGGTCGGTCGAGAAGTACAGGTCGTTGTAGTGCTGCTGGCTGTAGTCCGCCTGCCAGATGGTCGAGTTGTCCTTCGACCGGTCCGGCTGGGGGATCGCGTTGTGCAGCGGGCCGTCGAACTTGACCGGGCCGACCGTGTTCGGGTCGGTGTCCTGGTCGGGGTAGTTCGCGTGCCGCTCGTTGCCGAACTCGGCGAGGACGACGAAGATTTTGTCGGTCTTCTCACGCGACAGCTCGACGTACTGGTCGACCGGCCCGGACTTCGCCTTCTTCTTCGACTTCGCGGGCGCCTTCTTGCCCACCTTGACGACGGTGCTGGAGCCCCGCTTCTCCGTCTTCTTGGAGCCGGTGAGTACGTCGGCGAGCGCTTCCTGACGCAGCGAGCGGCGCTTCTCCTCACCGGCGCTGGGCAGGTCGTCGATACCGACGGACGCCTCGTGAGCGCTGTCGGTGGACGGCGCCGCTTGTGCGGCCGGAACCAGTGCCGTCAGCCCTGCCGCCACCATGGCGACGCTCGTCAGGCCGACGAGAATTCTTCGTTGCAACGCGTCCTCCCGGATCGCTAAAGGTCAGCACGGGTCACCCGTAAGACTGACCTCGCGCGACGCGAGATGTTACGCACCGCGAATATCTTTTGGACCCGACGAACGGAGTAATCCATACGGAGTAACACGGGAGTGATGGTCCAGGTGGCCGTAGGTTGCCGTTCGCTCGGCGGCGGACGGCTAGGCTCAGCGGCGTGGTTCAGCAGGTGACAAACACCCGGGAGGGGCGCCGCCGGTTCGTGCACCGGGTGGCGGCGCGGTCCCTGCTCGCGCTCGGAATCGTTATCACGTTCCTCGGCGTCACGTTCGTGATCGCCGCGTGGACCGAGGACATCTCGATCGACCGGGACATCGGCTACGCGGACGCCGAGGTGCTGGCCGTCGACTACTCCAAGACGCTCGTCCGCTTCTACACGGCCGACGGCGCGGAGCACGTTCCGCAGGTCGGCGTGCTGTACCCGTCCGGTCTGACGACCGGTGACGTGGTGGAGGTCGAGTACCGGCTGGACAACCCGGAGCAGGTGCGAGTGGCCGGCCGAGGGGCCCTCATCACGCTGTTGCCGGTCGGGTTGACGCTGGTCGGCGTGTGGGCGGTGCTGGTGCCGACCATGTGGTGGCTGCGGCGACGGGTGTAACACTTCTCCGCAATTCGCGCGTTCAGGTGTAACATCGGGTCGTGAGCGATGCACTTCAGCGCGACTTCGACCGTCTCGTCGACGCGGAACAACGCGTCGAGCCGAGGGACTGGATGCCCGACGGCTACCGCAGGACGCTGATCCGGCAGATCGCCCAGCACGCGCACTCCGAGATCATCGGGATGCAGCCGGAGGCGAACTGGATCAGCCGCGCCCCGTCGCTGCGGCGGAAGGCGATCCTGCTGGCCAAGGTGCAGGACGAGGCCGGGCACGGGCTGTACCTGTACGCGGCGACCGAGACGCTTGGCGCGGACCGCGAGGACCTGACGACCAAGCTCATCGAGGGCCGGCAGAAGTACTCGTCGATCTTCAACTACCCGACGCTGACCTTCGCGGACGTCGGCGTCATCGGCTGGCTGGTCGACGGCGCCGCGATCTGCAACCAGGTGCCGCTGTGCCGCACGTCGTACGGGCCGTACGCGCGGGCGATGATCCGGGTCTGCAAGGAGGAGTCGTTCCATCAGCGGCAGGGCTACGAGCTGCTGATGACGATGATGCGTGGCAGCGACGAGCAGAAGCGGATGGTCCAGGACGCGGTCGACCGCTGGTGGTGGCCGTCGCTGATGATGTTCGGGCCGTCGGACGAGGCGTCGTCGAACACGGCGCAGTCGATGGTGTGGCGGATCAAGCGGCACACCAACGACGAGCTGCGGCAGAAGTTCGTGGACATGTCCGTGCCGCAGGCCGAGGCGCTGGGGGTGACGCTGCCGGATCCCGCGTTGCGGTGGAACGCTGACCGTGGTCACCACGACTTCGGCGAGATCGACTGGGACGAGTTCTGGCAGGTCGTTGGCGGCAACGGGCCGTGCAGCAAGGAGCGTGTCGAGCACCGGCGGGCCGCGCACGAGGACGGCGCGTGGGTGCGAGAGGCCGCGGCGGCGTACGCGTCTTCTGCTTCGTCGGCGGTGGCCTCGTGACTGCGCCGAGGTCGTCATGGCCGCTGTACGAGGTGTTCGTGCGGGGCAAGCGCGGGCTGAACCACGTGCATGTGGGGTCGCTGCACGCGCCGGACGCCGAGATGGCGCTGCGAAACGCGCGGGACCTGTACACGCGACGGAACGAGGGCGTGTCGATCTGGGTGGTGCCGGCCGCGTCGATCACCGCGTCGTCGCCGGACGAGAAGGACTCGTTCTTCGACCCGAGCGGCGACAAGGTGTACCGGCATCCCACGTTCTACGCGATTCCGCAGGACGTGCCGCACCTATGAGCTTCGACAACGCGTACGACGCGCTCGTCTCGTCCGGTTCTGATCAGCACTGGGCGTTCGGCACCGGTTTCGACGACCCGCTGTCCGATGTGGACCGTGCGGTGCCGGCCGGTGTGTCCAATGCGGACTTGTCGACCTATTGCCTGATGCTGGGCGACGACGCGTTGGTCCTGGCGCAGCGGCTGGCCGAGTGGTGCTCGCGCGCGCCGGAGCTGGAGGAGGACGTCGCGCTGGCGAACATCGCGCTGGACCTGTTGGGGCAGGCGCGGTTGCTGCTGTCGCGGGCGGCCGAGGTCGCGGGCTCTGGATCGGAGGATTCGCTGGCGTACCTGCGGGACGCACACGAGTTCCGCAACGTGCGGCTCGTCGAGGTCGACTGCGGCCCCGGTCCCGGCGGCGACTTCGCGGTGACGATGGCGCGGCTGCTGGTGTTCTCGTCGTGGCGACTGGCCGTGTTCGGGCGGCTGACGTCGTCGGCCGACCCGGTGCTGGCGGCGATCGCGACCAAGGGGGTCAAGGAGTTGGCGTACCACCGGGACCACGCGGCGCAGTGGACGCTCCGGTTGGCGGGCGGCACGGCGTACTCGCGGGAACGGATGATCGCGGGCCTGGATCAGGTGTGGCCACTGGTGGACGAGCTGTTCACACCGCACGAGGTGGAGCTGAGGCTGACGGACGTGGCGGTGGACCCGGCTGCCGTCCGCTCCGAAGTGGACGATGTGCTCGCGCAGGTGTGCACGGCCGCGTCGCTGGCACGTCCGGTCGCCGACCCGATGACGGGCGGGCCAGGCCGCGACGGCGCCCACACGGCGGCGCTGGCGGCACTACTGGCGGAGATGCAGCAACTGGCACGCGCACTACCAGGAGCAGTGTGGTGAAGCCCCGGACCCAGTGGCAGCAATGCCGTGAAGGACCCCTTCACAGCACTCAACGCCCTGAAGGGGTCCTTCACAGCACACCGGACACCCCAAAAGGGCCCGCCCGACCAGCCGGCTCGCGCGCGATGCATCCCCCACCCGATCCCGGGGGCGGCCCAGTGCCCAGTCTACCGGCACCCCCCGACAGTCTGGGGGTTGTTGATCTTGTCTGTGGATAACTCCGCGGGTTGTGGACAACTTGGTGCCCGTGCCGTCGCTGAGCGGGTGCTTGATCCCGAGCTGCCGGTGCTTACCCTCGCTGACCTCGGCGTTCTTCGCGACGTTCGTGAGGACGGCGGCCGCGTGGTCGTCACGATCACGCCCACCTACTCCGGTTGCCCCGCGCTCGACGAGATGCGCGCCGACCTCCGCACGAAGCTCGCCGAGGCCGGTTACGACCGCGTCGAGATCCGCACCACGCTCACCCCCGCGTGGACCACCGACTGGATCAGCGACGCCGGCCGCCGCAAACTCCTCGAGCACGGGATCGCGCCGCCGCAACGCAAAGCCGGACCGGTCACGCTCAACCTGGTGCCGCCGCAGTCGAGGGTGCACTGCCCGCGCTGCGACTCCCCGCGCACCACCGAACTTTCCCGCTTCTCCTCCACCGCCTGCAAAGCGCTGCGCCGCTGCGAGGACTGCCGCGAGCCGTTCGAACACGTCAAGGAGATCTGATGGCCCGCCCCGCCTTCCACGAGCTGCCGGTCGCCCGCGTGGACCGGCTGTGCGCGGACGCCGTCGCCGTCACGTTCGACGTGCCACCGCACCTCGCCGACACCTTCGCGTTCCGGCAGGGCCAATATCTCACCCTCCGGCAGGAGGTCGACGGCGCCGAGGAACGTCGTTCGTACTCGATCTGCGCACCGGCGAAAGCGGCCCCGCGCATCGGGGTCCGGCGCGTCGAGAACGGGCTGTTCTCCGCCAAGCTGGTCGATGAGCTCAAGCCCGGCGACACGCTCGAAGTGCTTCCGCCGCTGGGGAAGTTCACGCCGGACGGGACCGGGCGACACCACGCGTTCATCGTCGCGGGCTCCGGGATCACCCCCGCACTGTCCATTATGGCCACTCTGCTCGAGTCCGATGAGGACAGTCAGGTCACGTTGCTTTACGGCAACCGGCGCACCGACACCGTCATGTTCGCCGACGAACTGGCCGACCTCAAAGACCGTTACGCAGCACGGTTTCAGCTCGTGCACGTCCTCTCCCGCGAGCCACGCGACGTCGAGCTGTTCTCCGGCCGGCTCGACGCCGACCGTCTCGCCACGCTCCTCGCCAACATCGTCCCGACCGACGACATCGACCACTGGTGGCTCTGCGGCCCGTACGGCATGCTGCAGGACGCCGACCGCGCGCTCACCGCGCACGACGTGCCGAGCGCCAAGATCCACCGCGAGCTGTTCTACGTCTACGAGCCGCCGCCGGAGCCCAAGCGTGCCGACGAGTCCATAGTGGAGGGACCGGCCGCCGAGGTGCGAGTCGTCCTCGACGGCCGCGAGACCACGCTTACGCTGCCCGCCGACATGCCGATCCTCGATGCGGCACAACGGGTTCGCGCCGACCTGCCGTTCGCCTGCAAGGGCGGCGTCTGCGGCACCTGCCGCGCGAAGGTCACCGCCGGCGAGGTCGAGATGCGTCGCAACTACGCGCTCGAGGAGCACGAGGTCGCCGCCGGTTTCGTGCTCACCTGCCAGGCGCTGCCGCTGTCCGCCGAGGTCACGGTCGACTACGACGCCTAACTCTTACGGCAACGTTCGCCGAGCGGACATGTCACCGTTCTCCGCTGGGCAGCGCGGGTTGCGACGGTCAGCCCGTGCGAGTCGCCATCGTCACCGAGAGCTTTCTGCCGCAGGTGAACGGCGTGACGAACTCGGTTCTCCGCGTCGTCGAGCACCTGGAACAGCGTGGCCACGAAGCGTTGGTCGTGGCGCCAGGCCCCGGTCCGGAGAGATACCGGCACGCGGCGGTCCGCCGTGTCCGCGCGGTCGACCTGCCGGTGATCAGTTCCCTGCCGATCGGCGTGCCGTCGCCGAAGGTGCACGCCGCGCTCGCCGACTTCGAACCCGACGTCGTGCACCTCGCGTCGCCGTTCGTCCTCGGCGCCGCCGGCCTCCGCTCGGCCCGCAGGCTGGGGGTGCCGACGGTCGCCGTGTACCAGACGGATGTCGCCGGGTTCGCGGCCGCGTACGGACTCAAGCACGGCGCGCGGGCGGCGTGGCGGTGGATCCGCAGGCTGCACAGCGCCGCCGACCGCACGCTCGCGCCGTCCGTCGCGTCGGTGCGGGCGTTGACCGACCACGGCGTGCCGCGCGTGCACCGGTGGGCGCGCGGCGTCGACACCGAACTGTTCGCGCCGTGGCACGCGGACCCGCGGCTGCGGTCGTTGCTGGCGCCGCGCGACGAGCTGATCGTCGGGTACGTCGGCCGCCTCGCGCCGGAGAAGCACGTGCACCGGCTCGCGTCGCTGAACGGGCTGCCGGGCGTGCGGGTGGTGATCGTCGGGGCGGGGCCGGCGGAGGAGTCGCTGCGCAGGCTGCTGCCCGACGCGACGTTCCTGGGGTTCCGCACCGGCGCCGAGCTGGCGACCGCGTACGCGTCGCTGGACGTGTTCGTCCACCCCGGCCCGCACGAGACGTTCTGCCAGGCGGCGCAGGAGGCGCTCGCGTCCGGCGTGCCGGTGCTGGCGCCGAACGCCGGCGGCCCGCGTGACCTGGTGTGTGACGGACGGAACGGGTTCCTTTTGGAACCTGATGACGACGGCACCTTCGCCGCGGAGCTGTGGTCCTGTCTGGAACTGCTGCGCCGGCGCTCGCTGCGCAGGCGGCTCGGCGTGGCGGCGCGGCAGTCGGTGGCGGGGCGGACGTGGGCCGCGGTGTGCGACGAGCTGCTGGTGCACTACGAACAGGTGAGCGCCAGCGTGTTGGCCGCGTAAGGGGTGTCGTAGGGTTCTCGCATGTCTCGTGCGGGCCTGGACAAGAACCCTCGCGATGTGGCCGAGATGTTCGACGGGGTCGCTGCGGGGTACGACCGGACCAACTCCGTGATGACGCTCGGGTTCGACCGGCGCTGGCGGTGGCTGACCCGGCGGGTGCTCGACGCGTCACCGGCCGAGCGGATCCTCGATCTTGCCGCCGGCACCGCGGTCTCCACCGCCGAGTACGCGAAGTCCGGCGCGTGGTGCGTCGCCGCCGACTTCTCGCTGGGGATGCTGCGCAACGCGGCCGGCCGGCCGGTGCCCAAGGTCGCGGCCGACGCCTTTCACCTGCCGTTCGCGTCGGACTCCTTCGACGCCGTGACCGTGTCCTTCGGGCTACGGAACATGAACGACACGGTCGCCGCGCTGCGCGAGATGTGTCGGGTCGTGCGGCCGGGTGGCCGGCTGGTGATCTGCGAGGTGTCGCAGCCGCCGTTCCGGCCGATTCGCTGGCTGCACTACAACGTCGTGCTGCGGCTGCTGCCGAGGATCACGCGGCCGTTCTCGTCGAACTCGGCGGCGTACTCGTACCTGGCGGAGTCGATGCGCGACTGGCACGACCAGCGGACGCTGGCCGAGCTGATCGCGGCGGCCGGCTGGGTAGACGTCGAGTGGATGAACCTCACGTTCGGGGTGGTGGCGCTGCACCGAGCCGTCAAGCCGGCAGCGGGCCCGCCGCCGACTGCCACCGTGTGATCTGCCGCACCACACGGATCAGGCACGCCGCCGACACGCACAGCACCAGCAGGCTGACCGTGCTGTACACGGCGACCGTGTTGAGCGTCGGGATCGTCACGTCGCCGAGTGACTCGAGGCGGATCGCGACCAGCAGCACGACGTAGGCCAGCAGCGCGTACCACCAGTACCGCACCAGCGAACCGCGCTCGTCCGGGCGGCCCGCGCGCCACAGGTCTTCCATCACGACGAGCGGGTACCAGAGCTGCACGATCGGACAGAACCAGCCGCCGATGGCCCACGCCCGGCTGAGCCGCTGCCCCGCCGGATCGCGCAGCTCCGCGTCGATGCGGGCCCGCCACACCCACGTGAGCAGCGCGCCCGCCGTCGCGAGCAGGGCGATCAGCCGCAGCCAGACCGCGCCGTAGCTGGCGTTGACGGCACTGACCCAGTCGGCGATGCCGACGCCCGGCTCGCCGGCCACGAAGTCCTCCGCAACGAGGAACCTGTTCCAATCCGCCCATGTTCCGTACGCATGCGCCGCACAGCTCGCCACCAGCAGGACTGTGGTCGCGGTGGCCGCCGAGCGAACTGGGGTGGGTCGGACCGTTCGTCCGGGCAGGAGTGGGTCCTGGCTCGTCATCTCGGCCCCCCAGGCGTGCGATGGTGACAACTTGGTGTCGCTCGTCGCCGGGTGTCCGTTTCCTCACCCGCCCTGTTTGTTCTTCCCGGGATAAAATGCGGCCAGTTCGTGAACGTTTTCACAAGCACGAGGAGCCGTGATGGGAACGCCCAGCCGACGCAAGCCGGCCGAGGACGCCGAGGTCATCGTGGTCGGCGCCGGTCCAGCCGGTTCGACCGCGGCGACCTATCTGGCCCGCGCGGGCCTCGACGTGCTGTTGCTGGAGAAGAGCACGTTCCCCCGCGAGAAGGTGTGTGGCGACGGCCTCACCCCGCGCGGTGTGAAACAGCTCATCGACCTCGGCGTCGACACGCGCGAGGAGGCCGGCTGGCTGCACAACAAGGGCCTGCGCGTGGTCGGCGGCGGTGTCACCCTCGAGCTCGACTGGCCCGACCTCGCGACCTTCCCGCCCTACGGCGTGGTCCGCCCGCGCCAGGACTTCGACGAGATGCTCGCCCGCACCGCCCAGCGCGCCGGCGCGCGGCTGCTCGAGCACACGAACGTCACCGGCGCGGTCACCGACGAGCGGGACGGCCGGGTCGTCGGCGTCACCGCCAAGGTCGGGCCGGAGCGGACGCCCGTCACCTACCGGGCGCCGCTCGTGCTCGGCTGCGACGGGGTGTCCGCGCGGCTCGCGCTGTCCGTCGGCATCGACAAGATCGAGAAGCGGCCGATGGGCGTCGCGGTGCGGCGGTACTACGCGTCGCCGCGCAGCAAGGACGACTACCTCGAGTCGCACCTGGAACTGTGGGACCGCTCGAACGCCGAGGATCCTCGGCTGCTGCCCGGCTACGGCTGGATCTTCGGCATGGGCGACGGCACGGTCAACGTCGGGCTGGGCATCCTGTCCACGTCGAAGGCGTTCGGCAAGACCGACTACCGCGCGCTGATGCGGTCCTGGCTCGACGGCACCCCGGAGGAATGGGGTTTCCGCGAGCACAACGCGATCGGCAAGGTCGGCGGCGCCGCGTTGCCCATGGGCTTCAACCGGACGCCGCACTACTCGCGCGGGCTGCTGCTCGTCGGCGACGCGGGCGGCATGGTCAACCCGTTCAACGGCGAGGGCATCGGTTACGCCATGGAGTCGGCGCGGCTCGCGGCCGAGTGCGTGATCCAGGCGCTCGCCCGCGCGGAGGGACCGGCGCGGGAGAAGGCGCTGCACGGGTACCCGATCGCGCTGAAGCAGGCGCTCGGCAGCTACTACCGGCTGGGCAACATCTTCTCCAAGCTCATCGGCAACCCGCTGGTGATGCGCACGGCGACGAAGTACGGCCTGCCGCGCGCCACGCTCATGAAGCTCGTGCTCAAGCTGCTCGCCGGCCTGTACGACCCGAAGGACGGCGACGCGTTCGACCGCATGATCATGGCAGCGACGCGCATCGCGCCGAGCGTGTGAGAACGCTCTACCTGGCCAGGCACGGCGAGGCGACCGATGCGCTGACGCCGGCCGGGCGGGAGCAGGCGCGTCTGCTCGGCGCGCGGCTCGCCGAGGTGCCGCTGACGGGTGTGTTCCACAGTTCCGTTCAGCGGGCGGCCGAGACGGCGGCACTGGTGGCGGCGGAGCTGGCCGACGACGTGCCGGTGTCAGCGTCCGACTTGGTCGGCGACTACCTGCCGTACGCGCCGACCGCCGCCGAGCTGCCGCCGGTGTTCGGCCCGATCGTGCTTGCCCACGTGGCGGACTACGGGCCGGAGCCGTCGTACGCGTCCGAGGCATTGGCGGAATTCACCCAGCCGGTGTCGCGGACCGAGCTGATCATCACCCACAGTCAGATCGTGACGTGGTTCGTGCGCGCGGCTATGGACGCGCCGCCGGCCCGCTGGCTGGGTATCAACGCGGCGAACACGGGGCTGACCGTGATCCGGTACCGGGAGGGCTGGCCACCCACGTTGGTGATGTTCAACGACCAGTCGCACCTGCCGGTGTCGTTGCGGTGGACGGGTTTCTCCGAGCGCTGGTGAGCCGAGTTGCGGGCCGGCCGGGGCCTGGCCAGAGTGGCTGGCATGGACTCGACGGTGGTCATGAAGATGCATGACGGTTCGTGGCATGCGGTGTGGCGCGCGGAGTCCAGGCTGCTCGACGAGTTCGACGGCCCGAGGCAGGACGCGATCGACTGGGCGCGGCGGCGTTCGGCGCGGTGCTGGGTGTACTCGGAAGAGCTGGCCGACATGATGTTGTTGAGCCCGACCGCGCCCTAGCGTTCGTCGGGCGTCACCGCTGTTCGACGGTGGCGAGGTGCTGCCAGCCGAGCCGTTTGTACAGTGCCGCCGCGGCGTTGTCGGAGGCGACGACGTCGAGCACCGGATGCCGGCCCGCGTCGGCGGGCCCGTTGACCGGGTAGCCGTCGGACTCGTGGACGGCCCGCAGCACGCGGACTTAGGCGTTGAGGTCGGCTTCGGTGCGCGGCCGGAGGTGTCGGGTCGCGACGATGAGGCGGGCGCGGGGGCGGTGGTGCCACTCGCCTTCCGGGGCGCGGCGGAGGAAGTCGTCGCGCTGGTCGTAGTCGCTTCCCGGGCCCGCCTTGGTGTAGGCGTCGATGAACGTTCGAGCGTCCACATGGGACATGTCGAAGGCTGGGTGCTCGTCGCGTTCGAGCCGCGCGCCGGCGGCAGTGACTTCTTCTGCTAGCTGGGCTTCCCATGCGCTGTCGCTGTTGTCGTTGCGCAGCAACGCGAACGGCCCTTCGGTCTCGATGATGTCCGGCCAGTAGACGACGGAGAGCCGCCCGCCGGTCCGGAGCGCCGCGGCCCACGAACGGATGGCGTCGGCGGGCGCGGGTAGCTGCTGGAGCCCGAACACCGAGACGACGGCGGCGTAGGTGTCGGGTTCGAGCGTGGCGGCGTCGCCCTGGACGACCGTGACGTTCGGCCGGCCGGCGGCACGCTTACGTGCGAGGTCGACCATGCCGCCGGAAAGATCGATGCCGACGATCTCGCGGTCCGGCCACCGTTCGAGAAGCGCGTCCAGCTCGGGGAACGTGCCACAACAAGGCACAACGATCGGCCCGTCGGGGATGTTGTCGAGCGCCTCGACCGCGACCCGCACCCACGGCGCGAACCGAGGGACGAAGTAGGCGTCATAGCCGGCCGCGGCACGATCCCACCAACGAGCGATCCGCTCGGCCCGGTCGTTCATGTCCCTCCCTCGAGTGGCGTTGCCTCCGGCCCCCGGATTCCACGCTACCGGCAGACACCGACAGTTTCGGCCGGTTTCCGGTCGCCTGTGGACAAGTGGGTCCCTTGTGGACAACTGCCCGCCCGAGGGGCCTCGGGCGGGCAGTTGTGTCGGTGGGTGCGCGTAGCGTTGAACCCGGGGGCCCGGAGGCCACCCGCCAACCTCAGCTCAGCCGCTCCAGGATCATCGCCATGCCTTGGCCGCCGCCGACGCACATCGTCTCGAGGCCGAACTGCTTGTCGTGGTACTGCAGGGAGTTGATGAGCGTCGTGGCGATGCGGGCGCCGGTCATGCCGAACGGGTGGCCGACGGCGATGGCGCCGCCGTTGACGTTCAACCGGTCGATGTCGATGCCGAGGTCTCGATACGAGGGGATCACCTGTGCGGCGAACGCCTCGTTGATCTCCACCAGGTCGATGTCGCCGATGGACATGCCCGCCAGGGCCAGCGCGCGCTTCGACGCCTCGACCGGGCCGAGGCCCATGATCTCCGGCGACAGCCCGGAAACACCCGTCGACACGATGCGGGCCAGTGGGGTCAGGCCGAGCGCCGCCGCCTTGTCAGCGGACATGATCACCAGCGCCGCGGCGCCGTCGTTGAGCGGACAGCAGTTGCCCGCGGTCACCCGGCCGTCCGGGCGGAAGACCGGCTGGAGCTGCGCCGTCTTCTCCAGCGTGACACCGGGGCGGGGGCCGTCGTCGGTATCGACGATCCGGCCGTCGGGCAGCTCGACCGGGGTGATCTCCCGCGCCCAGAAGCCGTCCTTGATCGCCTGCTCGGCCAGGTTCTGCGAGCGCACGCCGAACTCGTCCATGTCCTCGCGGGTGACGCCCTTGGCCTGCGCCAGGTTCTCCGCGGTCTGCCCCATCGCGACGTAGACGTCCGGCACGGTCGCGTCCTCGCGCGGGTCGTGCCAGGTGGCACCGCCCTCTGCGGTCTTCGCGGTGCGGGCGAGGGCCTCGGCGAACTTCGGGTTGTGCGTGTCCGGCCAGCTGTCGGAACTGCCCTTCGCGAACCTCGACACCGTCTCGACCCCGGCGCTGATGAACACGTCGCCCTCGCCGGCCTTGATCGCGTGGAACGCCATCCGCGTGGTCTGCAGGCTGGACGCGCAGTACCTGGTCACCGTGCAACCAGGAAGGTGGTCGTAACCGAGCAGGACCGCCAGCACGCGCCCCATGTTGAAACCCTGCTCGCCACCGGGCAGGCCACAGCCGAGCATCAGGTCGTCGATCTCCGTCGGATCCAGCTCGGGGACCTTGTCCAACGCCGCGCGCACCATCTGCGCGGCCAGGTCGTCCGGCCGGATGTCAACGAGAGAACCCTTCCCGGCCCGCCCGATCGGCGAACGGACCGCGGCAACGATGACCGCCTCTGCCATGCGCAAACTCCTTCGTCAGTGCAGGTCAGTACCTGACTCAGGACATTACGCGGCGCGCCTCCGCAGTTCGTTGTGCGAGCCGCACAGCATCACACAACGGGGCGAGCATCACGTTCGCCGCCAGCTCGTAGCCGACACCGTTCGGGTGGAACCTGTCCGGACTGAACAGATCGTGCGGGCGGGCGAAGAACTCCGGCGACAGCAGTGTCGCGATCGACACCGTGCGGACGCCGATCCGGTCGAGCTCCCGGCGCTGGGCCCGCGCGAGCGACAGGCCGTACCGGCTCGCGATCGTACGCAGCGGCTGCGGGATCGGCCGGACGATGCCCAGGTCGGGGCAGGTGCCGACGACGACCGTGGTGCCCGCCTGCATCAGCCGGGTCACCTGCCGGGCGAGCAGTGCCGCCGACGTGCCGATGCGGGTCCGCCCCGTCACGTCGTTGCCGCCGATGATCACCAGCGCCAGGTCCGGCGGGTCGATCAGCGCGCGGTCGACCTGCGTGTCCAGCTCGGTGGTCTTCGAACCGCTGATGGCGTGCGTGGTCAGCTTCACCGGCTCGTCGAGCTCCTCGGCCAGCCCATGCGCGAGCCGCACGCCGGGTAGCTGCTCGGCGGTCTCGGCGCCGAGCCCGGCCGCGAGCGAGTCGCCGAGGATGGCGAACGACAGACAGTCACGACGGATGGGCGGCTGGGGGCCGGCGCCGTTGGGCAGGTACACGCCGTCGGCGTTGAACGGAAGGTCCTTCGTGACTCCGATCAGCGTGCGGGCGTACCGCGACTGGCCCGTGAGCAGCCCATACGCCGCTCCGGACAGTCCGCCGACCGAGCCGGCGGCGAAGACCAGGGTCTTGAGTACTCGCGCTCCAACCATCGCCGTCCTCCCATGTCAAGTGTCACAGCCGGCCAACCGGGTTCTGCCTAGTTATCGGCCGGTCATCGTCGAGTGTGTGCCGCGTCACTAGGATCGAACTCAAGGAAGCCTCGATTCGGATAGGTGAACTGGCCGGATCGTGCTATTCGCTCCTCGCTAGAGTCCCTCGCGTGCCGGGGGGCACGAGGACAGAGGAGTGCAGGTGGAGTACGTCGAGCATGTGATCGACCTGGTGGGCAACACCCCACTGGTGAAGCTGAACGCGGTGGCCGAGGGGGTGTCGGCGACCGTTCTAGCGAAGGTCGAGTACTTCAACCCCGGCGGCAGCGTCAAGGACCGCATCGCGCTGCGCATGGTTGAGGCCGCCGAGAAGTCCGGCGACCTGCGTCCCGGCGGCACGATCGTCGAGCCGACCTCGGGAAACACCGGGGTGGGGCTCGCCATGGTCGCCCAGCGCAAGGGCTACAAGTGCGTGTTCGTGTGCCCGGACAAGGTGTCCGAAGACAAGCGCAACACGTTGAAGGCGTACGGCGCCGAGGTCGTGGTGTGCCCGACCTCGGTCACGCCGGAGCACCCGGACTCCTACTACAACGTGTCCGACCGGCTCGTCACCGAGATCGACGGCGCGTGGAAGCCCGACCAGTACTCCAACCCGCAGAACCCGGAGAGCCACTACCTCGGCACCGGTCCCGAGCTGTGGCGCCAGACCGACGGCAGGATCACGCACTTCGTCGCGGGGGTTGGCACCGGCGGCACGATCTCCGGCATCGGCCGCTACCTCAAGGAGGTGTCCGACGGGAAGGTGCGGATCATCGGCGCCGACCCGGAGGGCTCCGTGTACTCGGGCGGCTCCGGCCGGCCCTACCTGGTCGAGGGCGTCGGCGAGGACTTCTGGCCCGACACCTACGACCGGAACATCGCCGACGAAATCATCGCGGTGTCCGACGCCGAGTCGTTCGACGTCACCCGGCGCCTCGCCCGCGAGGAGGGCCTGCTGGTCGGCGGCTCCTGCGGGATGGCGGTTGCCGCGGCGATCCGCCTCGCGGAGCGCCTCGGGCCTGACGGCAAGGACGCTGTGGTCGTCGTGCTGCTGCCCGACGGCGGTCGGGGCTACCTGTCGAAGGTCTTCAACGACGACTGGATGGCGTCCTACGGCTTCCTGCCGCCGGAGCACTCCGGCGCGACCGTCGGCGACGTGCTGCGTCGCAAGGGCACCGGCGGCGTCATGCCGGACCTGGTGCACGGCCACCCGAACGAGACCGTCGCCGACGCGGTGGCGATCCTGCGAGAGTTCGGCGTCAGCCAGATGCCGGTCGTCAACGCGGAGCCGCCGGTCATGGCCGCCGAGGTCGTCGGCGCGGTCAACGAGCGGGACCTGCTGGAGGAGCTGTTCACCGGCAAAGCCGCGCTCACCGACCGGCTCGACGGGCACATGTCGCCGCCGCTGCCGACCATCGGCGCAGGTGAGCAGATTACCGCGGCCATGTCGGCGCTGGCGGCCGCGGACGGCGCGCTCGTGCTGGTCGGCGGCAAGCCGGCCGGCGTCGTGACCCGGCAGGACCTGCTCGGTTTCCTCGCAGGTCGGTAGGTAGACAGCAGCTCGGCCGGTATCGCCCGTGTCTAGTCGGGCGTTACCGGCGAAGGCCAGCACGATGGACTAGCGTTGGCCCGCACGCAAGTCGACGAAGCTTTGAAGAGGGGTTGTAGCCCGATGAGTGCTCCGCAGCCGCCGAACCAGCCATGGCAGGGCGGCCAGCCACCGCAACATGGTGAAGGTGAGCCCCAGCAGGACGCACCTGGTCAGAACCCGGCACTGACGAACGCCGGGCCGACCCAGGCGATCCAGCCGGGTCAGCCACTGCCGTCCATGGGTCAGACGGGCGCCGATGGTGTGGAGCGCACACAGGCGATCCAGCCCGGCCAGCAGCCGCCGGCCGGTCCGGGCTCCGACTCGGGCGCGACGCAGGTCGTGTCACCCGGCTCGTACGGACAGCAGCAGCCCCAGCAGGACTCCGGCGCGACGCAGATGGTGCCGCCCGGCTCGATGCCGCCCCAGCAGCCGCCCTACGCCCCGCCGCCCGGCGCGGACGCCGGTGGCTTCGGCCAGCAGCAGCCGCCGCCCGGGTACGGGCAGCAGCCGCCGCAGGGCTACGGGCAGCAGCAGGGTTTCGGCCAGCAGCCGCCGCCCGGGTACCCGCCGCAGCAGCAGGGCGGGTTCGGGCAGCAGCCGCCGCCGGGATACCCGCCGCAGGGCGGGTTCGCGCAGCAGCAGGGCCTCGGCCACGGCCCGCAGTTCGGCGGCCAGGGCGTCAACACGCAGTACATCTCGTGGGGGCTCGCGGGCATCGTCGCGATCTTCGGCCTGATCGCGGCGATCATCACGCTCACCGACTTCGGTGACATCAGTGACATCGCCGACGCGATGGACGGGCTCACCGACGCCCAGATCAAGGCCGCGGAGGATGCGGGCAACGCGTCCGCCCCGAGCGTCGGTCTGCTGTGGATCGGCGCGATCATCATGCTGATCGCGAGCCTCGCGGCCATCGGCGGCGGCGTGCTGATCTACCTCAAGCACAAGCTGGCCGGCATGGTCATCGCCGGTGCCGCCGGTGTGCTGCTGATCGCCTCGATCCTGACGATGATCGGTGAGGGCTCCGAGGACCTGGACGTCAACAGCCCGGTGTTCGGCATCGTCGCCGCGATATTCATCGGCGCGGTCGGCGCCATGGCGTTCGTGCCGCAGACCAAGCATTTCCTCGGTGGCGACTCGGTGCTCGGCCGGCCAGGTGGCGGTGGCTTCGGCCCGCCGCCCGGTGGCGGGTTCGGCCAGCCGCCGCAGCAAGGTTTCGGTCAGCAGCCGCCCCAGCAGGGTTTCGGCCAGCAGCCGCCGCAGGGCTATGGTCAGCAGCCACCCCAGCAGGGCTTCGGCCAGCCGCCCCAGCAGGGTGGTCCGCCGCAGCAGTGGCAGTAGCACGTGGTGAAAACGCCGGCAGGCCCTCGGGCCCGCCGGCGTTTTTGGTTGGATGAGTGTTGAACGGGGAGGCAGACATGAGTGGAGCTTGCGGAGCGAATCATCGATATTCAGGACGCCACCGAGCCCGTGGAGGGTGCCGGTGTAGCGGAGCTTGCGGAGCGTTCCGGCGCCGCGGAGCGGGTGAGGGGGCGTCATGAGCTATCAGGGCTATCCGCAGCAGCCGCAAGGGAACTGGCAGGGCGGCGGCTACTACCCGCCGCAGCAGCCGGGTTTCGCGCCGAAACCGGGCAGCCCCGCGCTCGCGGTCATCGCGGGGATCATCGGCATCGGCCTCGCCGGTGTGTTCGCCTACCAGACCATCGACCTGCTGGCCGACGTCAGCGACGCGTCCGGCGACATGCCCGGCGGCTGGGTCACGATGATCATCCTGCACTTCGTCGTCGCCGGGTTCGGGCTGCTCGGCGCGATCCTCGTGTTCGCCCGCCAGGTCGCCGGCGCGTTCGTGCTGCTCGCCGCCGCCACGTTCGCGATCGTCGTGCTGATCCTCGACCCGGCCATGGCCGAGGGCGTCTGGGCGTCGATGCTCGGCGCGCTGCCCACCGTCGAGCCGACCGGCGACTTCAGCGCCTACTTCCAGGCCATGTTCGAGTTCGGCAACGAGCAGGCGGTGCTGCGGTTCATCGGGCTGGTGCTCGGCGTCCTCCTGTTGATCATTGCCGCGCTGCCGCCGTCACTCAACTGGCTGAGGGGATCCCGCAACAGCGGCTACAGCCAGTATCAACAGGGTTGGTAGCTATTCCCCCATCAGGACTCGATTCCCAGATGGTGGACCCTTGAGCGCGGGGCCGTAATCTATCGTCATGACAGAGGACACGAGTCGCTGGGGATTCGAGACACGGGCAATTCACGCAGGTCAGCGCCCTGATCCGCATACCGGCTCTGTCATCGTCCCGATCTATGCCACGTCGACGTTCGCGCAGGACGGTGTCGGTGGCCTGCGCGAAGGCGGGTACGAGTACTCCCGCAGCGCGAACCCCACTCGCACCGCGCTCGAGGAAGCGCTTGCCTCGCTGGAGGGCGGCCGCCACGCGCTCGCGTTTGCGTCCGGCATGGCCGCCGCGGACATCGCGCTGCGTGCCATGACCCGGCCCGGCGACCACGTGATCCTCGGCGGCGACGCGTACGGCGGCACGTTCCGCCTGCTCGACAAGGTCATGGTGCTGTGGGGTGTCGAGTACACGACCGTCGACCTCGCCGACGTCGACGCCGCGCGGGCCGCGGTCCGGCCGAACACCAAGGTTGTCTGGTGCGAGACGCCGACCAACCCGCTGCTCGCCATCGCCGACATCGCCGCGCTCGCGCAGGTGGCGGCCGCGGCCGGCGCGAAGCTCGTCGTCGACAACACGTTCGCGACGCCCTACCTCCAGTCGCCGCTCGGCCTCGGCGCCGACGTCGTCCTGCACTCGACCACCAAGTACCTCGGCGGCCACTCCGACGTGGTCGGCGGCGCGCTGATCACCTCGGACGACACGCTGCAGGAGCAGTTCGCCTTCCTGCGCAACGCGGTCGGCGCCGTGCCGGGCCCGTTCGACGCGTGGCTGACGCTGCGCGGCGCGAAGACCCTCGCGCTGCGGATGGAGCGGCACAGCGACAACGCGGAGCGGATCGTGGCGGCGCTGGTCGGGCACCCGAAGGTCACGAAGGTGTTCTACCCCGGTCTGCCGGACCACCCCGGCCACGAGCTGGCCGCGAAGCAGATGCGCCGGTTCGGCGGCATGGTGTCGTTCTCCGTCGCCGGTGGGGAGGCGGCCGCGCTGGAGGTCGCCGCGCGCACCAAGATCTTCATTCTCGGCGAGTCGCTCGGTGGCGTCGAGTCGCTGATCGAGCACCCGGGCAAGATGACGCACGCCAGCACCACCGGCTCGCCGCTGCAGGTCCCCGGTGACGTGCTGCGGCTGTCGGTCGGCATCGAGGACGGCACCGACCTGATGCAGGACCTGCTGCAGGCCCTCGGCTGAGCGAATCGGCAACATCGACGACACCGATGTTCGGTGGCCAGGTATTCTCGATTGCAACAGTGTGCGAACGCAGGAGAGAAGCATGGCGGTCGGGGCTCGGGTCGCG
>Ga0193716_1000310_pt1 | contig 30758 bp, 22 predicted proteins | sample U2c1metaG_FD_145901 | JGI IMG/M metagenome (GOLD analysis project Ga0193716, IMG submission 145901) | Soil microbial communities from a riparian zone of the East river system, Colorado, United States - U2c1 | ecosystem: Environmental > Terrestrial > Soil > Riparian zone | place: USA: East River...
CCCGCGCCATCGCCGAGCCCCTCCTCAAGCTCCGCAATCCCCTCGCCCCAGCCCAGGCACGCTTCGCCGAAGTGCTTGATCTCACAGGCGAAATCCTCGACGAAGCCGTAGTCACCTACTTCGCCGCCCCCCACTCCTACACCACCGAAGACATCGTAGAGATAGCCGCTCACGGCTCCCCCGTCCTCCTCGACCACCTCCTCCGCCAGTGCCTCGCCGCCGGTGCCCGCCTCGCCGAACCCGGCGAATTCACTCAGCGAGCCTTCCTCTCCGGCCGCCTGGATCTCACCCAGGCCGAGGCTGTGCACGATCTCATCGAAGCCACCACCCTCCACCAGGCCCGCATCGCGGCACAACAACTAGGCGGCTCCCTCTCTCGCCAAATCACCCCAATAAAACAACAACTTATAGCCCTGATCGCCGCCCTTGAAGCCGGCATTGACTTTGCCGAAGACGACATCGACACCCTCCCAACCGCGCAAATTATCACCCAAATAGAAGCAATCCAAGCCCCCCTCACCGTCCTCGAACAAACCTTCGCCTACGGAAAAATCGTCCGCAACGGCTTCACCCTCGCCATCGTAGGCCGACCCAACGTAGGCAAATCCTCTCTCTTCAACTGTTTAGTCCAGCGCGACCGTGCCATCGTCACCGCCACTCCCGGCACCACTCGCGATCTCGTCACCGAGCGTGTCTCCCTTGAAGGAATCCCCGTAGAACTAATCGATACCGCAGGCCTTCGCGACGCCACTGACGAGGCCGAAACCATTGGCATCGCCAAATCCCGCGAAGCCATGGTCGAAGCTGATATCGTCCTCCTCGTCCTCGACGCTACCGCCACCCTCCACCCAGAAGACGAAGCGACCATCGCCGCCCTTACATCGCGCCCCCTCATCTTCGCCGTCAACAAAAGCGACTTGTCCCGAAGTTCATCCTTGGCAAAGCAAACCACCCATAAAACGATAGAAACCTCTGCCCTCACCGGCAGCGGCCTCATCGAACTTCGCAGTGCCATTCTCTCCTGCATTACTTCAGCAGCACCCACCTCCGAAACCGCACTGCTCACTAATCTCCGTCAACATCAAACTGTATCCACCGCCGTCGCAGCACTTGTCCGTGCCCAGCAAGCAACCGCCAACGCCATCCCTCACGAGATGATCCTCCTCGACCTTTATGAATCCCTTAATGCCCTGGACGCTCTCACCGGCACCACCACCAGCGACTACATTCTGAATCTAATCTTCAGCAAGTTCTGCATCGGCAAGTAGACCCACTTCCGATGGAGTCCAAGGGATTCCTGAAGCCGTCGTATAAATTCATTGCCTTCAGTGATATATGGTCCTATAGTGTCCACAGAGGTTTAGTGGAAGCCGAAGGTTTTGTGTCCACAAATGTGTCCACAGACATGTCGGAGACACACATTTTTGCCTTCTGTGGACACAAATCGCACCTAACCTACTGATCCACTTTGGTTTACAGGTATCGCTGGATAAACAAAGAACTTACACGCTCAATATTCCCCGGGAAGAAGGAAAAGGACAAGAAGCTATGGCGCTGACAGACACCTCGATCAAGCGATTGAAACCGAAAGCGTCCCGCTACCTGGTTAGCGATGGTCGAGGGCTGAGTTTGGAAATCCTGCCATCGGGCTCCCGCTCGTGGAGATATAGGTATCGATTCAACGGGAAGCTCGAGAAGGTGTCGCTCGGCCACTACCCAGCCTTTAGCCTGCAAGCCGCCAGGACCAAGCGAGACGAATACGCCGAGATGCTGGCGCACGGAAAGTCACCGGCGCGGCATAAGCAAGCCGAGAAGTTCGCCGTGGCTCATACGACTACCATGTTCGAGTTCGGCGAACGCTACTTCAAAGAGATCATCGAGAGAGACTGCAAAGATCCGAGGCCGATGCGACGGTACCTCGACAATGAAATCTATCCGCGCCTTGCCGAGAAAGCGGTGAGGGACATCGCTCCGGCGGAGGTCCAGTCGATCGTCTTCCGCAAGCGGGATGGCGGTGCACCATCCTCAGCCGGTCAGATCCGTAACCTACTCAAGCGAATGTTCGAGTATGCGATCGCCAATGGTCTAGTGACAGTAAATCCCGCTCTTTCCATCCCCATGCGCTTCATCACTCAGGCTCGTCCGCGTACTAGGGCGCTCTCACCAGATGAGATTCGCATCTACCTACAGACGCTTTACCAATCGAACATACGACGGCAATTCAAGCTCGCGCTCCACCAGATACTCCTTACGCTCGTCCGCAAATCGGAGCTGATCTTTGCGCGGTGGGAGCATGTGGATTTTGAAGCTGGCGAATGGCAAATTCCGGCGGAGAACTCCAAGACAGGAGTTCCACACATCGTCTATCTATCTCACCAATCGGCGCAAATCTTCCACGAACTGCATGGTCTGGCGGGTGGTTCACCTTGGGTCATACCCAGCAGAAGCAGCCTCTCCAAGCCTTTTTGCACAACAGCTTTGAATCAAGCACTTGGAGGTGTGAGCTTCAGTATCAAGCCCTTCACCATTCATGACATGCGCCGGACCGGCTCAACCCTCCTTCACGAAAAGGGATTCCCATCCGACGTTATCGAGAAAGCACTGAACCACACAATTGGGGGCGTACGCGGCGTCTACAACAAGGCGCAGTATGCGAATCAACGCCAGGAAATGCTTCAACATTGGGCTGATTACATCGACGGGCTTGCGAACGAAAAGAAAATTCTGTTCGGCAACTTTGGTCGGGCTTCGTAATAGGCCCTACGGCGCGGCGTTCGATGCTACGAGTGCTATTCCATCGATAGGTGAACTCTTGCATCGGCCAGTTCTCCCCCGGCAAACTTAGCCAGCAGGTCGACACCGAAGGGCCGACGCACAGGGTTGTAGAGCCTACGCCTCGTCGTCCTGGTGAAGCAGCGGTTTGCCCTCGGCCTTCAATTTCTTCGCCGCGTTCTCGAGGCCTTGCGATGGAGTCAAACTCACATCACGACCTTTAGTCCACGATCATCCCTTTCAGGCTTGATAAGTTTCAAATCTGATGTAGCATCATCGGTATGGTGATGGACCATGGAGTGCCGAAGTAAAGGTTTCAAAGTTAGGCAAATTCTCCGGAGGCCCTTCCACCATGTCGGAACAATCACGCGGCACAGTTTCGCTGCTTCGCCGCAAACAGGTCGAGTCCCGCACGGGACTCTCTAGAAGCTCACTGTACAAGCTCATCTCTGAAGGCAACTTCCCAAAGCCCATCCCGTTGGGAGCCAAAGCGGTTGCCTGGGTCGATTATCAGGTTGATCACTGGATCGCTACGAAGATTGAGCGCGCTGCGGCGCAGTAAGAGCATCTCTCGTCCAACGAAGACATAACAACGCACATTGCATGGTGACTGTATCCACTTATAGGTGGCGCCATGCTCTTTGCGCTTCCACGACTGGAATTTCACTCTCAAAGGGGCCTCCCTTGGATCGTTCTATGCCTTCTTCAATGTCTGCAACCAGCCTTGCTCCGATGGGGCCTTTGTGCGGGTCGCTCTATACCGTCAATTCGAACTGTCAACAGTATGGAGATTTCTTCGCTGGATTCTCTTGGACCCATTTCTGCTGCGGCACCTATCGGTTTCACACAAGTCTTGATAAGGGTGTCAGTCTGACGAAGGGCTATATGCATCGATTGGGCAGGAGTATCCGTGCCCGAATCGCATATGTCGCCGTGCCGGAGAGTCGCCCGTCCGGGCTCGGTCATCATCAGATACGGCTGCACTGGCACTTTCTGATCGCATGCCCGAACACGTCCTCACCGGAACGCTGACCAATGACGACGAGGGGTTAACCTTCACCACCTCTCCGCGCTATGGCTACCGCGTTCGCGTGGACTCCCTCGCTTCACGGATGCGGCTGTCGGAAAGCGGTACCGTTCCGCGAATCCCTGTGATGCACGGATTCTCCGCGGACGGTATTTGCACACTATGTCAGCTCCTGGAGATTGAGCATCCCGGTCTCCACGACACCGCTTCGGGTCATTGGGTTGAGGCAAATTCCTATCGCGCCTCGGTACTGGTGAGTGGAATGCATTTCGGCGGCATGGAGGACAGAACCCTCACGCATGCGCGTTTCACCTTCACCGGACTTGGGGAGTGGCTACCGGGGCCGCCGACCGAGGTCTGGGAGACCGAACATATCGTCCTGAAGATCCCCTTGAACGAACACGAGGTCTTCAGTCTTGGCGTTCGCGAGACCCTCGTGCATGTCAGCCTGAAGATCGTATCGGAAATCAAATCCAATGAGGACGACGGCAGCCGCATCACGCGCCCCGTCGCGTTTATCGAGATTCAAAGCGTAGAACCGGAATCTCTGAACTGGTACTTTGCCATCGGCAATCGCTTGGAAAACTTCTTTTCTCTACTCCTCGGGGCTTCGCTCGCCATGGAGACGCTGTTCGTGTATCGAGGGGAGGAAGCCGGTCACGTCGTGAGCAAACGGCGGCGTGTGGTTGAGAAGATGGGAGCCCTCGATTGTGTGCGTTGCACAACGAGTCAGCTTGCCCACGCAACCGCCGTATGGCTCAGTCAGCCCGAGGAGTTTCGTTCCGTTGAAAACCTCGCTCTTGGAGTGCTCCGCAAGGGAGATTTGTTCTATGAGACGGAGCTGTTGTCTCTGACCCAAGCGCTGGAAGGGTTCCATCGAGTCACTTCGGAACCGATACCGGTAGATAAGGCGACACTTCGACGGGTTCGTAGATCGTACGCAGCCTTGTTGCGGCAAGAGGGCGTGGATGAGGTATTAGCCTCGCGTTTGTGCGCTGCGATGGCGCACGCAAACGATCCCACGTTCGCCTCGCGCCTGGAGAATCTCTGCAGTCGGCTGTCGGAATTTGTGTTGCATCAAATGGGCATCGAGCCGACAGCCTTCGTTCCTATGGTTGTGGCTACGAGAAACTTCTACACTCACGCCGGCAACAAGGTTTCCTCTCGCGGGCGGGTTTCTCCCGTATCGGGATCAGCGGTGTTCTTTCTGAATCAAAAGCTGCGCGCCTTGCTTCGAGCAGTTCTCCTCTTGCATATCGGCTTGCCCATGGAACAAATCACTGGACTGGTGACACGTGAGGCGACACGGTGGAGATAGTCCTGAACTTCCCGTCTGCGTACCGCGCGCATCCATTGATGACGCAGACCGCTTAGAGGTACTGTGAAGCTGGCCTGGGGGTAAAATTATCCCATCCCGATTGATAGGCGGATCTAGGTAGCTGGGCAGTCAACGATTTGCTGATTGGACGGCAGAAGCCAGCCATAGAATTCAGTGGCAGGATATACTCCTCCGGCCTGACACTCGCGGGAACAGAAACGTGAAATTCTAACGATGCCGAGTTGAACCAGCCTATGGCTTTGTGTCCACAGATGTGTCCACGTTAGTTTATCGATGACTGTATCTCGCAGATGCCATGACGGTTGCTAGATCTCAGCAAGTTCTGCATCGAACGCTTCCACGCGTGTCCCGGCAGGTTCGAAGTATTCGAAATAGCCAGTAAAATAGCCATATTTATGTCCCTACCAGTCCGACCCGATCCAGCCGGAGTCTTCTTCAGCTTTGTCCACGGCGGTGTACGCTCTGCCTGTGCGGACAAGAAATATGGCAGTTGTGGACAATCGGAGCCAAGATGCCGCTGAGTGAACTGCAAATCAAAGCTCTGAAGCCGCGCGAGATTCGATATGCCGTAAGCGACGGTCGGGGACTGGCCTTGGAGGTAATGCCCACTGGCGGGGCATCCTTGCGATACAGGTACCAGTTCAAGGGCAAGACCGAGAAGGTTTCCCTCGGCAAATACCCGATGATGAGCCTGAGGGCTGCGAGGCTGAAACGCGATGAGTTCGCAAAGTCCGTCCACGAAGGCGAGTCACCTGCGAGACAGAAGCAACTGGAAAAGTTCGCCTTGGCGAATGCCACGTCCGTTCGCGATTACAGCGAACGATATTTTAAGGACGTTGTGGAGCGAGACCGGAAGGACACCAAGCAGCTTCGTCGATATCTCGAAAAGGAGATCTATCCGGCGTTTGGTGAATTGTCTCTGAGAGACATCACTGCTCAAGACGTGCAGCGGCTCGTCTTTCGGAAACGTGACAATGGCTTCGAGTCGGCCGCCGCGCAGTTGAGAAACCTCCTCAAGCGCATCTTCGACTACGCAATCACGATTCACGACCTACGGCGCACAAGATCGACGATCCTGCACGAACAAGGCTTCTCTTCGGATGTTGTCGAAAAGGCACTCAATCACACAGTTGGTGGTGTACGCGGTGTATAACAACAGAGCCAAATATGCGGACCAACGCAAGGCGATGCTTCAATCCTGGGCTGATTACATCTCAAGCCTGATGATCCCACTTCACCACTAAGGAATTCCATCATGAGCGGCATGGATCTGAATCCGCCCGAGTGGCTAAATGACCGACAAGATGCTTCCGAACTTGAACCACCGGAAGGTCCCAGCTATCGGTGGGAGTTTTTGTCAGAGCCCTATCCGGACGTACCTCACTTCGGTGTCCTTTATGGACATTCTGAGTGTGCAGGGTGCGACATCGTCAGTTCCTTGCAGATTACGATCCGAAATCGAAAGCGCTGGAAGACTACGAACAACTGGCTGACGGTCTTCTCAGCCGGTTCGGAAAGACGGAGGCCGTTCCAATCAATGTCAAAACAGCGTGAGCGCACAAAGAGGATTTTTGATTGGGAGGAACTTGAGAAGGCCCCGAACACGCACGGGGGTTTTTCATTTCTCAAGTTAGCCGCAGAGATCGTCAGCATTAGGAAGAACGATGTTCCGCCTGAAGTCATCGACAGGCAGAGAGATACTCTATCTCGGGACAAAACGACCACAGTGGTCGCACTAGCCACAGTGCTTGATAAGCAAGCAAGCGTGCCGCGAAGGGGGACCACCAATGAGCACATCAATTGCAGAAGAGACTGGACCAAGATTGAGATCTGCAGCAAGATCCTCCAGAGATAACTTGGTGATGTCCCGAGCTTTGCTGGGCTGCGGATCGCCTCCATGGAAATTACGACCGTGTGACGCTGCAGCTGCCGGGCCGAGTTCAACGGCGGCAGCGATCTCAAGCCTGCACGGTGAAATCCAAGAGATAGCCCCCGCAGCTGGAAAAGAGATCAAGTACGCGGGGCTTTCCCCATTAGAAATCCTCGAAATTTTGCGTTTGATCGGATCTTTTTGAATTTTCATCGTATCTAGCTGCCGCTCATGTCTGTTGGCTGCCTGAAGAGCTCCTGCTGCGGCCTGTATTGCTCGTGAGCCAAATACTCGCGAATAAGTCTGCATATCAAAATGGACTTCTTGAAACCCTTGTCAAGGCAATACGCCTCAAAGCGCTCGGCTTCCTCATGGGACATAAGAACTTGTACTCGCACTGGGTCTGCCATCATTGACTCCCACCGCCATTGGATAGCAAAGCTAGCTCGACTAAGAGGGTCGGGGTACGGCCGCGTGAAATAGAGAGCAGCAACAGAGATCGTGCAGACACAAATAGCGGCACATGATGAACCAGGAGCCGACGTTGCAGACGTTCTCGCATTCAGTCCAGCATAAACAGATGTATGCGCGCAGTCGCCATCTATCCCGCCGATTACCGCAAAGCTCTCTGCGGGCTCGTCAATCAACTGCCTATACATCGGAGACGGCATGTGGATTGCCTCATTTTTCCGCTCTAGCAAGAGCCACTCTCTACGGCTGACCGGAGAGGTCAGATTTCAAGAGGGAGGTTATATATGCCGAAAGCAGGGGAGTCTGCGGTTGCGCTTAAGAGGTTAGTTCAGTGCGCAAGCTCTATTCTGTAAAATCTACCGCAGCTATGCAACACGAAGACTGCCGGGGAATGCATCTATGGGGATGATGCCGCTGCTGCCTGGTTCTTGTTTGCACGAGAGGTGCTATGGACTTTGCGTCTGAAGATTGGTCACAGGGAAGAACGCCCGGTTATCCTCGGCCTCAACTGCAACGGTCTGAGTGGATGACGCTCGACGGTGTGTGGGATTTCTCCATCGATAGGCGTGGCGAACTGCTCGATCCCGATCAAGTGCAATGGGATAGAAAAATACTGGTTCCCTTCGCCCCCGAAACAGCTCTAAGCGGCATCGGGGATACGAGCTTCTTCTGTGTCACCTGGTATCGGCGGCACTTTACGAGCCCCGAGCTTAAGCCCGGCGAGCGGCTTATCCTACACTTCGGCGCGGTGGACTACGCGGCCAGGGTCTGGGTCAACGGGATAGAGGTCTGCGCCCACGAGGGGGGATATACGCCCTTCTCCGTCGAAATCACCGCAGTGCTTAGAGCACAGGATACGCAGGAGATTATCGTACGCGCGGAGGACGATCCTGCAGACCTGGAGAAGCCCCGCGGCAAACAGGATTGGAAGCTCGAGCCTCATTCCATCTGGTATCCGCGCACCACCGGTATCTGGCAAACCGTGTGGATGGAAGTGGTCCCGCAGGTCCACATCGAATCGGTCCGATGGACTTCGAGCCTTGAGCGCTGGGAGATCGGGCTGGGAGTTCATGTGAAAGGTACCCTGCCCGAGGGATGTCTCCTGGCAGTGCGGATGCAGACCGGCGACCAGGTCCTTGTGAAGGACACGTATGCCTTTGTCAGCGGAAGCCTAGGGCCGGCGGGCGCGGTTTCCGCAGGGGAGTTGTACCGCAGTATCTCGCTTTCCGATCCCGGTATCGACGACTTCCGTAACGACTTTTTGTGGAGCCCGACAAAGCCCAACATCATCGATATTGAAATGACATTGGTCGATGCGGCCGGTGCGACGCTGGACACCGTGAAGAGCTACACCGCGTTACGGGCAATCACGATCCAGGGAGATCGATTTATCTTGAACGGACGGCCCTTGCCGCTTCATCTGGTGCTCGACCAGGGGTACTGGGAAGGCAGCGGGCAAACGGCTCCCAACGACGATGCGTTCATCCGAGATATCCTGCTGGTGAAAGCGCTAGGCTTCAACGGCGTCCGCAAGCACCAGAAAATCGAGGCCCCGCGTTTTCTATATTGGGCAGACCATCTTGGCCTGTTGGTGTGGGAGGAGATGCCCAGCGCCTACCGGTATACGAAACGTTCGGTGGAGCGGCTAACCCGTGAATGGATCGAGGTATTGAAGCGCGACTGGAACCATCCTTGCATCGTGTCATGGGTTCCGTTCAACGAGAGTTGGGGTGTCCCCGATCTGCCCGACAGTTCGGCGCAGAGGAACTACGTTCAGGCGCTGTATCACCTCACAAAAACGCTCGACCCCAAGCGGCCTGTCGTCGGCAATGATGGATGGGAAAGCGTGGCGACCGACATAATCGGCATCCACGACTATGACGATCAACCCGCTCGCATTGCCAAGCGGTACGGCATCGAGGAAGTCGAAGCACGTCTCTTCCAGTTTGAACGGCCTGGCGGACGCATGCTTCGGATCGGAGAAGATGGAGTTGATCGCCAACCGATCGTCTTGACGGAGTTTGGTGGTATCGCTCTGCACGATGACAACAGACGCACCTGGGGTTACAGCGTCTGTCGAACGGCGGAGGAACTGCTGGAACGATACACCGCACTTATGGAGGCAGTCCGCTCGTTGTCGTCGTTGGCTGGTTTCTGCTACACACAGTTCACCGATACGTTTCAAGAAGCCAACGGGCTGCTTTATGCCAACCGCACACCGAAGATTCCACTGGATGACGCTGCGCTCGCAACCAGCGGCTCCACGCCGGACGAGAAAGACCCGTCGGTGCTTCTATGGCGGAATCGCCTCATGGAACTCCAGAAGTAGCCAGCCGCGGGCTCACCGCCGCTGATACGTCAATTACGTTAGACACGCGAGACTAACCCTAAAGTTGTAGGGATGCGGCAATGAATCAGCTATAGAGTTGCGAGAGCCATTTCTTCTTTGCATTTCACTTCACGCATCGATGAGGCGTGCCTATGTCAGAAGCGATCTGTCGCTTCTCTCTTTTGCCTGGTTCTTTAGCTACGTACGGAGACCTTCGGGTTCCGGTCTATTTGTGCCGATCTGTAGGAGAATGTACTTTGAAGAGATCTATATTCGTTCGGCTGGGCTTATGCGTTAGTGTATTCTTTTTTGATGTCTCCGGCGCTTCCGCTCTCGATGCGATTCTGAGCGGCGATGCGAGTGTGAATGCTGCCCATAGGTCCTCGAACTATGGAGCGCTCTCGAATCTATACGTCGGCAATGGAAATACTACTTTTCTTCAGTTTGCCTTGACGACACTGCCCGCAGGCACCCTCTCGTCTCAGGTTAGTCGCGCGACACTAACTGTTTTTGTGAACCGGGTAAATGTCGCTGGTCCAGTATCGGTTGCCCCGGTAACAGCAAGTTGGGGCGAGTACAGCGTAACCTCTGCGGCCGCACCGACGGCAGGAAGCTCCATCGGCAACCTTCCAGTGTCCGCGCCGGGACAGTTTGTCTCTGTCGATGTGACGAATCAAGTGCAGGCGTGGCTAAACACACCGGCAAGCAACAACGGATTTACCCTAACATCCGCAGCGGCTGATGCCCTCTTCGACAGCAAGGAAAATGACGAGACCGGCCATGCGGCGCGACTCGATATCACGCTCGTCAATCAAGGACCTCAGGGCATACAGGGCATACAAGGTATACCCGGAGTTGCCGGTTTGCAGGGAGCAACGGGGCTCGCTGGCCCCACTGGCCCTACTGGTTCGCAGGGGCTTCCGGGCATCCAAGGCCTGACTGGGCCAGCCGGCGCTATCGGAGCTGCCGGGGCGACGGGGCCTCAAGGCCCTCCAGTCAACTTCCAGGGCGCGTGGTCCAGTGCAACTGTCTATTCCACTGGCGATGCGGTGTTCTACAACGGCTCCAGCTTTATTTCTTTGGCGAACTCAAATCTTAATAGCCAGCCAAGTACGAGTCCCGCGCAATGGTCATTGCTGGCGCAGCAAGGTGCCGTGGGAGCAACGGGTGCAATCGGAACAACCGGCCCCCAAGGGCCAATCGGATCAACCGGGGCTGCTGGTCCCACCGGTCCCACAGGGGCTACGGGTGCGACTGGTCTAACCGGTGCTACGGGCGCACAGGGGCCACCGGTTACTTTCAAAGGAACATGGAGCAGCAGCGCGGTCTATGCTGTCGGTGATGCAATCTTTGAGAATGGCACGAGTTACGTTGCGCTGGTGATAAATCTGGCAATCGACCCGGCGACTGATGTAGCGGGCAGTGGTGGGAACTGGGCGGTTTTGGCGCAGAAGGGTGCAACCGGAGCGACCGGAGCTGTGGGAGCGACCGGTCCGCAGGGGGCAATCGGTTTAACGGGCGCTGTTGGAGCGGTTGGCCCTGCCGGTCCCACAGGCGCTATTGGCGCTACCGGCGCGACTGGTGCTCAAGGTGCGCAAGGCCCTCCGGTCACATTTAAGGGATCCTGGAGCAGCAGCACCACCTATACCATCGGCGATGCGGTATTCGAAAGCGGCACAAGTTACATTGCGCTGGTAACAAATACTGCTGTCGATCCAGCGGCGGACGTGCTCGCCAGTGGTGGAATTTGGGCGGTCCTTGCCCGGGCCGGTTCCTCTGCGACAGTCAATGTGGGTACGACTACAACAGGCGCGTCAGGAACATCGGCTGCAGTAACGAATTCGGGAACAAGTCCTGCGGCGGTCCTCAATTTCACTATTCCACAAGGACCTGCTGGTCCAACTGGCCCTGCAGGTGCCGTGGGTCCAACCGGGCCCGCGGGGCCCGCTGGAACAAACGCTAGTGGAGTCAATGCCATCACTTTTGTAATGGAATTCTCTAATCCAGGAGCGAATGCTGGCACGCCTTTCTATATGTCACCGCTTGCGGCCTTAAGCCCGCTTGCGTCCTCAGTCAGTCCAAGTACGGGAGCAAACAGTGTCATAGCAAGCACGGCCGTGTCCAACTTTTCTGTCATGCCGGTCGCCTGCACCATGAGCGCTCTCAACGTCGGCATCAATAACTACAACACTCCGGCTTCCGACACCACAACGATCACTGTTTACAAGAACCAGGTGGCGACTGCGATGACCTGTTCGGGGACTACCAACGGCAATGGTTTAGGTTGCCGTGACACGACACATCTCTTTGCGGTTGCAGCTGGCGATAGCATCAGCATTGCCTTTGTCGAAACCAATATTACCCCCTACAACAAGATAACGGTCTCACTGGTTTGCCAATAATCACATTGCGACAGAAGGCCAACCAGAAAGACAACGCCAGTTGCATTAGACGAGATTCAGCAGCCTGCAAAGACGGGCAGCGTTTAGCAAATTTCTCTCCCCAGGTTATGCAGCACTTTTATTCCCTCCCAAAAGGGTTACAGGCAGCGCAACGAACCAACGACCGCTAAAAGGAGAAAGTAAGCATGTCAGAACCATTCCTCGGAGAGATACGGATGGTTGGCTGGAATTTTGCTGCCAACGGATGGGCGTTTTGTAACGGACAGTTGATGCCGATCAGCCAGTACCAGGCTCTATTTTCACTACTTGGAACTACCTATGGAGGCAACGGCACAACTAACTTTGCCCTGCCCAACCTTCAAAGTCGGGTTCCCATTCATCAGGGAACCGGCCTGGGACTTAGTCCGTATACGATCGGCCAAGCTTCAGGTGACGAAAACATCAAGTTAGTCCCTAACCAGATGCCGTCGCATAACCATCTTATGGGAGTAAGCATCCTGCCAGGAACGCTCGCTGATCCGAAAAGCGCAATCTTGGCTCAGGGCAACTCCGGAGCGGGTCGCTCTCCAGTTCCCGTGTCTAACTATGTTTCCACAGCGGCAACGGACACGCTCGTACCGACTGCAATTACATCTTCGGGCGGCAATGAATCACACAGTAATATTCAGCCTTTTCTGTGCATTAACTTCATCATCGCATTGAACGGCATCTTCCCGTCGCGCGGCTAACCTGCGGCACGCCGTCTGCGCGAGCGGACGGTATGCCGCCGTCCACAGCGAGTATCTCTGTTGGAACGAGATGGAACCGTAGTACCAAACCTTTATGCCGACAGCAGGCCTCATCCCGAGAACGGCCTACCATCGACGTCCGGCGAACGAAGCAGACGAGGGATTTCTATTGAATCTCTACGCACAGGAACGTGCAGCCGAATTGATGCTTGCCGGATTGGATGCGACGCAACGCCAGATGTTTGTGCAGATGCAGTTTCGGGCCCGTCAAGTAAGTTACGCGGCGAATTACCCGACAGCGATGCAGGAAATCATCTGCGCGGAGGATCGAACACCCGCGGGCGGAATTCTGGTAGAACGTACGGCTGATGGAATGCGCCTGATCGATATTGCTGTGATCAACGGCAAGCGAAGACAGGGATTAGGCACCGAAGTGATTCGAGCACTGCAGCAGGAATGCCACACGCGAGGATGGACACTGAAGCTGCAGGTACTCAAGGGAAACACGGCGGAGAGGCTCTATCGGAGCCTTGGCTTTGAGGTTGCGGGAGAAGATTCGCTTCGCAGGCACATGGTCTGGAGCGCGGCGAAAGATTGAAGGGCAAGAGGGCATCTTGCAGGACGGCAATACAGCTATGTCAAAGAGAACGACAATCCGATTGAAACTGCACCCGGCATGCGCGGTGCTGATGAGGGTTCTAGTAGCTGTGTCCGTGAGCGGCTCTGCGGTACAGGCGCAAACTACCCCGCCGAGCAATATCCAGGCGACTGCGGCGTTTTTGGACGCGCCTGCGGGCATTGCCTACGATCCTGCAGGCAATCTGTACATTGCGGATCTCAATCACAACGTGATCCGCGAGGTCTCCGTCGCGGGCATCATCACCACGATCGCGGGGACGGGAGAACAGGGCTTCGCCGGCGATGGCGGAGCGCCAACCAGCGCATTGCTCGATTCGCCCGCCGGCGTCGCCGTGGACGTTGCCGGCAATGTTTATATTGCTGACACCCACAACAACCGCATCCGCAAGCTAAGCGCTGGCACTATTTCGACAATTGCAGGCACAGGTATTGCGAGCTTCTCTGGCGATGGCGGCTCGGCAGCCGTAGCAACCTTGAATCATCCCACCGCCCTCGCCTCCGATGGGGCTGGCAATCTCTATATTGCGGACACGGACAACCACCGCATCCGCAAGATCACCGGCACAACGATCACAACTGTTGCGGGCGACGGCGAACAGTTCTTTTCGGGTGACGGTGCGGCGGCAACCGCTGCGGGACTGGATTCTCCGAACGGTGTGGCGGTCGACGTCGCAGGCAATATTTATATCGGCGATACGCACAATCAGCGGGTGCGTGTTGTGAATACCTCCGGCATCATCTCGACGCTCGCAGGCAATGCGAGCAAGTCTTTTGCCGGGGATGGGGGGATAGCAAAGAGCGCGTCGTTGGCTCGTCCCAGAGGCTTGAGCGTTGACAGCGCGGGGAATATCTATATCGCCGATAGCGACAACAATCGCATCCGTCTGATCGCGAAGACCGGAAACATTACGACGGTGGCTGGCAATGGCTCCCAGGGCTTTACGGGCGATGGGGGACCAGCTGTCAACGCAACACTAGACACACCTCGCGCTCCGGCGGTGCAAGCTTCCGGAGTTTTAGCGCTCTCGGACACCAGAAATCAAGTGGTTCGCCAAGTGGAACTGAACGGGGTCATTCACACGATTTCGGGCACGAACGCAGGTACGGGGAGCGGACAGGCGCTCTCCGAGACCCTGACGCTTAGCGGTGCATCCGTCGTACCCTTCGGTACGGGTGTGGTGACTGCAACCTTCAGCAATTCGAACCTCATAGCGACCGGGCAGGTCATCTTGCTGGACATCACCAGCGGCTCGATTCCTAGCGGTTCAGCAACACTGAACGCCAATCTGGCAACGTTCAGCACTTCGGCGCTTACACCCGGGGTACACCGCCTGGTGGCGAGCTACGGCGGAGACGCTCTCAACGCGGCGGTTACAAGTAGCGTCTTTGTAGTCACCATCACTCCGCCGCCCATCACCGATTTCACTCTCACCGCAACTGGAGCAACAACGCTGGTCGTCAGTCCCGGAAAGACGGCAAGCTTCACCTTTGCATTACAGCCGCAGGGTGGCAATGTGAATCAGCCGATCACCCTGACTGCCACCGGTTTGCCTCCCGGAGCAACCGCTGTTTTTACCCCTGCGACAATTCCCTCAGGTAGCACGGCAACGTCCTCTACTCTCGCGATTAAGACCGCAGCGCCCACAGCTGAGGGAGCGCCACCTTTATCACCGGCTAGGAGTCCGCTGCTTCCTATCAGCGCGGCGATATGCCTGCTGCCGTTATTGAGGGGTAGGCGCATCCGCTCGAAGCTTGCCAAGGTGCCAGGCACATTCTTCACCGTCCTCTTTGTACTTCTCGGAAGCGCCGCGATTCTTGGGTTGACCGGATGCGGCTCTGGGGGTTTCTTCGCTCAGGCCCCGCAAACCTACTCCATTACTGTCACGGCAACCGCCACGGGCCCAGCAAATACGACGTTGCAGCACACGACTACCGTCACGTTGCTCGTTCAATAATTCCGCAGAGGAGTAGGACTCGAGCGCATGAGACTTAGCCTCCAAAACCAACCGGAGTTCAAACTCCTGTCAAACCCAATTTCCAACTAAGTCAATGACGACAAAGCAAATAGACATTGCCGATGAGTTTCCCCCAATCCGCTACACTTAAACAGAATCAAAAGAAACGCCTCGGATTGGGATCCAGAGGCCTTCTTTCATTGTAAGTTGTTTTGTTGCAATAGTTTATCCATAACCCATTTAGAATGAATATTTTGCCCGAATGACATGACTCTAAGTCTATGCCTAAGAATAACTTGCGTCCAAAATACCCCGGGGGAGGGAGGGATACCCTCGAAGCTAGAGGACAAATTTAAATCTATTGGATCTAAAGGCTACTTATGTTCGATGGGCATGCTGTCAGGAATCTTCAACTCAAACTGATCGTCTTCGAACTTCTGGTTCAGCGTCAGCTTGGTGATCGTCACTGTCAGGCTATAGTGGTCGCGTGGTCTCACGATTTGGATGGTCATAGGAAAGGGTGTGTCGCCGTAGAGCTGGTAGTTACTGTAGAAGGCCTTGGTGACGACCATTCCGTCCTTATCGTAGATGTCCTGTTGGTAGGGCAACAAGTCGGTGCTATTGATGTGGACCACGCGAAGGGTGCGGACGATCTGGCCCTCGGGCTGCGCCAGAATCTGAAGATCGTAGGCGGGCTCCTCGATAAGATCCTTCTTCTTCTTTCCGCTATCAATCACGCGCGTGTCGATAGTCATGGAAAGGATCTGATTGGCTCCCTGGCCGCGCACGAACATGGAATCGAAGAAGACCGACGGCCTCAGATTCTCAAGCCCGTTTTTGGAGGGTGTCGTCACCTCATTGGTCCCTTCGATGGCCCTGTTCCGGGGGGGGATCACCAGTTTAAAGGTCTTGCCGTCGCTCACCATATCCACGGCCGTCGATCCGAGCACAGGCACACGCAGAAGAACCCGAAGATCTTCGGGCTTGCGCATGAAGATGTAGCCGGTCAGGCTCGTGTAGTCCTTTTCTTTGCCCTGAAGGCCGCCGCCGGTCGTCGCCATGACGGAGACGGAAGCATTCATCGATTGGATGGCATCGTAACGCGAGTTGAGCTGCCTCGACATGACGTCGAGCGAGGTGCTCATGACGACATCAGCTAGTCGAGTCTTAGGCACGATGCGGGTATGCGACAGGCATCCAGTCAGCGCTGGCGCCATCCCAATGAACCCAACGGCCAACGCCTGTCGTATCTTTATCAGCACAAACTCCAAGTATATCTATCTCCAGGCATAGAGCCCGCGTAGCTATAACCGTACGGATCGGACAAGGTTTTCCAACGATCTTGTTTAGATGCGTTAGATGGCATAGCGCTTCGATGATTTGTAACAAAGTCAATGTTGTTGTGTCTTATGCATCTGGCGGTAGGCCTGAACCTGTTCTGCGTGCTCCTTTAATCCGGCGGAAAAGCGGCTATGACCGGCTGCATCGCTAACAAAATAAAGGTAGTCGGTCTTTGCCGGATCGATGGCTGCCTTGAGTGCCGCCGTGCCCGGATTGCAGATTGGTCCTGGAGGCAAGCCGGCATGCTTGTAGGTGTTGTAGGGCGACGGCGACTGCAGGTCGGAGGCATAGATGCTGCCGCGCCACCGGTTGTCCAGCATGGCCGCGTAGATGACTGTAGGGTCGGTAGCCAGTGGCATCCTCTGGGCAAGCCGATTGACGAAGACTCCGGCGACGAGGGGCCGTTCTGCATCCTGGCTGACCTCTTTCTCGACCAGCGAGGCCATGATGACGGTCCGAGAGATGTCTCCGGTGATGCCGAGCTGGGTGCTGACCTGACGGAAGCGCCGCACCATCGCAGTGAGCATCTGCTCAGGAGTGCTATGACGGGAGAAGTGGTAGGTGTCAGGGAAGAGATAGCCTTCGAGCGATTCGGGCCGCCCGGTGGTGGGGGAGCTCCATTCGGCGATCAATTCGATGTGTTGCCGCTCGGCTGTCAGAAAGGCATCACGGGAGCCTAGCCCGGCGGTTTCGACTGCCTGGGCGATGTCGAAGATATTGTAGCCTTCGGGGATGGTCAGGGCGCGGGTATAAACGTCTCCCTTGACCAGCCGCGTGTAGACCTCCGTCATGGGGGCTGGATGGTCGAAGCGGTACTCTCCGGCCTTCAGCGTGCCGCCCTTTAGCTCACGCAGAAGATCGAACCCGTATTTGTTGCGGATGACGTCGCTCTTCTCTAGTTGCGCGCCGATGGCTTGGGTTCCGGTGCCGGGGGCGATATCGACAAACGTTTCGGCACTGGGGCCGAATGGGATATACACCACATAGCCGGCGACAGCCACGGCCATGAGAACAAGCAACAACAGGGTCCCGAGAAACTTCAAAATCCGTGCCTCCCTATTCGAACCATTTTACGGTGCGACCGGTACACTCAAACTCGTGCGGCAGATTCACTCCATTCCGATCTTCCGGCTGAGACGGAGGGTGCGGCCCGAGGATCATCCCCAGCCAACTGGAGGCAGCAGAGGAGGGCTGCCAATACGTCTTTGGCACCCCTGCATCGTATAATCATGTTTTCACTTCAACGCGCTGCCGCACGAGAATCCTGCGAGCATGCCAGCCCATCCGGAAGGCCCCATGCCAGAACAAGTAAAGAAAAGGCTAGAAGAAGAGATCAAGCTGCTCGAACACGAACTGACGACCGAGCTTCCCGCAGAGATCAAGAAGGCCGTCGCACTGGGCGACCTTAGCGAAAACGCCGAGTACCATATGGCGAAGCAACGCCAAGTCTTTGTAAACGCGCGACTTGGCCAACTAAAGAAGCGCATGGGAGAGTTGGCCATGGTCAATCTGGTCAATATCCCTCACGATAAAGTGGGCTTCGGCGCAACGGTCACGGTCTTCGACTCAAGCAAGGACGAGGAGATCAAGTACAAGCTGGTGACGAGCGAAGAGTCGGACGTGGCCCAGGGACTGATCTCGACGACCTCGCCGATTGGCCGCGCGCTGTTGGGCAAAAAGGTCGGTGAGACGGCCACCGTTGTTACCCCCAATGGCAAGCGCGATCTCGAAGTGTTGAAGTTGAGTACCATCCACGACGGCGCTGAACAGGTTTAAGGCACGGCTCCATCCGTGTGATCCAAAGAGGCGGCAGAGTGGGGCAAGTAGGCCCTGAGGTAAGGTTTTGACCTGGACAAGCGCATTCGGCAAAGGCAGCGGGTGGCTCCTGCAGAAGATCGTCAACGGTCTTGCCCTGACCCGTATTTCGCCGAACGCGCTTACCTTCATCGGCCTGATCATTAACATCATCGCGGCGCTGTTCTTCGGCTTCGCCAGAGGCAGCAATGCCAACCGCATGTTCCTGTATGCGGGGTTGATTATTATCGGCGCGGGCATCTTTGACATGGTGGACGGTCGCGTTGCGCGGCAGACTGGCCAGGTTTCGGTGTTCGGAGCGTTCTTCGATTCGGTCATGGACCGCTACTCGGATGTAGCGATCTTCTTCGGTCTGCTGGTCTACTATGCGCGTGGAAACCGTCTCTTCTATGTTGGTCTCGTAGCCTTCGTGATGACCGCATGCCTGATGGTGAGCTACACGCGCGCGCGCGCAGAGGCTCTGATCGGCACGTGCAAAGTGGGTTTCATGGAGCGTCCCGAGCGGATCGTCTGCGTGATTCTGGGTGCGCTGTTAAATCGCTGGGGCGTGATGGCCGCTGCTCTGTGGGTGCTCGCCCTGTTCTCGACCATCACTGTCATCCATCGCATCCGTTATACCTACCTTGAAACGGAACGAAGGAAGCTTGCGGCCTCCAGCTAGCTGCGGACGCAGGAGGAATATTAAAACGACCGACTTGGATCGGCCCGCCCAGTTGCAAAAATACCCGCGGACTACAGGTCAGCCATATTAAATAACTCTGCATTGCCATTAATTGCGCAATTGCTGCGCAAGAGTTATTTTGATTTGGGAAATTTCTTCAGATGATGCGGATGATTTTTTACCTGGAATTCGGCAACTAAAGTTCTAAGATAGGGTTTAATGTCTGCCACTGTCTTCGATAGACCATTCACCGGGCCTCAATTTGACATGCCAGATCACGGCATTCATATCGTACGGGGCCGGGAGCCTATCCTGCGGATGCAACAGGCACTTGCCGATTTGAGCGTTCGTTGTGACCAGACCGGGGCAATGGACGATCTGGCGTATTTTCTTTCCAAGCCCGGTGCGCTCAAAAAGATACCCTGCCTGATTCTCATCTCGATCGGTTCTGAGCCGTCGACGAAGTCTGGGGAGAATCTGTCCGCTGACGAATTGGTAGCCGCCTTGCTCCTGTACGAACACAAGGCGGCCGGACACGGTATCAGAATCTTCGCCACCGATGACACTACCGGTCGCAGGACCCTGGTTGCCCCACCACCGTTACGATCGGCGGTGGCCATGATTGCCAGTCGAAAGCTCCTGGATGTCGGTGCACGAAGCATCCTGATCTCCTTCCGGCACGAGGCCCCCACAATCGATCCATCGTTCGCAGGAGTACTTCAGGATGCGACGTCCCTCTCGCAATGGGCAACTCGAGAGCGAGAGATCGTAGGTTATCTGCCGCTCGAGGGCACCTTCGACGCCACCCTGGCAAAGATGGGTCAGCGTACCAGGAACCATCTGCGCTACTACCGTCGGCGCGCCGAGACACAGTTGGGATGCAGTTTCTTTCCGGCAGTAGAAATGGGCCGAACAGAGTTTCTCGCCTTGAACCGGGAGTGCGCGTATACCGTGTCTGATGAGGTCGCAGGCTGGAGGTATGACTCTCTCAAGGATTTGGAGATACCGCTCGTTATGGGGAGCCGGGATAGGGACGGGCGCTGGCTTAGCCTGATCGCGGGACGGAGACACCACGCGAGGATGGAGGTTCACTGGCAGATGAACCGCAGCGATCTGCCCGAGCATTCTCTCAGCACGGTGATGCGTGCCTACCTGATCGAGCATGAGATATCGCAAGGTACCACACGACTTTACTTCGAGGGCGGAACCACGCACTCGATGAATCACTCCTTCGTTCCAGAAAGATCGACCGATCTTATCGTGATGCGCCGTTCCCCGTTTGCCGCGGTCATACCGACGCTGGCAAAACGTTTTCTACCTCCGGAGAACATGCTCTTGCAGGTGCTCTCGGACGAGAACCTGAAGTGGCATCACACAGGACGCTGAGCTGCTGATCGCGCATCGAGCCAAGTAGGGCGTCCTCCCATACCCGTGTGATCTAGGAAAAAATTCTCTGAATCACGTTCGTCTTGGCAAGATCGATGACCTCGTCTCCACGCCCGCTCAGGACGTTCTTCGCCATCCATAGCGAGAAGCCCTTCATCTGCTCGAAGGTAATCGTTGGCGGCATCGACAGCTCCTGCCGGTTGACCATGACTTCAACCAATGCCGGGCCTGGAGTCGTGAAGGCAGTTCGTAGCGCAGGCTCCAGATCGTTGGGATACTCCACGCGAACGGCGTGCATCCCCACAGTTTGGGCCAGCTCGGCAAAGCTGGGATTGTCCAGCTCCGTTCCGTAGTTCACGATTCCGGCAGCCTTCATCTCCATTTCGACAAATGCCAGTGAGCCATTGTTGAAGACGACTATCTTGACTGGTAGTTTCAGTTGTCGCAGCGTCAGTAGATCACCGAGCATCATCGCCAGACCGCCATCGCCGGAGAGCGTGACCACCTGCCGATTGGGGAATACGGACTGCGCGCCAATGGCCTGAGGGACGGCACCTGCCATCGATCCGTGGGAGAACGAACCCAGCAGGCGACGCTCGCCGTTCATCGTCAGATAGCGCGCGGCCCAGACGGTTGGAGTTCCGACATCGCAGGTGAAGATCGCGTCATCGCTGGCCAGTTGGTCGATCAACCTTGCGACATACTGTGGGTGGATGGGAGTCTGATTGTTGTCTGCGCCCGCGAGCTCTTCCAGACCTTCGCGGACCTTCTTGTAGTCCTTGATTTTTTCGTCTAAATGGCCCTGTTCCGTCTTCTTTCTAAGCAGTGGGAGCAGACCCGTCAATGTGTCTTTGATCGAACCAACGAGGCCGAGGTCAACTCTGGTGCGTCTGCCGATCTGGTTACCGCGAATGTCGATTTGGATGATCTTCGCCTTCGCCGGAAAGAACTGTGGATAAGGGAAGTCCGTCCCTAGCATCAGCAGGACGTCGCAGTCTTCCATGGCGTGGTAGCCGGAGCTGAAGCCGATCAGGCCCGTCATACCGACATCGAATGGATTGTCGTACTCGATATACTCCTTGCCACGCATGGCGTGAACGATGGGAGACTTCAGCGCGTCCGCGATGGCTATCAGCTCAGGGTGAGCGCCCTTGCATCCGGCTCCACCCAGGATCGTAACCTTTTTGCCAGCGTTCAGAATCTCCGCCGCCTCGTGCAGCTCCTCGTCGTTGGGCCGCACGATTGGCTTAGCCATCCTGATGGGCAGCGCGGAGCTCCCGCTGGGAACGTCCTTTGTGAACACATCGCCCGGGATCACGAGGACCGCGACGCCGGACAGGTTGATCGCGGTCCGCATGGCGATCTCCAGCACGCGCGGCATCTGTTCGGGTACGCCGACCATCTCGCAGTAGTCGCTGCACTCTTTGAAGAGGTTCTGCGGATGCGTCTCCTGAAAGTAGTTTGTCCCGATCTCCGAGCTCGGGATGTGGGCGGCAATGGCGAGCACGGGGACACGGCTGCGATGGCAGTCGAAGAGTCCATTGATGAGGTGCAGGTTGCCGGGCCCGCAGCTGGCCGCGCAGACGGCAAGCGATCCGGTCAGGTGCGCCTCGGCGCCTGCAGCAAAGGCCGCGACCTCCTCATTTCTGACGTGCGCCCATGCCACGGTGCCATCCTTGCGCAGGGCGTCGGTAAAGCCATTGACTGAGTCACCCGGCAAGCCATATACCCGCTTGACGCCTGCCTGTTTCAGGCTCTCAACCATCATCTCCGCGATCGTCTTTGCCATAGTCTTCTCCGGATCTTCGTATTGATGAACTGGATGATGTGATGCAGATTCAAGGACTCTCGCGGACACGCTCATATCGATATTCTTTGGCTTTAAATACCTCGTTCAAATAGGCTCCTTTGGAGGAAGCCGAGCGGAAGGCCGCGTACTCCTCCGGTGGGACGTCGAAGTAGTGATAGACACCTCGCTTGCCTCGATAGACGATGGTCAGCACCTGCGATTCGGCGTTGTAGTTCATCGCTGCGATCACACTCGATGGCATCGGCTGCCGCTCCCGTAAACTTAGGATGCAATGAAGACGCAACCTGTTCTCCTCATCCACGGCGGCGCTTGGGCAATGCCTGACGACGCTATCGCCGCCCACGAAGCAGGCATCGCCAACGCGCTGGCTGCAGGCTATACCCTGCTTGAACGAGGAGCGAGCGCCGTCGACGCCGTCGAGGCCGCCGTCGCGGTGATGGAGGATGACGAGACCTTCGATGCCGGCCGCGGCTCCTTCCTCACGCAGGACGGCCGCGTGCAGATGGACGCTCTGCTGATGAACGGAGAGAATCTTCGTACGGGCGGTGTGGCCTGTGTTGAACGGCTGCGCAATCCCATCCATGCTGCGCGGCTCGTCCTCGACCACAGCCCCCATGTCTACTTCGTCGGCACGGGTGCAGAGAGATTCGCCCGCCAGCACGGCATGGCGCTCTGCGACAACAGGGATCTCGTGATCCCGCGCGAGCAGGAGCGGCTCTACAAGGCCCAGGCCGCTGAACTGGCTGGGCATAGTGATACGACCTTCTCCGGTCCATTGAGTTTAGCCTCGCACGATACTGTGGGAGCGGTGGCTCTGGACATCCACGGCAATATCGCTGCTGGCACCAGTACGGGCGGAACGTTGAACAAGGCTCCGGGCCGTGTGGGCGACTCTTCGCTGATCGGCTGTGGCTGCTACGCGGATAATCTCTCTGCTGCCGTCTCGCTTACCGGTTGGGGAGAGCCCATCATGAAGCTTGTGCTCGGCAAATGGGCTGTCGATCGTGTCGCCGCTGGAGCCAGTCCGCAGGAGTCCGCGCAGGCCGCCATCGACTACCTGTTCGCGCGCCTGGGTGGACACGGTGGCATCATCCTGTTGGCTCCGGATGGCCGCGTTGGACTGGCGCACAACACGCCACGCATGGCCTGGGGGCTTCAGACACCGGCGTCGTCAAAGCTAGGCGTTACCCGTAACGAGGTGGGATAGCAGTCAAAGATCAAGCCAGCATAGGTCTTTGTGAAATCAAATAAAATTTACACAATGCAGGCCGCCCCACTTTTTCCAGATGTCCGGCTCGAGGAGCTTCACCAGCGTCTGCTTATGCACTACGGCAGGCCGCCGGAGCGAGAGGTGTGGGATCCGCTCACGCAGTTCATCTACTCCCTGCTCTCCTCGCGTACCAAGACGGAGACGACACATCAGGTTCTGCGACATCTACAGTCACGGTTCGAGAGGTGGGAGGCGCTTCGCGATGCGCCCGTTGCGGAGATTGAAGACGCTCTCCGGGCTCTTACCTTTGCCGAGCGCAAGGCCGTCCAGCTTAAGACTGCGCTGCAACAGATTACGGAGCGCTACGGAGCCCTCTCGCTTGATTTCCTGAGAGGCTACCGGACTGAGAAGATACGCGCATGGCTCGAGCGCTTCGACGGCGTCGGTCCCAAGACCAGCGCTGCCGTCGTCAACTTCAGCAACCTGCGTCGTCGTGCCATCTGTGTCGATAGTCACCACCTGCGCGTGACACAGCGCCTGGGCTTCGTCGCCAAGAGCGCAACCGTCCGCGAGACGGAGGCGCGTTTGATGGGGATGGCCCCGCCTGCATGGTCGGCCCCGATGTTGGATGAGCATCACATGCTCATCAAGCTCCACGGCCAGCGCCTGTGCACCTTCGCCGATCCAAAGTGCGTCGGCTGCCCACTGCAGGAACAGTGCCCCACCGGAGGCGGCAACCTCGCGATCCGCAACCGTACTAAAACACCAACCGATAGCTACCTAATCTAGATTTTTTCGTCTTAGAGGCTACTCTGTAGCTTCCCTCTTGCTAAATGAATACTCATTCATGTAGAACATCGCGTCGCTAAGATTGCCGCGGGTGCCGCTGCCAGGCGTTCGTCGGCAAGGGAGCACTCCCCATGTCTATTCGTAAAATGCGGCTTATCCTCCATGTTTGTATCGCCGCTCTCTTCATTCTGGTTTGTATCGTCCCCACTTCTCTGCGGGCCCAGAACATCTCGACCGCGCAGCTGAACGGCACCGTGCACGATCCTACGGGGGCACTTGTGCCCAATGCGATCGTTACGGTTGCAGACGCCTCGAAGGGGATCTCTCGCACGACGACCAGCGATGGCCAGGGCAACTACCAGATCCTGCTGCTTCCGCCAGGCGTCTACACCATTACGGCAACCGCTCCGGGATTCGCAAAGCTGACTGCGAGCAACGTCATCCTTACCGTTGGCGAACAGGCATCGTTGCAACTTACGCTCTCTATCAGCGGCAGCGATACCGTCAATGTCATCTCCGGCGCCGACATCATCGAGACGCAGCGCAGCTCGCAGTCCACGACAGTCAACCAGATGCGCATCAATAACCTTCCCATCAATGGCCGCAACTACATCAACTTCACCCTGACCAACTCGCAGATCGCGCGTGATGCCGCGCCGCCGATTGGAGCCATCCCTACCTCCGGACTGAACTTTGGCGGCGTACGCGCCCGGTCGAACTCCATCAATGTGGACGGCTCTGACGCAGGTGATTACGTCTCCGGAGGAACGCGCGCAACGGTCTCACAGGATGCAGTACAGGAGTTCCAGATCATCACGAACGGCTTTGCCGCAGAGTATGGGAGGGCAGCAGGCGGCGTCGTGAATATCGTAACCAAATCAGGCACAAATGCTACTCACGCGACCGCCTTCGGCTTCCTGCGCAATCGCTACATCCAGGCGACCAATCCGTTCTCGACCGTCTACCAGCCTGCTTATACGCGCGTGCAAGCAGGCTTCACAATTGGTGGAGCAATTATTCCGGACAAGACGTTCTACTTCTTCTCGACAGAGATCACGCGTCGCCAGGAGACGGGCTTCTCCGCCATCGGCACCAATAACTTTGGCCTCACGAGTATCGACGTCAGCAAGTTTTATGGAGCTCCCGCCGGAGCCCTCACGGTCCAAGGGACAGCAGAGCAGAGGACGTTTCTCACTGCCGCTCCCGCGGCTTCACCCGGCATCCAGCAGTATGTAGCACTGGTCGGCTCCAGTTCCTCGCTTGCTCTCACGGGGAGGAACCCTGGCTTCTTGCAGCCCACCATCGGCGCTAACAGATTCGTTACCTCGGGTCAGGCTACGCCGACATCATTTACGCCGCTCAACCAGCTGATCGGCAACTTCCCCATCTCGGAGAAGACGGAGGTTTACTCGCTGCGTCTGGACCATAAGCTGACAAACAACCAGCAGCTCTTCATCCGCGCCAGCGTCAGCCCCAGCTTCGTAAGCGGCATTCAGGAGAGTGCGGCGAATCAGAACCTCGGCGAAAACTCCTTTTCGCGCACCGCGACGCAGAGCTTCCACGACTACTCCATCGTTGGCCAGCACACGCTGCTGATGGGGAGTAACAAAGTCAACGAGTTGCGCATCCAGTTCGCCCGGCACCCCATTCGTTTCTCCAACTCTAGCTCTCCCGGCGGCAGCGGCGTAGCTGTCAACATTCCGGGCTTTGCCTACTTCGGCAAGACGCCCTTCTCCGTCGTCGATCGCATCGAAGATCAGTCGCAGCTACAGAACAACTTCACCGTCACACACGGCAGCCACACCTTCAAGGCTGGTGTCGATCTGCGCTATATTCCGATCAACCTGAAGCAGGGCCAACTCTATAGTGGCGGTGTCTATACCTTCGCGGCGCTTGGTGCCAGCAGTATCTCCCCTGCGCTGGCTGGGCTTCCCGGCTTCTCGCCGATTCAGGCCTACGGGCTCGGCATTCCACAGTCGTTCGCCCAGGGCATCGGCATCACGACATTCAAGTACACCCTCAAAACTTTAGGCGCCTTCCTGCAGGATAGTTGGCGCATGACCAGCAAGGTCACGCTCAACGCCGGTATCCGCTATGATATCGAGGCCTTCCCGACTCAGGGCGCGCTCAACGCCAACACGCAGGCTGCTGAGCGCGCCTATGGGGTTCGTGAGGGCATCAGATTGCGGCCGACCAACTTCGCGCCGCGCATCGGTCTCTCCTACGATCCGCGCGGCGATGGCAAGACCGTCATCCGAGCCAACTACGGCCTCTTCTATGACCGTGCGCCTGGCAATCTCGAATCGCAATCCATGGTTTTCAACTCCACCAGGGTGCCGCTCGTCATCCTCGCAGGTGGCTCGCCCTGTACCGCTGCCAGCAGCGTGAGCCCGCTGAACCTGAATGCGACCAATGCCTTTCAGGGCTCGCTCTCGAACCCCAACTGTCTGCCTCTCCCCAGTCTCAACTACCTCGCGGGCGAACAGCGCTTCGACCCCAACAATCCCAACTCGATCTTCGTGAACCAGGCTTACCTCGCTGCTGGATTCCCCCTGGCGATTCTGCCGTCGGGGCTTCCCGCCGACCTCCACTACGTCACTCCTTACGTCCAGCAGATATCCTTTGGCATCGAGCAGGATCTGGGTCACAATCTCTCGCTGAACATCGCGTACAACTCCACCGGCGGCCGCCATCTCAACCGCCCCATCAACGTGAATCCGGTCAACCCCGCGCTGCTTGTCGGCAACTGGCGCAACGCCGTCGCCGCGGTCAGGGCCGGCAGCGCCTCCGTTCTACCCGGAACGCCGCAGTCTGCCGTCGCCGGGCCAACGTCAAACCCCCTGACCGTAGCCACCGCCAGCGGAACCATCCCCTGTGGCCTTGGGCCCAGTGGCCCCTATGTCGCGCCGCCGCTGCTCAACTTCTTCCGCCGATCCGGATTGAACACCTCGCTCGCCCAGTTCCTCGTCAGCCAGGGAGCGGGCCAATGCGTCGCCCTCGCCAGCCAGGTTGCGGCCATCGATGGCCTCGGCATGGGGTTGCCGGTTCCCTTCGGCGACATGTCGCCCAACCTCACCAGCGGCACCTCCAGCTACAACGGGTTGAGCGTGAATCTGAAGAAGCGCATCTCCTCGAACTACGAGTTCCTCGTTAGCTACACCTGGTCCCACGCCATCGACGACTCCACCGACGTCGTCTCCACCTCCGACGCTCCGCAGAACAACTTCAACCCCAACGCCGAACGCAGCACCTCCACCTTCGACCAGCGCCATCGCTTCGTCCTGAGCGGAGTCTACAACTCCGGCCGCATCGGCGGCACCGGCTTCGTTCCCGCTGTCTTCTCCGGCATCACCGTAGCTCCCATCTTTGAGATCTCTTCCGGTCGCCCCTTCAATGTCCTCACCGGCACCGATACCAACTTCGACTTCGATCCGCTGACCGACCGGCCCAACGCCGTCGCGCTCAACAGCGGCCCGACCAGCTGCGGAACCTCTCCTGTCGCCTCGAAGTACTCCCCCACCGGGGCGTTCAACCTGCCCTGCTACATTGACGCTCCCGCCACAGCCGGCACTGGCAGCGGGTACTTCAGCGGCACGCTCGGGCGCAACACCGGCATTAAGCCGTACACGGTCTTCACCGACCTCCGCATCGCCAAGGCCTTCAGCCTCCCGCGCGAGGTGACGCTGCAAGTTACCGCCGACGTCTTCAACCTGATCAACAAAAACAACACGCTTGACGTGAACCTTCTCTACACCAATGCCGGTCAGCAGACTGCCGCCTCCGACCCACGCCAGTTCCAGTTCGGAGCGCGGTTGTCGTTCTAAAACAGGGCTCACCGTCTTACGGAACCAGGCAAACCGCGGCTGCGTAATTGCGTCTAAATGGTTATGCCGAGAAAACATAAACACCGGCCAGGTCTGGCATTCAGTCCTGGGGCGAGACCGTGCGCCGTCCTGGTGGTTTTGTTCCTGCTCGTGTGTAATGCAGTGCGCGCCAGGGCCGATGCGGCGTTTTTGATGGAAGAGCCCTATGGCGGATTCGGCAGCATCAATCCGACCGGACATGCGGCCGTATATCTGAATCACATCTGTGCCGCCTCACCCACGCGACTGCGATCTTGTCAGCCGGACGAGGCTGGCGCTGTCATCAGCCGATACCACAAGATCAATGGCTACGACTGGCTCGCGATTCCGCTGCTGCCCTATCTCTATGCGGTAGAGCGTGTCGAGGATGTACCCGCTTCAGCCGACCCAGCGCTCCGAACGCAGTTACGCGATGCCTACCGTCGCAAGTATTTGCTGCACTTCGCACCAGATGTGATCGAGGGAAAGAAAGCAGGCGAGATCCCTAATGGCGATTGGACGCAGCTCATCGGCTCGTCTTACGACAGGAAGATCTACGGCTTCCAGATCGAGACGACGCAGCAGGAAGACGAGCGCTTCATTGCGAAGTTCAACGACGGCCGCAATGTGAGCCACTTCAATCTGTTCTTCCACAACTGCGCCGACTTCTCGCGCAATGTGTTGAACATGTACTATCCGCACGCGGTGCGCCGGAACTTTTTAGTCGACCTGGGGATCACGACGCCCAAGCAGGTGGCCCGGTCCCTGACGAAGTTCGCGAAACGTCGTCCGGACCTCGCCTTTTCGACATTCATGATTCCGCAGGTACCGGGAAGTATTCCGCGGAGCCACTCCGCCGATGGGGTTGTGGAGGCGCTGGTGAAGTCTAAGAAGTACGTTGTTCCGTTGGCGATCCTGCGCCCGGAGCTGACGGCGGTGATGGTGGTGACGTACCTCGCCAACGGCCGCTTTGAGATGCCCAAGGACACGGTCCAGATGATGGTGCCCGGCGAGGACGCAAAGACGCTTGCAAACTTCAACTCGGACGAGGAGGGCTTACCAGTCTCAATCGACGTTCACTCCCGCATCGACGTCGACGACCAGCAGTACGCCCTGAACGATCATGGAATGAATCTTGAGCGCGGTCAGCGAGAGCGTGTAGCCAGTGGTCTCGGCGGAGCGACTGAGTAGTTGCCGCATCAGGTCTGCCGCATTCACCTTCATCTGCTGCGGCAGCTTGCGGCTCAGAAATGGGACGAGCAGATAGTTCAGCTCTCTGGACTCGCTGAGATGTTCGATGCGGGCATCGCGAAAGCCGATGGTCTCGCCCTCCGCATTGGGAATCAGGGAGACATCGGCATCTCGGGTGAGCGAGACGCCGATGCAGGCACCATGGACGCCGGTCCCGAGCTTGGCCTTTGTGTGGACGTGGACCACGATGCGGTCCTGCACGAATGAGACGTGCGGAGAGTCGACGTAAACATAGCAACTCGAGCTGGCGTTGCCACGCATATAGTAGCGACCCTCGGGTCCATTGAAGAGCTGGGTCCGCAGCGTGCGCTCCAGAGCCTCGGCCGAGATCTTCATCTCCGTGGCGGAGGCAGCGCGAACCGTGGTGAACAGAACCGCAAAGAGAAGCAGCAAGCCGAGCAGGGGACGACGCATGATGCCTTAAGCATAAAGGCTGGACATGGTGGCCGATTCGATACTCTCTTCGACCCGCCCTCACATTATCTGTATTCTTCCAGATGAACTCTTATCTTGTGTTCGGCTGTCTGCCTATCTACCTGGAGGTTTCATGGAACGACGTGACTTTTTGACCACGTCCCTTGCTGCATCGGCTCTTGCTCTCACCAACCAGGCTTCCGCCCAGTCTCAAGCCCAAACGTCTGCTGGCAAACCCCGCGAATACTACGAGATTCGCAAGTACCATCTGCAGTCCGGCCCGCAGACCAAGCTCACCGAGGGCTACGTCGCCAACGCTCTCATCCCTGCGCTCAACCGGCTCGGCATTGCGCCAGTTGGTGCATTCCACCTTGACTTCGGTCCCGAGACACCTACGCTGTACCTGCTGCTCCCCAGCGCGAACCTCGAAGCTCTGGCCACAGCCGAGCTGCGGCTCACGAAGGATGAAGTCTTCATGAAAGCCGCCGAGCCCTTCTGGAATGCACCCGCTACCGCGCCTGCCTTCCAGCGGGCCGAGAGCTCGCTGCTCATCGCCTTCGAAGGCTGGCCGAAGCTGACTGTACCCGCAGCCACGGCGAAGCAAGGTAAGCGCATCTTCCAGCTCCGTACCTACGAGAGCCCCAGCAGCCAGGACCACATCCGCAAGGTCGAGATGTTCCACCACGGAGAGTTCGATTTCTTCCAGA